>Ga0181520_10001593_pt1 | contig 45603 bp, 20 predicted proteins | sample PEATcosm2014_Bin_29_FD_132451 | JGI IMG/M metagenome (GOLD analysis project Ga0181520, IMG submission 132451) | Peatland microbial communities from MTU Mesocosm Facility, Houghton, MI, USA - PEATcosm2014_Bin02_30_metaG | ecosystem: Environmental > Terrestrial > Soil > Wetlands > Peat | place... | reverse complement strand
GTGGCGCAGATTCTGGTGGCCGAGCGCGTGCCCAAGGCGGACAAGCTGTTGCGCCTCGAGGTTGATCTTGGAACGGAGAAGCGGCAGATTCTGGCAGGGATCGCGGAATACTACGAGCCGGAAAAGCTGATTGGGCGCAAGATTGTGATCGTGGCGAACCTGGCGCCGAGAAAGATGAGGGGCCTCGAGTCCAACGGAATGCTGCTGGCCGCCTCGCTTGAAGGCGGAGCACCGGTGCTGGCTGGGTTCCTTGAGGATGTGGCGCTGGGCGCGCGACTGAAGTGAGGTGCTCCGCACTCTTACCTTTTGGAGTAAAGAAGTGCGTTACGCACGGGTAGCGCAGACAAGAATTGGTGCGGAAGGCGGGACTTGAACCCGCAAGCCTTTTGGGCGCTAGCTCCTAAGGCTAGTGTGTTTGCCATTTCACCACTTCCGCACGGTGCGGCGGCACAGGCCGGGCCTGTACCCTTCAAGTCTAGAGTGAAAACGACGCAAGTGGCAATGCGGACGCGGCGGTGTGCGCGCCGGAGTGCATCTTATTTCAACTCTCTTGAAAAGTCCCCGCTTTTGCCGCCGGATTTGGATTCGAGGCGAATGTCGCGGATGACGATGGCCTTGTCGAGGGCCTTGGTCATGTCGTAGACGGTGAGTGCGGCGACTGCGACGGCGGTGAGGGCCTCCATTTCGACGCCTGTGGGGCCGGTGGTGGAGACAGCTGAAGTGATGCGCACGCCGCCGCGCGCGACGGCGGCCTGGACGTCGACGTGGGTGAGCGCGAGGGGATGGCACATGGGAATGAGATCGGCGGTGCGCTTGGCGGCCTGAATGCCGGCGAAGCGCGCGATCTCAAGGGGATTGCCTTTGGGATTCGAAGGCAGAGCGGAGAGCACCGAGGCGGATATTTCGATGAAGGCGGAGGCAGTCGCGGCGCGGCGCGTGGGGCGCTTAGAGCCGACGTCGACCATGGAGGCTTGACCGGATGGGGCAAAATGCGAAAGGCGCGAGCGCCTGGGACGCGATGGTTTGGGCATGGGGCTCCTCAGGAAAGCAAAATGCGGACGGTCGAGCCGGCGCGAAGATGATGAGCGTCTTCAGGCACGACAAGGAAACAGTTGGCGCGAGCCATGGCGGCCAGGTCGCCGGAACCCTGCCACGGGACGAGGGAGACTTCAGGGATCGCACCGGAAAAGGTGCAGGAGGCGGGGAGAAAGCGCGTGAGGCCAGTCTTCGCTTTCACGTCTTCCGTGAGGCGCGCAAGGGCGAAGCGAGGGCCGCAGGCGCTTTGTCCGGCAAGAGCGGCGACAATCGGCGCGGCGAATAGCAGAAACGTGACGGCGGAGGAGACGGGATTGCCGGGCAGCCCAAAGCACTTCGTGCTGCTCTTGTTTTGGATGAGATCTGTGGCGTGGCGAGGCAATTCGCCGAAGACGAGCGGCTTGCCGGGTTGGATGCGGACGCCGGTGAAGTGAAAGCGCGCTCCGGCGCGGGTGAGGGCCGGCTCGACCAGATCGAATTTGCCTGCGGAGACGCCGCCGGTGATGAGCAGAAGATCGGCGGAGGCGGCGCGGACGAGAGCGGCGTCGAGGGATCTGGCTGTGTCGCGAGCGATGGGCAGGATCCAGGGATCACCGCCGGCGGCAGTGACCATGGCGGCGAGCATGGCGCTGCTGGAGTTGCGAATCTGGCTGGGACCGGGAGAGGAAGAGATGGCGACAAGTTCGTCGCCGGTAGAGAGAATGGCTACGCGCGGCTTGATGAAAACTCTGAGCGTGGCGCAGCCACAGGAGCCCGCAAGCGCAATTTGCGCGGAGCCAATCAAGGAGCCGGCAGGGAGAAGCTTGTCTCCTTTGCGCGCCTGCGCTCCGCGGGCGACGATGTTTTCGCCTTTGCGGATGGTGCGCGGCGGCAGGAGGCGGATGGCGCGCGCGGATGGTGCGCCGTTTTCTTCGACGTGCTCCAGCATGACAACGGCGTCAGCTCCGGCCGGGACGGGCGCGCCAGTCATGATCTCCCAGACTGCGCCGCGCGGAAGCGAACGGGAAGGAGTTTGCCCGGCGCGAGTTGAGCCGGCGACGACGAGAGGGCGATGCGCGGAAGCCTCTGCGGCCCGGCAGGCAAATCCGTCGCGGGTGGAACGAGCGAAGGGGGGCTGGTCAGCGTCGGCTCGAAGCGGCTCAGCGAGGACGCGGCCAAAGGCCTGGCCGAGCGGCACACGCTCCGACCCCGGACGAAGGCGTGCGAGCCTGGCAGCGTAGGCAGCGACCAGCGCGGCAGCCTCGTCGTAGCTGGGCAGCGACGGGATGGGGAATTTGTGGCTGCGCCGCGAGGAGCTCATGGATGGATTGTATTGGGTTCAATGCAAGGAGCGTTATTTCTGCGGAGCTGGGCTGGGAGTGGTCGAGGGCTCGCCTGCCCGCTGGAGGATCTTTGCAGCGTTGGCGGCAAACGGACCGCTGGGGTCCAGTTCAAGGTACTTGCGATAGGCATCGGCGCTACCAGCGGGCAGAACGAGCTTGTTGGTATCGGGATCGACTCGGGCGTTCGCGGAAAGACCGTCGGCTTCGATGTAATACAGGATGGCCGAATTTGGATCGGCCTTGATGGCAAGATCGGCAGCGTCGACCTGTGCTTCGAAGTTCTTTGCGTTAAAGAAAGCGATGGCTTGGCTGCGGAAGTATTTGGCGGCATTGGAAGGATCGGCTTTAGCGGCGGCGTCAAAGGCGGCGTTGGCATCATCGACCATGAGCGTGCGGGCGTAAATCTCTCCCAGACCGGCCTGAACCGCGGCCATGATTTCAGGCCGCGGCGGATCCTCCTTTTGCGCGAGATCAAGGGCTTTCTTGAAGTCGGATTCAGCGTCGAGGTAATTCTTGAGGCCGGCTTCGGCGCGCCCCAGGCCGATCCAAACGACAGGTTCGGTAGGATCGGCAGCCGCGTCTTTTGTCATGAGGGTTTCGATTTCGGTCAGCTTCGCGGTCTCGATTTCAGCGGTCATGGAGTCAACGTCCCCGCGGGCGGCCGAGCCGCCAAGATTTTGGGCTGCGGTGACTCGCGCATTGTCTGCGGCCTGGAGGTCTAGATTCACAATCTGCAGGTCGGCACCGATGGCGGAAGCGTCGCGCTTCGCATCAGAGGATGCGGCGGCGTTGGCCTCTCTCAATTCCTGCAACTGTCTTTGTTGATCGGGCGACAGCCTGGCGACGAACTCCTGACGGGTCATATCGATGTCCTGCGCCGTTGCCTGCCCGGCCACGATCTGAACACCGCTGATGTAGTCGACGATCTTTCCCTCGGGCGTATCGGGCGCGCGATAGACGACTGTGTATTCGCCCGGAGGCGCCGGGCCGGAATATTCGCCGGAGGTAGAGACAGGAAAGTTGTAGCTCAGTGTCTCGCCGCCGTCCACTGAGAGGCTGACCGTGCCGTCCTTCTGAGGCGCTCCGGCTGGATTGATGACTCGGCCGTGAATGCTGCCCATCTCCGGAGCGGGCGGCTGCTGCGCCTGTGCGGACGCGAGGGCGGCGTGGAGCGGGCCGGCCCCAACTGTGAGGCACGCCAAGGAGATAAGGCGCAAGCTGAGCGCAGAACTCATGCAAGGGATTGTAGAAGGTTAGTAGCGCCGGAAAGAAGCGAGGTACGGCAGCCTGCAAATTCAAAAGGCGTCCGCGAGCGGACGCCTTTTGAGGCAAATGTTGCTTGCGGCCCGTTAATGGGACTTGGGCGCCTTGTAAGAGGAACTTATTTTTTCGCCCGCCTGCTGCAGAATACCCGCCACATCATTGGCGTACGGGCCATTGGGCGCAAGCTCCAGGTATTTTTGATAGGCCGCCGTGCAATCGGGAGGCAGAACGATGCGGTTTGTCTTTGGATCGACTGTAGCGTTGGCGACCAGTCCCTGGCCTTTGAGGTAGTAAAGGATGGCTTGGTTGGGGTCAACCTTGATCGCCTCATCGGCCGCGGCCGCCGAGGCGGCGCCGTTGTTTTCCTGGTTAAAGATGACCGCCTCATTCCTCAGGTAGAGAGCGGCGTTGGGCGGATCGGCCTTGGCTGCTGCGTCAAAGGCCGCGTTGGCCTCAGGGACCTTGTTGGTTCGCGCGTAGATTGCGCCTAAACCAGCGTCCGCCTCGCCGATCACCGGCAAGCGGGGCTTCTTTGAAGCCGACTCCAGGTCGAGGGCCTTCTTAAACGAAGTGATGGCATCGTCGTAGTCCTTAAGGCCGGCTTGCGCGAACCCCAAGTTGTTCCACAGCAAGGGCTCATCCGCCTTGAGCCCCGTATCTTTGGTCATCAGGCTCTGGATGTCGGTGTACTTGGCTGCCTTGATCTCATCGGCCTTGGCGGTAATATCGGTCTTGGAAGCACTAGCGCCGAGTTGCTGAGCCGCGGCCATGGATGCGGTGTCGATGTCCTTCTTGTCCTGATTAACGATTTTCAGGTCGGCATTGAGCTGATTGATCAAGGAATTCGCCTTGAGGGCCTCGGCATTCTGCTTCTTAAGATCCTCGAGTTGCTTCTTTTCCTCTGCCGGCAACTGGTCGATGTATTCCTGGCGCGACATGTCGTCGTCCTGTTGAAGATCCACACCTGCGACAATTTTGATGCCGCGGATGGAGTCGACCATCTTGCCAGGAGGGGTATCCGGCGCGCGGTAGATCAGCATGTAGGTTCCAGCCGGTGCTTCGCCGGAGTAGGCGCCCGTGGAATCAACCGGGAAGGAGTACTTCAATGTGGCGCCGCCATCGGTGGAGAGGCCCACCGTACCGCCCCCCTGGGGTTGTCCCGTAGGATTGATGACGTGCCCGTGAATCTGGCCCGTTTTTTCGGCGGGCTGCGCTTGAACGGAAGGGAGCGCCAGCGCGAATAGGCCCGCCGCAGCGGTCAGACCCAGCCAAAGTGAAAAAATGCGTTTCATGTCTTCTCCTTGAGAGAGGCGGGACGAGTGCTGCCCGCAGCCTCGAAAAAATTCAAAGTTCCGGCGCTGACCGGGAGACCCAAACACGGCTTCATCCGGCGAGGCGCATTTGCAGCAAAACCAACGTTAAATCCAACCCAGCGCCCTGCACAAGAGGGGGCGGTCCGATCGTCCCACGCCGGACTCGGACGACACCGCAGCCAAAGTTCGCTCGGAATGGCGCCTGCAAGCAGGCCAACCCTTCCTCGGCGACTTGGTGGAGTGCCTTTGTGGATCAACGACTGTCATGGTAGAGCCGGGGTAGCGAGGTCGTGTGTGGCGCGTATCACACACTAGAATTCATGTATGGGGGCTGTGATTCGCAAGGCGACCGCGGCGGATGCCGCACAGATTCTGGAGTTTATTCGCGCGCTGGCGGCTTTTGAGCGCGCGCCAGACGCGGTAACGGCGACCGAGGAGGGCCTGATCCGCGATGGATTTGGACCAAATCCGTTTTACCGTTGCCTGATCGCCGATTGCGATGGGCAGCCGGCGGGTTTTGCCTTTTATTTCTTCAATTACTCGACCTGGGTGGGGCGACCCGGGATTTACGTTGAGGACCTATTTGTGCTGCCACAGTTCCGGCGTCGGGGCATTGGGAGGGAGCTGCTGAAACAGATAGCCGCAATTGCGGTGGAAAACGGCTGCCAGCGCCTGCAGTGGGAGGTTTTGGACTGGAACACTCCGGCCATCGATTTCTACCGAGCCATTGGAGCCGAGTTTCTGGACGAGTGGCGGAACGTGCGCCTGAGCGGCGAGGCGCTAGAGCGGCTAGCCGGTGGCGGGGCAGACGACGCTTCCGCGTCATGAGGCCTGTGGGTATGCCTAAGGACTCAAAGGCGGCGAATGGAGCTTGGCCGGAAACGACCTGGCCAAGGACGAGATGAAAAAGATTCGCGTAATCGGCGGGGGGTTGGCGGGGCCGGAGGCGGCGCTAACGGCGGCGCGGCTGGGCTGCGAGGTGGAACTCTATGAGATGCGGGCGATGGTAGATGGAAAACCGCGATTGACGCCCGCGCACCAGACTACTGAGTTCGGCGAGCTGGTGTGCTCCAATTCGCTGAAGAGTGAGACCCCCAACACAGCGCCCTGGCTGCTGAAGCAGGAGATGCGGCGCGGGCGCTCGGCGCTCCTGCGGATTGCGGATGAAACGGCTGTTCCGGCGGGGCATGCGTTGGCCGTGGATCGCGTGGAGTTTTCGAGGCGGATTGCGGAAGCGATCGAAGCGGAGCCGAAAATCCGTGTGGTGCGCGAAGAAGTGACTGACCTTGGCACGTCACTTGACCAAGACGAGAACGGCGCGAAGTGCACGATCGTCGCGACCGGGCCGCTGACCACGGATGCGCTGAGCCGGGAGATTGAGCGGCAGACAGGCGTGGGGCATCTGGCGTTTTACGACTCCATCTCGCCTATCGTCGATGCTGAGACCATCGAGATGAGCCGCGTGTACTTTGCGGCGCGCTGGGACAAGGGAACGGCGGATTACATCAACTGCCCGATGGACCGGGCGGAGTACGACCGGTTTTTGGATGCGCTGCTGGCGGCCGAGGCGGCCGAAGAAAAGGAGTGGGAGAAGCTCGACTATTTCGAAAGCTGCCTGCCGATCGAGATTCTGGCACGGCGGGGACGAGATACGCTGCGCTTTGGCCCGATGAAGCCGGTTGGGCTGCGCGATCCGCGGACGGGAAAGACGCCGTGGGCGGTAGTGCAATTGCGCAAGGAGAATCTGCGCGCCGATAGCTACAACCTGGTCGGGTTCCAGAACCATTTGAAGTTTGGCGAGCAGGCGAAGGTGCTCCGACTGATTCCGGGACTCGAGAATGCGCGCTTTCTGCGCTATGGGCAGATTCACCGCAACACGTACATTTGCGCGCCGGCCCTGCTGGACGAGGGCCTGCGGCTGAAAAGCAGGCCGGGATTGATGTTTGCGGGGCAGATTTGCGGTGTGGAGGGGTATACCGAATCAATTGCCTCGGGAATGCTGGCGGGGATTTACGCGGCGGCAATGGCGCGAGGCGAAGAACCGGTACCTGTGCCGCGAGCGACGGCGCTCGGATCGCTGGTTCACTACATCACGCACGCCGATGCGAAAGGTTTTCAGCCGGCCAACATCACATTCGATCTGCTGGAGCCTTTGGATCTCGACCCGCTCGATGAGGAGACACGGCGGCGCGTTAGGGACAAGAAGGAGCGGCACCGATTGGTGTGCGAGCGGGCGCTGGACGCGTTCGATGCGTGGCTTGCGGCAATTGGGCAACCGCGAGCGGAACTTTGCAGGTAGGAAATGCGTAAACCTGTAGTACGCTGTTTCTTCCCAAGGAAGGACTCCTATGCAACTCATCTCCGCCGTCGATTCTGTTGCGCCAGCCATCGAGCGCACCAAGGAGTTCCTCTTCAGGCCATTCAAGTGGGGAACGTATTTGAAACTCGGCCTGGTGGCGATTATCACAGAGGGGCTGGGGAGCAATTTCCATTCCTCGTCAACGAACGTAGATCATGGCGGAGGGCACGGCGGGGGACATGTGCCCAGCATTTCCTGGCCGTTCCATCTGGCGCCCGAATGGATCGCGGCGATTGTGTCGGTTGCGCTGCTGGCGATTCTTTTGTCGGTCTTCCTGTTCTACCTGATCACGCGGCTGAGGTTCGCCTTCTTTCACTGCCTCGTCCACAACACGAAGGAGATTAAGCCGGGATGGCGGCTCTATCGAGGGCAGGCAACGCGCTTTTTCTGGCTGAACATTGTTGTGGGAATCTGTTTCATGGTGGTGCTGGTGTTAGTTGCGCTTCCGTTCGCAGCCGGTTTCTGGCGGCTGTTTCAAGAGAATCAGCAAGGCGGACAATTCAATATTGGTTTGCTGCTGGCTCTTGTTTTGCCGCTGATTCCGATCTTCATCCTGCTGGTGCTGGCTGGAATACTCAGCGACTTGATTTTGCGCGACTGGATGCTGCCGCATATCGCACTGGATAACGCGACGGCGGGTGAAGCGTGGCGGCAGGTGCGGGCTCGCATGGGGGCCGAGAGAAGGCAGTTTCTTGTCTACGGTCTGCTGCGAGTGATTTTGCCCACGATTGCGGCGATCGGCGTGTTTATCGTGCTGGCGCTTCCCGGACTGATGCTGGCAGGTTCCCTGGCGGCGATTGAGTGGGGCGTTCACTCGATGTTCTCGGGTGCGACGGGAAGCTCATGGCTTGTGGGCATTCTTCTCGAGGTGTTCTTCGGCGTGGTTGCATTTGGCTTCGCACTACTGGCGAGCATCTGCGTGGGAGGGCCGTTGAGCACAGGGACACGCGAATACGCTTTGATCTTTTACGGTGGCCGCTACAAGGCGCTGGGAGACATCCTGTACCCGACGCAGACAAGTGCCGGGAGCATGAACAGGGCTGTTTGAGCAGCCGGCAAGAATACAGTCGGGAACCTTTCGGAACTTTTCAGTGTCCAAGACAGGGAAGGCTCTGAGTGCGCCGAGGACGCCGCGCGAGCGTGTACCCTGAAGGTTGGGACGCGCGAAACGGAACTGCGATGCGCGCCCTGGGACTGGGGAGTCCGATTGATGTGTAGGATGGCCAATCTGGCAGGCGCGATGGTGCTCGTGTGCGGCTCGGTTTTCGCCGTGGCGCAGGGTGAGCAGCCGACGACAGCGGAAAAGCAGTCGGTAACAACGATCGTTCTGCCGCCGTCGCCAAACGCGCTATTGCCCGACGCGTTTGACGGATGGTTGGCGACAGGGCCATCGAAGGTACTGACCGACGCGGCGCTGGCTGACCCCGCCAATGCGGAAGCGCTGAAGGAGTATGGATTCAATGCAGCAGTACTGGCCAGCTACAAGCGCGAAGGCGACACGCTGAGCCTGCGTGCGCTGCGATTCGACGACGCGAGCGGAGCCTACGGCGCATACACCTACTACCGCCAGAATGGTTGGCCCAGGGAAGACATCGGAACGGGCGCGGCCTCGGACGACAAGCGCGTTCTGTTCTGGAAAGGGACGACCGTCGTGGATGCGACGTACTCGCGCATCGGGCCGATGACGGCCGGTGAACTTCGCGAGATTGCGAAGCAGCTTCCGGTGCCGACTGGCAACCGCGGGATGATCCCACCCATTCTGGCCAACCTGCCTCGGGAAAACATTGACGGGCAAACGACGCACTATGCGGAAGGCCCTGCGGGCTACACGGGATCCGGGGGGGTGCTGCCGGCGTCGCTGATGGGGTTCGACAAGGGCGCAGAAGCCGTGACAGCGAACTACTCGCTGACCTCAGGACCGGCAACGTTGACCATAATCGACTACCCCACACCTCAGATTGCCGAAGCGCAGGAAGCGGCCATTCGCGCATATCTTAAGGCCGGTAGCCAAGCGCAGCCGGCGTGGCCCAAGCCATTGACCGACTCCGACCTAGCCTCGCTGGAGGTGCGGCATAGCGGGCCGCTGGTGGCCCTGGTGAGTGGCGATGCGGTGCCTGACGATAGCCACCGCCTGCTCGAGGCCGTTCACTACGAGGCGAGCCTGACGTCGATTCCGGAGCCGGTGGAGTCAGACGTGGAGAAGACCAGCAAGCTGCTGATGGGGATCGCCGTGCTGACAATCATCGGGGCAGCGGCGGCCATCGTGCTGGGAGGGTTCCTGGGCGGCGGAAGAGCGCTTTACCGGTTGGCACGGGGCAGGCCGATCTCGTCGGTCTACGACGAGGAATTCATTCACCTCGATTTGGCGGAGAAATGGGTCGAAAGAATCGAGGTGACTAAGGTTGTTGAAGGGCCGCATCTGAAGGGTTAATGCCATACGATGGCTGTGGAAAAACGGACTGAAACCCGAAGAAACACTACGAAATCACGGGAAATGCCGAAAGATTTGAGGCGAAAGATCGGCGAATAAATCAACCCTTCGGATGGAAGGGTTGCATTGTTAAAGTATTGAAACAAAATTACTTATTTTCACAAACATTTTCTCTTGACACTGCTTCCCCCCGCTCCTAGTATGCAGCCAGAAAGTTCTAATGGGTTTGCCTCCGTTGGAACTATTCTCCCTGAGGAGAGAGCTGCCCTGTTGCCGGGCGGCTCTTTCCGTTTTAGAGGGGCTGTTAGCCCTCGCTACGGGGCTCTTGAGTCGCGGCGGGCGCGGCTTCGGTCCAGCGCTCGCCGCATTGCTCGCATTTCCAGGAATTCGCAGGGTCCACGGTTTCGAGAACGGGGTCGCCGGCACCGCACTTTGGACACGATGGCGGAACGAATTCAGGAACCTCAGCCTCAGACTCCTCAACGATCTCGGGCGGAATGGGCCGCGCGGCGATGGCGCGCGCCTGCTCAAGCTGATCGGCGGCAACGAGGACACGTGGATTGATCAGGTCAAGGCTCGCATAGGCAGAGTAGGCGCTTGGCTTCGGCCCCTCGATCCAGCTCTCGATGCCTGCTTGCCTCAGCGATTCGGAGAGCTCGCTCGCCTCTTGCGCAGTGTCGCACTCGCACAGCAAAGTCTTCCACGTGTATTCAACCGGGCCATCTTCTTCGCTGGGGACGTTGGGGGTGTCAGGAACGAGCTCCGGGGAGCGCCCGAAGGCAATGAGGGGATTGACTGTCGGGTCATGAATCGATGCGCTTGTGTCAAGTGCAGCGGGTACCGCGGGTGTCGCGGGCGATGCGTTCGCGGGGGGCGGCGCATTCGAGGCGATCGGCACGGGACTCGCAGCCTGAGGATCGGCGAGGCCACGGCTCCTCATCTCGACACTCAGCACCTGGCGCGCGGTATCGGTGAGGTGATTGAAGTCTGTGGCCAGTTCGCTCAGTTCGTCATCGCACAACTCGCGATAATGAGCGGTGAGCGTTTGCCACTCGCGAATTGGGTCGGCTTGCATGGGCAGCATTGTAGCGCCGATGGAACGGCCGTGATGCGCGCTGCGCAGCTTTACCTCGATCCGTCGCGACGATACAATCAAACAATAGAAGCTAGGAGCAGGCCGACGTAGCTCAGTTGGTAGAGCAGCTGATTCGTAATCAGCAGGTCGTCAGTTCAAGTCTGACCGTCGGCTCCAGAATCGTGCGAATACCCAGAAGCATGGCGGAGTGACCTTTCGAATGCGAGAGGCCACTTTCTTTAGAGTGGTTCCGCATTTCACCTGCACTATTCGGCGTCTTGGAGGGTGGCCTTTTCCTTCCACCCCACAGAAGAAGACCTGTCTGTGGAACCCCGGTTGATGAAAAAGCCACTAGGCGGTTGGGGACCTGGATATAGCAATTGTGGAACCGCCGGAGGCCGCGCGTGCAAAGAATTGGGCCTCTCTACCTTGCAGTGGAGAGGCCCAGTTTCTTGCGCGTTGATTCCGAAGCAGCCTACTCGAAGATGACCGTCAAGGGTGAGCTTGATGTCACCGAGCCCGATGCGCCAGCAAGTCCTGCTGCCGGCGTCGCAGTGATCGTGGCTGTGGACGTAACCGGCTTGACGGTTGCGCTACTGGACGAGCCGCCGCAGCCGGAGACAAATCCTAATCCGGCGAAGAGGACAACCAGCAACACCAGCATGTAGAGCCGGTTGCGCTTCTTGAAGCCCAGGAAGCAGAGCGCCACCGCCAAGGTCGCCGGGAAGAGCGGCCTGAAGTCCTGGCGGACAACGGCAGCCGTCGCGGGCGGCGTAATGGTCAGCGTTGTGGTTACGGTTGTGCCCAGGGGCAAACCGGTCGTCGAGTTCTGGGTAAAGACGGTTACAGGGTTCGGGTTGAAGGAGTAGGTGTAGCCGGATGGCAAGCCGGTGAGGGTAAAGTTCACCGAGCTAGCCGCGAAGTTGTTCGTGGAGGTGAGGGTGATCTGCGTCAACCCGACGGTTCCCGGCTGAATTGTGAGCGAGGACAGCGAAATACTCATGTTCAGGCCCGGGTTCTGCCCAGCGGGGTTGACTGCGAACGTCTGCGTCAGCGGCACGGCCGCGGCATAGGTAAGGTTGTCGCCGGGCTGGGTAGCGGTTATGGTGCAGGTCCCGACGGATGTACCCTTGCCAAACGTGACTGTGGAACCGCTGACCGTGCAAACCGTCGATGTGCTGGAAGCGTAAGTGACTGGGAATCCAGAACTCGCAGTCGCGTTGAGCGTCAAGCTGGATCCGCTAACCTGCGTTCCCGGATTGGCCCAGGTGATGGTTTGCAGCGGAAGCGCCCCAAGAACACTTATGGTGAGCACTCCCTGCTTGGCGGCCGAATAATTGGCGTTGCCTTGCTGATTCCCGTCGATGATCAAGCTAGCCGGGAAGTTCAGAGCCTGGTTTGGCACAAGCGCAAGCGTCGCGGTCGTGACTCCGTTCGCCACGGAACTGCTGAGAATGGTGAAGATCACCTTATTGCTCGGATCCGGGCTGAGGGCGATCAGATTGTTTGTGGCACCGCCCGTGCCCTGGATGGTGACCGTCGCGCACAGGGTGATGGGAGAGCACGACGCAATGTAATGAAGAGGCGTGACGACCGGAGTGAAGGTGACGGTCTGGGTCGCCTGGTTGACAACGAGAATCTGCTGAACCTGCGGAGCTGCCAGGTAGTTGACGTCGGCGGCCTGATTGGCATCGAGCACGATTGTGCCCGCCGTCGTCACCGTTAGCGTCGCCGTTGAGGTGTTGCCAGTCACCGTCGTGGCGGAAACCGATCCGGCGCCGGTGCTGGACGCGTCGACCGAGAAGGTCACCGGGGTGCTGGCACCACCGCCGAGCGCGCTCAGGTTAACCGTCAATCCAGGTGCATACACGACCGGCGAGACCGGCGGCGTAAAGGTGATCACCTCCGCTGACTTGTTGATAGTGAGGGTCAACTGAGCCTGCGGAGCAGCGTCGTAATATGTGCCGCCTGCCAGGCCGCCCACTTCGTTGGCATCGATGACAATGCTGCCTGCCTGTGTGACGGTCAATGTTGCGGTCGAAGTGGTACCGGTCACTGTAGTGCCGGAGAAGGTTCCAGCGCCGGTGCTCGATGAATCAACGGTGAAGACGGCGGGATTGTTGGAGCCGCCGTTGGATACGCTCACCGCGATCGTCTCGCCAGGCGAGTAGGTGGAGGTGGTTGTTGTGGGCGCCGTAAAGGTGAGCGTCTGCGGAGTCGTCAAGGCAAAGCCAGTCACCGTTGCGGTTCCTTCGCCACCGTTGGTGGTATCGGTGACAGTCAGGTTTGCGGTTTGAGTATTAGGCTTCGTTGCCGTGAAGGTGATGGTCGCCGGATAAGAAGAGGCGGAGACCGGAGTGGTGAAATTGGCCGAAATCGTCGAGCAAGCGGTCCCAGCCGTCGCGCCGAACTCCGAATTGGAGGATGCGATTGCCAAGGTTGCAGCCGTTGAACAATTCAAGGCATTGTCCACGACGGTAGCCGAGGTGTTGACCGGAGCGCCATCGTATTGAGCGTTGGGGGTGGTTAAGTCGCCGAGCAGAGCTTCGCCAAGATTATCGCCGCCGGAGTGATAGACCACAACCCACTCGTTACCGTTGGAGTCGAGCTCCATACCCTTTGCGCCCAGCGACGATACGACGTATTGGTGCGCAGTGTCAGGGCCGCCCGTTTTTGTATTGGGGATTGCAAACGTTCCATCGTTTTGGTCCGCGTAGTAAATGGTGCCGTTGGAAGTCACAGCCACGCCGTCCAATTGATTGTCGTAGGCGCCAGGAGTGGCGACGGTCAAGGTCTGCAGCAGGGTAGGCGTTGCAGCAAAGCCTGTACCCGCTGTGTAGGGAAGTTCGTAGAGGTTGGAACTCGCGGATTCAAGGTTGCTGAAGTTGGTCCCGCTGGTGTAGACGCCTTCAGTGAAGAACATATTGCCCCAGGGATCGAAAGCAATTTAGCTGACCGAATTCGCATCGGAGTAGACCAGCGTTGCGGTGCCGCCAACCTCGCAGGCTACGTTGCACTCATAAATAGCGCTGGTGCCCGGCGATGCTGGAACCGTGACCATGTAGAGGTTGCCGGAGGGATCGACGGCCACCGCCTTCATTCCACCGTTCGGAATATTTGCAACAGTACAAATAGTTGTGTCGGTGCCGGTGCAGTTTGGCGCTGACGACAGATCGCTTAACGCTACATAAGCGCCATTCACAAACGGAATCTTGTAGACCGCCGAGCTGTAAAGGTGCCCCATGTAGAGGTTGTTCTTGCTGTCGATCGCGAATACGCCTCCACCGTTCATCGATATTTGCTGGACCAATGCACCGGTGCTTGCGTTGACGATGTCCGTCTTGTTGTTATAAGTGGTCCCAACATAGATCAGGCCATTCTGCGTCACGGCGAAGCTTCCGCCCGCCGGGTTCTGCCCGTCGGTGAAGGCGCCACTCTGGTAACTCCAAACGATCTGGTTCATTAGCAGCGCGGGCACGTCGGACGCGACCAATGTGTTGGCGATGCTGATTGTCACTTGAACCTGCGTCGCCGCCGCATATAGATTGCCGGCGTTGGACCCTCCCGCCTGATTCGCGTCAACTTTTATGGAGCCGACCGACACCGCCGTCAGCGTGCTGCCGCTGATGGTTGCGCAAGTGGGACATGTTGAAGCGGGGTCGATTGTGAAGACGACCGGATTGCCGGAAGCGCCACCTGTGGCCGACAGCGTGATTTGCTGGCCGATCTGCAACGAAGTAGGCGGTGTAAAGCCGGTGATGGTCTGCGGCAGAATCGACGATACGGTGGCAGAGCCGCTCATGTTGACATTGAACATGAACGCCGGAGTGGCGATGTTAATGGTTGCCAAGCCGGTTTGAGGTCCGTTGGGCGTCGCGGGCGGAGGGGCGAAGGTACCCGTGAATTGGCAAGACGCTCCAGGAGGCCCGGATGTACCGCTCGTGCATCCGTTACTCGCCGCCGGGTCGAGGGTAAACATCGTGTTGGTAGGCTCGGTAACGTCAGGAGTTGCCAAGGTTGCTGCGGTGTTGCCGGCGCTCATGAGGTAGACCGTTGCGGAGTTCGTGGCGCCATCCGAAACGGTGCCGAGATTGACCGAGGCCGCAGTGCGCTGGATCGCATACGCCGCTTTGCCGTGGCCGCCGCCAACATACAGGTCACCCTGCGAGTCCAACGACATCGCATAGGCCTGCGGGGCGATGGATTCGACGGTTATCGCCTGCGCAGGAGTCAAGGTCCCGCTCAGATTGGGAACGCGAACGATGTTGCCTGTCGCAGCGTCGGAAACAAGCACGCTGCCTGAAGCATCCACCGCGACGGCGACAGCCTGTGTCACATTGGGAGGCGCGATAGTGGAAATGGTGCCTGCTGGCGAAAAGATTAAAACCTCGTTTAACGTCGAGTCGGCGACATAGAGGTTGCTTGATGAATCAACGGCAATTCCCCATGAAGACTTGAGGCCGTTCGCCGCGGTTGCAGGAGTGACACCAGATTGACCGGTGATGGGGTCCCAGAAGACAACCCGCTTGTTTGCATTGTCGGAGATGTACAGTGTGCCATTCGGTCCCACAGCCAGCGCGGTCGCGTCTGCCAACGCGGTGCCGCCGAAGACGGTGGAAGAAGGAATGACGGTCGTTTGCGTTCCAGCCACAAATGCGCCCGCGGCGCCGGTATTGGTAATCTCAACAACATCGGGGACGCCGTCGTCGGCGATGAACAAATTCCCGTTAGCGTCAAAGGCGAGTCCGTCAGGATTGATAAATCCGGAGCCGACCGCAACCGGCGTCGTCGTCGTTCCTGCGGCGAACTCGGAGACCGTGCCCGCGCCGGGGTCGGCCACAAACACGTCTCCCGCGGGATCCGCAACCACGGATGTCGGGTCGGTGAGTCCGCTCGTATAAGCCGTGGCCACGCCAGGATCGACATTTCCCGTCGGGCCCTGGCCCACACCCGAAAGCGCTGCGATTCCGCTGGCGCTGTTTGTGGAGTCTGTGATGGTCAGCGCCGCGCTGCGCTCGCCGATCGCGGCGGGCGTAAGGTTGGCGGTGACAGGGAATGACGTGAATGCGGCAGCGGTCAGCGGCCCAGAACTGAAGACGCCGTTGCTTCCGCTGAACGTGGTGGAGCAAGTGGTGCCGGCGGCCGCGGTGAATTCAGTCGTGGGCACGCCAAACTCAGTGACGGCAAGCGCCAGCGTTGGAGGCGTCGTGCAAGAGGCGGCGCTGTCGAAGATGGTGGCACTGACCGCAGTTGCGGCTGTGCCCGTGGGAGAGGCGCCGAGCGCAACCGCGCCCACGGGGATGAAGGACACAACGTCTCCGCCGTTATAGGGAATTCCGTAGAGGTTGCCTTGGGAATCGATCGCAACGCCCTTTCCACCTTGTGTGGAAAGCTGATAAATCAAGCTCGGCTTGGGTCCGCCCGATTGCGTATTGGGAACGGCAAAAAGGCCGTCGCCGTTGATGGAGATGTACAACGTGCCATTGCCCGCAACTGCGAGACCGCTGATGCCGTTGCCGTAGCTGGCCGCGTTGGTGTAGCTCTCCACGACGGTTGGCGAGGCGGCATACGTTCCCGCGGAGAGCGGGAGTTCGTTCAGGTTGGTCGCGTCGCCCTTGCTGTTGCCTTTGCCATCGACAAAGAAGATGTTGCCCCAAGGATCGATTACGAACGCGCCGACCGGATTCGCGTCGGAATAAATCAGCTTCGGGGTGGCTGAGGAGCTGGCGATGCAGGCGAGGTTGCATTCGAAGATCGTGTCGGGGTTGGTGCTAGGAAGTGTGTTCGATTCGAAGAAGAAATTACCCTGGCCATCGAAGGCCACGCCGGCATAACCGGAATTTCCCGAACCGGCGAGCGTGCCGCTCATGTACGCCGAAACCGCGGGCGCGAAGATGCACGGCGCCGTGTCCTGGTTGCCGCCAAGGCAATTCGTGGTTGGAGCCGTGGTGAAACCAACATATTGGCCAGTCGCAGCGTCGTAGGGAATCTTGTAGACGTTGGGATTGTAATTGCCGCCAAAATACAGATTGCCGTAGCTGTCGAGCGCGGCGTTCGAAGCGCCTACGCCGGACGCTAACTTGGTGTCCGTCCCGGAAGGGGTGATCTGGAGAAAGTTGGATGAATATCCGTCACCGACGAGGACGTTGCCGTTCACGCCAATTACAAAGTTCCCCCCAATGGGCTCCTGGGAACCGTCCCAACCGCCGCCGGTGAGCGCGCCTAACTGTACTGGCGTGCCGGAGACCACGATGGGTGGTTTCTGCGCGTGAGCAGATGCACCAAAGCAAAGGGCCAGCAGCACGAACAGGGCTACCCATGTTCCCGCCGCGAGGGATCGCACTGGACTCGTCATTTTTTTCATAGTCGTTTGCATTCCTTCTCCTCCGATCTGTTTTCATCCCCGAACCGGGGAATCGGTGACGGTCCGGTTTGTCCCGTATCGTCCTCTGCCAAAATCAAACTCTCGATTTGAATCCCATCCTGGTTTGCCGTTCCGATGTAAGTCCCATTCCATCTCACGCACGATTCGGCGGCGAAGGCCGAATTCTCTGTCTCCGTATCGAGCCGGGAGAAGTTGGGTAAATATGCGCAGGAAAAAGAGTCCTGAAAGCCCGCCGGAAACCTCCGGCACTTCTCCGCGCACAGAACAGGTACGTCAAGTTATCTGGAACTGCGTGCGGATTATCCTACAAATTTGGTAACGGTACACCGTACTCGACGAAATTTGCCGTTGTCAAGTGAAAAACGTTTGAGTACAGCGAATTAGGCGGAGGGAAAAAATGGGCTTGGCGAGCTCGGCACCGGTTCGCCTGAAGGCAGAGAAACTATCTGCGCCCATTGACGATGGGAGCCAGGGAGCGACCGATTCACATTTTGGGCGACCTGGTCGAGGCATGCCAGGGTCGGCTCAGAACGGAAATTCATGATACCGTTATCTGTGCCTCATCGTTTCGATGCAAACAAGGCCGCAGCGAACGGTGAGCTGTCCTCGACCTCGCTCCATTGTGCCGGTCCAGTTTTGCGCCGCGACACCCCCGCCAGGATATGGTCCGGGCCAGAAAATCCAGAGCCGGAATCCGATAGTGGAAGAGGAAGATAGAAGAGAGGTTCGGTCATGATGAAGGTGGGGCGGCAGCCGGCGATTTGGCTAAGCATTTTGGCGAGTTTTTGGGCGGCGGGGTGCGGGGGGAATAATGGGGGAAGCACAACTTCCCGGAACACACCGACTGTGACAGCTTGGCCGACGGCGAGCGCAATCACTTTCGGCAGTACGCTTGCGAGTTCGGCGCTAAGCGGGGGCACGGCGTCGGTAACCGGCTCCTTCTCATGGACAACACCAACGACGGCACCTGGTGCGGGATCACCCAGCGAGAGTGTGACCTTCACGCCTTCAGATACCACCGATTACAACACGGTGACAGGCATGGTCAGCCTGACAGTGAACAAGGCGACGCCGACGGTGTCGGCATGGCCCACTGCGAGCGCTATCACCTATGGCCAGACACTGGCTTCCTCGACGCTGAGCGGGGGCACGGCGTCGGTATCCGGCACTTTTTCTTGGACGACGTCCACGACGACACCTGCCACGGGGACGACCAGCGAGGGCGTGATCTTCACGGCTACAGATGCGATTGACTACAACGCGGTGGCGGGTACCGCCAATGTGACGGTGAACAAAGCGACGCCGACAGTGTCGGCATGGCCGACGGCGAGCGCAATCACTTACGGCCAGACGCTGGCATCGTCGACACTGAGCGGCGGGATGGCGTCATTGACCGGCGCTTTCGAGTGGACTACGCCCTCGATCGTGCCCAGCGGGGGGACACCCAGCGAAAGCGCAACCTTTACGCCTGGTGACACGACCGACTACAACACGGTGACGGGGTCCGTGATTGTGACGGTGAGCCCTGAGACGCCCACCGTGACGGTGACTCCGGGATCTTCGAGCATCACAGTTACAAGCCCACTTTCTGTGACCGTCGCGGTCAGCGGCGGAGCGGGAGCAGCCACACCGACGGGCTCAGTGACGTTGAGTGGCGGGGGCTATACAACTTCTGCGACAACACTGACAAACGGAATCGCACAGATCAACATACCGGCGAGTTCGCTGACAACGGGCAGCATTACGCTCATCGGGAGCTACACTCCCGATGCGAACAGCAATACGTCCTATAAGAGCGCCTCTGGAAATGGCCAAGTCACGGTGAATCCGGCCGTGGCATACACGCTGACGGTGAATTCCGCAGCGCCATCGAGCGGCATCGCGATCTCGCCCGTCTCTCCCGCTGACAACAATGGGGCGAGCTCGGGAACAACACCTTTCACGCGCTCCTACTATTCCGGCACGCAGGTGACGCTGAGCGCTCCGTTCTCCGATAACAGCTATTCTTTCGTCTCCTGGAGCGGATGCGCGTCGACAAGCGGGTCCGGTGGAATCAATTGCGTCGTAAATATGAGCGCCAACACGACCGTGACGGCAAACTACAACGAGGCAGGAATTTCGTCGATCACCGTGACACCCAGCACCGCAACCATTGGTGCGCAGCAGCAATTCACGGCGACAGTGCATGGCACAGGCAGCTACAGCAGCGGCGTGACTTGGTCGCTGGCCTGTTCCTCGTGCGGCAGTTTGAGCCCCGGAACGCTCAGCGCAAGTGGCCTCTACACCACACCCTATCCGGCTCCGGCGAGCGTCACAATTACGGCCACTAGCACCATGACCGGGTTCACCAACGTGAGCGGCAGCGCGATAGTCGCGCTAAACCCACCGACGACGGCGAGCGGGCCGGCTTTGACGGTGGACGTGGGCACGCCCGGCAACAGCAGCGAAAATCCGCACACCATCAGCCCGTATGTTTACGGGATGAACGGGTACGTTCTGGATTCTGCGTCGGAGAAAATCGCAAACCCTGGCATTGTGCGCTGGGGTGGGGACGATACCTCGCGATACAACTACCAATTCAACATGACCAATTCCGCCAGCGACTACGACTTTGAGAACTTCTCAGGCGGGGGGGGGCAGTATCCCAACGCCACCGGGAGCACAAACTTTACGCAGTTCGTTCAGTCCACCGACGCCGCCGGCTCAGCGGCGCTGGGCACGGTGCCGGTTCTCGGATGGGTTTCGAACAACACGCAGTATGCCTGCGGCTTTCCGGAAGCGCAGTATCCCGGCCAGCAGTCGTACAGCCCGGCGAATTGCGGAAACGGCGTTGACCCGGAGGGGGTCAATGGATGTACGAGTTCCGGCGGATGCGATCTATATGGGAACAGCACGACTCAGGCAAACACCAGCATTTCGGAGCCTCCGCCAAGCATTTTGAGTGCGCCAGCACCCGGGTCTGTCACGGAAAATTGGGCGGATGGAACGTGGTCGGGCGGTTGGGTGAACTCGATCGTAAGCGGCTATGGGAGCGGCGCCAGCGGCCAGGGTGTGGCCGTCTGGGATCTCGACAACGAGCCAACCTGGTGGGACGCAGTGCACCGCGACGTGCACCCGGTCGCGTTCACGTACGACGAAGTGACTGACAACGGCATTGGCACCGCGCTGGCCATCAAGACCGCCGATCCGACAGCTCTGATCAGCGGGCCGGTGATCGACTACTGGGAGGCCTACTTCTACTCGAAAAAGGACATTGAGAACGGATGGAGCTCCGGCCCATGTTACGAGCCCTGGAGCGGTCCCATCGACCGCGAAGCGCATGGCGGTGTGCCCATGATCGAGTACTATCTGCAGCAATTTGCGAAGTATTCCAGCGCGGCGTATTACAACACGCGGCTGCTTGATTATGTCGATATCCATGGGTATTTTGCGCCGGACTACCCCGTCGGCGGAAGCTCCGTGGCATTCACGACTGCCGGCGACACCGGAGAGCAGGAAGCGCGCATGAATTCGACGCGCGTGTTCTGGGATCCGACCTATACCGATCCCAACTACCCCCAGCCGAACTACATCACCGACTCGAACTACACGACAAGCTGCTCGCCGCCAGTGCAGGCTCCGCAACTGATCCCCATGCTGCAGAAATGGGTCTCGAATGATTACCCCGGGACCAAGACAGCGATTGACGAGTACAATTTCGGCGGCTTGGAATCGATCAACGGCGCTCTAGTGCAGGCTGACATTCTGGGCATCTTCGGGCGCCAGGGCCTGGGCATGGGCGCGTTCTGGCCGACGACGAACTACAGCCAGCAGGGCCCCGGCAACTATGCTTTTGCGATGTACCGCAACTATGACGGGAACGACTCGACGTTCGGCAACACGTATCTTTACGCGACGAGCGCAGTTTCCGGTGGCGACGGCGAGGGGCAACTGGCGGTTTACGGCGGACAGAGAAGCTCCGACAACGCCATCACCGTGATGGTAATCAATAAAACGTACGGCTCGCTGACTTCGACAATCAGCTTGGAGAACTTCTCTGCGGCGAGCGGCACGACGGCAGCGGTATACCAGTACAGCAACGCCAACCTGAACGCGATCGTTCAACAGGCAGGCGTGAGCGTGACGCCGCCCTCGGGAAGCGGGACGACAAGCACGATCGGCAGTTACACGTTCCCGGCCCAATCCATCACACTGTTTGTGGTGCCGGATTAGGGGATTGAAAGGGTTGTAGCGCGCAGTTCGCACAGCAAACGGCACGATTTCAGAGCTGGTGCGCGACCTCATCTGACTCTGGCCGCAGCATCCGCGCAACGATGGCCGAGCGTGGGATTTCATGATATCGCAACCATGCCCTGCGAAGAGACGCGCGGCGTGCGGCAACAGAACATTCCATCCGATCTGAACCTGGGGATGCTCGAACTGAGTTACGAAAGCCGTGCCGATCGCACGCGCGAGAAGCGATAACCGGCTCTCCGCAACGGCAAGATCGCAACTTGGGCGGCGGGAGTTGCCCGATTCGAACTTCGCAGCGGGGAGAGCGAAGGGCCTTCCCGAATAGAAGTCGGCGGGAAAAATGCGCGCAAAGAGTGAATCGGTTTTTCATTTGGCATGGAACAGCTTTTGTGGCTGGATGGCTGGGACGGCAACCCGGTTACTCTGGCGATGATCCTTGGGCCGGAGCGTCGCCCGGCTGGAATCACGTTAGCCGAAGTTCGCGCCGGCGTGAAGATGAATGCGTTTTCGAGGGCAGGCTTGTCTCCGTGGGAGGCCGCAAAGCACCCTCCGCACATGCCCAAATAGCCCCAAAGACCGTCAAACCTGCGGTATCGATCCCATCATTGGAAAACTCGGAAAGAATTCACTTGACAGAGTCTAACCTCAAGCTTCAGAATTCCCTGTCATCAATGCAGAACGAGAATCTGCGTCCGAATACTCAAAGGCTTAAGTGGCACTTAAAGGCTTAGTTGGGGTGTGCGAAAATTTAGGGCTGGTGTGAAGACCGGGAACCAGCTGTCAAAGACACAACGGAATGTAGCCGACGGGGGGACTACTATGAAGTTCTTTTCAGGGAACAGGCCGACTGCCTCGTTGCTGGTGATGCTAACCGCAGTGCTCCTGCTGGCGCAAACGGCGCTCCATGGGCAAGCGACAGGAAACGTGACTGGCATTGTCGCGGATACGACAGGCGCTGTGATTCCAAAAGCCTCTGTTGTGTTGACCGACATCGCGAGCGGAATCAAGCGCACCACGACGAGTAACAGCGATGGCGCATTTGCATTTGCGGGCGTAATCCCCGATCTCAGTTACCAGCTCTCGGTGACGGCCGATAACTTCGACTCCTGGCAGTCCCAGCCGTTCCCGGTGCGCGCCGGAGATCAGTTGAGCTACACCGACATCAAAATGAAGGTTGGGTCCACCGCATCGGCGGTCACAGTGGAAGCGCAGGTTGATTCCAATCTGGCCGCCCTCGACACTGGTGAGCGCAGCGACATCATCACCTCCAAGGATCTGAACAACCTCACCATCGTCGGTCGCGACGCCGGCGAGTTGGTCAAGATGTTGCCCGGATATGCGATGTCTACCGGCGATCAAGGCCTATTCAACCGTCCGGGATACAACAACGCAGTAGTTGGTCTGAGCGGCCCCACATCGGCTTATGTCGCCAATGGCTCCGGCCCGGCCGGCATCGCCATCGTGAGTGACGGCGTTTCGCTCACCGATATTGCGACCAATTCGGGGTCGGTGCAGCAGATGAACATCGAGATGGTTTCTGAGGTCAAGGCGTCTAATTCTTCGTATGGCCCCGAATACGCGAAGGGACCAGCGCTCATCAGCTCATCGACGAAGACGGGCGGCGCCACGTACCACGGCGAGGCCTATTTGGTGGCCCGCAACGCAATTTTGAATTCCAACGACTGGTACGACAATTACCTCCGCCAGTCCCGACCGAACGAGCAGTACTTTTATCCCGGTGGTAACTTCGGGGGTCCGCTGCCGCTTCCGTTTACGAGCTTCAATCACAACAGGGACAAGCTCTTCTTCTTTGCAGGGTTCGAGTATTACCACCAGGTCTTTGAGGCCAATCAGCAGGCGATTTCTGCCTGGGTACCCACCGCGGCTGAACGCCAGGGCGATTTCAGCGCTGCCTCTCTCGATACCGATCTTTGCGGCGCGCGTCCCGACGGCAACCCCAACCCCGATGCCATTCTGCCGATGTGCTATGTGGATAGCTTCCTGCCGAACGGCACTGCCGTGGCAAACAACAATGCCAATCCCTACATCAATGGCTCTGGCGCGGCGCTCGTGAACTGGTACCCGGCGCCCAATGCAGATCCGTTCACCAACCCCTTTGGTTACAACTATATTCAGCAGCTCCAGCAGAACCAGAACGGGGGCGTATTCCGGTCCACGCTGCAATATAACATCAATCCCAATAACAATTTGTTCCTGGTCTATGGACTGCAGAAGGAAATCGACGAGGATCCTGTCGCTCTTGGCTACTTCCCGACCGGCGGAGTGCCTTATCCCGGCGACATCACCACCGGAGACGTTTCGAATGTGCTTTCCGCGCGCTACACGCGCTTCTTCGGTTCGACCCTGACCAACGAGCTTTCCGCAGCGATGTCCTTCGTCAGCCTGCCAGGAAAGATGGGCGACCCGACGGCGGTGGATCGGTTTGACATTCCGGGAAACGGCGGCTTGGGTTTCGACTATCTGGGCGAGTACAAAAACAACGACGACTATTCCGTACCTGCCATAAACAGTGGAGGTGCGAACGGCTATCCGAACGTGCTGATGCCTGGCGGGTTCTACCAGAACCGGATTCACACCAAGAAAGTGGATCCGATCATCCAGGACAACGTGAGCTGGGAGCTGAAAAACCACTTCTTCCAGTTCGGTTTCTATGGAGAGCAGGGCACCTACAACGGCATCGCGGATCCTGGCGCCTATCCTCAGGGCGAGTACACGTTCAATCCGGGAAACTCATACTTCGAGTATTCGTCGACCAATCAGGCGCCCTATAACGGCTGCGAGAATCCGAACCCGGCAGGAAACCTGCGCAACTCAGGCGCGGCTTATCTGGGAAGCTGTTATAACCCCACAGCGCTGACCTACGAGGGGTATGCCGATTCGTTTACGCAGACCAATTTCACGCCCCTCGTTGACATGCGTTACACGACTGTGGCCGGATTCGCCATGGACACACTGAAGATTCATACCCTCACCTTGATCTTCGGCGCGCGATTCGAACATCTCGGCCCCTGGACGGACCGCTATAACAACGGTCTGGCGTCATTCTCGGACAGCCTTTACACCTCGGAATGCGGTGGTTACACGCGCAACTGCAGCACCTCCGGCTTCCCGGGCATCACATGGTATTCCCAGAAGACCGGAGTGACAAATTCCGTCAACTCCCCGTCGACAATCTACGTGACTCCGCGAGTGGGGGCGTCCTGGGACATCCGTGGAAAAGGCAAGACCGTTCTGCGCGGCGGCTGGGGCATGTACCGCAACCAGGAGCAGTTCAATCCCTATGCTCTGGCGGCCGCTACGGCGCAGGGATACAAAACTACCAACCTGGTGGGACCGTTGACCTTCAACCAGATCGACAGCCAGTCGCCCACCCTGCCTCCCGATTTCAGCGCTTACACAATTTCTCCGAAAGACACAACGCGCCCCATCTACTACGAATTCAACGGCGGAATCGATGAAAGCCTGCCATGGCACTCGCATTTATCTGTCGCGTACGTAGGCAACGAGAGCGTCAACCTGGGATCGTATAGCGGGAGCAACAGCTACAACAGCGCATCGGACATCAACATTATCTGCGGCATTGAGACGGGTTGCCCGACCAATAACAACCCGAACATGGCGGGGACAAACGACAATCTGTTCAATATCGATGCGACATATTCAGCTATCCCCACCGTTTTGGAGACGATCTACGGAAATCCCAGCCTCGGCGGTGGCATCGCCAGCTTTGGCACACCGGAATTCGATGTTTACCGTCCGTACCCGTTCTACCAGCACGTTTATCAGCTCAAGCATAACTTCTACTCGAATTACAACAGCGCGCAGATCGCGTGGGACAAGGCTTCGGGCATCGTGACATGGGGCGCCAACTACACGTTCTCCAAGAACCTGGCTGTGGCCTCGTCGTACAACAACCAACTCGTCGACCCGGCAAACCTGCGCAACGATTACAACCCGGTGCCATACGACCGGACGCAGGTTTTCAACATTCATTACCTGATCGACCTAGGGAAACGGTACAAGGGTGGAAACCGGATACTCTCCGAGGTTTCCAACGGCTGGCGGATCTCAGGAATCTCGCAGGTCATGAGCGGATTCCCGCTGGCCTCTGAAAACGGGAATAACTTCGGCTTCGGGTATGGTGGTCTCGCGACTGCCGCGCAGGTTTCCTACGCAACCCAGACAACCCCGAGCAATGCGTCAAATTGTCAGAAAGAATTCGGCATCATGCCCGACAAAAACGGGTTCACTTACTGCGTCACCAACGTGAATCCGGTGGTGTGGCTGGGTACGCCGGACGTACAACTGATGCCCACGCTGGTGAAGGGCGTGAGTGCCAGGGGCGGTTCACATACGCACCAGTTCATCAATCCGCTGGCTTTCGGTATCTCGCAGCCCGGGACCAACGGGTCATACCGGCTACCCTACCTGCGCGGTCCGGCTTACATGGACCACGATGTGACGGTGCTGAAGGATTTCTCCATGGGTGAAGGAAGGACCCTGCAGTTGCGGATGGGTGCTTTCAACGTGTTTAACCACCCACTGGTTTCATTCAACAACCAAAACACCAACAACCTGAATCTCGGTTTCCAGGATGGTGTCGTTGGTCAGGCGCTGACCCAAAGCATGCTCACGTACCAGAATTTCGGCGTTGCAGATATCAAGGTCGGAAACAGGCTGGCGGAGCTGGAAGCAAAGTTTACGTTCTAATGGGTTCTTGTCCGGGCAGCCGCGGCGTAAACCTGCTGCGACGTTCGGAAAGGGGACTGGCAAACGGCCGGCAAGGGCGGAACGGTCGGCCGAAAAGGATTAAGAAGTGCGGCATCCGCCTTCTGTCGAATCCGCAAGAAGCGGGCAGACGGGTAAGCCGCTCGTAACGGGATCTCTGATTGAGCTTGTTGGAGGGAATGTATGGCCATCGAATCGACAGTCATGTTTCGTAAGGTTGCACGGATCGCGTGCCTGGTTCTTCTTGCCGGCCTGATTTCGGGCGTTGCTGCCAAGGCTCAGTTGCCGATCAAAGCACCGGCCCCGGTCTCGGTGGGCTCGGTCATTCCCTTCAACCATGGCAGCACTGGCAACTGGATTCAGATCTATTCCATGAAGCAAGACCCAATTTACGGCCATATCCTCTTTCTGGATTCCGCCGGCAGCGTGCTCTATGACATGGCGCCTGGCGCATCGACACCGACAGAGATCGTTGGGCCTGAACCGTCAAACAAAGACGCCTCCGATTGCTCGCTGTTGGAATTCAAGGGTTCATACTGGAACGCCGCCGTTGCATTCGATAAGTGGGACAACCTTTATGTTACGGATCGCTTTGGCTCTGCCGTCCAATTTTGCCGAGTTCCTTACAACGCCAGCGCGGGGACGTGGACTTTCAGTAATGCGGATATCTGGACGGGCCCAACCTACACCAACACCAGCGGCGTGACATCGTCGATTCCGCCTCAGGATCTTCAGGTGGGCGATGACGGCGTCACCTTCTATGTGTGCACATCGGATACCTCTTCGATCTTCAAGTATCAAGTGGATGAGACCGGCAAAGTAGTCGCGAATTCAGTTGTCGCTTTGGCCACGGGCTTGGAGGCTGGGGCCACCCAGATGGCCGTCGACCACGCCGGCAACCTGTATTTTGTTGAAAATCAAGGCAATTATCCTAACAATGTGCACGGCATTCGGGAAATTGCCGCCGGCTCCCCAACCGTTGTCGGCGATGGGACGGGAACAGCCGAATCGGCGCTGCCGCGGATCGACGAGGGCGGTTGGAACGGCATCACTGGAATGTTCGTTGACCCACAGGGAAACATGTATTTCGCCACCGCAAATAACATTTCATACGGCGGGCAGGCGGATGGCATTTTCATGATTCCCAATGAGGGCACACCGACGAGCCCGAAACTGGTGTGGGCCGATACGCAGATGGTTTCGCCGGTCGATGGCGGATACCCGCCTATGGTCGATAAGAGGGGGTTCGTCTGGATCGCAACGAGTTACTACAACAACTGGGCGCCCGCCGGAGTAAACGGCCCGAACTGCGACACTACGACCCAACAAGCAGCGACGGCAACGTGTTTGTTATCGACCATCGTCCTGTGGAAGCCCGGCGCTCTCAATCTGGGGAGTTCTCCAGTGGGTGGGCCGACCTCGGTTCCTATCACGGCTTACGCAGTAGCAGTGGGCGGCGGATCGATTACGCTGACCGCAAAGAACTCCTTCACTGAAAACGAAGTAGTCACGATCTCGGCAAAATCGGGAGATGCCCTGTACGCGCTGAACGGACTCAGCTTCTACGTGTCAGGAACCGGCCTGAGCAGTACGGCTTTCCAGATCTCGTCAAGCCTGATCGCAGCAGACGCGAGCGGCGCGACATCCGCCACGGCCTCCATCAACCAGACGAATGCCTTGTATTACATGTTCAACAAACCCACCACGCCGGCTGGCTTTGCTCTGGCGCAGCCAAGCAATACAAGTTTCCAGACCGTCGCCAACTATCCTTTGCTGGATAACCCGCCGCCGACAAATCCGGTGTTGCCCTGCACGGGAGGCACTTCGTATCCGGCTTTCAGCGCCGTCATGACGACTACGAGCTCCTATAGCTGGTGCCCATATTACGTGCAACTGAACACCACTAAGGCCGGCCCGGTGGAAGGCGAAGTGCAGATGTTCTCCTCCGGCACCAACGTCATCGAAGGGAGCAACGCCTACCTGAGTGGTACCGGACAAGGTGCGGCAGTTTCGGTAGTTTCTTCGGCCACCGTTCAGTCCATTGCTACCGGGCTAAACGAACCGAAGCAAGTGGCGGCTGATCTTTCTGGCAACACGTATGTCGCTGATTCTGCCTTGAAGGCCATCGAGAAGTATCCCGCGGGCACTACGAGCCCGACATCGGGCAAGGTTCTGGGCAGCGGCCTATCGGCGCCGACCGGCGTGGCCGTTGATGGGGTCGGCAACCTCTATATCGGAGACGCCGGCAACATCTACCTGATTCCGTTTATTAATGGTGCCTTGGCCACGTCACAGCAAACCAAGATTGCTTCCGGACTGGGCACAGGCAACCTGAACCTTGCCACCAATGGCGAAGGCGATCTTTTTGTAGCGGATGAGGCCAATAAGCAGGTCGTCGAGATCCCGAATCCACAGACAGAGGTGATCGCCCAATACTATCCGCCGATCGTGCTTGGATCGGGATTCACGGGCCCGTCGGCGATTGCCACCGACAGCTCAGGGAATGTGTGGGTGGCCGATGGATCGAACCTGTGGGAGATCTCATTACCCTTTGGAGGTTCGACGAAGGTTGCAAGCGGTCTCCAGGCACCGGTTACAGGTTTAGCCGTGGACCCGTCGGGATCTGTCTTTGCGGCGGAAGCCAATGGACTAGTGTGGATTCCATATAGCGCGACTACTGGCGCCCTGAATCTCAACAGTCAGATACTGTTGACAAGCGGATTGGGCAGCGGCCCCGCCATACCGTGGGGCGTGGCGCTCGACGGAACCCAGGATGCTTATGCATCCTACGGCTCCGGCTCGACCGCCGGTTTGTCGCAACTCGGCATCGGCGGCACCTACAATTTCAGCGCTGTTGCCGAGATCAACCCCAACGTTCCAACCGAAGTCGATGCGCAGGTTCTCAACCTTGGCAACCTGCCTCTAACGGTCTCCGACGACCCAACCGTCGATCTGATCACCGGGACCGACGCCAGTGATTACACCGTGGTTCCGGCAACCCAGAACTCGCCGTCCTGCAGTTCCACTACGAGCACTCCGCCGGGCGGTTCCTGCTACCTCGGCATGGTTCTGCAAGCACCGGCCGCGGGCCAGACAAGCGCGACCATAGCAGTCATAAGCAATGCAGTGAATGCGACATCGGGTGTCAATATTAATGTGTCGGGCAACGTAATCCAGGATCTTCGGCCGGCGGCGACGGCTGTGATCGCGGTAACTCCCGTAACTGGTACAGGGTGCGCGGGCGCTACTTATCCAGGGTGCAATTCGATCCAAGTGACCGTCAGCGCCGGCGCAGGGTTCGGTACGCCGACGGGGACCGTGACGCTTTCAGTGGGCAGCGCCATCGGCAATCAGCCCAAACAGACCCAAACATTGAACAGTGCGGGTGTCGCCACATTTGCTTACAATGGGCTGCTCGGCGGGACCTATACCGTCAACGCCGACTATAGCGGTGCGGGCACAGCGGGCGCCACACAGAACACATGTTCGACAACCACCTGCTTCTCTGGGGCTGCTGCCAAGGGAACGTTCACAATTGCGCGGGCAATCCCGACAATCACGCTTGGGGTGCCGGTGACGAATAATCAGTGCCTCAACTACACGACGCTTCTGGATGGCAGTTCCTCGACGGTTGTTCAGAATGGTCAGACCGTCAACCTCTGCACGCCCAACCCTAGCCTCTTAACCGTGTGGGCCGGAAATACTTATGTGTACTGGACAAAGCCTGCCTACATTTCGGCCATTATAAGTTCGCCGGTGGGAACGCCCTCGGGCACCGTAACCTTCACGCAGAATGGACAACCTGCCGATCCAACCCAAGGCGTTGGTGGGGCCATTGCGCCGAACGGCAGTGGCGTTGCGACCTTCCTGCTGCAGAACCTGAACCTGGGAGTCTACAATCTTTCGGCGGCGTATAGCGGCGACGTCAACTACGCTCCGATATCCTTTACGGCGCAAACCTTCTACGAAATTAGTCAAAGCGTTCAAATCACGGTGTCTGGAGGGACGACGGCCGTCACGCCCGGGACGCCCGTTCAAGTGACACTGACGTTGATGCCGCTCGTGGGATTCAGTGGAAACGTGAGCCTGGAGTGCAACTCACCGGGGGCGCCTATCGAGCTGGCTGCGACCAACCCTCCATCCACTTTGCCGCTGTACTCCGAATGCACATTCAATTACGCCAATCCCAGCACGGGCACCGAGGCTGTGGGCGCGGCAGGCGCGGTTCCATCGACCATCGTAATGACCATCAGTACGAACGTAGCGGTCAACGGCGGCACCACGGCCTCGATCGCGAGGCAGTCGCCCTGGGCGCTGGCCGGCTTGTTCGGGCTCGGTTTGGTCGGGTTAATTGCAGGGCGCAGGAAATTCTACCGTTCGATGGCTGTAATCTGCGTCGCGATGATGCTTTCCGGCTTGTTCATGGGCATCACCGCCTGCACCAACGCCGGGTACTCAACGCCGCCACCAGCGCCAAAGGTGACGACACCGGCCGGAACCTACAACGTGCAGATCATCACCTACGATCCGGCTGCACTGGTTCAGAACTCTTTGACAACGCCGATGTTTACGTTGCCCATCAATGTTCAGTAGGGGCTACGGTAGCTGAGCTGAAACAAGCAGTGCTTTCCTGGGGCTGGAGGCGGCTCCAGGAGAGCCAACAAGAAAGCCAAAAGCCTCGATCCGCAAATGGGCGGGAACCGCTTGCGGAAGATTGATTCGAGTTCGTTTCGGGAGGAATGCAATGGCCACCACGTCGTTCACCGTACTTCGCCGGTTTGCCGGCTTTGCATTTACGCTGATGCTAGTTGGCCTCTGCCTGACTGGAGCAGCCGTAGGTCAAGGTTCACCACTGGTGACCGCCAGTTCTGCCGCCGGTTTGAATCACCCCACTGGGTGGGGAACCATCCAGGATACGGCGATCGACCAGGCTGGCGACTGGCTGGTTGTGGATTATGCAAACGGCGCGCTGTACGAGTTTCCCGTAGGCGGAGGAGCGGCGATTACACTAGCTGGCGCGTCGCCGTCGGCGAGCTTGGGGGGAGGTTACCAAAACCCCGCCATCGTCATAGACCCAGGAAACAATCTCTACTTAGGGGCCAACTGGAACAACTGCCTGGTGCTGTTCACGTGGAATGCGATAACCAAAACCTGGACCGGCCTCAACGATGGAGCGGCTAACGATCTGTCGCCGAGTAACCCGACCACAACGATATGCACCAATTCTGGATCGAAGAACGAGTCCCAAGCTTGGGCGCAATACGGTATCCCTGACCTTACGGGCAATAGCATCGGCTATTTTCAACCGTGGGCCGTTGCCATCGGCATCAACAATGATCTGGTCGTCGGTGAACAAGGCGGTTCCCTCAGTCAAGCTATTCAAGATCTGTCGGTCACGGGCGGATGGTCAAATCCGAAGCCCGGCGATTGGGTTGCAGTCCCGGCGGCGGGTCTGACCGCGCGCCCAATTGCCGTTGCACAGGATCCAGAGGGTAATACTTATTGGGTTGAAGACAGCGGTGGACTTCCAGGCGTGATTGAAGCCGCGGCGAACACAAGCCCCACGAAGGACGCCGGCCTCCCCCGCGTGGATCCGAATCTGCCTTCTGTGAAAGGCGTTATTACCGATGCCGTCGGCAACCTGTACATCAGCGATTCGCTAGAAGGCGTCTTCATGGTCCCGAATCCATCCGGAACCCCGCAAACTTCTTCGGCGGTGCTGATTTCAGGCGTGCCTGCCGGGGGCCAGGTGGCCCTCGATTCCACGCGCAATTTCCTCTATGTTCCCACCTCGCAGTCGCAACCCAACGGCCAAGCGGATGTGGCCAAGGTCGGGTTTGGTTACGCTGAGTTCGGCTCTTCCGCCGTAGGCAAAACCGCCTCAGCCGGATCGAATGTTGTCTTCGGTTTTAACGGCGCGGCCACGCCCGCAAATTTCACCATTATTGAAGATGGCGTGCAAAATCCCGATTTCGCCATCGCTGGGGGGACCTGCACCACCGGCGTAGCCTACGCGAACGGCAAGAGTTGCCTGGAAAATGTATCGTTTACTCCGACTTCCGTGGGGAACATCTCTGCCAAGCTGTTGATGCTTGACGCGAAGAACAACATTTTGGCGTCCATGGTGCTGCATGGCGTCGGGTTGGGCGCGAACATCCAGGCTACTCCCGCACTGCAGTCGGCTTTCGGTTCGGGCTTGATGACGCCTACGGAAGTGGCGACCGATGCTCTGGGCAATGTCTATGTTGCGGATCCGGGGCAGGGCAAAGTTCTCAAGTATGCTGCGGGTTCCTCTACCGCAGTCTCCATCGGCACCGGATTGACGTCTCCCACTGGGGTCGCAGTCGACGGCGCAGGAGATGTCTTCATCGCCGATAGCGGCGCTGGCAGCGTGTATGAAGTACCCTTTGGGCCAAGTGGCTTAAGTGCAGCGGGTCAAGTAACCCTGGCCAGCGGTCTGGGCACCACTGGGCTGCAACTGGCTGCGGATGGTTTGGACAATCTCTATATCGCCGATCCGAGCAATGGGCGGGTAATCAAGCTGAGCGCTGTCAGTGCTTCGACCGTTTCAAATCTGGGGCAGACGGAAACATTCCTCACCGCTGGCTTTACCGCGCCGTCTGCTGTGGCTACGGATGCAAGCGGCAATGTCTACGTGATCGACGGCGTGAATCTTTTCGAGCTCGCCGGCGGTGCAGGAACGCCAGCAACCCTGTTGAACAGTCTGAGCGGCGCTACGGGTTTGGCTGTCGACCCCTCCGGAGCAATCTATATTTCCTCCGCAAGCGGGACCACGCGCATTCCATACATAGGCGGCGCCTTGAATGCCGCGGGGGAGACTGCGGTTGCCGCGACAGTAGCCGGTACTTCGTCGGTTGCTCTTGATCGCGCGAACAACGTCTATCTGGTCCAGGCTGCGGGCGGCGCCATCACGGTGGTGAGTACCAGCGGCGCGCTTACTTTGGCGACTCCCGCCACACTCACGGGCTCTACAAATGCGATCGGCACCATCACCAACACCGGTAACTCAACGCTGACCATCACCGGCTACACCAGCACCAATTCGGTGGACTACACGGCTGCCGATACGGCGACCGGCGGTTGCGAAGCGGGCAGCCCCGTTGCGGCGGGAGCCACCTGCACGGTGAACGTTACGTTTGACCCGGGAGCTGGAGAGCAAGGGACTCTTACCGGCCAAATCGGAATCACGAGCACTGCTGTGAACTCTCCAATTGTGATTGACGCCACTGGCGTAGGACTGACGCTAACCAACTCCGCGACGAACGTTGCGGGAGGAGCCAGCGCGGCCCAGGTCATCGATACCCCTCTCACCATCACGGTGGCTTCGAAGACTGGAGCGGGCGTTGCCCCCACCGGGACGGTTACGGTGAGTTACACAACGTGGATAGTGGTCACTCCGAGTTCGGGACCGAATGCTGGCATTGCCACTATCACGCCGCAAACAGCGACTGCGACGGCAAGTCTGACCGGTGGCAGCGCCAGTTTCACTCTGTCCCCTGTATTGGCGGGGACGCAAACGATGACCGTGTCTTACAGCGGCGATCGAGTCTACGGCCGATCGACGGGAACGATGATAGTTAACGTTGCAAAGTCCGCAATTGCGGGAATTAAGCTGCCCACTTTCCCTGATCCGACGGATATCGATCTGCCGTATGTTCCGGCGGGGACGGGCGGCGGCACCGTTCCATACGACGGATCGGAAACACCGTTCCAATATAGCTTCATCATGAAGGTGAATACAGCCGCGGGCGTTCCCACCGGGACAATTACCGTGATGGACAACTCGACCGCCTGCCCTGCGGGGACATCCGCAACGGGAGTCGGCACGGCAACCTGCATTCTGGCCGGATACGCGACCCCAGGCGGATACTCGGGCGTGGCATGCCCGACCTCATCTGGCGCCGGAGTGTTGCCGATCCAAAACGCGGGCACGCTCACCGGCGCGCAGGCAGCATTCCCAACAAGTTGCCTGTGGTATGTACCCCAAGGCATCAGCTATTCGCCGGTGCTCTTCACGCACTACATCTTCCCGGTATATAGCGGGGATGCGAATTTCCTCGGCCTTACCGGGCCGACTTCAACGTTGCTACAGTCTGTCCGCGGACCGATGGTGCAAATTACCCAAACCGGCAATGCGGCGTCGCAGACGGTCGCTCCCTCGGTGACGGTGCAGGCCGGATCCTCGGCGAGCATGAATCTGACTCTCACCTCGGTCCTCGGCTATGGGCTTGCCGGACTGAATGCTCAGTTGAACGCTACAAACTTCCCAGTCTCGCTGACCTGTGACAATCTGCCGCCACACACTCAGTGTTCCTTCAGCTATCCCAACCCAGACCCGATTGTACCCAACGCCGTCGATATTCCATGCCCCTCTGGCGCGACGACGACAGAGCTTGCAAACGGCTCAGTTCAATGCACACCGGGACAGGTGACTGTGACTTTCTACACCGATGTTTCGGCGGGCACTACTACCAGCCAAAATGCTCGCACTGCTTCCATCACACTGGCGTCAATCTTTGGCTTCGGAATGCTCGGGCTCTTCTTCCGGCGTAAGACCTTTGAAAAAGGACGGCTCTTGCTGATGGTGTTTCTGATGATCGTCGCAGGCGCGCTGGCGGTCAGCGTTACAGCATGCAACACCACAACCCTGGAGCCTCTGGCGTCGCTGAATACGCCTGCTGGAACCTATCCGGTGACGATCACGGCGGACGAAGTGGGCACACAGTGCGTCTCCGAGCCCGGCGGCGCTGGCGACGATTGCATTGTTCCGGGGAGTGGATCGACATCAAATAACGGCGTCAAGGTCTATGGCACCCAAAACCAGGTCTCGATACCGTTTTACGTCAACGTGACTGTGCAATAGCACCGCACAAACAGAATCTGGGATGACCGAAATCGCGCCGCGTAAGCGGCGCGATTCTTGTCTATGACAGTATTTGGATCGGCGTGGCGCGACAAAGTAAATTGATTTAGTATGGGTGAATTGCGAAGGGCACGGAATATCTTCTGTGCCTTGATCTACGCGCTCTCAGCGATCCGTAAGGCGCCGGCTGGCGATTCGAAGCACCCACCCTGAATTCGCTGAATGTGTATGCGACTGATGCCGAGACGGGCCTTGAGGAAGATGGGTCGTTCTGCTCTTTAATGATCCCGAGGAGAAGCTGGTTATGCGGATTGGTTCGGCTTGTTGTCTGCTGTACGCAGCCTTTGTAATTGCTGGATGCGGCGGCGGTTCGAATTCGGGTGGAGGCGGCGGCGGAACGACCAAGACAACACCGACCGTGTCGGTATGGCCGACTGCAAGCGCGATCACCTACGGACAGACGCTCGCATCGTCCACACTGACCGGGGGCTCCGCGTCAGTCTCTGGTTCCTTCTCCTGGACTACGCCCACGACGGCTCCAGGTGCCGGGACGCCCAACGAAGGCGTGACCTTTACGCCATCTGACACGACCGACTACAACACTGTAAGTGGCTCCGTGGGTGTGGTGGTGAGTAAGGCGACGCCTACGGTGACGGCATGGCCAACGGCGAGCGCCATCACATACGGCCAGACGCTGGCTTCTTCGATACTGAGCAGCGGCACGGCGTCGGTACCCGGCGGCTTTTCCTGGACGACGCCCGGAACGGCACCATCTACGGGGACAACCAGCGAGGGAGCGACCTTCACCCCTACGGACGCGAGTGACGACAACACAGTGGGGGGCTCCGTGAGCGTGACGGTGAACCCGGCCACCCCTCCCCCAACGGTCACCACAGTTACGCCTACGAATGGGTCCACAGATGTTGGAATTACCTCCGCCGTGACGGCAAACTTCAGCCAGGCAATGAATTTGGGGACGATCACTACCTCGACCTTCACACTGACAGGCCCGGGAAACACCTTTGTGCAGGGCACCGTCGGCTACAACGCCGGCACTTCGGTTGCGACGTTCACTCCGGCGGCGGATCTCGCCTACAGCACCACATACACAGCGACGCTCAGCACAATCGTTATGAGTACCACAGGAGTTGCGCTGTCCGCGCCTTACACGTGGAGCTTCACGACGACTACGCCGCCGGTTCCCACCGTCAAGACCACCGTGCCCATGAGCGGCGCCATGAACGTAAATATCGGCAATGCTCTGACGGCGACCTTCAGCCAGCCGATGAACTCGTCGACCGTCACCGCAACCACCTTCACTTTGACCGGGCCGGGCAATACCGCGGTCGCGGGCCTGGTAACGTACAACACCGGTACTTCCACGGCAACGTTCACTCCCAATGCATCTCTGGCCTACAACACGTCGTACACGGCGACCATCACGACAGGGGCGCAGAGCTCAGCCGGCGCAGCGCTCGCCTCGAACTACGGGTGGACCTTCACCACCGGCGCGAGCCCGAACCAAGTGACGGTGGACTTTGGAACGACTTATCAGACCATTCGCGGCTTTGGCGGCTCGACAGCGTGGCTGGGATCACTGACTACCCAGCAAGCTACCGCTCTGTTCAATCCGACAATCTGCACGGGCTCGAACTCAGGATCCTGCGGCCTCGGCCTTAGCATCCTGCGCGTGCGCATCGATCCCGAGGGCACTTCGACAACGGCCCCTCCCTATTACACGGGCGAATGGGCTGCAGAGTTGACGAATGCCATCGAGGCAAAGGCCGCGAACAGCAATGCGATCGTTTTCGCATCACCGTGGACACCGCCCGCCTCCATGAAGACGAATGCGACCGTGTCATATAGTTCCTGCGGCGGCGAAGGTGTGGGCTACTGCGGAGGGTCGCTCATCACCGCCGACTACGGAGCCTACGCCCAATACCTGGAGGATTTCGTCACGTATTTCGCCAACAACGGCGTGAACCTGTACGGCATTTCGATGCAGAACGAGCCCGATGAGAATGTCGACTATGAATCGTGCGTGTGGACCGGAGCACAGATGGACTCCTGGGTGGCCTCGCTGACCGCGAATGGCGCAACCAATCCTCTGACCACGAAGCTGATCATGCCGGAGTCGGCAGTCTTCAACACCGGTTACTCCGATCCGACTCTCGACGATCTCAACGCGGTTGGTAACGTCGCCATCATTGGCGGGCATCTTTATATGAACGGAGAGTCGCAGGGAAGCCCGTTCTACTACACGAACGCCGAAAACGCTGGCAAGGACGTGTGGATGACGGAGCACTACCTGACCCCGCCCGGCAGCCAGCCCACGATCACCGATGCGCTGTCAGCGGCTGAGGAGATTCACAACTCGATGACTGTGGGCCAATACAACGCCTACGTCTGGTGGTGGATATGGGAAGATCTTAACGCCTCTTCCAGCCTCAACTACGGGCTGATTAACTCCAACACTACGAGTCCGGCGCCAACCTACTACGGCGATGCGATTGGGCAGTTCTCGGAGTTTATCCAGCCCGGTTATGTGCGGGTGTCGGCGACCTCAAGTCCAGTATCTGGAGTCTATATTTCGGCTTATAGCAACAGCTCGCCGTCTCATTCCGTGATTGTGGCCATCAACTCCAATACATCCTCTGAGAGCCTGACTTTTGTGCTGAACAATGGAACAGCAACTTCGGTGACGCCTTATGAAACGACGGCAACTTCAACCATTGCAGCGCAGACTGCGGTCACGGTGTCGGGCGGGCAGTTTAACTACACGCTTCCCGCGCAGAGCATCGTCACGTTCTACCAGTAGAGCGGGCGTGACCACAGACGATTTCTAGATCGCGGCGCTGCGTACCGGCGTGGATTTGCCAGGGTCCGGCGAGCCGTTCGTGGTGTGGAAGGCGGCCACGCCGCACCCGACAAGCGCGGCTTTGTCCTTGAGTTCGGAGACGCGCAACTGGATCGGGGAATCACCGAGTTCGTTCTGGACTGCGGGCAAGAAGAGGCTGGCGGAGCGTGAGATTCCGCCGCCCAGCACGATGACATCCGCGTGAAACCCGGCGAGTAGTGTCCGAATCACGACTCCGAGATGCTGGCCGAATTCGGTGAAGGCCTGCTGTGCGGCCGGGTCGCCGGGAACCGCTGCCCCGAGATCAACGACTTCACGCTGCTTGCCTGTGCAGCGTTGGTAGTTCCCAACGATGGCTCGCGACGAGACGAAGTCCTCTACGATTCCGCCCTGGTAGGGAAGATTCCATATCTCGCCGCCTGCGGGCACACCGGGGCCCTCAGTCTCGAGGTGACCATCGACAGCGAATGCTGAACCGATGCCCGTGCCCAGCGTAAGACCGACTGCGCGGCGGAAACCGCGCGCCGCTCCCGCGCCGACCTCGCCAAGCAGATACGCATCGGCATCGTTAAGAAAGCGCACCTGGGCGGGCTGCAAAGCGAACCGCTCAGAAAGGGCATGACGCAGATCGATTCCGTAGAGGTAAGGCAGCTTGTGGCGCATCAGGCTCACGCCGGCCTCAAGGTCAAACGGTCCGGGCACCGCAAGCATCGCTCCCACCATTCCGTCGTAGCCAGCGAGAGCCCTCATTCCCAGGTCGTAGAGAAGATCGAGAAAAGCGTCAGAAGTATGGGTGGCCGAATGAGGCGCGCTGGCCACAGAGCCGAGGCGGAAGTCCGAGGTGCTGCACACAGCCGCGGCGACGTGGCTGCCGCCCACATCGAACGCAAGCACACGGCTCTCCACCAGGTCAGCCATCATGATTACCGCAAACCTCAACCGCCGAGAACGTTTCCATACGGGATGAGATTGTTACCATTTGTATCACAGCGAATAGCGAGGATAGGGTAATCTTTCAGAAAAAATCCGCCCAATTACGCAGAACATCAGCGACAACTCTGACCCGATGCCGCTATGATAGTTTGCGGTTTCCGGCGCAAGATGTTCTTTGTCCGGAGAGGGCCTAGATCCTCCGGTGATATCGTTACCTTCAGGTTCCACTCCATATTCCTGCGATCGCGAGACCCGGAGAAACCGAGACAGGCGTTTTGTGCTTTCATTTGCGTGTCCTGTAGGATGGTCTGCCATGCCCAGCCGCTTCACATTCATTCCTGCGATCCTTGTTCGGATTCGCGTTCGTGCAGGCCTGCGATTGGCCCTTGCCTTTGTTACAGGCGCACTGGCGGTTCCGGTCCAACCGCAAACGCCGACGTCAGCCACGGTAGCATACGGCTCTTTCAATGCCGTTTTCCTTGCCGACGGTTCAGGGCTGAACAAGCCGCTGTCTCCGTCGACTTCCCTTGACGGGCTCGCAGCCGTGGCGATGGACGGTCAAGGATCGGGCCAGCCTGCGATGCAAGATCCGCTGCTGGCGGGGCGCGCTTCGTGGACGCTTGCTTTCTGGTTCGAGTCCCCTGAGGCCTCGCAAGGTGCGATGTTACTTGCCGGCATTGGCGATCCCGCCGCGGAGGATGCCCGCTTCATTGGCATTGCAAACAATCGGCTCGGCTTGTGGCTGGGGCGGGCGCAGAGTTCGGCAGGATTTGTGATCGGCGATCAGGAGCTCGACGCGGGAAAGTGGCATATGGTCGCAGCGGTGAGCGACGGAGAACACATTGTTCTGTACTCCGATAGCAGCGCGGTAGCTTCGAGCGCGCTTGCGCAGGGCAGCGTTGCGGCGGTTCTGGAGATGGCGCCGCCGCCGTTGCCAAATGTCGCAGAGGGCCACTTCGGCGGAAAGATCGCGGCGCTCAGAATCTACCGCGGAGCGTTGACAGCAGAGCAAGTGAAAGCGATTGCCGATGTGCCGCCGGACTTCAGCCTGGCCACCTATGAGGAGGCGACCCAGCACTGGCCGGTTCAGACTCGGGCGCAGGCCGGATACAGCGCGCCACAGGATCCGTCCACGTTGCCGCATGGCAAGGGCGAGATTCAGAAACCAGTGGCGAAAGAACCGAGCGCGGCGGACTTGCATTGCCAGTTGACAGGCGATGATCCGTGGAAACTCGCCGGCGGTTGGAAACTGGAGGCGGCGCCGCGGGTAAAGGCAACCGGCGAGGAAATCTCGAAGGCCGGATTTGACGACAAAACCTGGCTGGTGGCCGCGGTGCCGGGCACGGCGCTGACGACGATGATCGACCGCGGGCTTTATCCCGATCCTGATTACGGGCTCAACAACCTGGCCATTCCCGAGAGCCTTGCTCATCAGGATTATTGGTACCGTGTGGAGTTCAAAACACCGGCACCGGCACGAGGACGCAGGCTCACACTCACCTTTGAAGGAGTGAATTACGCGGCCGAAGTCTGGATGAACGGCAAGAAACTCGGCGGATTCACTGGCGCCTTTTTGCGCGGGAAATTCGACGTGACGGACGTTGTCTCCAGCGGCGAGAATGCGCTGGCCGTGCGCGTTTCTCCGCCGCCGCATCCGGGGATTCCAAACGAGCAGTCGATCAAGGGCGGCCCGGGCGAGAACGGCGGCATCGAAGTGCTGGACGGGCCGACCTTTTCTGCTGCCGAGGGCTGGGACTGGATTCCCGGGATTCGCGACCGCGAGACTGGCATCTGGCAGGACGTGACGTTGACCGCGACAGGGCCGGTGGAGATCGGCGACCTGAACGTGATTACAACCGTGCCCAAACCCGACCGCAGCGAGGCAGACATCGAAATCGAAGCGCCGCTCACCAATACTGGGAGCGCGGCGATTGATGGCGAACTCACGGCGAGCTTCGATGACGTCAAGGTGATAAAGCATGTGCATCTGGCTCCGGGCGAGACGGTAATTCGGCTGGAGCCGGCGGAGTTTACGCAACTCGTGGTGCAGCATCCTCGGCTGTGGTGGCCGAATGGATACGGAGATCCCGCGCTGCACACGCTCAGTGTCTCGTTTGCCAACGGCGCGAGGACGAGTGAGATAAAGCAAATTGAATTTGGAATGAGAGAGTTAAGCTACGAGCTTTCGCTCTTCGATGCGCAAGGACATCTGCGGCGCGTGGAGGTGCTGCCCAGCCGCACCCACGACGACGCAGCGCCGCTGATCGATGGAACGCATCAAGGCATCAGGCAGATTTTCGACTGGACGCCGAATCAGGTGCTGCTCGGGCAAACACTGCCGGACTGGATGCTGCACTCGTGGGTGCAGACACTGGAGCCCGGGGCTGCGGATTCACCATCAATCCGCCCGGTTGACGGTGGATGGCCGGGAACGGATCTGGTCATTAAAGTGAACGGCGTGCGCATTGCCGCGCGCGGCGGCAACTGGGGCATGGACGACATGCTGAAACGCGTGAGCGTCGAGCACCTGGAGCCGTATTTCCGGCTGCATCGCGACGCACACGTGAACATGATCCGCAACTGGATGGGCCAAAACACTGAAGAGAACTTTTACGCGCTGGCGGACAAATACGGATTGATGGTGTGGAACGACTTCTGGGAATCGACGCAAACCTACAACCTGGAAGCCGAAGATCCTGCGCTGTTTTTGGCGAATGCGCGCGATACGATCCTGCGCTACCGCCATCATCCGTCGATTGTGGTGTGGTGCGGGCGCAACGAGGGCGTGCCACAGCCAACGATCAACGAGGGGCTGGCGGAACTGGTGCGCACCCTCGACCACACGCGCTATTACACGGGCAGCTCGAATCAGGTCAATCTGCGCAACTCGGGGCCGTATCAATTCCAACCGCTCGAGACGTATTACCGAATTAACCGCGGATTCAGTGTAGAGCTTGGGATTCCCAGCGTGCCGACGCTTGAAAGCATGAAATCTTTCATCCCCGAGCCCGACCGGTGGCCGATCAGCGACACATGGGCTTATCACGACTGGCACCAGAGCGGGAACGGCGCGGTGCAACCGTACATGGCACACATGGAGACGGAGTTTGGCGCACCGACAAGCCTGGAGGACTTCGAGCGCAAGGCACAGATGCTGGACTACGTTGGCCATCGCGCCATCTTCGAGGGATTTGCTGCGCATCTTTGGCAACCCAACTCCGCGCGCATGATCTGGATGACGCAACCCTCGTGGCCGAGCATGGAGTGGAACTTCCTGAGCTGGGACTACGATACGCAGTCAAGCTTCTACGGGACCGAGAAGGCTTGCGAGCCAGTTCACGCGCAACTGAATTTGTCCGATGGCTCGGTGGATTTGATCAATCTGGGTGAAGCGCGGGCCTTCAAAGTCCGCACGCTTGTGGAGGGCCTGGATGGGAAGACGCTGAGCGATCAAACTAACCAGGTTCTGGCCGCTGCAGACGATCGCACCGCGGTGGCGAAGCCTGACCTTGCAACACTGGCCGGGGGGCACACGATTTTCGTGAGATTGGAAGTGAGCGATGCCACCGGCGCGCCGGTGAGCGACAACTTTTACTGGTGGGCGGCGGACGAAGCGAGCTTCCGCGAGCTGAACTCGCTTCCGCCTGCCACGCTATCGGCCAACGCAGCGTCCGCAGTGACGAACGGCGAGCGAACGGTGGCGGTGCGGATCAAGAACATGGGTTCCGCCGCGGCGCTCATGATCAAACTCACGCTCACGGACGCAACGACAGGGAAGCGCATTTTGCCCGCCTACTATAGCGACAACTACATTTCACTTTTGCCCGGCGAGGAGCGCACAGTGACAGTGGCCTTCGCGGCTGGCGGCGCGAAAACTGCGATCGGCGTGCGCGGCTGGAATCTGGCCACCCAGACTCTTGATGTGCAGTAGCATGCGCGTCCGGTGAAATCGCTCTAAGAGTGTTTTAGCAGACCCTAGTGAATGACTACGGCGGTACGGTGTTTGCAGCCGCACGAACGCCGGAGCACGATTTCGACGGGGAGAACAATGCGGTTGCCCGTATGCGGCGTTTCGCCGCGCGCTATGCGGTCGAAGAGCAGGTTTGCGGCGACGCGGCCCATTTCGTGTGCGGGCTGGCGGACGACTGTGAGCGGCGGTGAGGTGAACTCCGCGAGATCGAAGTCGTCGAATCCAGCGAAGGCAAGATCGGTGGGAATGCGCAAGCCGAGGCGCGCAACGGCCCCAAGAACATAGCGTGTAACCAGGGTATTGGAAGTGATGACCGCGGTGGGCGGAGTTTCCTGATTCAGTTTCACTTTGAGGATCTGCTCGACGACCTCCTCCGATTCGCAATCGAAGACGGCACATGGTTCGAGTCCGGCGTCCAGCATGGCGCGGCGATACCCGGAATGGCGTGCGTTGATGGTGAACAGGCTGCGGCTGAGGGCAAGGTAAGCGATATGCCGGTGCCCGTGTTCGATAAGATGTTCGACGATGCGGCGCGATCCGATCGCGTTCTGCACAAGGACGGTGTCGATGGACGGATCGGGCACCGGGCGGTCAAAGGCCACAACCGGCGTCTTGCCAAAGAGAGAGCGTGTGAGACGCGATTGACGAATTCGCGACGGAATCACCAAGAGGCCGTCTACGTGCCGTTGCAGCATTTCATCAGCTTCGGCGTATTCCGTTTCGGGATCCTCGTTTGAGGTAGTGATGATGACGGAATAGCCGTGTTCCCTGGCGACGGTAGTTACCGCGTGGGCGCAACTGGAAAAGAAGGGATCGTAAAGATAGGGAATGATCAGCCCGATCGAATGGCTGCGCTGACCTCGAAATGCTCGCGCCAAAACGTTGGGACGGTAATTGAGTTGCTGAATCGCAGTTTGAACCCGCTGCGTGGTATCCGCCGAGACGCGAACGGTGCCACTCAACACTCGGGAGACGGTCATGGTACCCACGCCCGCTAGCCGAGCCACATCACTCATGGTGGGCTTGCGCTGCGTCACCGGCGCCGCAGCGCGCTGCCGGGTTTTGCTGACAGGTTGGCCAGAGGGAGGTTTTGCCAATTCGATCACTCCAGGAACAGCTTGCTTTCTTGCGCCCTGGCCGGATTCTTGAGGGTAGGAATCGATAGGTCCTGCAGCTCTTTGGACAGGCTGCGATTTTGTCTCATGGACCGAACAACTTCAGGAACAGCACGGTTCGCCGCGGTAGCGGCCAAAGGAGGAATATAGCAGTCTGAATGTGCAGGAAGCAATGAAAATAGGGGGCTTGCGACTCGATTCTCGAGGTGGGCTCAATTCCCCGGAGCTATTCTTCTCCGCTTCGGTTGCGCTTTGTTCCTTTGGGTTTCTCGGACGGCGGACAAGTCGACTCGCGAATGACCAATTCCGGCATGATAGGGAGCATTTGCGGGCCCGCAGCTTGGCCGCGAACGCGTTGCAAAAGGATGCGCGCGGCAATGGTCCCCATCTGATGAAGCGGCTGGCGAATTGTTGTAATACTGGGATTATAGAAAGCGGCGCTCTGGATGTCGTCGAATCCGACAACTGAGATGTCTTCAGGAACGCGGAGCCCACGGTCGCGAAAGGCACGAATGGCGCCGATGGCGGCGATATCGTCGTAACAAACGATGGCCGTGAAATGCACTTTTCGATTGAGCAATTCGCAAGCGGGCTCGAACCCCAGTTCGGGCGTGGAAACCATCAGCTTAAGTTGCACGGTCAACTCCGGCCGCACTGCGATGCCAAGTTCATGGGCCACGACTTTCAGGCAATCCCAACGGTCCTCGGCATCGGAACTGTGACTGCCGCCGCGCATGAAAGCGATTCTGCGGTGTCCCAGCATATGAAGGTGCCTCAAGGTGAGCTCCGCTGCGCGCCGCTGGTCGAGCAATACGTTGGTGATTCCCGGAATCTGGCGATGACCGGCAATGGCAACCGCCGGAATCTTGAAGCGGTGTTGCGCCACGGTGTCGATCAGGATGAATCCTTCCACCGAGCGCTCCATGAGCATGCGCGGATATTCCTCAATCAAGTAAGGACTGCGGCGGTGACTTGCCGTCAGGTAAAAGTAGCCTTCCTCGATGAGAGATTCTTCCACGCCGGTGAGCACCTGTGCTGTATAGCTGTCGCTCAACTCCGGAACTAACACGCCGATGGAAAAGGTCTGTCTCGTGCGCAGAGAGCGCGCGTAAAAGCTGGGACGGTAGTCGAACTTTGCGGCTGCCGCCTTGACTCGTTCCCGCGTTTCCTGTGGAATCGCACGGACACCGGGTGCTTCATTGAGCACGAGCGAGATGGTGGCCGGCGACAGATCGAGGTACTCGCCAAGGATACGAAGACTGACCGGCTGTCCTGGCTCCGGCTCGCGTTTGGGTTTCGCTTTTTTCCCCACTTTCTCCTCTTGTAACATGCGCGCTACCGTCTTAGGGAGACGAGCGCGCGGGAGCCGCAACTTCCGCGGCCTCGGCCTCGCGCCGCTCCAGATTGTCGTACCAGGTGAACTTGAGAATTGCCGACGTGGCTAGAACTATAGCCAGGGTGATGGCGGCGCGCCGGAGCTCCCCGATCACGATATACATGGGAAGCACGACCAATGCGACCTGCCAGACGATCCCGACGGCGATGTTGAACATGTCGCGCATGAAATCTTTGTTGCGCTTGAAGCCAGGATCCTCGGCAAGAACTTTTCGGTAGACGGGGCCCCAGAAACCCCACGGCCGCACCCGCCGGTAGAAGTCTTTGAGGACTTTGTCGTCCTC
>Ga0181520_10001592_pt1 | contig 45650 bp, 40 predicted proteins | sample PEATcosm2014_Bin_29_FD_132451 | JGI IMG/M metagenome (GOLD analysis project Ga0181520, IMG submission 132451) | Peatland microbial communities from MTU Mesocosm Facility, Houghton, MI, USA - PEATcosm2014_Bin02_30_metaG | ecosystem: Environmental > Terrestrial > Soil > Wetlands > Peat | place... | reverse complement strand
GGGCCAGGTGGTCTCAAGGCCCAGATCCTGATCCTCTATTCCCAGGATCAAAAATGGAGCATCGTCCACAAACAGAGCGAAGCGTCCATCTTTTTGCACCAGGCGGGGAATCGGACGCTCCGCGACCTGCGCCTGGAGCGTACCGATGAAGAGGGTAGCCGCAATGGCGGCCAGAAGGGGGGAAGCCACTTTCATCTTTCGTACTCCTGTGTTGTTCGAGATTGCCGCGCGTCCTATTTTACACGCTGCGCAGGCGCTCCGCCGCCATCTCGGCCGTGATATCGCGCTGCGGCATGGCCAGCATTTCGTAGCCCACCAGAAACTTGCGCACCGTCGCCGAGCGCAGCAGGGGCGGATAGAAATGCAGGTGCAGATGCCATTCATCGTGCACGGCGCCATCGGTGGGGCGCTGGTGGATGCCCATCGAATAAGGGAATGAGACGTCGAAGAGCCGGTCGTAGCGGGCCGTGACACGCTTGAGGATGTCCGCCAGGGCGTCGCGCTCCGGGCCTTTCAGCGCGTCGATGGCGCCGGCGTGGCGCCGCGCCACCACCATGATCTCGAACGGCCACACCGCCCAGAACGGCACCACCGCCAGGAAGCTCTCGTTCTCTTCCACCCTCCTCTCCGGCGCCGCGGATTCCAGGTGCGCGTAATCGCATAGCAGGCACGACCCGCGCTCCCGCCGCCAGGCCAGTTGGGCGTTCTGCTCCTTGACGATCTCGTTGGGCAAACTGTGATTGGACCAGATCTGGCAGTGCGGGTGCGGATTGCTGGCGCCCATCATGGCGCCGCGGTTTTCGAAGATCTGCACGTAGTTGATGAAAGGCTTCGCACCCAGCTCGGCGTACTGCGCGGCCCAGGCATCCACCACCACGCGCAGCGCGGCCGGCTCCATGTTGGCGATGGTGAGGTTGTGTTTGGGAGAGAAGCACACCACGCGGCAGATGCCGGGCTCGGCTTCGGCCACCAGCAGGCCGTCCTGATTGAAGGCGCCTATGGGTGTATCGGGCTTGAGGGCCGCGTAATCGTTATCGAAGACGAACGTCGACGTATAGGCCGGATTGCGGGCGCCGCCCGCGCGCGCGTTGCCGGGGCAGAGATAACATTGCGGATCGTACTCCGGCTGTACCGGCGGAGCGGTCTTCTCCACCTGCCCCTGCCAGGGCCGGTCGGTGCGGTGCGGCGAGACCAGCACCCATTCGCCGGAGAGGGGATTGAAGCGGCGGTGCGGGTCCTGTTTCCAGTTGAGCATGCAATTTCATGGTAGCGGAGTCACTGCGCCTCGAAGATCGCCACCGCGCGGCCGAAGTGTATCTCGTCCCCCGGTTCGAGGCGCGTGCCGCGGCTGTCGCGGTGGACTTCCCGGCTCAAGCCGTCGCGCACGATCCATATGCCGCACTCGCCCGGGCGCGGGCCGCGCTCGTACCAGCGGTCGTTGAAGAGGCGATACTCGCCGGAGGCCTTATCGAAAAGAATATGGCCGTGCTCGCGCGAGACCGTGCGGTTGATCTCGGTATCCTCGGCGAAGGCCAGGTCGTTGCGGCGCGAGAGGCCGCGCTCGCGATACACATCCACCGTGCGGCCGATGTTGATGCGCGCTTTGGATAGCGCCAGCTCGGCGACGTTGGCGGCGCCCTCCCGCACCACCAGGCGCGCCGGATGGGCCTCGCTCGCGGCGGGCGTCTGCGAACCCACCTCCACCACCAGCCACGGTTCATCGCGCCGCGGCAGCCCCACCGTGGCCTCCACCGTGACGCGCAGGTTTTCCGGGAAGCGGCAGCCGGCATCGGCCAGCGCGCGACGGACCTCCTGCTCCAGGTATTGGTGGAAGAAGCGGCCGGTGAAAACGGGATAACGGCTCTCCTCGACGCCGCGCAGCGAGACGTCAACCTGGTCGAACGGAAAAACTTTGCGCCCCGCTGCGCGATAGCTCTTCTCGCGAACCTGGTCCAGCACGGCCAGGCGGATTTCGGCCAGTTCGGGCGGCTCTTCCGGATTGGGCGCGGTGGCCAGCGGCCGCTCGAGCAGCGTGCGTCCCCATTTCTCGAGAAAATCACCCACGTTCACTCGTCACCTCCCCATCAATCCCAGAGCGGCGGCCGCCTCCATCGCCTCGCGCGCGATGGGCGCCGCCATGCGCGCGCCGTATCCGCCATGCTCTACCAGGACCGCGCAGGCCAGCCGCCGCCCATTGCCATCGTAGGGTGCGAACGCAGCGAACCAGGAATGCGGCAAGCCTTCATCGAGCTGGGCGGTGCCGGTCTTGCCCGCCATGCTGACAGGCGTTCCGGCCATGGCATTGCGCGCGGTTCCCTCGGTCACCACGCGGCGCATGGCTCCGGCGAGGTATCCGGCGCGATCTGAATCGAGCACCTCGATCGATGCCGCCGGCTGGTCCTCGGTCCAGCGGCCCTTCGGCATTTGTCCGCCCGCGGCGATGGCGGCGGCCACGCGCGCCATCTGGAATGGCGAAATCAGCACCGGCCCCTGCCCGTAAGCAGCGAAGGGCAGCGCCTTGCGCAGTTCCGCCATGTCGCCGGTCGAGATGCCCATCAGCGCGGCGGTCTCGGCCAGCGCCTTAGAACCCACGTCATGCACGCCCAATTGCGCGAAGTAGGCGTTGCAGGAAACCGCGATGGCTCGCTGCATATCGAGCGTGCCGTGCGCGTGGTCGCCGATATCGTCCTTGATGGGGCGGTTCCATCCGGCGATCGTATTGCCGGCGCGCCCATCGGCCAGCCTGCGGCAGAGATAGGTGCGGCGCTCGAGCTCCGGATTGAGGCGCAGGGCGGCGATGGCGGTGACCAGCTTGAAGGTCGAACCCGGCGGATAGAGGCCGTAGCGCGCGCGGTCGAGCAGCTCGTCCGGCGTGGGCGCGGCGGAGCGGCGGCCGGGCGGCTCGGGTGCGGGCGAGTTCACCAGCGCCAGGACGTCGCCATTGGCTGAATCTATCACCACCAGCGCGCCCTTGTTGCCGGCCAGGCGTCGTTCGAGGATCTCGCGGGCGCGCACCTGTAGTCGCATATCCAGCGTGAGATGCACGTTGCGGTCGCGCGCCAGCAGCCGGGCGACATCGGGATTGCCGGGCTGGTGCCGGTAACGCACCAGCGAAACCAGCTCGGGAAAATCGTAGCCCTGGAGCTTCCGGCTGGAATCGTGTTCCACGAGCGACGCATTCGAGGCGTGGAAGTTCTCGCCCGTGCGCAGGTCGCCCACCACCTGCGCGGTTGCGGCGCCGAACGGGTAGTGGCGCGTTTCGAAGCGCGAGCAGGCCTGGTCGAGCGAAATGCCGAGGGCTTCATATTCGGCGCGATGGCGCTCCAGCTCGGCCCAATCGCCGGTAGCCACGGGGATGCCGTTGCGGTCGTAGATGCCACCGCGCGGGATCTCGCGCGCCAGCGAATTCAGGCGCGGATTGTGCTTGGGGCGCTTGACGCCATCCTCCTCGATGGTGTGGGCGTCGCGCGCCAGGTAGGTGCGATCGTCGAGCACCTGGTAGCGCGCCGCCACGGCCACCAGCGCCAAACCAGCGCAGGCTAGCACGGCTTCGAGCGGCCGGAGGGAACGGCGCAAGACGTCTTGGCTGGGCAGGCTAAAGCGTGCCCCACCCTGGTCAGCCGAGATCGAGAGCAGCACCGCGAAGATCAGGAAATTGGCGAGCATCGCGGTGTTGCCCGAGCTGAGGAACGGCGAGACCACCCCGGAGAGCGGCAGCGCGCCCAGCACGCCCGAGCTGATCAGCAGCATTTCGCAGGCAATCAGAGTGGCCAGGCCGACCGCCAGGAAACAGCCGAAGTGAGTCCCGGCGCGCGCGGCGATGCGAAAAGCGCGCCACGTGAGAAACCCGAAGAGCAGAAATACCGCCGCCACGCCGGCGAAACCCCACTCCTCGCCGATAGCCGGCAGCACCAGGTCCGTGTTGCCGGCCGGGATCAAATCCGGATCGCCCCAGCCCGGCCCGGAACCCGTGGGACCGCCGGTCGAGAAAGCCCACAGCCCGTGCGCCAGTTGATCGCCGCCGCGCACGTCGTTATCCCAGGGCGCCAGCCACATGTCGATGCGCTCGACTACCGTATGCGGCTGGCCCAGCCGGTATCCCACTGCGATCGAAACGACCATCAGGGCGATCCCCGCGAGCGCCAGGCCGGGACGCCCACGGGCCACCGCAAACATGCCGAGGAATACAAAAAACGTGACCAACGCGGGGCCCAGATCCTTGAGCATGAAGAACAGCGCCGCTGCGGCGGCCACGGCGATGAGCACGGGGACCACGTGCTCCAGGCGCGGCAGGCCGATGCGCCGGAACAATCCGGGCAGAATGCGTTTTTCGCGCAGATCGCGCAGGCGCTCCCAGTTGCGCGTGAAATAGCCGGCCAGGTAGAGCACCAGCAGGATCTTGATCAGCTCGACCGGCTGGAAGGGTCCCAGGTTCACCTTGGCGTCGTTGCCCGTGGGGCCGCGGCCGAAGAACATCAGCAGGCCGAAGAGGCCCAGCGCGGCCGCCAGCGGCGTGTAGCACCAGTCCGAAAGGCGGCGGTAATCGAAGACTCGCAGAGACGGCAGCGCCAGCAGCAGGCAGCCCAGGAAGACTCCCAGCGCGAATTTCTGGAATTCCAGGGTGTCGCGCAGGGGATCGCGCATACCGGCCATCAGCAAAAAACCGATGCCGGTGAGCAGGTGCAGCGCCGGGAGCAGGGCGCGATCGCCGCGGAAGCGCGTCCAGCGCCACACCAGCGCCACCAAGTAGAAGCCGGCGAAATAGATCAGCGACCAGCGCACGAACTCGGCGCGGAATTCCGACGGTGTGCGAACTGACGCCAGCGGTTTCACCTGGGCCAGCGGGAGCGTGCGATGGCCGCGGGGCGCGTCGGGGAAAACGCGCAGACGGGCCAGCGCCCCCACGTTGTGCAGGGGCCGCGAGCGCAGCAGGAAATCGAAGGTCTCTTGCGCCACCGTGTCGCGCTGCGCGCGTTCCGGCAGGAACTCGAAGAGCGGCTGCAACTGGCTGGAATCGGAGACCGTGTTTAGATCGATGGGCGCCGGCCCACGCAGCCGCTCGATTTTGGCTGTGTAGACCAGCAGCATCCCGGCGGCGATCAGCACGGACGCGCCCGCCAGCCATGCCAACCCGGAGCGCGGCGCGCGCGGCTGCCCGGCTTGCGCGGACGTGGGGCCGACGCCCGGAGCGGTCCAGCTTCGGGTTACCGCCATCGACCGCTCCCTAATGGTCGCGGCTCAGACAGAGCCGCGACCGTGAGGGAGCGGTCTGCGCAACGCTCGCGCGTCCTCATCCCCCTTACCGCCATCGCCGCGACCTCCGGGCTTTGGCGCGCGCGGTGGCGGCTTGCAGGCGCTCCAGGCCCTCGAGATGCTCATCCACGAGGTCGTATCCGCGTATGCGGTCGTAGAGGCCGCGTGCCGTCTGGGCGTCCTGCCAGGCCAGCTCCGGCGATTCGCCCGCTCCCAGCTCGGCTCGTATGCGATATGCGTCGGCCTCCTGCTCCACCTCGCGGCGGCCCATCGCCGCACCCTGCAATTGCGCGGCGGCGAACTCGGCCATGGCGCGTTCCACGTTGGGCAGCGAGTAGACGTACACGCGAGCCAGCGCCAGGTGCGGCGCGGGGCTCGCGGGCAACTCGCGCGCGGCGATCTCGAACTGTTCGAGCGCCTGGCGCCGCAGGCGTGTCGCGGCCGGGTCGTCGTAAGATTCGCCGTTGAGGCGCTCCAGGCTGGCGTAGCCTCGGCACAGCGCCAGTTTGCCGGGCAGGGCAGCGTCGCGGGCGCCCAATTCCTTGGCGCGCTCCAGGCAGACTTCGGCCTTGCGCCAATCGAAATCGTGCAGCGAAGGATCCGCGCTGGTGCGAAACCCCTCCAGAATGCGATCCGCCGCGGCGAGGTAGATATCCGGCGTTTCGATCTTCGGCGGCGCGCTGTTCTTCGCGATCACCACCGCCGGCGCGGGCGGCTTCGAGGAATGCGCCACCAGCGCTTCATACGCCAGCGAGCCGCCGATCCACAGGACCATGCCGGCCGTGAACCAGGCTGCCGGGCGGGCTGCCTGAGCCATGGTCCGCAATACCGCCAACTGACGCCGCGCGCGCCGCGCTGTGCGGGTGGCCTTGCGCAGAACCTCGCGCGCCGCCTCCATGGTGGCATTGGGGGACCAGCGATGGCGCCGCTCGGTTTCGGCCACCGTGGGGCGGCACTCCAGGAAGGCCCGCAGATCGCTTTCGAAATCGCGCGCCGTGCGATAGCGCCGGCCGGGATCGGGCGCCAGCGCTTTGGCCACAATCGCACCCAGGCCGCGCGGGCAGCCCGGCGGGAGCGCGCGCGGAGGCCGCCTGGAGCGGATCAAACGTTCCAGGCGCGTCGTGTTTTCGGCCTGGAAAGGCGGCGCGCCGGCCAGCATTTCGTAGAGCGTGGCGCCCACCGCCCAGATATCGGATTGCGAATCCACCTCCGAGCGCGCCAGCCGCTCCGGCGAGCAGTAGCCCGGGCTGCCGAAATTATGCGCCGTGGCATCGCCGCCGGCCCGCAGCGTGCGTGCGATGCCGAAATCGAGCAGGCGTACAGTGTCCTTCCAGCCGATATGGATGTTCGAAGGCTTGATGTCGCCGTGCACCACGGCCGAGGGACAGGCGTGGAATTTGGCGAGCTGCTCGCAGATTTCGAGCGCCACCGAGGCCGCCCGCTGCGGCTCCACGGTGTGCTCCGAGCGCAGCACTTCGGCCAGGCTGCGCCCATCCACGAACTCCATGGCCACGAAGAAATAGCCATCGAGGTCGCCGAAATCGTAGATCTCCACCACGCGCGTGTCGATGCCGCGCAGTTTCTTCTGTATGGCCGCGCCGCGACGCTCCGCTTCGATGATGAGCTGTGTGGTGCGGTCGGGCCCCGGCTGGATGAGCTTGAGCGCGACCTGGCGGTTTTCCGCCGTGTCGGTCGCCAGGTACACATCCGTCATGCCCTTGCCGAGGCGACGGACAATCTCGTATGGCCCGATGCGCACCGGAGCGTCCACGTCATCCTCCCCGCGCCCGCAGGACCGCCCACACGAGCATCCCGAGCAGCAATCCGTACGTCAGAAAAGCCACCCGCCCGGTCAGCGGCCGGAAGCGCGCGCGCAGCCGCGTGACGGCCGAGCGCGGACGCGTCACACCGGCGCGGCCCTTGAAATCCGGCCCGGCCACGAACAAAGCCGTGATGTTGTCGCGTCCCCCGGCGCGATTGGCCGCCTCCACCAGTTCGCGCGCCACGCCGGCCGCGTCGCCATCGTAGCGCTCCACGATCTCGCGCACCTCGGCCGAAGCGATCTGATCGGTCAGGCCGTCGCTGCACAACAGCAGCGCGGCATCGGCGTGGAAGCGGCACTGGCGGATCTCGATGAACTCCGCCTCTTCGGGCAGCCGCCGCCGCGATCCCACGTCGCGAAACACCTCGTGGCGGCGCGGATGGCGCATGGCTTCCCACTCGCTCAGCTCGCCCGCATCCTCGTCTTCGCCCACCGGCGAATGGTCGCTGGTGAGCTTGCGCAGGGCGCCGTTCCAGAGCAGGTAGAGGCGCGAATCGCCCACGTGCCCGATGGTGACCTCGGCGTCCTCCACCACGGCCAGGGTGAGCACGCAAGCCATCCCCGCCAGGTTGGCGTCCGCTTCGGCCAGGGCGAAGATGCGGTCGTTGGCGCTGGCGATGGCCCGGCGCACGCGCGCTTCCACCGGGCCGCCGCTTTCGGCGAGCGATTCGCGGATGGCCTCGACCGCGGTCTCGGCCGCCAACTCGCCCGCCGCATATCCGCCCACGCCATCCACAACCAGAAAAATGCCACGCGCGGCGTCAATCCAATAGCGGTCTTCGTTGCGTTCCCGCAGAAGGCCGGTATCGCTGGCGGCGGCCGCGTTCATGAGCGCTTCCCCACCTGCACCGCAATGAACAGCGCCACAAACGCCAAGAAGGCGATTACGAAGTAGGTATGGAGACTCGCGAGTTCGCGCATAGCCGGCCTTTCACTTTCGCGCTTCAAAAGAGAGCTTGACCACTTCCGCGATCCCGATCTCGGCGCGGTCCGGCAGGCGCTCCTCCACGCCGCGGGCCAGCCGTCGCCCGTTCAGCCACGTGCCGTTGCGGCTCTTATCGGTGATCGCGAAGCTGCCCGTCGACGGATCGCGGCGCAGGCGCGCATGTTCGCGCGAAACCTCCTCGCTGGCATAGAGCGGCAGATCCACCCACAGGTCCTCGCCGCCGCGGCCGATCGAGACCTCCTCCTGGGTGATGAAATAGGTCTGCGGGCCGGAATCGTCCTGGTAGCGGATCTCGGCGAAGATCCTCTCCGGCTGGCGGCGCGTGCTCTGGCGGTCGCGGGCCACGCGCGCCGCGGTCACCGAAGGCTCGCGTTCGAGCAGCGTGGTCTTCACGCCGCGATACCCCGGCTGGGCCGTCTCGGCCAACTCCGAGTGGATCTCGACATCGCCCGGAGGCACGGTGCCCTCGCTATCCGCGAACAGCCCGATCCACCAATCGTTCTGTGCGATCCGGAACGGTTTGCGGGGGCCGGACCGGCGAAAGCGCGAGCCGCCGCCGTTCCACTCGGCCATGCGCGCGCTGAGAGCCCGCCGGGCGTCTTCCCTGATAATTTCCTGCACCGCCAGCAGCCGCGCATAATCGTCCGGGTGAAGATAAACGCTGAAGATGCACGGCAGCAGGATGCTGTAGCCCAACTCCACACGCCCCAGCTCCATGTTGCGGGCTATCTCGTCGATGATGATCTGGCCGCTGATTCGTGAAACCGGTGGTCTGGCTCCGCTCTGTCCCATAATGGCACCTATTTTTTCACAGGTCCCTTTTCAGCGCGCAGCCGCAACTCCCCGTTTTGCTCGCCGCCGCCTATAGTGCGGAACGTAGCTATAGACGAAGCGTCGGTGCCAGGGTTTCATCGGGCGAGGCCGGCGAGGGAGAGGGGGCCGATTAAAATCTGCTAATTGTGGAGGGGGACCCCTCGGTTTGCAGCCTGGCTAGAGCCGTGCGGATGGAGATTGCACCCTGCGTTTCAGGTAACCGCGTGTTACAACAACAGCGAACGTGCCACGTTCGGAATCACTGGTTGCGGGTGTGGAATCCACCAAATCTTGTGCAGTCTCGACAGGACAGGCCAAGACAGTGCGTCCGGCGGGCCGTCGCTTCAACTTGAGGTGTGAGGATGCTAACCACGCTTACTTCCGGCCATACATCGTCTAGTAGTTCCAAAAACTCTTCCCATGAAACGTCCGCCTCAGCCTTGACGTAGACTACCTTCTCGGCACGGTGGGTCATGACCTCGCGCAACCGTTGGACTCCTTCTGGAAAGGACACATCGGGTTCTGCGTTCAGTTTTACCCTGTGCCTGCCGATGGCGAAAGCGACTATGACGCGGCCGTCCCCGCAAGACACCCCTGCGGTTGCCAAGTCAACTATGAAGCCCTTAGGTGCTCCGCTTCCGTTCTGGCAGGCAGCACTGCATATGAACAGCGCCGCCACGGTCATCCGAGCCAGAGTAGCCGTTGACATGAGTCTCCATCAGTAATAGACACCACCCGCCCCGGGCGTGTTCCCGGCCCAGCAGGGGTTTTGCGCCTATCAAGGACGGTATCATGTGGCGTGACCCAGATTTCCGACCTCGCCCTCAATGGCTGGTAAGAGGCGACACCGGAAGCTTGGCCGGAGCCGCCCTCCGCGCCGACCCTTAGTATACTGTGGGGGTGAAACGGATCGTCTTATCGCTCTTTGCCCTCCCGCTGTTAGCCGCCGGGCCGGCCGAGTTCACCGAACACACCGTCGCCACGGGTCTCAAAGGCGGCTACCAGGTGGTCATCGCCGATCTCAATCACGATGGCAAGCCCGACCTCATCGCGCTCGCGAGTGGCATGCCGGAACTGGTCTGGTATGAGAACCCGGGATGGCAGCGGCACGTCATCGCCGGCGGCTTCAACCAGATGATCAACCTGGCGGTCGTCGCGAGCGGGCGCGGCGACGGCATCCCCGATATCGTGCTGGCCAGCGAGTTCGGCATGTCGGCCTCGAAGAGCCTGGGAGTGGTCAGCGTGCTGCGGCATAACGGCGATCCGCGCGATCCCTGGACCGTCACCGAGATCGACCGGCTCCCCACCTCTCACCGCATCCGCACGGCGGACGTCGATGGCTCGGGCAAGCGCATCGTCATCGACGCGACCCTGAACGGCGCCAAGGCCGAAGCGCCCGATTATCGCGATCAGACGCCGCTGGTCTTCTATCGCCCCGGCGAGTGGAAGCGCCATGCGATCACGCCGATGAATTTTGGCCTGGTGCACGGCATCTACGTCATCGATTGGGATGGCGACGGGCGCGATGAGATCCTGACCGCCGGCTTCGAAGGCATCCACCTTTTCAAGATGGGCAAGAACGGCGCCTGGACGCGCACCGAGATCGCCAAGGGCGCGCCCGACGCCTGGCCCAAATCCGGATCGAGCGACGTGGCGGTGGGGCAACTGGCCAAGCAGCGCTTTCTGGCGGCCATCGAGCCGTGGCACGGCAACCAGGTGGCCATCTACCAGCGGAGCGGCGCCGCCTGGGCGCGGCAGGTGATCGACGATTCGCTGGCCGATGGCCACACCGTGCAGACCGGCGATCTGAATGGCGACGGCAACGACGAGGTCGTCACCGGATGCCGCGGCGGCCCGCAGAGCGTCAACGTCTATTATGCCGAGGATGCCGGCCGGCGCTGGACCAAGCAGACCCTCGATGCCTCCATGCCCGCGGCGGCCTGCGCGGTGGGCGACCTGAACGGCGATGGGCGGCCGGATGTCACGTGCATCGGTTCGGCCAATGCCACTCTCAAGTGGTACGAGAACCGGGGCACGCGCCGGTAATGAGGTGGGGCATGCTTTAGCTTGCCCCTGAAATTGAGGGCAAGCTAAAGCATGCCCCACCGCGAAATGGTATGATTCCTCACGAGGCGAGGACGCTCATGTTCTGTCATCAGTGCGGCACGCAGGTCCCCTCCGATGTCCAGTTTTGCCCCAACTGCGGGCAATCTCTGGCGGCGGCGCCCGCGGCCTCCGGAGCGGCGGTGTGGACGCCTCCCGTGGGAATTCACTCCCAGACGGGTCGCTGGACCGGCGAGGGATGGAGGATGGTCAAGGCCGATATCGGAATTTATGTCGGCCTGGCGCTGGTCACAGTGGTCCTGAACTCGATCGTTCCGTTTATCATTCAGGGCCCACTCACGGCCGGTCTCTTCATCGTTTGCATCAAGCGGACCCTCAACCGCCCGGCGGAGTTCCCGGACCTGTTCAAGGGCTTCAACTACTTCATTCCCACGCTGGTGGCTTCGCTCGTAGTGGGACTGTTCGTGTGCGTGGGGACGCTCTTCTGCATCATTCCGGGTCTGGTGGTGGCGGCTATGTACAAGTTCACATACCTGTTCATCGTCGACAAGCGCATGGATTTCTGGCCGGCTATGGAGGCCAGCCGCGCGGTGGTCAAGAACGATTACTTCGGCTTCACCATGTTCCTGCTGGCGCTGATCGGGATCAATGTGCTGGGCCTGTTGTGCTGCGTGGTGGGCCTGCTGGTGACGATTCCCCTCTCGGTGGCGGCTATCACGGTGGCTTATAAGGAGATCGTCGGATTCGATCCGCGCGTCGCGGAAAGCCTGTGAGGCCGCGGAGCGCCTGGTGGCCGGCCGCCGGAGCCATGGCGGTTCTGGCCGCGCTGCGGTATCTGGAGCCGCCGTCACTCGAGCCCTACAGTTTGTGCGGATTCCACTGGCTCACCGGCCGGCCCTGTCCGTTGTGCGGCACGACGCGGGCGCTGTTCGCCCTGGCAAAGGGCAATTGGGGCCAGGCTCTCCACTTTAACGCTTTGAGCCCTTTGGCTTTAGCTATGATCCTCACGCTTTTCTGGCCGAGCTCCTGGCGCGCCCGCCTGTGGCCGGCCGGATTGGTGGCTTTCGCCGTTTACGGACTGGGCCGGGTCTTCTTTCCGTTCGTTTAAGCACCGGCCCCTGTTAAAATAGACGCGTGCTTCCGAAGGCTCCGAAGGAAGAATACTCTCGGGCCGATGTCTGCCGGCAGTTTGGGCTTTCCGAGCGGCAGCTTCGAAGCTGGGAACGGCAGGCCCTCATTCCCGCCGCCGAGCAGTACACGTTTTCCGATCTCATCGCCATCCAGACCTTGATCAAGCTGCGCGAAAACCGCATCCAGCCGCGCCAGATCAACCGGGCTATGCAGTCGTTGCGCGAGAAGCTGGAGTGGGTCAAGCAGCCGCTTTCGGAACTGCGCATCGTCTCCGATGGCAGGAAGATTGCGGTCCATCTGGCGGGCCAGAAGATGGAAGCGCTGACCGGCCAGATTCTCTTCGATTTCGAAGCCTCCGGGCTGGCTGGCGTTAAAAGCTTCCCGGAGCCGAAGCGCGAGGCCACCCGCCTGCGCGAATCCGAGGCCTGGTTCCAGAGGGGGCTCGACCTGGAAGAAAGCGGCGCGCCGGCGGAAGAGGCCGTCGCGGCGTATAAAAAAGCACTGGAGATGAACCCCGCCGCGGCTGGCGCGCTGGTGAACCTGGGTACCATCGCGTACCGTCTGCTCCGCTTCGCGGAAGCCGAGGAGTACTACAAGGAAGCCATTGTCGCCGATCCTCAATATCCCCTGGCTCAATTCAATTTGGGCAACCTCTACGACGAGCGCGGGCGCACGCCCGAGGCTTTTCAGCATTATAGACGCGCCCTGGACCTCAATCCCAACTATGCCGACGCGCACTTCAACCTGGCCCTGCTGTCCGAACGCGCCGGGGAGCCGTTGAAAGCCGTATACCATTGGAAGGCGTACCTGAAACTGGATAAATCCGGGCAGTGGGCCGAGATTGCGCGGCGCCAGCTCGAACGGCTGCGTCAATTGACGGTGGTCGAGTCGCGCTAGCCGCGCCATCCTTCCGCTATCCTAAAAACTTGGAGCCAAGGTTGTGAGCCGTATTCTTTTAGCCTTCCGCTGTTTCATGGGGATCCTGTTCCACGGGAAACTTTCCGAGGCCACGCTGACCGAACTCAAGCTGGCGCCCCGCGGCGCCGCGCCGGCCAAGGCCGCCAAAGCCGGCAAGACCGCGCAGGTGTCCGCCCCAGCGGAACCCGTGGCGCGGGTCTCCGATGGCGCCTTGCAGATTCTCGCGATCATGCAGCGGGATGCGCGCCTGATCGATTTTCTGATGGAGGATATCGCCGGCTACGCGGACGACCAGATCGGCGCGGCGGTGCGCGAACTCCACGATCAGTGCCGCGATTCGATCGCGCGCTATGTCGCGCTACAGCCGGTGATCGATGGCGTGGAGGGCACCTTCACCAAGGCGCCCACTGCCGACCCCAACTCGATCAAGTTTATCGGCAACGTGCCGGCCAAGCCGCCCTCGGGCGGCATTCTGCGCCACAAGGGATGGCGCGCGGCCAAGGTGGAATTGCCGGCGTTGGGGAGCCGGCAGGACGCCGCCGTGATTGCCCCGGCGGAAATCGAAATCGAGTAAGCTTTGGAACCTCAATACGTAGTTGGCATCGATTTAGGCACCACTAACTCCGCGCTGGCCTATGCGGAAATTCAGGCGGACGCCGATCCTTTCGCGCCCGCCGCTGTGCGGCTGCTCGAAATTCCGCAGCTCTCGAATCCCGGGGAAGTGCGCGACGAAGACCTGCTGCCCTCGTTCCTCTATCTGCCCGGCGCGTCCGATTTTCCGGTGGGGAGCATCGCGCTGCCCTGGGATGCGGAGCGCGATTTCGTGGTAGGGCGGCTGGCGCAGAAGCGCGGGGCCGAAAACGCCGGCAGGCTGGTCTCTTCCGCCAAATCGTGGCTCTCACACTCGGGCGTGGATCGCACCGCGCCGCTGCTGCCCTTTCGCGCGCCGGAGGGCGTCGAGAAGGTTTCGCCCGTGGAGGCCAGCCGACGCTATCTCGAACACCTGCGCGACGCCTGGGATTCCAAAATGCCGGACGCGCCGCTGGCCGCGCAGCAGACGCTGGTCACCGTGCCCGCTTCTTTCGACGCCGTGGCTCGTGAGTTGACGCTCGAAGCGGCCAAGCAGGCCGGCTATGAAAAGATCACGCTGCTCGAAGAGCCGCAGGCGGCCTTCTACGCGTGGATCGAACGGCATCCGGATTGGCGCGAGCGCGTCCGCGTGGGCGATCTCATCCTGGTGGTCGATATCGGCGGCGGCACCACCGATTTCACGTTGATCGCGGTGACCGAAAGCGCCGGGGAGCTGGCGCTGACCCGCGTGGCCGTGGGCGAACACATCCTGCTGGGCGGCGATAATATCGACCTGGCGCTGGCGGGCGCGGTTTCGCAGCGCCTGGCCGAAAAGGGCACGCGCCTCGACAGCCGCCAGATGCAAGCGCTCTGGAACAACTGCCGCGTGGCCAAGGAAAAACTGCTGGAGCCCGATTCCAAGGCCAAGGAACAGCCCGTGACGATCCTGGGCAAGGGCACCGGCCTGGTGGGCGGCACCATAAAAGCCACGCTCCTGCGCAGCGACATCGAGCAGGTGCTGGGCGAGGGATTCCTGCCCGCGGCGGCCAGCACCGAGATGCCCGCGGCGCAGCGTCGCATGGGGTTGCAGGAATTGGGGCTGCCCTACGCGGCGGATGCGGCCATCACGCGGCACATGGCACGCTTCCTGCGGCAGCAGGCGGCCGGCAGCGAGCAGGGCGCGGTGCGGCGCGGTCCCAGCGGCCTGGCCTGCCCCACGCACGTGCTGTTCAACGGCGGCGTGCTGAATGCCGCGCTGGTGCGCGAACGCATCCTTTCGACGCTCGATTCCTGGCTGGCCGCCGAGGATTTCGGCAAGGTCCAGTGCCTGAGCGGCGAAGATCTGATGCACGCGGTGGCGCGCGGCGCGGCCTATTATGGCTTGGCGCGAAGCGGCCGCGGCGTGCGCATACGCGGCGGCGTGCCGCGCACCTACTACGTGGGAATCGAGAGTTCGCTGCCCACGGTGCCCGGTTTTCCGGCTCCCCTGAAGGCGCTTACGGTGGTGTCCTTCGGCATGGAGGAAGGCAGCGGTGTCCGCATCCCCGGCCGCGAATTCGGACTGGTGATCGGCCAACCCGCCGAGTTCCGTTTCTTCACTTCGTCCACGCGCAAGAACGACCTGCCCGGCGACCTCATCGAGGATTTCGGCGAGGAATTGCAGGAGCTTTCGCCCATGGAGGTGGCGTTCGAAGCCGGAGAGCGTTCCTCGGAGGTGGTGCCGGTATCGTTCGAAACCGTGGTCACCGAAACCGGCGTCTTGCAGCTCTGGTGCGTGGCGCGCGACAATCGCCGCTGGAACCTGGAGTTCAATGTGAGGGAGCGCGTGGAAGCGTGAAAATCGGCATCGACCTGGGCACCACCAATTCGGCCCTGGCCTATATCGACGAGCGCGAGGCCGAGGACCGCGATTTTCCGCCGGTCCGCATCTTCGAGACCCCGCAACTGGTGGCCGCCGGACGCGTCGAGCCGCGGCGTACGCTGCCCTCGTTCCTGTTCCTCGAAGACGGCCAGCCGGTGGGCGTCTACGCGCGCGAGCAGGGCGCCCTGGTGCCGACGCGCCTGGTGCATTCGGCCAAATCGTGGCTTTCGAATCCGGATGTCGATCGCACGGCCAAGATCCTGCCCTGGGATTCGCAGGAGACCGGGCGCGTGCTCTCGCCCGTGGAGGTCTCCTCGCGCCTGATCGCTAAGTTCCGCGAGGAGTGGGATCGCGCCCAGCCCGCGCCGCTGGCGGAGCAGGATATCGTACTGACCGTGCCGGCTTCCTTCGACGAGGAGGCTCGCGAGCTCACCGTCATGGCCGCGCGCGATGCCGGTCTCGAGCGGCTCACTTTGCTCGAAGAGCCGGCCGCGGCCTTCTATTCGTGGATCTCGAACAACCTGGCGCAATCGCAGAAGCGCCTGTTCGACGGGCAGATCGTGCTGGTCTGCGATGTGGGCGGCGGCACCAGCGATTTCAGCCTGATCCGCGTGGCGCGCCAGGGCGACCTGGTCAGCTTCACGCGTACGGCCGTCGGAAAGCACCTGCTGCTGGGCGGCGATAACCTCGATCTCACGCTGGCTTGGCTCATCGAGAGCAAGTTGGGAGTGCCGCTCTCCATACGCCAGCGCAGCGGGCTGCGGCGGCAGTGCTCGGCGGCCAAGGAGCGGCTGCTGAACGACGCGAATTTGAAGAGCGTCGAGATCACCGTGCTGGGGTCGGGCTCGGCGCTCATTGGCAAGACGCTGCGCAGCGAGATTCGGCGCGAGGAAGCGCTGGAGCTGGCGCTCGAGGGCTTCCTGCCGTTCAGCGCGCGCGGGGAAGCGCCCAAGGAGGAGAAGCGCAGCCTCTTCCGCGAGCTGGGCTTGCCGTACGTTTCCGACCCCGCCATCACGCGCCATCTGAACGCCTTCCTCGAACCCACCGGCCAGGCGCCCGACGCCATTCTTTTCAACGGCGGCTTCTTCATTCCGGAGATTCTGCGCGAGCGCGTGGCGGACGTGGTGGGGCAATGGTACGGACGGCGCCCCGAAATCCTGGAGAATATCGACCTGGATCTGGCCGTGGCACGGGGCGCGGCCTACTACTCGTACGTGCGCTCGACCGGCAGCGGAGTGCTGGTGCGCGGCGGGCTGCCGCGAACCTATTACATCGCGCTCGGACCGCCGCGCGACGGATGCTTTCCAGCGGTCTGCCTGGTGCCGCGCGGGGCCGAGGAGGGCGTGGCTCTGGAGATCGATAACGACGCGCTGCAACTGGTGGCCAACCGGCCGGTCTCCTTCCGGCTGTACAGCTCGCTCACGCGCACGGAGGACAGGCTGGGCGAGGTGCTCCAGTTTCACACGGACGACCCCGAGTTGCACGTGCACGCGCCTTTGAACGCGGTGATCCGCTTCGGCAAGAAGGCCGAGGAGCGGCTGATTCCGGTCAAGCTGGGCGCGCGCCTCACCGAGATCGGCACGCTCGAGACGTGGTGCGAATCGAAGATCGGCGACAACCGCTGGCGCTTGCAGTTCGAGCTGCGCAAACAAGCGGCGCAAGCCGTGCCGGAGCGCAAAGCCGCGGCGGTGGTGAGCGAGCAGGCGCTCAAGGATTCGCTGGAATTCGTCGAGGCGGTATTCTCGCCCAACCGCAAGTCGCCGGCCACGCCGGAAGAGGTTCCCGCGCGCCTGGAACAGACCATGGGGCTGGGGCGCAACAGTTGGCCGCTTTCGGCCATACGACAACTCGCGGACGGGTTTCTGGCCGCCGCCGACGGCCGCAAGAAGAGCCCCGCCTACGAGATGCGCTGGCTGAACCTGGCCGGCTTCTGCCTGCGTCCGGGCTTCGGCTATCCGGGCGACGATTTCCGGATCGAGCAGACGCGGCGCATCTACTACGCCGGGCTGAGCTTCGCCAACCACGCGCAATGCGAGATCGATTGGTGGATCTTTTGGGGACGTGTGGCCGGCGGGCTCAACCGCAACCAGCAGACCGATTTGTATCAGCGTCTGGCGGGCTTCCTGCTGCCGCGCGGCAGCAAGAAGGCTCCGCGCATCAACCCTTCGCTGCTACGCGAGATGTGGCGCGCGGCAGCCAGCCTGGAGCTATTGCCGCTGGGGACTAAGACCGAGTTGGGCGATGCGCTCATCAAGCGCGTCAAGGCTGGCGATTTCCGCGAAAGCGAGCTGTGGTGCCTCTCGCGGCTGGGAGCGCGCAGGCTGTTCTACGGGCCGAGCAACCTGGTGGTGCCGCCCGCGACTGCGACGCGCTGGGCTGAAGCGCTGCTGAGCGTCGCTAATGCCGGCGATGCGCTGGCAGCCATGGCACGCCATACCGAAGACCCCACGCGCGATCTCCCGGCCGCCACGCGCTCCGCCGTACGGCACAAGCTGGAAACCCTGCCGCACGCGGTGCGGCTGCTGGCGGAACTGGAAGGTGAAGAAGAAGACGATCGCGCCCTGGGGCGCATCTTCGGAGAAGAACTACCCTCCGGGTTGGTTCTGGCCTAATCTTTTCTTAGCGTTACGATCCCCGTTAGGTCGAGCGCAGGATCTCCGCCTCTTCGAGTGTAACCTCTGGCTCAGGGACGTGTTCGCCCTCTTTGCGCTGCTGCCGTTTGGCGGCCTTTTCGCGCTGCTTCTCCGCGCGAGCCATTTCCTTCTGCCGTTTCTTGAAGGTGGTACGCGATCTTGTAGCCATAGGTTATCTCCTCTCTATCACAACTATAATTACAATCTCTACAGCCTGGCGACTTGAACGGCCTTGGCCAATCCCAACATCTGCAAGAGCCGGATCGTCATCCAACTGATGTCGATCTCATACCAGGCAAGCCCGTGGCGGGCCGACGTCGGATAGGCATGGTGGTTATTGTGCCAGCCCTCGCCGAAGCTGAGCAGCGCGACCAGCAAATTGTTACGCGAACCATCGCGCGTGGCAAAGCGGCGCCCGCCCCAAAAATGCGTCAGCGAATTGACCATCCACGTGGCATGCAGTCCCACGGTCACTCGGAAAAATACTCCCCAAAGCAAAAACGGTAGGCCGCCAAGAGCCAGCAACAGAGCCGACAAAACAATCAGCGGCACGTAATTATACTTCGAAAGCCAGACCATGAACCGGTCGTCGCGAAGGTCCATGGCGTAACGCGCGAACTCGGAAGTCTTGTTGTGGGTGGCGTCACCCACCATCATCCAGACGATATGGGACCACCATTTTCCATCGTTGGGCGTGTGCGGATCGCCGGGCTTATCGGAGAACTGGTGATGGATGCGATGCGTGGCAACCCAGGAAATCGGTCCGCCTTCCAGGGCCAGCGTCCCGCAGAAGGCCAGAAAATACTCGATCCATTTCGGCGCCTGATAGGAACGGTGGGTCAGCAGGCGATGATAACCCATGCCGATTCCTAGGCTTAAAGATAGCCAGTAGAGGCCCGCAGCCGTAAAGAAGGCCGGCCAGCTAAAGAAGAAAAGAGCCACCACGGCCCCTGCGTGGAATACGATAAACGCGGTAACGGACACCCAGTTGATGCCCTCGCGTTTGATGATCGGCGCCGGAACTGTATTCATTCCCATCTTTATTCTCCGTCGCGCGGAATCGGGGTGTCAACCAAAAGAGGGGGTGAGAACCACCCCCTCTTTGGTACACCCTTGGGCTTGCTTACCAGCGCTTCTGCCGGCCGCCGCCACCGCCGCCGCTATTGCCGCGGTACCCGCCGCCGCCGCCGCCGCGCTCTTCCTTCGGACGCGCTTCATTGACGTTGAGAGCCCGGCCATCGAGTTCCCGGCCGTTCAAGGCAGCGATAGCCTTTTCGCCTTCGCCATCGTTGCTCATCTCGACGAATCCAAAGCCTCTGGCCCGCCCGGTATCGCGGTCCGTCACGACGTTCACACGGTCAACGGTGCCATAAGCCTCGAACATGGATCGAACCGCATCTTCGGTAGCCCCGAAGCTGAGGTTTCCTACAAAAATATTCTTCATCTAATTCTCTTTTCTGGAATTTGCAGAGCAGCGAAGTCAGGACAGGACAGAATAGACGGCAACGCTGAACGCCGAACTATGCGAGAAGCCCAAATTAGCGGAACTGACAAACTACAACTATATGATTGCACGAAAAAGCCGGAGATTCAAGGATTTCCGGCTGCTGCGCTAATATGGTTCCGCATGCGGATGGACGAATGGCCGGCGGTAGCGGTGGTAGGCGCGGGCGCGGTGGGCTGCTACTTCGGTGGAATGCTGGCGCAGGCCGGGGCCCCGGTGACGTTGATCGGCCGGCCGGCACACATGGAAGCCATCGGGGGCGGCGGTCTGGTGGTGGAAAAAGCGGCCGGCTGCCAGCGCATCCCGGTGAGGGCAACCTCGGATATGGCCGGAGTGCACGGCTCCCAGGTAGTGCTCTTCTCGGTGAAGACGGTAGATACCGAAACGGCCGCTCGCCAGATGGGCCCGTTCCTCTCTCCCGGTGCCACGGTTCTGAGTTTGCAGAACGGCGTCGATAACGTCGATCGGATTTACGCCGCGACGGGACTCCGCGCGGTTCCCGTGGCGGTGTATGTGGCTGTCTCGATGAGCGCTCCCGGCCGGTTGAAGCACGCCGGCCGCGGCGATCTGGTGATGGGGCATCGCCGGGGATGGCCGCCGCTTTCTGAACTGGAGCCGCTGGCCGGGATGTTCAAGAAGGCCGGAATTCCCTGCAAGATCTCCAATGCCATCGAGGCGGAGCTGTGGGCCAAGATGGCGATCAACTGCGCCTACAATGCCATCTCCGCTTTGACGCGCGCGCGGTACGGTTCGATCATCGGGTTCGAGCCTCTGTGCGAGATCATGCGGCGCGTCATCGCCGAAAGCGTTGCGGTGGCTCGCGCCGAAGGAGTCGCCCTGGACGATCCCGAGCTGGTGGAGGCTACCTTCCGTTTGGGCGAAGCGATGAGCGGCGCGCTCTCCTCGATGGCGCAGGACATCGGCCGCGGAAGAGCGACGGAAATCGATTCGCTCAACGGCTACGTGTCGCGGCGCGGATCGGCGCTGGGCATTCCCACTCCGGCAAACGATACGCTTTCAGCTTTGATGAAACTCCTGGGAAATGCCGGCGTTCCGCGGCCGGTGTGAAGACAGACGCGCTTACAGCCCCACCAGCGGACGCAGCGGTTCCACTTCCCGCATGCTCTGCACGATGATGAGCGTCATCAGGCCGCGCGGATCGAGGGAATCCATCAGCAGGCGCATCTCCTCGGGGCTGAACGATCCGCGGATGAGGAGCGGACGGCCGGCCCGCTGCACGCGCTGGAAGTGGGGGATCATGGCGGCGAGCGGCGGGCCGAGCACGTCGCGGTTGATCTCGAAGCAGCGGATCTCGGCGATCTCCAGGAACGCGTCCAGCAGAAACATCGAGGTGGAGTGCAGGTGCATGAAGGCGTTGTCGAAGCGGCGGGCGATGGCGCGGTCCACCGGCTGGACGAAGCGGCGGTACAGGCGCGGCGAATAGGTGGCGGTGGCATCCTCTTGCATGCGCATGATGCTGCCGGGCGCCCACAGGCAATATTGGGCGTCGAAGTAGCCGCCCTCTAAGAGCGGCACGCGCTTCCAGAACTCCTGGGTCAGCTCGGCGAAGAGGACGCCCAGTTTTTCAAGCAGGCAGGCGGTGGCGGCGGGATCGTCGGTGGGGTCAAGCAGGCTCTCGGTGCTTCCGCGCAGGAGCGCGTGCAGATCGGTGGGGCCGATCTCGCCCGCGTGGCTCACCGGAAACGCGCCTTGCGCGCGTTCGGCCAGGGCTTCGCCGAACTGCATATATTTGCGGAACCAGGGATTGGCGGGATCGAGACGGACCTCCAGCGCCTCCTCGAGCGGCACATGCCGCTCCTCGCCCACCACGCTTCCGGGGAGAATCCGGACCTTCGCCCCAAGCATGCCGGGCAGCCAGGGAAAGGCCAGTTGCGCGGGGCAGGCGCCGCGAATGGCGTCATCGTCCATGGTCTCGCCCTCGCGCAGCATGCGGATGTGGTCGTCCAGAAACTCGGCCGGGTCGATCCTCTCCGGGGTGAGCTCGCTGCCGGGCGCCCAGGAGCGGCACACCGCGAAATCGTTCAGAGGAAACCAGCCCGTCAGGGTAAAGGCGACCAAGGGCCGCCGCGTTTCGCTGCGGCTCCAGAAGGTGCGGTAGCGTGCGACTTTGGCGGGATCGTTTCCATAAGAAAAGGCGGGCATGGAAAACCAGCATAGCCCACCCGCGCCCCGGGCACTACCGGGCCGGCGAGATTGCGGAATCGAACCGACCGGCCGGGGCGCCTGTGACATAATGACCGCAGCAAGGGGAGATGCCATGTTGGCGCGATTCGGGATGACAATCGTTACGCTTCTGGCCGGAGCGGGCCTGTTGCCGCAGCCGGGTTTCGGGCAAGCGCGGGGCGGAACCTCCACGGCGCCGGTTTCGGGAGGGAGCAGTACGGGCAGCAGCCCAAGCATCCCTGGGGGGACGACGGGCAATTCGACGGGAAACACCAATCCCACCACCACCTCGCCGCCCATCAATCGGCCGATCTACATTAGCGGGCGGGTGATGCGCGAAGACGGGACGCCGCCCACTGAAGAGGTGGTCATCGAGCGCGTGTGCAACGGAAGCTCGCACGCGGAAGGGTACGCCGATAGCAAGGGCTACTTTTCTCTCCAGCTCGGCTCCACCGGCGGAGTGTTCCAGGATGCCAGCGAGACCGGACCGGGAGGCTACGGCGGGCGCGGCGGATCGTCCGGCATGGGCCGGACGGGCGGCATGGGACAGTCCGGCATGGGCGGAGGCGGCGGCATGGGTGGGATGGACACGATGGGCGGTGCGTCGGGCGGCGGGAGCGGAGCGAATCTCTCGAATTGCGAGATCCGCGCCCGGGTGGCGGGCTACCGTTCGCAGGCGGTGAGCCTGTTCAACCGGCGGTCGCTCGACGATCCGAATATCGGCACCATTCTTCTGCACCGCGTCGGCGAATCGGAGGGCAGCGCCATCAGCGCCGTTTCGCTGGCCGCGCCCAAGGACGCGCACAAGGCCTTCGAGAAGGGCCAGGAAGCCGTGAAGAAGCAGAAGATCGAGGATGCCGCCAAGGATTACCAGAAGGCCGTCGAGCTGTACCCCAAGTATGCCGCGGCCTGGTGCGAGCTGGGGAAGCTGCAAGTTCGCCAGAACCAGACGGACGAGGGCAGGAAATCGTTCAACTCGGCCATTGAGGCGGATCCGAAATTCATCGAGCCATACCTGACGCTTTCGTTGCTCGAACTTCAGGCGCAGCAATGGAAGGATTTGGCGGACCTCAGCGACCGCGCGCTGAAGCTGGATCCCTTCGATTATCCGCGCGAGTTCTTCTTCAACGCGGTAGCGCATTTCAACCTCAAGGAAGTGGACGCCGCCGAAAAGAGCGCGCGCGAGGCCGAGCGGCTGGACACGCGCCACGACGTTCCCGATTCCGAGCACCTGCTGGGCGTCATTCTGGCGCAGCGCCACGATTACACCGCGGCGGCCGATCACTTGCGCGCCTACCTGCAATATCGCCCGAACGCCTCCGATGCCGAGACGGTGCGCGCCCAACTGGCGCAAATCGAAAAGATGCAGGCGCAGGCGGCTCCCCAGCCGAAACCGTGAGCCGGGATGGACCGGCCATGCTGACGCGCCGGGAGGTCCTGGCCGGTTCCCTGGGAATCGCCGCGGGCCTGCGAGCGGGCTTCGGGAAAGCTTCGCTGCCGCGCACGCCCGTGAATTTCGCGGTACCTCCCCAGGCCTGCGATTGCCACACCCACATTTTTGGCGACCCCGCGCGCTTTCCTTTCTGGGCCGGCCGCGGCTATACGCCGGAGACGGCGCTTCCCTCCGAAATGGCGGCGCTCGAGCGCGCGCTGCACATGGAGCGCGTGGTGATTGTGACGCCCAGCGTCTACGGCACGGACAATTCGGCCACGCTGTACGGCATGGCGGCGCGCGGCGCGAATGCCCGCGGCGTGGCGGTGATCGACGAACAAACTCCCGAACGCGACCTGGACGCCATGGCGAAAGCCGGCGTGCGCGGCATCCGGCTGAATCTCGCCACTGCCGGCCAGACCGATCCAGAAATTGCCCGCCGCCGTTTCCAGGCCTTCAGCGCGCGCGTCAAGCGCCTGGGCTGGCACATCCAGATGTACACCGGCCTGCCGGTCATAGCGGGCATACGGGACCTGGTTGAGGATTCGCCGGTGCCGGTGGTGTTCGACCACTTTGGCGGCCTGCGGACGGCGCTCGGGATGGAGCAGCCGGGCCTCGCGGACCTCGTGGAACTGGTGCGCTCGGGCAAAGCCTACGTCAAGATTTCGGGCGCCTACCGCGCTTCCACGCGCCCGCCCGACTACGCGGATGTCATCCCGTTTGCCAAGGCATTGATCGCGGCGAACGCGGACCGCATCGTGTGGGGCACGGATTGGCCGCATCCCGATTCGACGGCAACGCGCGGGCCGTCCGAGGTGGCGCCGCTGCTCGCGATCGACGATGGGCTGGTGCTGAACCAGCTTGCCGTGTGGGCGCCGGACGCGGCCGTGCGGAAGCGGATACTGGTGGACAATCCAGCCAGGCTGTACGGGTTTTAGGGCGGCGGTCAGGAGCCAAGCGCCCGTGGCGAGTCCCGGTAGACGCGGTGTACAATAGTGCACTGGATGGAGACCGAATGGGATCCCGCCAAAGCCAGAGCGAATCTCCGCAAGCACCGTGTTCGCTTCGCCGACGCGGTGACCGCGCTGGAAGACGTGCACACGGTATCCATTCGCGACGAAGGCGAGGACGAAGAGCGCTGGATAAGCATCGGTATGGATTCTCTAGGTCGCATCCTAGTGGTCGTTTACACCTGGCGCAACGGGCGGGTTCGGCCGATTTCGGCCCGCCTCGCGACCCGCAGAGAGGTGCAGCAATATGAAGAGGGAATATGATTTCAGCAAAGGCAAGCGCGGACCAGTCATAAAGGTGCCGAAGGGGAAGACTCGGGTAACAATTCGGCTGGACGACGACGTTCTGGACTGGTTTCGCCAGCAAGTGGATGACGCCAGCGGCGGGAATTACCAGACGCTCATCAACGAAGCGCTACGCAGCTTCATGCACCGGAAGCAGGAATCTCTGGAGACGACTCTACGGCGAGTAATTCGAGACGAGATCCGTCGCGCCGGGTAGTGAGCACCGGCACCGCGAAGCCTCTGGACTGGCGTAATACGGCAAGTGGACGCTTTTGGCAATTCCGGAAGGCAGCAAGTGATTATAGCGGGCAGGAGGTGAAGTCGCGCGCGAGGCGGTACGACCTCGCAGACTCCTGAGCGAGGCGATTCCAGCGCGCTACTTCCTGTCTCGATATCATCGCGTCTCCGGCACCGAGGTATAAGGATGCCGCAGGCGTGACTGGAATCGCGGCCAATTGCCCGAATGTGTCTGGACAGATGAACTCGCCTTCACCTGCTCTGATGATTCCCCAAGCGGTTCCCTGAAGGCGCGCTACGACAGCGTCGATTGCCATTAGAGTATGCAGCCCCGCGAGGAACCTCCCGGGCATGGACTGGTCAGAACGAATGTAGGCTCCGCCCTGTTTTTCCAGCCGCTCTTGCTGGTCCGTTGTCAGTTGCTCACCGTGGACGCCATTGACAGTTTGATCGGAAAACGGGTTGTACTTGAGCTGAGTGCGGAACAACCAGAGGGCGAAAAACCGTGTGGCCACGAGATTTTGTTGAAGGTCAAGGCGCGTGAGACCGCTGACAACCTTGTCCGCAAGCGGCTGGAAGCTGTCCTCAATGTCCTTCATGAGGCCCTTTTCGCTGCGCTGATCCCAAAGGCGCTGGACACAGAATATGCTGTGACCTGGGTCGAGCCTTTGCTCGCCGGTATCGCCGCACAGTTTCACCGTGATCTTACCGTCTGCGCCAGCGAACCGCGAGATGCTTGCCTTGGGGAAGACGTGTTGTCGAATCGTAAGCTGATGTGGGTTGCCCCGCTGAGTCGGATCTGGCCTCACAGAGGCAGATTAACACCTCCGCTTACGCGTGCCTACTGAAAAACCATGCATTTCCAGTATTTCTCCAACCCACCCTCTCCCCCCCTTTATACTGGAACTCAGATGCTCACCCGCCGAACCTTGTTGCAGGCATTGTGCGCCTCGGCCGCGCTCCCGGCCAGCCCGCGCGAACGCTTCGTCGGCATCACCGTGATGCCCGAAGATTACCAGGTGGAGGGAATCGAGCAGGTCTTGCGCAATGTGAAAACGCGAGCCCGCGCCACGGCCGTGGCTACGTCGCCTTATGTGATGGAGCCTTCCGATCGCGAGCACGGGCAGCGCCAGCCGCCTATCGACGCGGGCGCCGGCGGCGTGCGTCTGCTCGACCGGCCGCTGTGGGGTAAGCGCGAGATCTACACGCGCTCGGCGCCGAGCTTCGTCCCCAACCTGAGGCTCTACCAGGGGCTCCGCTACCAGCCCAGCGCGGCCGATAACCTCACGCGCAGCCAGGGCGGGATCGTGCGCGACTTCCTGCGCGCCGCCAAGGCCGCCGGGCTCAAGACTTATTTTCAGATCCAGTCGTGCAGCCCGCCCGATTACGTCGTCAGCGCGGGCGGCCCCATCGATGAGGACCGTCCGCGGCTCCCCGTTGGCAGCATGCCGAAACGCCACGTCGGCAATAACGGCAGCCTGGCGTCCTCGGAGATCCGCCGCTACACCGAGACGCTGATCGCCGACCTTTGCCAGCAGTACCCCGAGATCGATGGCATCCGCGTAGATTGGCCCGAGTATCCGCAATATTTTCTGGATGACGCGTTTCTCGATTTCGGCGCGCCCGCGCAGGCGGCGGCCGTGCGCCTGGGCTTCGACTTCGAGCGCATGCGGCGAGCGGCGGGAGATCTCTACCGGCATCTGCACGGGGAACTGACCGATAGGGAACTCGATTCGGCGAGCTTCGTGCTGCTTCCGTTCATGAGCCAAAACGAGGGCCTGGCCGACCTGGGACGCTTCAAAGCCGCGCTGGTCAAGGAACTGCTCGAGGGCTTCCGCGCGGCGATTCCTCGCGGCAAGGAGCTGGTCCCCAACGCCTTCCCGCCGCCGTTCTCGTTCGCTTCGGGCATGGACTACGGCAAAGTAGCGCCCTACTGCGATGGCATCAGCGTCAAGTTCTACACCATGCACTGGCCCATGATCGTGCGCTTTTACGGCGACGCGCTGATGGAGGCCAACCCGCGTATCTCGGGCGCCCTGTTGGTGCGCAAGCTGGTGCGGATCCTCGGAATCGCGGACGATGACGGCTTTCCGCATCTCGCCGACTACAACTACCCCGGCCCGGAGACGCCGCACCCGGTCGGCCGCAACGCCCAGCGTGTCAAGATTGAGGCCGCGCAGAAGGCCGCCGGGAAGACTCCGGTTTACGCGCTGGCGCATGGCTATGGCCCGTTCGAAGATTTTCGGGCGCGCCTGGACGTGGCGTACCAGGCATCCGAGCGGCGCGTGTGGGTGAACCGCTATGGGTATCTGACGGAAGAGAAGATCGACGCCGTCGGCAGCGTTTGCGCGTAGCGGGCTGCGCCCGGCGGCTGGGCAAGCTAAAGCATGGCCCCACCCGGCTGTGCCAAAATCGGACGTATGCGCAGAAGAGATTTGGCTTCCTTATTCGCCTTGCCCGCGGTTCTCTCCCAGCGGGCCGGCGCTCAAACCCCTCCGCCGGATAGCTCTACTACTATCGATCGCGACGGCACGGTGCACATCGCGCGTACCATTCCCGTCCCCCGGACGGTGTCGCCGGAGGCGTATGACAAGCTCGTAACCGGCACCAGTTGGGCGCCCGACGAAGGGTCGAAGGAATCGATCGAACTCATCGAGCGGATGCGCGTCGTCTATCCGGTGAACATCGAGCGAACCACCGTGGCGGGAGTCAAAGCCAAGATCGTCACTCCGAAAAACGCCTCCGCTGCCAAGAAGGACCGCGTGCTGATTTGCGTTCACGGCGGCGGGTTCCAAACCGATTCCGGATCGTTCCTCGAAGCCATTCCCATCGCCGCCCTGACCGGGACGCGGGTGATCTCGGTGGAGTACCGGATGGCGCCGAAATTCCCGTTCCCCGCGGCGGTGGAGGATAGCTCGGCGGTCTACAAAGAACTCCTTAAGTCTTACTCGCCGAAAAAGATCGGGCTTTACGGCACCTCCGCCGGAGCCATCCTCACGGCTGAAACGGCGGTTCAGTTGCGAAAACTCAATCTGCCGCTGCCAGCGGTGCTGGGCTTCTTCTCAGGGTTCGTGGATATGGCGCGCTCCGGAGACGCCGGCCACATCTTCAGCATCCCCGGCTTCATGGGCTTCCGGCCGCCCTCGGGCCAGACGCTGGCCTCCTACGTGGGAAAGACCGATCCCCGGGACCCCGTCCTCTCGCCCATGTATGCCGACCTGAAAGGCTTCCCGCCGACGCTCTGCATGACCGGCACGCGGGACATCTGCCTCAGCGGCACCGTGGACTTCCATCGCGCGCTATTGCGTGCGGGCGTGGATGCGCACCTCATGGTGTTCGATGCCCTGCCGCACGCGCACTGGTATTCGTTCCACTTGCCCGAATCGAAGGAAGCGCTGGAAGCCCAGGCGAGGTTTCTTGACCGGCACCTGGGCTGAGCGCGAAGGGCGCAGGTGCGCTCTGCCCTTCGGGAGTCTCGGGGAACGTGGGTTTCGCGGCTCGGGTTTACAGTCGCAGGAGGCGTTCCGCATTGCCATGCGCGATCCGCTCTCTATCGGCGGAGCTGACCGGCAACCGGTCCAGGAACGCACGCGCCTGAGCCATGGATCCATAGGGGTAGTCGGCCGAGAACATGATCCGGTCGATGCCGACCTGCAGCAATAAGTCGAGGAAGTTCGCCGTGTAGTTGAAGCCGCTGAAGGTGTAATAAACGTTCTCGCGAAGATACTCGCTGATGGGCCGATCGAGCCCCGTGATCTCCCTGGTCATGATATCGAGCCTGGACTGCATGAAGGGCAGCCCCTCGCCCATGTGGCCGATAATGACTTCAAGTTTCGGATAGCGGTCGAAGACTCCGCCGAGGATCATGCGGAGCACATGGATGGCGGTTTCGATGTGCCAGCCCCAGCCGGCGTTGGACAGCATGTAAGTTACATCCGGGGCAAAGCCTCCATAGGATGCTTCGACCACCGGCTGTGGCGGCTGGGTCGGGTGGAGATAGACTGGAACGCCGAGGGATTCGGCGCGCTCGAGAAACGGCAAGAAGAACTTGTCGTCCAGATAACGGCCCTGGTGGTGGCCGTTGACGATGGCTCCGTTGAAGCCGCGCTTGCCGGCCATCGACTCTAACTCGCAGGCGGCCTTCTCCGGCGCGGCGAGCGGTATGCAAGCGAACCCGGCGAAGCGCGCGGGATAGCGTTCGACCGCCGCCGCCACGAAATCGTTGGCTTCGCGGGCCAGCACGGCCGCCTCGGGCGCGTCCAACTGCTCTATGCCCGGCGAGTTGAGCGATAAGACCTGGAGATCGATGCCGGCGGCATCCATTTCGGCGATTCGCTTTTCGCCGAGATCGCCAAGCTGCGCGAGTATCTGGGCCATGCGGCCTCCGGTCCTTCGCGCGCGTTCCGCGAAACCGCGGCCCGGTCCATTGAGAAAGCCGGGAGTCGCATAATGCTCTTCAAGGGTGATAGTTCGCATAGCGTGCCGGCCGGAATTCAGGGCCGATAGGGCCAGTATACGCCGCGGCCGCCATCCTGCCTCGCCGGGACAACGCGTCCGGCACGGCTGGGGAGCCTGCACGGATATTCGGCTAATTCGGAGCCGGTTCACTGAAATTCGATAGTATCGTCCCCCCACCAATTTCCATATTGGTGCTCTTCGGCTGGCCGCCTATCCTGGTAGTTTGTTGAAAAAGGTCGCCGCCCCGCCAAATTGCTCGTGTTATCGCGCAGTCAGTTAGGCGGCTCCCATAGCTCAGCCGGCGGATCCGGGAGGTTTTTTGGCAAACTCTCCTAAACATATTTTTTGACGAGGAAAACGCATGAGAATCGCTGCCATCTTATTGATTGCATTCGCGGGGGTAATGGAGGCGCAGATCACGATGTGCTCCGCCGAGCCGGAAACCGTAGGTCCTTATACCTTGGTTCAGCGCTGCGACTACAACTCGCAAATTAATCTGCCCAAGGCTGCGGTCACGTTCAAGACCGCCAATAAGGCCGGAAACTGGATCAACGTTTCAATCTACGCCGGGCAAAGTTACCTGCACACATTTCAGATCACGGATACCGTGGGGAACACGTATATCAAGGCGGCCAGTATTGGCAACAGCACGTCCGACAGCACGGTTGCGATGTTCTTTGCCGATTACATACACGAGGGAACGAACACGATCACCGTGGTTCCCGATCATCCAGGTTACATGCGCATCGTAATCCGCGAGTATGCAGGCGTATCCGAGAGAGAATCCCTGGATACGGCGACGGGCAAATTCGGCATGTCGGATCAACCCGAGAGCGGCACGATGCGCACGAACTCGCACGGCGATCTGATTGTGAGCGCGGCGATCATGAGCGATGCCTCATCGGTCTCCGCGGGCGCCGGGGCTGTCAACGTGGATTTCATCCCGGAACCCCCCGGCACAAAGCTGGTCGTCGAAGACGAATATCAGGCCCACTCCGGACTGTCATCGGCATGCGTAACGCTGGGATCGCCCAGGAACTGGGCTATGATCTCCGTGGCATTTAAATCGGGAAAGTAAACTCCTCGCCTTATTGACCAGCGGCTGCGCTTTTGCGACGTGGCCGCCCGCTAAACAAAGAAGCCTGTAAGCTACCGAGCTTACAGGCTTCAAATCTATGGTGCGGAGAGGGGGACTTGAACCCCCACGAGATTGCTCCCGCTAGCACCTCAAGCTAGTGCGTCTGCCAATTCCGCCACCTCCGCAAGTCTATGGCAACTTTGAGTTTACCACGGGTTCGGCCGGGGCGCGCGGTAGCGGTTGCGGTAGCGGTTCTCGATTAGGCCGACAGCGCGCCCGCAAGCTAAACGGGTTCCACAGACCGGTATCGTGCCTCCGCCTTGGGCACAGGGGGTCGGGCGTTTGCCGCGCGCGCGTCGGGGTGGCCAGAAGAGAAGAGAAACGCCGTCATTCTCGGGCATCCCGCCGGCGAGAATCGCTTCGCCTATCTTCCGCTTCCCAGTATTGAGGCGCGCGGAGACACGGAGGCGCGCCGGATCGGCCCGGTCCGACGGTTAATGCTGACTTCTTTTTCGGGATCGATGGGCGGGGAGTTCGCGTGGGCGCGGAAGAACCTCTCCGGCCGGGATCTTTATCCCGAGGGATCAGACGAACCGGCGGCAATGCTGTCGTTGATCCCTGAACGCGACGCCATGGTGCAGCGCTACCTGCGTCCGGAGGTGGTTTGGGCTACTGTCACACCGGTAGTCCTGCCCGGGTTCGACGATCCGGCGCATCTTCGGCGGCGGATGGAAGGTGGGCGCGATCCGGCGCAACAGAAAGCGCTACTGGATCGCCTGCATAAGCGCATCGACGGGCTGTTACGCAAGGCGATTGTTCATGCCGGATGCTCGGAAGAACTGGCGCAGTGCGCGGAGTTGGATTGGCGGAAGACCGGGTTTTGGGCCGGAGTCGATATGGCGGATCGATATGGCGTGCCGGACCACCTGAAGCGCTTCCCGCGATATCACGTGCGCATCCGATGGCGCGACAAGGCTGCCCGCGATGTGAAGGTTCCTGGTCCGCTTTGTATCGGGGGCGGCCGTTTCTATGGGCTCGGGCTATTCTCGAGCATGATCTGAATGCGCTCCTCCTACCTTGTTACTTACGACATCTCGGACGAAAAGCGGCTGCGGAAGGTGTTTCAGGCTATGCGCGGGTATGGGGACCATCTCCAGTTTTCGGTTTTCGAATGCCAGTTGACCGCGTCCGATCTGGCGCGGCTCAGAGGAGAGTTGTCGGGGATCATCCACCACAACGAGGATCAGGTCCTGTTCGTGTACCTGGGCCCGGCCGAGGGGCGCGGCGACCGCGTCATCACGGCCCTGGGCAAGCCTTATTCCTCGGTGGATGCGCCCTGCATCGTTGTGTAAATCATGGCTACACTTCCCATCTCGCCATTCTCGGCACAACCCGCCCGCGAGTTGCCAGACTACATGCCCGCCCGCATGGTCAACGAGTTCGTTTACTGCCCGCGTCTGTTCTTCTACGAATGGGTGGAGGGCCTGTTCCAGGAAAGCGCCGACACCGTGGAAGGCAAACTCCAGCACAAGCGGGTCGACAAAGGCGGCAAGCCGCTGCCATCCCCGGAGCAACTCGCGGAGGAGACCCTCGAAACGCGCGCGGTCACCCTTTCGAGCGATAGCCTGCGCGTGATCGCCAAGATGGATCTGCTAGAGGTCGAGGAGGGCTGCGTGACGCCCGTCGACTACAAGCATGGCAAGCCGTACGAAACCGAGGGAGGGATCCAGATTTGGCCAGCCGACCGGGCACAACTCGCCGTGCAGGCCATTGTGTTGCGCGAGAACGGGTACCACGTGGTGGAAGGCGTGATCTTTTACGCAGCCACGCGACAGCGTGTGCGCGTCCCGCTGACCGAAGGCGTTATCGAAGAAACCGAGCGGGCCATCCGCGATGCCTGGGCGCTTGCAGCGTCTGGGCGGATTCCACTGCCGCTCGATGATTCGCCCAAGTGTCCCGGTTGTTCGCTCAACTCCATTTGCCTGCCCGGCGAGACCACCACTCTCTGTAACGCCGCGGAGGCGGATGATACAGGTCAACTGGCGCTCTTCGAAGAATTGTGCGTGTCCCGCAAGCCGCCGCTCAAGGAGACCCGCCGCCTGATCGCGCCGCGAGCTGACTTGCGGCCAGTTTACCTGAACATCCAGGGTCTGAGAGTGGGGCGCTCCGGGGAAGTGCTGCAGGTGAAAGAGAAGGACACGCTGCGCCAGGAAATTCGCCCCATCGAGATCTCGCAGCTCAACCTGATGGGGAACATCCAAGTGACCACGCAGGTGACGCAGTTGCTGTGTGAGGCGGGAATCCCGATCTGCTACTTCTCGCAAGGCGGCTGGTTCTATGGCATCACGACGGGGATGTCGACCAAGAATGTTTTCCTCCGACAGGCCCAGTTTCGTCTGGCGGCGGAGCCTTGGTTCTGCCTGAAGCTGGCGCGCAGACTGGTGGGGGGCAAGATCCGCAATCAGCGCACGATGCTGCTGCGAAACCACACGGAGCCGCCGGAGACCGCCTTGCGTGAAATGAAGGAGATGGCGCTTCGCGCGGATGCGGCGGGCAGCGAGGAGGAGTTGCTTGGGATCGAGGGAAACGCGGCGCGCCTTTACTTCGGCGCTTTCGACGGCATGCTGAAGGCGGGAGACGAAGCTGCGACCCCGGCGGGCTTCCATCTCGATTTCGAAGGGCGCAACCGGCGCCCCCCGCGCGACCCGGTGAACGCGCTTCTGTCGCTGGGCTACAGCATGTTGACGAAGGACCTGACCATTGCGTGCTACGCGGTGGGGTTCGACCCGATGATGGGTTACTACCATCAGCCGCGCTTCGGGAGGCCGGCGCTGGCTCTGGACCTGATGGAGCCGTTTCGCCCGCTGATCGTGGATTCGGCGGTGATCAATGCCATCAACACGCGCATGGTGACGGCGGCGGACTTCATGCGGTCCGGGGACGCGGTAGCGCTGACAGCGGCCGGGCGGAAAAGCTTCTATCACGCATATGAGTTGAGGATGGATTCTCTAGTGACGCATCCGATATTCGAATACCGGGTGAGCTACCGGCGGCTGCTCGAAGTGCAGGCGCGATTGCTGGGGAGGGTCCTCGAGGGCGAGACTGGGGAATACCCGGTTTTCATTACGCGATGACAGTGCGAGCGGCCGGGCGGCGAAGAAAACACGGGGACCGCTCGCAAGGGATAAGTGGAATGAGTTTGAACAACTTGCAGCGACGTGGGACCGAGGGCGACGACCAAACGTGCGTGGCACTCGCGGCCGCTCGCGGTCGGTTGTGCAGGTCTTTGAAAACAGAATAGGATAGGGGAGTGGCTATTTCCGCGGCATCGATGCCGCGGCCCCATTGAAGCCGGATCAGGGCATTCACGGCGTTGACGCGTGCCTTCATTTCCGCGGCATCGATGCCGCGGCCCCATTGAAGCTCCTGCACGTTGACCACAAATGCCGTTGGAAATACGGCATTTCCGCGGCATCGATGCCGCGGCCCCATTGAAGCGCGGTAGGGTTCGCGGGTTGGCACTCATGAGTTCGATTTCCGCGGCATCGATGCCGCGGCCCCATTGAAGCTAATACTAGTTTTTCAATTTGCTCCGAACCCCCCTATTTCCGCGGCATCGATGCCGCGGCCCCATTGAAGCAGTGCATCCAGTTCGGCTCGCAGCGAGTCGCGCTCGATTTCCGCGGCATCGATGCCGCGGCCCCATTGAAGCGCCGAGAACGTACGCGGAGGCCGGAAACTGTTTGGCGGATTTCCGCGGCATCGATGCCGCGGCCCCATTGAAGCCGTACAGCGTAAGGGCGGCCTGATAGTCCGATCCCATTTCCGCGGCATCGATGCCGCGGCCCCATTGAAGCGTCTTGCCGCAGCGATACACCAGCCCGGTTCGGCTGCATTTCCGCGGCATCGATGCCGCGGCCCCATTGAAGCATTAGGTTTGGTGGATACGGCGCAACCACGTCGGGGGATTTCCGCGGCATCGATGCCGCGGCCCCATTGAAGCCATCCACAACCGCAGACGCCAAGTACCGGCTCCGTATTTCCGCGGCATCGATGCCGCGGCCCCATTGAAGCAGGTTTAATTCGCCCCGGCAACCAGGGCGTCTAACTTATTTCCGCGGCATCGATGCCGCGGCCCCATTGAAGCGATCTGCCGGCATGGAATTCCGGATTACCTGGTGGATTTCCGCGGCATCGATGCCGCGGCCCCATTGAAGCTGTCCACGGAGCCGTCTGCCGGGCGCCCCTTCACCGATTTCCGCGGCATCGATGCCGCGGCCCCATTGAAGCCCATGGCACCGGGTAGGTCCGGAGGCACTTTCGGCATTTCCGCGGCATCGATGCCGCGGCCCCATTGAAGCGCGAAAGGTAGCCCCGAGATAGCGGTAGTCATGCAATTTCCGCGGCATCGATGCCGCGGCCCCATTGAAGCCAGGATGGCGGCCTCGACTGGGTCTATATCGACGCATTTCCGCGGCATCGATGCCGCGGCCCCATTGAAGCGAAACTCCCTTGGATTCACGTACACATGCCCATACCTATTTCCGCGGCATCGATGCCGCGGCCCCATTGAAGCGAAATCTCGTTATAAGCCGCCACGCGCGCCGCGTCATTTCCGCGGCATCGATGCCGCGGCCCCATTGAAGCGAGGCTATCTTGCCGGAGCGCGTGCTCTCTGAGCCGATTTCCGCGGCATCGATGCCGCGGCCCCATTGAAGCATTGCGCAGCAGCCGGATTCGAACGTCTTCCAACTCATTTCCGCGGCATCGATGCCGCGGCCCCATTGAAGCGCCGAGCAGCGGCGCGTGGCGCGCGGCGTGGCGGCATTTCCGCGGCATCGATGCCGCGGCCCCATTGAAGCAGAATAGCCCTGGACGCCAACACCTAAACCAGCAAGATTTCCGCGGCATCGATGCCGCGGCCCCATTGAAGCTATGGCGATGGCAGCGGGCAAAGAGAAAGTAATGGTATTTCCGCGGCATCGATGCCGCGGCCCCATTGAAGCCCAGGATCGGCTTCTCTCCGAACCAACTATTCTTCATTTCCGCGGCATCGATGCCGCGGCCCCATTGAAGCCCGCTATTACCAGGTGCGCTTCTACCGGACGCGTCTGCATTTCCGCGGCATCGATGCCGCGGCCCCATTGAAGCGGGCATAGCGCGTCTATGCTCTGCACGATCGGCAGCGCATTTCCGCGGCATCCTAGACGTTCGTATTGCCAGACTGTCAGACAGCGTAACGTGAGAATGATCTTTGCGAAACCGGGCAGAGCAGGGCGTGAGGGGCGGAGGGGTGTTTGTGGCGGGTATTGGAAAGACGGCAGTTCGCGATTTTGGATTTTGCGAGCAGCGCGAGAGCCCCGCCTTGCAGGGTCGGATACGGCTCCGGGAAGAAGAATGCGGCTCGCAGGACCAAAAGGATGGCGCTTCGGCTATACTGAATGAGATCTAGAAGTCCAAAATAGAACCTATCGGAGAAATGGAGAACGTTGGTCATATGCGTAACCTCTTCGGTACCTTTGCAGTTCTTTCCGTCCTCTGCCTAGGGACACTTCACGCTGCTGATAAGACCCTCGGTAAGCTATTCATCAAAGCCGCGACTTCCGAGGTAAATGGTCAACAGGTCCCGGATGCCGCGCTGGAAGACTCTGTGAAGGATATGAAGGCTAGACTTGAACTACGCAGGTTTCTTTTAGCGAACGATGAGGCCGACGCGGATTTCCTGCTTGTGGTTCTCGAACGGAAGGGCGAGCAGTGGAAAGCTGTCACTGCATCATTCAGTGTTAAGGACGGCGGATCGTGGAAGCCGGTGGCCAAACTAACCAGTACGAACAGTAGCGCCGCCTGGTCAATCGCTGCTCGTTCGGTGGTTCAACAAGCTGAAAAATGGGTACTAGCTAATCGCGCCCAGAAATAAATCGGGCCACGAAGCCGCCCGCTGTCTGGGTGTCCATCAAGACTGCTGAGATCGGCATAATAAGGTGCGAAAGTCTTGCTACAATTCTACTGGCCGTTCGGATTTCTCAATCCACCATGGAGGTTCCGATGAACGCATTGCCGTTCGCAATATGCGCGTCGCTCTTGCTGAGTGTGTCGCCGGCGCAGGAGGCAGAAAAACCCACCGAACCCGAGTACAACCGGATAGCATTTTACCTCGATGCGCAAGGCTCCCTGGTGCCGTTAGAGCGCCAGCATATCAACGTGCAAACGAAGGTCAAGGCTCTTGGGTATGCGGGGGCTAAGACTTCTGCGAGATTTGAGGGCGCTAAATCGCCGGTCCGGTTCAAGACCGATGACAATATTCAGTTCGTTGTTCGTCTTGATACTCACAGTGAAGATCCCACAACCCTTATCAACCTCGATGTCTTGAAGCCGACGAAAAGCACTCGCGAGATTGTTGTGGCCAAAGCTGGCCCGATTGGGATACACGGTGAATCGACTCGCGGCGCGAGCACATTAAGCATCAACTGCGCGAAGTATGGGGAACACTCGATACGCTTCGTCCCCGTTGCGAAACTCCCGCCAGGAGAATATGTGATCACGAGCAAGGGATCAGGCGAGGGCTTTCTATTCGGTATTGATTAAGGACCGGCGCCAATCACCAGGAGGTGGAGCGTAAACTCAGTAACTTTCTTGCCTGACTCGCCTGTCCAACTTTACGACCGGCGGGGGGATGACGTAAGCCTCGATGAGGTCGAGCGGATCGTAATCTGAAGGGCGTCCCGTAACCACGCGGGCCGCCAGCGGCGGTTGGGTGTATACTAAACACGACTCGGGCCTCCCAAATGGGACTGCCGACTCACACATGTCCAGGACTCTACATGCTCACAAAGCGCTATCGAAGCAGTGTGAGGAACTATGAGACGCTCCCGTCCATTTGCGTTAATTCCAACGGTCTGGATTCTACTACTCCCTGGAGTATTAAACAGTCAGACCCAACTTGATGTGGCGCCGATGAAGCCACGAGTACTAGCTCTTAATCAGACTCGCTATAGACTCCGGGCCGGAGAGGCCGTAGCGATGTTGCTGGAGAGGGAGACTCTGGGGTTCATCCTTAACGCCAATACACGGACCGCGAGAATTGTGGAACAAAGCGCCTCCGTCTTTGCACCAAACGCCACAGTAGCGGCGCAGAACGGCTTCGTGTTTGGTCCAACCACGAGGGGTGATCAAATTCTGCTGGGCGCGTCGCTGCGGTTGAAGCCGGGTGAGTATTCCGTCGAATTATCGGCACTCAGTAACGAAGGCGAGGTTCGGACAACAACGGTCGCCGTTGTCCTGGACCCGATACAGACGGTGCCTTCCAGTTCGACCACACCTCCCGTTGTGCTGCTGAATGGGTGGCAGGTGGTCAATGGGAACACTGTCGTCGATCTAGCGGCCTGCCTTTTGAACTTTTTCCCGGCGTGCTTGGCTGCGTTTTCGGGGTGCCCGATTTCGAGTGGTCCTGGGGACACATTCGGCAGTCTCAGCGACCTCTTGACACACTCGTCCAACGCTGTGCCCGCAGTGTATTTTTTTGACAACTGCAAAGAAGACGCCAACGTGCCAATTGAGCAACTCGGGAATGACCTGGGCGAGTTCTTGCGCTTAATTAAGTACGACAATGGGAACCCGGTCCCACAAGTGGATGTTGTGGGGCACAGTATGGGTGGCCTCATCGTGCGGTCATATTTGGCGGGTTTGCAAGAAGACCAGTCGGTGTCCCCGCCCTCGGATCCTGGAATCCGAAAGTTCATTGAGATTGCAACGCCAAATTTCGGCTCATTTATCGCAGCGCAGTTTTCGAGCGTCATTAATCAGGCCACAGGTGTGACCCAAAGCAAGGAGATGATTCCTGGAAGCTCATTCCTGTGGGATCTCGCTACCTGGAACCAGTGGGGAGATGATTTGCGGGGAGTTGACGCCCTAGCAATTGTCGGCGACGCCGGAACGTATATTGATAGTACCGGGAATTCCCCAGGCGACAGTGACGGTGTCGTTTCGCTCCTAAGCGGTTCGCTTGGGTTTGCCCGCGACTCTTCGCGGACCAGAATCCTGCCCTACTGCCATACCGACCCCGTCGTAAATCCCGTCGTAAATTCCGTCCTTGGCACCATGGCCTGCTCCGGCCACAGCATTGCCAACGTCGATGAGGCCCCCAATACAGGCCAACTTGTTCAGTCCTTCCTTGCGGACACTCAGACCTGGACCACGATTGGCTCGCCAAGCCCGGCGGACGCCACTTACCTCTCGTACGGTGGCCTTTACTTTACCCTCACCAACTCGACAGGACAATACGTGAACGATCTGACCCAGGTGCTGCTTGGGAGTACGGCTCTGCAAAACGGCGGCGAAACGAACTCCATTTATTACGCCGAGCTTGCCAAGAGCAGCGGAACGTTTCAATTCACGAGCACATCACTCGGAACCGCAGGCTGTGGCTCTTTTACGCTACGACCTGGGACCTACTTTCCGTTGCGCTGCAAGTATGGCCCCATTGTCTTTGATGTAACGCCCCTAATGGCTAGCCTCTCCGGGAGGTTTGTCCGTTCAGGCTCGAATATCACCCTTCAAGGAACAGGGTTCGGCCAGCAGTGTTCCACTTGCCGAGTCGTGGCGAGCCCTGGAAATGTTTCACTAGCCATCTCGGCTTGGTCGGACCAAGCCATCACGGTTGCCCTCCCCACATCGCTGACCGGACTGGTGAAGCTTGTAGTACAGGCGGCCGGAGGTTCAGACACCATCAGCATTATGGCGGCATCCTCCGCAACGATACTATTGTCCAACACCCAACTCCAGTACTCATACACGGTAGGGGGGGCCCAGCCGCCCGCGCAGGCCATCGCAGTTTCCAATGCCGGAGGCGGACCGTTATCCTGGTCGGCAACTCCCAATGCAACCTGGATAACAACCTCCGCGACGCTGAGTACGCTGACCGTTTCGGTGAATGCCAACGGATTGACGGCTGGCGTCCATCAGGGAAGTATATCGATCACATCATCCGGAGCCTCTAACACACCACAGAGTGTTTCGGTAACTCTCACGGTCACCGCATCGGCTCAGGGTCCGGTCATCACAACCGTCGTAAATGCCTTCGGCGGAAGTTCGACAATTGCACCCAATACCTGGGTAATCGTTCAGGGCTCGGCCTTAGCACAAAACTCACGCACCTGGACTGGATCGGACTTTGTGGCGAATCGGATGCCGGTCGCGTTGGATGGCGTCAGTGTCACTATGAACGGGGAATCTACCTACCTATACTACATCAGCCCCAGCCAGTTGAACCTTTTAACGCCGCCCGACCTTGGGCTTGGGCCGCTTCAGGTTCAGGTCAGCGTCAACGGAGCGATCAGTGCTCCATTTACCGTTCAAGCGCAACAGTACTCGCCATCGTTTGTTGTGTTTGACACTTCTCACGTTACTGGTACCCATCTGAATGGGAGTATTTTAGGACCGACAAGCCTCTATCCCGGTAGTAGCACCCCGGCGACGCCAAACGAGACGGTGATCCTCTACGCAAATGGGCTTGGCCCGACGTCATCGCCTGTGGTCAGCGGTGACGTGGTGCAGTCCGGCAGTTTGCCGGTGCTTCCTGCGCTTAGCATCGGAGGACTCCCTGCAACTGTACAGTATGCGGGGCTTGCCTCGCCCGGCCTATATCAGCTTAACGTCGTGGTGCCGACGGCTGCACAAACTGGGGATAACGTTCTGACGGCAACGTACAAAGGACTCACTACCCAATCCGGTGTATACCTTGCGGTCCAAACTGTTCCAGTGCAGGTCAGCTTGCAGAGCGTAACTATAACTCCTACTTCGGTCACGGGCGGTCAAACCGCAACTGGAACTGTCACGCTATCGGGACCGGCTCCAACCGGGGGGCTTGACGTACAAGTTAGCCTCAATACTCAGGCCTCAATTGCAATCGCAGTGGCGGCTGGGCAAACATCAGCGACGTTTCAAATCAATACAGTGGCCGTAACCTCTTCGACCACTCTTACGATCACAGCTGCACTGGATGGGGTGCAACGAACGGCCACTCTTACGGTATTGCCGGGAGCCTCCAGTAACGCGTTCCAAGATTATGAACTCACAATAACGGGGACTATGACCCTGGCCGGGAAAACAATGTCAACGACGATCACGTCGGGTGTGCCGGAAGGTATTCCTCAGGCACTGGTGGACACCACTGCTGATATCAGCTCTGGCATTATAGTGTTCTCCTATTTGTTCAATCCGACAATTGTGGGTAACACTGTTACCTTCACTGGAACTAATGGACAGGGAGAGTATACAAATCTGTCCACTGGAATAATTAGCGTCATTACTTCGGGAACGCTATCACTTACTGCAACGTCGCCAAGTGTCGGCACAAGTGTTAATGGGACCCTGCAATTCGCAACAGCTGGCGGGAACTTCACTGGGAGCTTCACCGGAAAGATTGCGTCCAGTGTTTACGTTCAGTGAACCCGGCGGTGCTGGGTTCTACTCCGTCTCGGCCATGAAAAAGTCAGCGGCTCGGTTGTCGATTCGACGATGGAACGCATGGCGAAGTGCAGCTGTGTGAAGGGGAAAGCAAAACAAAAAGCCCTACCAAGAAGGCGGACTCCCGTAAGCGTCCGGCGAAGACCCCTTGCATCGCGGCTTCGGTGGACTCCCAGCGAGGACCCGTGCCTTGGCCACTTACTACCAGGCGGCCCGTTCGGGCGCAATGTGGGCGGCGGGGGCGCGAAGGGCGGCGCGGTGGGCGCTACCGCAACACCAACTCCGGCGCGGGGCGACGTGTGTGCACTTTGTGTGCAGATAGCGCCGAATGCGCCGAAATTTCCGCGAATCGCGCACTCCTACGCATAGAAACCACAACTACTTAGCTATCGCGGTCTTGCCTTGGGCGCAGGGGGTCGGGCGTTCAAATTGCCCCGCCCCGACCACGCAGCCATAACGGGGTTCTCCGGCGCCACGCCGCGCGCCTGTGCGCCAAAGATCATGGCACCCTCTGGCCACTGTCTTTTGGGGGAGTTTCCGCTGGCGGGTTGCGCGTGCTTGCCCGTGCTTGCCCGAGGCCCGTAAGTCTATGAAAACATGGTAGCGCTAACGGGAATCGAACCCGATTAGCCCCATTTCCGCGATCACGTGGTCGCGGCCCCCATTGAAGAGGCGTGCGATGGTGGTCCGAGGAATTCGAGCGACGCGCCGCCGAGATGCGGCAGCGGAATGAGCACGAGCAACTGGTCCCACGCATTGGACACGATCAGTTGCGAATCGCGGCAATGGTTGGAGTGAACGCCGCGATGGAGCGGCACTACACCGTGCAGGAGATCGGAGAAGTGTGGAATTTGGATCCTTCTATCGCGTCGCGGTCACCGGAGCTACGTCACACTCCGCATCGTGACACGCAGGTGGCCGGACTGCGCTTCTCCTTCTCTCCTTCCGGCGGACGTTGAAACGGCAGCTCGCCGAGGACTCGATTCCATACCCAAAGCGCAATCGTTACCGCGTTCCGCGCGTGTTGAATCCCCAGGAAGTAGCCCGGCTCATCGACGCCGCCGGCAATTTGGAAACACGCGCCCTCCTCATGACGCTGTACTCCACCGGCTTGCGACTCGGCGAAGCCTGCATCTACGAGCTAGGCACGCTGCTATTCGCGGTAGCGGTCCGGTAGCGGTTCCTACGGGAAACTTGGTTCCCGTGGGTTCCCCATTTTGGGAAGCCCCAACCCTTCAAAAACATGCCCGTGGATTCCCCGCGCAGAAGGCACCTCAAGCTAATGCATCTGCCGAATTTCTGATTGGTGTAAATATCTGTATCATAAAGACTTAGATAGATTCCATCCTCAGGCGCACTAGTTTTGGCAGATACCGCTGTTTTCCCTGTTTTTGGAACTGCACGGGAAAACTCGTGCCCGTGGCTTCCCCAAATCATGCGATTTAAAAGCTAATGCGTATTTACGCTCCATGCGCAATTCGTGCCATGGCATTGCACGAATTGCACACGAACCATTATCATAGAAGAGGCGAAAGGGTCGCATGCAACGCCGTGCTCTCAGTTCCGAGTCAGCAGTGCCTTCGAAGACGGTCGGCTCTCGCATGGCCCAGCTCATGACCGCTCTCTACGAAAGCGGTCAAACAACCTTCACGAACGCCGACGTCGAGAGCATCACCCACTTGCCCTCGGCATCGGCTCGCAGTTTGATCCGGCACGCCGTGGAGCGCGGTGTCGTGTCCAGGTTGGAGCCTGGCCTCTTTGTTCTGGTGCCCCCGGAACTCGGCCGAACGGCGGAGTTCGCCGGCAATCCCTATGTAGTCGCGCGGCAGTTGGCGGCAGGGGCAGAGTACTTCATCTCTCACGCTTCGGCGATGGAGTTGCATCGGATGGTCACGCAGCCGCAATTCGTTATCTTTACCAGCACGACGAAGCGCCTCCGGAACAGAGCCATTCACGGCACCGAATTTCGATTTGTCTTCATTCGGCATGAAGCTGTTTTCGGAGTGACGACACATTGGATTTCGAAACAGGATTCGGTGAAGGTGAGCGATATTGAGCGGACCGTCATCGACGGTTTGCATCTGCCCGCGTACTGCGGTGGAGTCACCGAGGTGGCGAAGGGCCTCTGGATGAGGCGCAATGACGTGAAGCCGGAGCGCCTGATCGAATACGCACTTCTGCTGGAGAATGGCGCTGTCATTCGGCGGCTCGGCTATCTGCTCGAGTTATACGAGATCGCGGCGCCAGAAGAACTGCATCGCCTGCGCCACTCACTCAGCGCAACATACGCGACGCTCGACCCTACGTTGCCAGCCGAGGGCGCGTACCTATCCGGCTGGCGGCTACGGGTGAACCTGTCGCCGGACGAATTAGACGCTCTTCGGAGGAACTGACCTGATACCGCAGCGCAACATCTCTCTCCTTGCCAATCGTCTTGCGAAGGCCGGCGGCCGTCGCATTCCAGAGAGCGTGCTCGAACGCGATTACTGCCTGGCCTGGTTCCTTGCCGAACTGGCCCACAGCGACGTGCCGCGTAGCCTGGCCTTCAAAGGCGGAACTGCCCTCAAGCGCTGCTACTTTGGCGACTATCGATTCTCGGAAGACCTCGACTTCACGCTCTTGCACCCGATGCCATTCGAAGACATTCGCAAGGACCTGGAATCGGTCTACACCGCCGTTCGTGATGCCAGCGCAATTGAATTCGCGTTCGATCGTGAGGATCGCCATTCCCACGAGAATAGTCATACCTTCTACTTGCGATATGTCGGTCCGTTGCCCGCCGGCGGCAGCGTCAAGGTGGACATCACGATCCGCGAGCAGCTCGAATTTCCTCTTGAAGCCCGCGCTGTACTCCGTGCCTACGAGGAGTTTTCAGACGTCCCCGAAGGCCGCGTGGTTCAGACCTACGCCCTCGCCGAGACCGCCACTGAGAAAGTGTTGGCGCTGGCCGATCGAGCGCGAAACGAGCCGCGGGATCTTTACGATCTCTGGTACCTCGTATCGTGCGAAGGCATCGACCTTTCCCATCTTCTGCCGGCAATCACGGCCAAGCTTGCCTTTCGCGGTCAGGAGGCCGACGGAATCCAAGCGGCAATAGCAAAAAAGGAGCCGCGGTTTAAGGCCCTGTGGTCCGTGCGCCTCGCGAATCAGATGGCCGTACTCCCGCCATTTGATCAGGTCTTTCGCGAGATCCGTCGCGTCCTGCGGCAGGCCAACCTACCATGATTGTGCTCGCATATCGTGCCCACCGACGCGACCCGCGGTAGCGGTCCGCAGTTCGGTAGCGGTTCCTTTGGGAGAGCAGGTTGTCGCTAATCGGCCCTGCGTGCGGTAAACCGCTGCGATTTGGGGTAGCGGTCGGTAGCGGTTCGGTGTCCGATACCCAAGCGCCGCGATTTCCGGTAGCGGTTCGGTCTCTGTTGTTAGCGGTTTCTAATTCTGCCCTGGGCTCCTGAAGGTCAAGGTAATCGGGCACACATCACCGCCGAGGAAGCGTGCATCTACGAGCTAGGCACTGCTGCTATTCGCGGTAGCGGTCCGGTAGCGGTTCCTACGGGAAACTTGGTTCCCGTGGGTTCCCCATTTTGGGGAAGCCCCAACCCTTCAAAAACATGCCCGTGGCTTCCCGGCGCAGAAGGCACCTCAAGCTAGTGCGTCTGCCAATTCCGCCACCTCCGCGTTCTGGGATGCTACTTCTTGGCCGGCGCCTGTTGTACCGGTGCCGGTTGCGCCGGGCTGGGCGCGCTCTGTGCCGGAGCCGGTTGGGCCGGCGGGTTCGGCAAGGGAATTCTCTGGCCGTTGACGTTGGGCTGCTGCAACGGCAATTGAACCGGCGCGGACTGCGCGGGCGCCTTGGTCTGCTGCTTCTGATTGACGTCTTCCAACACCGTCGTGCCCAATCCCGCGTTCCGGGTGGCGAGAATGGAGAGCGAAAGCGAGGTGACCATAAAAAGCACCGCTGAAATCGTGGTCGCCTTGGACAGCAGGGTCGCCGAGCCGCGCGGCCCGAACGCCGTCTGAGAACCCATACCGCCGAACGCTCCCGCCAGATCGGCCGCTTTCCCGCTTTGCAGCAACACCACAATAATCAGGAAAATACAAACTACTATGTGAACCAACAGAAAAATAATGTACATCGCTATCCGTCTAGTATAAGGAACCGCGCCGCCGCCGGTCAAACCGAGGTTTTGCAGCCGCGGCCTTGCTCCTCGCTCTTCGTCCTCCGCGCGGGCCTTCGGGAGTGCACAATGCCCGGCTTCTCTCCCGTGCTAAACTCACTATGCGCGGAGGGCGGATCGTGCGTGCAACAGGGTGCTGGGCTCACGTCATACGTGGGGCCCGCGGCGTGGCGATGGTGTCGGTATTGTTGAGCCCGGTTCCCGGACAGGTGGGCTCCGCGGGGCAATCCCAGCCGGCGACCGCCGTGCCCGAAGAGCCGGCCTCCGCCGGACGGCCGAGCTTCCGGGCCGATACCAACCTGGCGGTCATCCCCATATCGGTCACCGATGCGCAAAACCGCTTCGTCCTGGGGCTTCGCAAGGAAGATTTCCGAATTTTCGACGACGGCGTGGAGCAAACCGTCGCCCATTTCTCGGGCGAGGATGTGCCGCTGTCCGTCGGCCTGGCTTTTGACATCAGCGGCAGCATGGATTTCAAGCTCAAGACGTCGCAAGACGCCGCCTCGCTTTTCCTGAAAACCTTGAACCCGGGCGACGAGGCCTTTCTCGTGAGATTCAACGACAAGGTCGATCTGGCGGTCGGATTCACGGGCCACCCGCAGGAGATACAAACCGCGCTTCAGAACGTGCAGCCAAGCGGGCTGACAGCGCTGCTCGACGCCATCAAGTTCTCTTTGAGCGAAATGAAGAAGGCCAAGAATTCGCGGAAGGCGTTGGTAATCGTTTCGGATGGCGGCGATAACCATAGCTCGTACACGGCGGCGCAGATCGAGGAACTGGTGCGGGCGGCCGACGTGGAAGTCTATGCC
>Ga0181520_10001591_pt1 | contig 45652 bp, 40 predicted proteins | sample PEATcosm2014_Bin_29_FD_132451 | JGI IMG/M metagenome (GOLD analysis project Ga0181520, IMG submission 132451) | Peatland microbial communities from MTU Mesocosm Facility, Houghton, MI, USA - PEATcosm2014_Bin02_30_metaG | ecosystem: Environmental > Terrestrial > Soil > Wetlands > Peat | place... | reverse complement strand
GGGAACGTTTTTATTCAGGGTAAAAGTATATAGAAACAGGATAGCGGTAGAGTATTTTCATGCCCTGACGGACGGAATGGGAGCGTTGAATTTTATTAAAGCACTGGCCGCTGAATATATAAAGGCAGATAACCCGGATCTTTTCAAAAACCCTGCATTAACAATAAAATAGGCTGTTGACAGAAATTTAGTTTATTAATAATTCGAAAATAATTATTTATTCGAAATGTTTAATTTTTTTCCAGTAATATGTTAGAGGCATGTGCAGGCCCCTGCAAAGGAAAATCGGATTTTCGTTTTCATACGGCATCGCGTATTTCGTTACGGTTTTCCTTTCAATTTCCACATTATCGAAATTATTAGTCAAAGTATTGTAAAAATCCCCGGGAAAGCCCACAATAATCATCACACTGCCGGTGTTGCGGCCCGGCCCCCAGAAATACCAGATATTCTGAGAGCAGACAGGGTCCGGCAGACCGTATTTCGGCCCGTAAAATTGAAGGGCTCCGGCTTCCCCATAATTACCGGTCAGAATGCATACTTTCTTTTTATCCGGATCGCTCAATTTTTGATAGACGTCCGAGACATTTTCCGACAATTCCTCCCACCCGAAACAGTCGGCGAAGAACTGTGGAAGCAAACCGGAGTCAAACTTTTCATCCCCTGAAAACTTTCCACGGCCTGAGTACTTGATAAAAGCTTCGGGAGTAAGGACAGGGCGGACGTAAGGTATTGATAGCACTCCATAAACTGTGATCAGTAAAGCGTAGACTGCAACGACGGTGACAGTTGCGGTTTTGAGCCAGGTTATTTTGATGTTTTCAATGAGCCGCATAATAAAAACAGCTCCCCCGGCAAAAAGCACCGTATAATATGGGCGAATAAGGTAAGACTTCGCGTTCTGCGAAATGAAAAGAATGCAGAGAAAAATGTAAGCAAGGCCGAAGACCCTGTATTTTTTCCCTTCCTTATGGAAAAGGAAATATATTAACCCCAGTATCCAGACAGGAAAAGCTGGCCGGTTCATGGAATCGATCTGGTTAAAAACATATTGAAGCGGAGAATAATGTGAGAGCTTGCCGGCATAACCCTTAAAATACTCTATAATGGGAAAATGATAGTAAGCCTGCCAGAGCAAATAGGGCAGAAAAATGAATGCCGCGATCAGACCGCCGATTAGAAAGCGTTTGTCAAAAAGATATTTCCGATCTTTAAGGGCCAGGAATGATATGAATAAAGTAAAACCCAGGTAAAGCATGGTGATTTTAGATATCAGACCAAGTCCGGCAAAAAGGCCGAAATAAAGCCAGTATTTTTTATCTTCCGAGACCAGCAGAAGCAAAATCATGTAGATGGAAATTGTCCAGAAAAGTGCGTCAAATGAATTGTAATCATAAATGGTATCAAGCGCCACTAATGATGGCGCAAGAGTCACACAGATCAGGCATAGGATCATAGCATAAATGCTTCCGCCCATTTTTTTCACTATCAAGGCCGATACAATGATGACACCTGAACTGAGCAATACCGGCACCAGATGCATCGATAAATAGGAAATTCCCAGTAAAAACCGGACCCCTGCCAGAATTAAAGGCGCAAGTGGCGGCACTTCGAGATAGCCTAAGCCTAGGTGTTTGCTCATAGAGATATAGAGAAATTCGTCCCGGAAAATACCGTAGTGGTGAGGGTAGAGAAAGATAATCAGTCTAATAATGATAAAATAGCAAATGATCGCTTTTTCACTTAGTAATATTTCCTTTCTTAACTGGAATTTCCCATTTAGCATCTTTGGCCTCCGAAAATCATAGACCCAATGCATTTTCCCGGTTGTCTATATCCAGCACTATCCGACAGGTATCAGAAAAAGAGCGTTCGGAAATTTGTGTGAGCCCTGATGTCATCTATAATTATATCATTGTGTAAACTGCTTTTCAAAGTTTTATCTGGGAAATCCCGGCTTAAAGGAAGTCGACCCTGTATACCAGGCCGACGCTGATCATTATATCCTGGAAGGTTGAATTTATCGTCTGGCTGTTTATATCGGTTTCATTGAAATTTCCCCGGGAATAAGAAAACCTGGCGGACAGGCCGATGTCGCCAAGGAAATATACCGCTCCGATCGTAAAAGGATAAGTTTCATAAGAAATTGTTCCGCCGCCTGCCGGTATATTAATTGAATTGAAAAGCGGGGTGAACATGAGGTTTAATTCCAGTTCGGGCATAGGGTTCCATATTATGTAAATATTAAAAAATGCAGCACCCCTTGATCCGTAAAACTGCGCCTGGTTGTTTTCGATAAGATTGGTCGCCACAAAATCGTTCTGGGACAGGAACCCGATCCCCAGGGCCAGTTTTTCACCCCACCATGGGAGGTAGTAAGAAGCGCCTATAGATATGATAGACGGGACCTGCCGGGATAAACCGATGTACCCGCTGGTCCAGTCGTAAAACGGCAAACCCTGCAAACCCAGGATATTGAAGTCGAGCCTGATATCCCAGTACCGGAACGCAAAACCGATATCAAGCATGGTAAGGGGCCATGCACCGCTGAAACCGTTCAAGTCTTTGGAGCCGATATCGGTCATAAGCCCGAAACGGGAATAGAGCTGCCGTTTGATATTTATCTTTTCCGTTTCATAAAGGGTCTGGCGTATCTTTTTTACCTTTGTTTCATTTTCTTCTGTCATGGCCGGGAGAGCCTCTTTGATTTTATCTACAATATCCGATGCCATCGAATCCGCGGTGTCGAATATATCGATCGTAACCGCGCCGGTATAAACCCTCCTCATTTTCAGCCTGTTCTCGAGCACGTCGTAAACCTCTGCAGTGACATAAAGCTTGTCCCTCTCGATAAAATAGCTGCCGAAAACTATAACATCGGCTTTCGCTTCGCGGCCCTGCGATATCGCTTCCTGGTAGCCGGTTACAGGTGTCCGGGCAGGAAGTCCGGCGACAATATTGAAGTTGTCCTCCCTGCTCAGCCGGGATGAAATTGATTTTTGAAGTATCAGTCCCGCGTTTTTATCCGGCTTGAGAGACTGGTCGCCCCAGGAGGCGATGAGCACATTCCACTTTTCAGCCGGGAAAAGATTTCCGGCTGAAAATAATGAGATCAGCATCAGAACAATAAATTTATAATTCATATTCAATCCCGAAGCCCAGGTGATATAAATTGTAAAAGTAATCCTGGATATTTATCCCGTTTACATTAATATTATTCACTCCCGCGGAATAGCTTAAATAGTTTATATTTAACCTCCAGCCTGGGGCGATCTTGAAATTGATGAGGATATCGATGAAGGGAGGACCGCTCGAATCATTGGGATTAATGTGGATCGTAGTATTATTGGTTAAATAAAGGTTTCCTGAGCCGGATAGGAAAAATGGCAGCCCCGCTGAAAGTTTGATATAATAGTCCCTGGTGACGTTGAATTGAAGGGCAGGCCCGATCAAAATCGTATTGAGAGATGCTCCGGTAAGATCGATATTCGATATCGCCAGACCGCCGCTGTAGTTGAAACCGGAATTAAAATATTCGGCATCGAATCCTATTATAAAAAGGCTTCCGAATATACCGTAGCCGGCTCCCGCATGCAGGCGTAACGATAAGCCTGAATCTCCGAAATAGAATAATCCGGCCCCGAGTTCGGCATTCCATTCGCGGCATCTGAATAATCCTTCGAATTGAACGGACTGGCCGTTGCCGATCGAATTTGTACCGGCGCTTGATTGTATGAGGCCCATTCCTGTATAAAAAGAGGTGAACCCCGGCGTCAGCCTGATCGAGAAAGCCGGTTCTGCCGATTCGAATTCGCTTACGCCGACCTTTACCGTTTCAACTGTTTTCTGTTCCGCTTTTACCATCGGGAAGGCTGTTTTCAGGAACGACAGCAGTTTCAAGGCCGCGGGGCGTATCGAGGAAATTATGTCCTTTCCGGTTAATTCCGTCGAATCGTCGAGAAGAGTGTTATTTTCATCCTTCTGCAAGTACAGGACGGCCCTGTAATTCGTCACTTTCTTTTCAATGGAAAGGACTACTCCGGCGCCGGTCTCTTTTACGCCGAGAGCTTCAAGATCGGTTTTATCCCCCGGATATAATAATATATTCGTGTCGCTGTCCGCAAGCGTAAAAAGGGTTTTCTGCAGGACCAGGCATATGCCGGCAAATTCGCTTTTTTTATCGCAGGAAACGCCTATCTTCTGCGGATAATAAATCGAAGCATGGATTTGTGCAGTAAAAATAATTAAAACGGCTGTTATAGAAAGAAATCTGGCTGCCATGGGCACCCTCTTCATTCCTATCATTTTAATTTACAGCAATAATATTGCAAGTTATTAGCAATTTGCAGGGCTGCGGCAGGCTTCAGAACTTATAGGCTACTCCTATATTGAAGTCCAGTTTCCAGTCGGCCCATGACGCGTTCCAGTCGTTCATGAATTCGGGAAGGTTCATTCCGAAAGCATTCTGGAAAGCGCTTCCGTCAACGTAAGGAGAAGGATCGAGATCGTAACCGAAGAGGATCATAGGAACTATATAAATATTGTCCGCCACCTTTATATTGGCGCCGGCGCCAAGTTTAAGATAAAAGTGGCTGTTATTGTTATAAGCGTTGGTGATGGAATTAGTGCCGTAGGAGCCGCTGAACAATTCGAGGCTATATTCCAGGCCGGCGGCCGGCCATATTTCGAAGCCGTCCGCCACAGCAAGGGGATATTTAAAGAGGATCTGGATATTGATCAATGTGTCGGAGAAATTATTTGTCGTAAAGTTGGTAGAAAAAGCGCCGTTCGTATTGACGCTTTCGAAAGGCTGGAGGACAGTGAACTGGTAGCTGAAATCAACCCTGAAATATGTAGCGTCGAAGAATGCGCCGAAAGATAACGCGCCTGTAAATGCGGTGGTATCATTTGTATCATTTATACTAAAAGGCGGGTTAAATGTGGCGTATGAAAAAACAGGGGTAAAGGCCATATCGAGGCCTGCCATCATCTGCAGCCCTTTTTCCTTTGAAAGCTTCTCATTGTTGTTCTTGTTTTCAGCTGCGGGGGCAGGAGCGGTATTTGTATTAATTTCATTGGTAACTGCCGGCTGTTCGGCAGCTTTCACGGGAGCGGTATGGGACCGGGCCTCTTTCAATAAATTTACCACATCGGTCTGGCCGTATGCCGCAGCCGCCGTCATTGCGGTATTTCCCGCGTTATCCATTATCCTGGTATCGGCATCGGCGTCGAGAAGCGCTTTAACCGTTTCAATTTTACCGTTGTCTCCGGCGAAAAACAAAGCGGTGTCCCCGTCTTTATTGGCTGAGTTGATGACCGCCTTATGCGAGATCAATTCGCCCGCGATGCCGGTGTTTCCATTGTAAGATGAGAGCATAAGGGCCGTATCTCCGTTTTTATCGGCAGCGTTGACGTTGGCGCCCGCATCGAGAAGCGCTTTGACGGCATCTGCCTGGCCAGCGTAAGCGGCAAGTATCAGGGCTGTATCCCCGTTTTTATCCGAGACGTTGACGAGAGCCTTCGCGCCGATCAATTCCGAAACCGCTTCCGTCTTCCCATAATAAGCAGCCGATATCAGGGCGGTATCTCCGTTAATATCGGCAATATTTACATCGGCTCCCGAGGCTATCAGAAGTTTGACCGCTTCCGTCTTCCCGTAAAAAGCGGCTATCATCAATGCAGTCGATCCGTTTGCATTCAGGCCCTGGTTGATGTCCCCTTTATAGGCTTTAATAAACGCCGTATCGCCGCTGACGGCCGCGTCAAATAAAGTTTCACTTGCGGCGAAAATTAATGCAGGGATTGAGATAAGCGTAAATATTAATAAAAATTTCATGATGAAACCTCGCTTTAGAAATAATCGGTAAAATTTTCAGATATCTGTAAGAGAAACCGGACCTTTCCGGTCCTTTTTTCCCCCAGAGGAGTTATTTAAGTTTCCTGTTGAATTTGATTAAAAAAAACATGACGGCTATGAATAAAGCAAAATAAAAAAGTGTCAGCAGGGTATTTGTGTTCCCCCGGGTAAGCCCGGATACTATATTCGTTAAATTCATAATGATTTCCTTAGCGGCCTTAATTATTTCGGCAGGGTCTGACGGGAACTTGTTGAAAAAATTTCTTCCTGCTATTATGAATGATTATAATATGGATTTATAATAATTTCTTTGAAAAGGAGATTATAATTATGATCGACAGAATGAACGACGAGATGATAAGGGCTGTTATCGAAACTGTGCCGGTCGAAATTACCGTTATTGACGCTAACGATGAGGTGGCCGGATGGAACCAGCATGATACGAGGCTGTTCTTCAGGCCTATGACATCCCTGGGCCTTAATTTCAGGAACTGCCACCCCAAAGAAAGCCTTCCAAAGGTTGAAGCGATTGTCGAGGAGATGAGATCCGGTAAACGGGAAAAGGCGAGGTTCTGGATCGATATGCCTGTCAAGGAAGGCGGGGAGAAGCATAAGATTTTGATAGAATTTTATGCCCTGCGGGGAGAAGGCGGCAGGTACCTGGGATGCATGGAATGCACGAGGGACGTAAGCGACATCATGAATTTAGAGGGCCAGAAGCGGCTTCTCGATTAGTCGCTGTTGTAATGGAACGCAGCACCTGTATAGCTTAAGTGGAAACCGGCATCTTCCGCCGATTCTATCAGTCCGGCATTTTCAGCGTCTATCCAGAGTTCTATAAGGCAGTAATCCTGGAGCCTTGATTTGGCATCGAGGAGCATTTCTTTTTCTATTCCCATGTCCTTAAACTCATTAAGCACTATAACATCGAGTATTTTATAAACAGTTTTATCCGACATCAGGGTCCTTTTGCAGATATCGTCGGTGGTGATATTGATAAAACCCGCGGGTTTCGAGCCGGCCCTGTATATAAAACATTTTGACTTTCCTTTGTATATATTTCTGCGGGCGTTGTCTGTGAGGTAATCCATCAGGGCGGTTTTGTTGTATTTTTTTTCTTTCAGCAGGGAAACGGGTCTCGACAGATTCCTCAGGAATGATTCGATCTCGGGGCCTTCCGGGGGGACTATATCGGGGTTTATCCTGACCCCGCCGGGAACACCTTCGCCGGTCCGGTAATGCCTGAAAATATGCCATCCCATCCTGAAATGGAAGCCGCTCGATTCATAGACCTGCATGGCAGGGTAATTATAGAGGTCCGTCCCGACCGTAACTGTCTTCACTCCGGAGCCGGAGAGCCTTTCAAGGGCTTTTTCCACCAGTATCTTTCCGATCCCCCTGCCTCTGAAGCCCGGATCCACAGCGAGAAGAAGTATATTAGCAGTTTTTCTCCCGGATACATTCGAGAGGGAAAGATTAAGGCTGAAGGTTATAAATCCTGTTAATTTGTCGTTTTCCTGTGCAACAACGGTCTCCGATGCGGGGGCGAGAAGCATGTCATAAGCGAATGCGGGGTAGGTGAAAGAACTGATGCTCTTAATATGCCTGTCGAAACTATACGGCGATGTTTCGAAAAGCCTCGATAATTCAATGAGTTCCGGTATGTCGCCGTTGACGCAGTCTCTGTAAATCATATCGCTGCAGTTCAGGGATTTATCACGTCGAGCTGGGACAGGTCATTCTTATTGAGCACGATGATCTTCTTTTCGGAATCATTGACATATATTGAATCTCCATAAAAGCTTATGATTGTGTCGGAGTCGATCATTGTGCCGGACTGGGCGACTTTTTCGAGTTTATCGTTGAATTTTCCCAGGTAATAAGCAAAATGATTGAATATTATGGCATATATATAATCATCCCTTATCTCTATAAAGCTCCGCCAGAAAATATTATCCTTGCCCTGGTACCTCGGCAGCAGGTTGGTGTTGTCGAGGAGAACGAGAAAATGATCGGACTGGTGATCGTCGGAGGAGTAGCCGATCACGACCACCCCCTCCTTGAAGACATCGAACCTGTGTCCGCAGATGTCCTTGAACGGCGATGTTATTTCAATCTTTTTCGTAACGGGATTGATTATGTTCATCTCGTTATTGTAATGCCCCTGCGGTATGTACTGCTTTATCTTGAGGTAGTAGAGCCTTCCTTCATAAATACTTTTATCAGGCGCGCCCTTTTTCAGCTCTTCCTCCCTTTTTGACAGTTCAAGGGCCTTCTGGTCGAGTTCGGCGGATTTGTTGCTGATCTCCTGCATTGCAGCAGCAGCCGGAGGAGTTTCGTCTTTTTTTATTTCCCCGGACTCTTTTGCGACAGTTTCTTCCTTTTTAGCGGTTTTTTCCTCCACCCGGGCTAAATTATCCTGTTCCTTGTTCAGGGCCTCTTTCTGCGCAGCAGTCTTTTTTTCCTGCCCTTCCACCTGCTTCTCTGAATTTTGAATATCCGCCTTTTTCTTTTCGATTTGTTTTTCGTTTTTAGCTATCTGATTTTCTTTTGCAGTCTTTTCGTTTTTATCTGTAATATTTTTAACTTCTTCCTTTTGTTTTGCAAGTTCGTTTTCAGAGGCTGTCAGTTCCTGTTTTTTTGTCTGGAGCTCCGCCTTCTTTTCGGAAGTCTTTTTTTCCTGTTCATTGAGAGCTTCGGTTTTCTTCGCTATCCCGGCTTTTTTTTCTATGATGTTCGTTTTCGCCTCTTCGATCTCTTTTTTCTGTATTTCGTTTATCTCCTTCCTCTCTTTGAGGCCCTTGTCTTCCCGGTTTTTTAGCAGGTTTATTACTTCAGGTGCAGTAATTTCACCTGTGTCGAGAAGTCCCGCTTCACCCTTTTTAAGATCGTCGGTAAGAGGTATAAGCATTATTGTCTTGCCGGGCCAGGATGAGTAAAGCGTGTCAATGCCGGAATATCCCCCTGCGATATTATTCATCACGGCTTTTTTATATCGCGAGGCGAAATAGGCATCGTCGTTCCTGTGCACTGCATTATAATATGTTACAAATACGGCCACTGTCATCGCATTATCTGGAGAATAACCGTACCTGCGGGAGATGTAGCTTGAAACTATCAGCCTGACGCTGTCTATATGGTCGATCCGGGCTCCCTTAAGGATTGAAAAGATATCGGCGTCCATTCCGTTGGTGTCCGACGGGTCTACGGCATGTATGATCGAATATGAAAGGCGGTTGTATAATACGTTGTCGGCTGTAGAAGCGTCAGCTAGAGCTCTTCCGATTCCAAGCCTCTGAGCCGGGCTTGCTGCTTCGTATCTCTTTCCTTCATAATTGATAAAATCGATTTTTCTGGAATCTTTTAATTCGGCTACATCGACTTTATAGGAAAAGGAAAATGAAAAAAACAGGGTTAAGAGCATGGCAGCCGTTGCGGCTGTGAGGAAATTATGTTTCATCGTCAATCCTCCATGAATTTAATAATCTTATATTATCGTGGAGGATTTATCAATAGCTCTTTTAAAAAAAAAAGAGGCCGGACTGATCCCCCGCTTCAGGCAGTCCGGCCGTTTAATAATAATTGCCCCATCCGGCTTATTATATTAGAAAGGTTGAAATGCTGTCAATACGATTTTTAGCGTATTTTTTTATTTACATGACAATATAAATTTGATTGCTTGCATGCAATGGCTGACGCCGGTCAATATTTGTGGTTTTTCAGATTCGGATATATAATTTATTCGTTTATTTTAGGTATGGAGGACATATATGGCAAAATCCATGGTTATGATGGATGGTAACAATGCAGCTGCCCATGTGGCTTATGCTTTTTCCGAGGTCGCCGCTATTTATCCGATAACCCCTTCCTCGACAATGGCTGAATATTGCGATGATTGGGCCAGCGAGGGTAAGAAGAACATGTTCGGGGATGTTTTAAAAGTAAGCGAGATGCAGTCCGAGGCGGGAGCGGCAGGGGCTGTTCATGGCTCTCTGCAGGCGGGAGCGCTTACTTCGACTTTCACCTGTTCACAGGGTCTCTTATTAATGATCCCCAATATGTATAAAATAGCCGGAGAGCTTCTTCCATGCGTCTTTCATGTAAGCGCAAGGGCGGTAGCGGCTCATGCGCTTTCGATATTCGGGGACCACTCGGATGTCATGGCATGCCGGCAGACAGGTTTTGCAATGCTTGCTTCCGGTTCGGTCCAGGAAATTCTCGATATAGCGCCTGTTGCGCATCTGACGACGATCAAGTCGAGAGTGCCTTTTTTACATTTCTTCGACGGATTCAGGACATCTTCTGAAATACAGAAGGCCGAAGCCTATGAATATTCCGATTATGAAAAACTCCTCGATAGAAAATCGCTCGATGAGTTCAAGAAAAGGGCCCTTTCTCCTGAAAGCCCTGTCACAAGGGGAACCGCCCAGAACCCCGATATTTTCTTCCAGGCGAAGGAAGTTTCTAACAAATTTTATGAATCTGTTCCCGACATGGTGGATTCTTACATGCAGGATATGAAAAAGCTTACAGGAAGGGAATATCATCCGTTCGACTATTACGGTGCGCCCGATGCTGAAAATATCATAGTCGCGATGGGTTCAATAACCGACCTGTCAAAGCCGGTAATAGATTACTTATTAAAGAAAGGGGAAAAGGTCGGCGTTATAGCGGTTCATCTTTACAGGCCCTTCTCTTCGAAATATTTCTTCAATGTTTTCCCTAAGACTGTTAAAAAGATAGCTGTCCTTGACAGGAGTAAAGAGCCCGGCGCTCCCGGAGATCCTCTTTACCTCGACGTCAGGAACCTCTTTTTCAACAAAGCAAACGCTCCCATGATAATAGGGGGGAGATACGGTCTCGGTTCGAAAGACACGACGCCCGAACAGGTCATAGCTATATACAATAATATGAAATTAAAAGAACCCAGGGACCAGTTTACCATAGGAATAGTTGACGACGTCACCAACAAGTCGCTTCCAGTGGGCGAAATCGTCGATGTCTGCCCCGAAGGCACCTTCGAAGCTAAATTTTACGGAATAGGATCTGACGGAACAGTCGGCGCGAATAAGAATTCTATCAAGATAATCGGTGACAACACTGATAAATATGCTCAGGCGTATTTTGCATACGACTCAAAAAAATCCGGCGGTATAACGATTTCTCACCTCCGTTTCGGAAACAAACCGATCCAGCTTCCTTATTATGTGACCAATCCGAATTTCGTCGCATGTCATGTGAGCGCTTACCTTGATAAATACGATATGATAAAGGGCCTTCGCAAGGGCGGAACATTCCTGCTCAACAGCATATGGGATGAAAAGGAGGTTGTTAACCATATTCCTGACAGCATGAAAAAGTACATGGCCGATAACGATGTTAAATTCTATGTGATCAACGCGACAGAGATCGCGGAAGAACTCGGACTCGGCGGAAGGACAAATACGATCATGCAGTCGGCTTTCTTCAAACTTGCAGAAGTTATACCTTACGCTGATGCGCTGAAGTTCATGAAAAAGGCCATATATAAATCATACAGCAAAAAGGGCGATGAAATCGTCAATATGAACTATCTTGCCATAGAAAAGGGCGGCGAAGCTAAAAAAGTCGATGTTCCCGCAGAGTGGAAAAAATTGAAGGCTTCAAAAGCTGCGCTCGAAAAGGGCCTTCCGGATTTTGTCAAAAATATTATGATCCCGATGAACGCGCAGGAAGGCGATACTCTTCCCGTCAGCGCATTCAGCGGAATGGAGGACGGCACTTTCCCTACCGGCACTACACAGTATGAAAAGAGGGGAGTAGCGGTCAATGTTCCCGTATGGATTCCTGAAAACTGCATACAGTGCAACCAGTGCTCCTTCGTCTGCCCTCATGCAACAATAAGGCCTTTCCTTATAGATGAAAAGGAACAAAAGGGCCTTCCCTCAGGCACAAAAACGGTTAAGGCTATCGGAAAAGGTATAGACGCTTACCAGTATACGATGCAGGTCAGCGTTCTTGACTGTATGGGATGCGGAAATTGCGCGGATATCTGCCCGGGCAGGCAGAATAACAAAGCCCTCGTGATGAAACCTCTCGAAAGTCAGAAGGATGAGATAAAACGCTGGGAATATATTTCAGAGAATGTAACGTATAAAGATACTCTCATGGAAAAAACATCCATTAAAGGCAGCCAGTTCGCAAGGCCTTTATTCGAATTCTCGGGTTCATGTTCGGGATGCGGCGAAACACCCTACATCAAAGTTATAACACAGCTTTACGGCGACAGGATGATAGTAGCCAATGCAACCGGCTGTTCTTCAATCTACGGAGGTTCTGCTCCGGTCGTTCCATATTGCAAGAATTCGGAAGGCCGCGGTCCGGCATGGGCAAATTCGCTTTTCGAGGATAACGCCGAATACGGCTTCGGTATGACAATCGCCGATCGCCATATAAAGGGCAGGATAGAGGGCCTCATGAAAAAGGCCATAGAGGGCGGCGTTTCATCCGAAATTAAATCGGCTTTCGAAGAATGGATGGCGGGCAGGACAAACGCTGAAAAATCGAGGGCTTCCTCGGATAGCATCAAAAAATTATTAAGCAAGGAAAAGACCGGGATTCTCGGTGAGATCAAAAACCTTGAGAATAATCTGGTTAAAAAATCACAATGGATTATCGGTGGAGACGGATGGGCTTATGACATCGGCTACGGCGGCCTTGATCATGTCCTTTCGATGGGTGAAGATTTAAATATCCTTGTTCTTGACACAGAAGTTTATTCCAATACCGGCGGACAGGCTTCGAAAGCAACACCTACGGGAGCTATTGCAAGGTTCGCGGCGTCGGGAAAACAGATGCGCAAGAAAGACCTCGGTATGATGGCAATGAGCTACGGCTATGTATACGTTGCCCAGGTGTCCATGGGCGCTAATAAAGCCCAGTTCCTTAAAGCTTTAAGCGAGGCTGAAAGTTATCCGGGGCCTTCCCTGATCATAGCGTACGCGCCCTGCATCCAGCAGGGAATTCATGCAGGAATGGGCAAAGCCCAGGCGGAGGAGAAAAAAGCGGTTGATTCGGGATACTGGCATCTCTACCGCTATAATCCGCTCCTGATCGACGAGGGTAAAAATCCTTTTGTTTTAGATTCGAAAGACCCGACATCGAACTTCAGGGATTTCCTTATGGGAGAAGTCAGGTATTCTTCACTTGCGAAGATTTTCCCCGATAAGGCCGAAACTCTTCTGAAGGCGGCTGAAACAAATGCAGGGATCCGCTACCAGAGTTACAAGAAACTTGCCGGCCAGTAAACATTATTATCTTGAATAACACAATCAGCCCCGTCAGATTAAATCCGGCGGGGCTTTTTTTTCCGGGTTTTTTTTAAGTCTGCTAATGATTCTCACCCATTTAGCCGAAAAATACAATCAGAGATCATATTAACGGGGACCCCCAATGGCAAAAAAGAAAACACTACTTGTACTGCTATTAGTCATTTCACTCGTATTGATGGTAGTAATAGTTTCTTTCATCAAAACTAAATTCGGTTATTTCGGGTATTCTTATCACCAGTATATAGATAATATGGCTCTTCAATATGATGCCGCTGTAGAAACCAATATGGGCAGGATCGATTCTGAAATCAAGTATCTTTCAAAGGATAATCTTGTCAAAAACGTTTTCGAGAGCTCGAGCCGCGGCGAAGACACCATGAAATATTATGATGATTTTAATAAGATCAGGAATTCCATACAGGACTGCCGGAATCTCCAGGTGCTGGACCACGAAGGGAATATAATATTTTCTACCGAAACGAATGAAATAAACAATCTGATGATCATAACGCCGATCATGACGGCGGTTAAAAACCACATTCAGACCAATGATTTTACCTATATTTATATGAAGGACAAGGATTCCCTTGCCGCTTTTTATTCTGTCGAAGCTGACCAGACGGCTACTACAAACGGCGGTTTTGTCGTTATCTATTACAAAATGTCGAGGCTGTTTTCGGGTATTGCCGGCGGACAGATCATTGCCGACGGAGCCATATCGAATATGCTTATTACAAGCAGGAATATATTAAACGATACGAATATAAATTACCTGATGAATTATCTCAAGAATCCTGAATCGTTTAAAACACAGGATACCAATGAAAAAAGCGTTTATGTCGTCAGGAAAAACATCCATGGAATACAGGTCCTTTTCTTTCCTTCTAACGAAAGATATATTCCCGTGCTCGGGCTCGTGCTGCTGATAACGTGCCTTTTGCTCTTTGTTCTCGTTGTCGCCGCGCTGATAATGGTTATGAGGGATGAAAAGATCATTTCCGATATGCCGGTTAAACCGATTAAAGTCAATGTTGTGGATGAATATGCCGGGGAAAAACCAGATGAAATTAAAACATTGATTGACGATATAGAAGGAAACAGGATTTACGGAGAAAATGAGGCCCAGAAAGGGATTGAAGACATGATTATGGCTAACGGCATTGATCTTACTGAAGGATCATTCGGTCCCTCGTCCGGCGAGCCTGAAAAGATCAATATAGAAGAACCTTCAAAAATTACTGAAAATCCGTATGAAGAAATAAATACATACGATGAAATAAAACCCTCGAGCCGTACAGATCTTTTTGCGGAAGAAGAGAGGATATTAGGAAATATAGAATCGATGGTGCCTTATAAGGAAGAAAGATCCGCAAGACTTGAAGATTTAGAAGAAGATAACGGGATCGTGCTGAGCGAGTCCTTCAATGAACCTGAATTCCCGGCTTTCGAAGCTCCGCGGGACGGGGCCGGCGAGCCTGCCGCTTTTGAAATGCCGGACATGCCGGAATTGAAAGAAGTCCCTGAGGAAATACTTAAGGCGGAAGAGATCAAGGTTGAGGTTCCGGAAATTGAATTACCCGAGTTTGAAATTCCCGTGCATGAAGCTGATGCTGAAAACGATGCGGGCACTATTGCAATGATGGAACCCCCGCAAAAAACAAGTTCGATACTGACTGTTGAGGATTTCGGAAAAATTGCCGTGGAATTAGCCAGGAAGAGCCTTAATGTCAATAAGATACTTATCCTTGAAAAGAAAGACGACAGATATATTCCGATCATTAAAGAAGGGTTAGATCCTTCCGCCGATTTCAAGATCATGGCAAATGACCCTATTTTCACGATGTTCCTTTCCGGCGGCAAAGGTTTAGATATCAAGGGTAATATGAGCCGGACAAGATACTTTAATGAAAGATTCGATTCGAAGGACATCGAAGGCATTGATGAAATATTTATAACGCCAATCATAAAGAACAGGGAGATAACCGGAATCGCTATTTATCTCAAGGCTGCCTGTATACCTGATTCAACGCATTATCAGAAGTCGGAACTGCTGAACCTGAGTTTTCTCCAGGATCAATAAGGATTTATAGAAAGTGTCTTTTATAATAATATTCTCTTTAATATTGATTGCAGCCGCTCTGTTTGTATCCTATGCGTATTTTATCGAACCGGGAATCATACGCGTCATAAATTCAAGGATCAGGACGGGAAAATTAAAGGGCCGGTATAAGTTCCTGCATATCTCGGACCTTCACCTTTACAAAAAAATGAGAAAACAGAATCTTGAGAAGATAAAAGAGAAATTGAAATTATGGACTGACTGGGAAAAATTCGATTTTATTTTCATAACAGGCGATATAATCGATAACAATTCGGGAATAGAACTGATAAGGGAAGTAATCGGCGGGCTTAAGTCGAGGCTGGGAATTTATGCGGTCATGGGAAACCACGATTATTTTGTTTATAATTTTTTGCATTTATTCAGCCCCTTCTTTGATTTTATCGACAGAAAACAAACTGACCAGAGGGCGTTAAAAAAAGCGCTGAGCGGAGCCGGAGTGAGGCTCCTGATCGACCAGGCTGAAAAAATCAGGGCCGATGGAAATGACTTACTGATAACAGGAATAGATTCCCTATCCATAAAGAATAAAAAATTCCCAGGGATGAATTTAACAGGGGAAAATGAGTTCAACATTGTTCTGTCGCATTATCCGGACGCGATTAAATATTACAAGGGCAGGGCGGATATCATGCTTTCAGGCCATACTCATGGGGGGCAGATAACATTTTTCGGACATCCCATCCTTATCAGAAGCTCTATAGGGAAAAAAGATTCGAAGGGAATATCGGCTCATGGCAATACGGCTTTATACGTTTCTAAAGGGCTGGGTGTGAGCAGGAATTTCCCTTTCAGATTCTTTGCAAGGCCGGATTTAAATATAGTAGAAATTATTGGAGAAAACAATGGAAAAATTTAAAATAATCATAATTGCTCTTTTTATAATCTCATCCTCGAAAATATATCCGGATATTCAGGGCAGCCTGAATAACCTGAGAAATTCGTACAGGGAAGGAAACTGTATAAGCATTGTTAAAGGCGCTTCCGATATTATCGATTCGGCTTGCGGGGAGATTCTAAAAAATTTCTACGTAATGCTGCCGGATCTCCCTGATTACACCGTATCTAACACGAACGGTTCTTATAACTTTACAATCGGAGACGGTTTGTCGGATTACTCCATTACTGCAGAGAAAACATTTACAGGAAAAGATGAAATTGTAACCATGACTTTAAGCTCATCGCCTTTCGATGTTGAAAGATATGACAACCTCATAAAGGGGTATGAATATTTAAGCGACAGGGGAGATTATGAAAAATACTCCGTAAATGTCAGAAAGAAGGAATATTCTTATATAATCGACAGGTCATCTGCTTATTTCACATATACAATCGAAACAAACAGCCAGTCCGGTGAAATCACTTCCGGGCTTCTCTTCAAGATCACATTTACAAAAGGGGTCAAGACGGCTGAAAAAAAGGCGGCTCTTCAGGAAAGCATGAACTCTTTTATCGGAAGGCTTCTTGGCAGCAGTCTTCTCATTTTATTGAAATAAAATGCTTATTCGGAGATTTCTGCAAGTATACTTTTGACTGTAGCAGTCATATCCTTCTTGTCTGTAATGGAGCGTCCCATCACGATATAATTCGAACCGCAATTTTTGGCTTCGGCAGGGGTTAAAACACGTTTTTGATCGCCTGTCACATCATCTGAAAGCCTGATGCCGGGAGTGACAAGGACAGGTTCCGGGCCGAGTTCCTTCCTGAGGAGCTGGACCTCCATCGGGGAGCATACAAAGCCTCTTATTCCTTCGTCATAACCCATCCTGGCAAGGTGTTTTATCATATCGTTCAATCTCACCCCGATTTTCATCTCTCCATGCATAATGCGCTCGTTTACGCTTGTAAGAATTGTAACGCCGAGGGGTATCGGGGCTTCCTTTACCGGCAGCCTGGCCATGCAGTCGTTGATGCCGCCGAGAAGGGCCCGTATCATCTCCTTACCGCCTAATAGATGGAATGTAAACATTTTAACTTTCATGCGCCCTGTTACAAAGCTTACAATTTTAACAGTGTTGGGAATATCGAAAAACTTGAGATCGAGAAATACTGATTTTCCGAGAGAGTTAATGTAATCGATTGCCTTTACTCCTTCAGCGGTAAAGAGGATGCTTCCAACTTTGAAAGTATCGACAAGCGGGGAGAGTTCATCGATTATATGCTTTGCTTCTATGAAATTATCTGCATCAAGTGCCACTATTAATTTTGTCGCCACGGATAATCCTCCCGATTGACATAATTATAACTCATAATTAATATCATATTATAAGTTATTTTTTAATATTTTAAAATAGCATTGATTAAATATTATAAGATGCTGCTGCCGATATAATGAAAGGCTCTATTTTTGTTTTAAGAAGGTTTATGTGAAAAAGATTTTAATGGTCGCATTATCGGGTCTGCTTGTAATAGCGTTTTGCGCCTGTTCGGGAAAGGCCGTGAGACCCGGTTCAAGCGCAAGGGGCGGCGCCGCACAGGGCCAGATTGGGCAGGCCAGGGGCCAGGGTACAAGGTACGAGAGCAGTTATAATAGAATGCCCGTATCCCAGGGTTACCAGTCCAGGTCTTACAGAAAATTAGGACCGCTTTTCGGGCTTAATTTCAAAAAGTTTTTTGGATCTTTCAGATTTAATATCAACGAGGCAATAAGCGATAATTTTGCCGCGTTTGTAGTTGTATTTGCCGTCCTGCTCGTTGTTGGTTTTGTGATCTTTCAAAACCGCAAAAGCGTCAGAAAAGGATCTTACCGATAGAGCAGCAGTATGAACCTTGAAAGAAAAAGCGGAATACTGCTTCATCCCACATCGCTTCCGGGAAAACACGGTATCGGTTCATTAGGCAGAGAAGCGTTCGGGTTTGTCGATATGCTTTCGGAGTGCGGAATAAAACTCTGGCAGATCTGTCCTCTCGGACCCACCGGTTATGGAGATTCGCCCTATCAGTGCTTTTCAGCCTTCGCCGGAAATTCCCTGCTCATAGATACCGATGAACTTGTCCAGGCAGGCCTTCTCCCGGATAAAGATATCGATGCAGATGTTCTCTTTGACGAGGATAATATCGATTTCGGGAAGGTTATAAGCTATAAATATCCGCTTTTAAAAAAAGCTGCGGAGAATTTTTTCCGCGGCAGCGGTAATACCGCTTACGGGGAGTTCTGCTCTAAGGAATCATACTGGCTTGAAGATTTCTCGCTTTTCATGGCCCTGAAGGAATACCATGGGGGTTCCGGCTGGCAGGACTGGCAGGAAGAGTTCAAAACGAGGAAAGAAGGAGATATCAGGAGTTTCAGGGAAAGCAGCAGGGAGGAGATACTTTTCCAGAAATTTCTTCAGTTCACATTCAGAAGGCAATGGAATTCTTTGAAAAAGTATGCAAACAGTAAAAATATTTCGATAATAGGCGATATTCCGATTTTTGTAGCCTTTGACAGCGCGGACGCCTGGGCCCATCCCGAGTATTTTTATTTTAATCCGGAACTTGAACCTGTAAAAGTCGCCGGAGTTCCGCCCGATTATTTCAGTAAAACGGGCCAGCTCTGGGGCAATCCTCTTTATGACTGGGAAAAGCTCAGGACCCTGAAGTATGACTGGTGGGCAAAGCGCCTCAAGGTGACATTCGAAATGTATGACCAGGTCAGACTGGATCATTTCAGGGGTTTTGCCGAATACTGGGCGGTTCCATACGGCGATAAGACAGCCGAGAAGGGGAAATGGGAAAAAGGCCCTGGCCATGAATTTTTCGAGGCGATGAAGAAATCCATAGGAAACCTGCCTATCATAGCAGAAGACCTGGGTTTTATAACTCCGGATGTTATCAGCCTCAGAGACGATTTCGGAATACCCGGGATGAAAATATTTCAATTCGCTTTCGATTCGGGCCCCGATAATCCGTACCTGCCTCACAATTTCATTAAAAACTCAGTAGTATATACGGGAAACCATGATAACAACACTATCAGGGGATGGTATGATAATTTGAGCAAGGAAATAAAATTATTTGTAAATGATTACACTGGTTTTAACGGCGGGGAAATAAACTGGGAACTTATCAGGTTGGCATGGTCTTCAACGGCCGCTTATGCTATTACTCCCCTGCAGGATGTGCTGGGGCTCGGCAGCGAAGCCAGAATGAACACTCCCGGGACTTCGGCGGGAAACTGGCGCTGGAGGTTCAGAAAAGATATGCTTACCGGTGAATTAAAAGCGAGATTAGCAAAATATAATCAAATATTCGGAAGATGATGCCGACTGAGAGCTATTTTTCAAGCCATGATTTATAATACAGGTAACGGAAGCAATGAGGACATTGGTGAATATCGATGTTTTCGGGTTTCAGATCCTCGCCGAGCTCGCCCTGTAGATTTGTGGGAAGCACCGTGTAACAGCCTGCGCAAGCGTCCTGTTCAACCTCGACAATGGCAGTGCCTGCCGTCTTTTTGATAAGAGATTCGTAATATTCAATGAACTGCAGATCGAATTCAGCTCTTAATTTATTCTGGTCTTTCTGGGTTTTATCAAGCTCTTTCTTGTATTCTTTTTTTATCGCGCTGATATGCTCGTCAAGTTCGGTTATCTTGGCGTTGTTTTCGGCGGCCTTTTCCGTTATTTTATCAAGCTCGGTCCTCATCTCAACCTGCTTGGCTGTATCGTAATCGATCTGGGCCTGGATCAGAGATAATTCCTGCTGCTGTTTTTCCATCTCTTTTTCCCAGGATTTGATCTGGCGGGCGATTTTGATCTTGTCTTTTCCATCATCAAGGCTCTTGATGCGTTTGTTGATCTCGTCCCTTTTCCCGAGTTCCTCGTTGATCTTTTTGTTCATTTCATTGATGTTCGTCTGAATCTCATTATCAGTAACGAGAAGGGCCTCATTTTCAATCTTAACCTTTTCCATCTTCTTTTCTTCTTCCGAATAAAGGTTCTTGATTTCATTTTCCCTGTTGAACAAAACTTGAAGCTGAACGAGGTTTTTTATCCTGGTGATGTTCTCCATTAAAACTCCTTGATAAGATCGAGACGTTACGATATGGGCCCACCTGGGCTCGAACCAGGGACCCACTGATTATGAGTCAGTTGCTCTAACCGACTGAGCTATGGGCCCTAAAAATAACTCAAATATTTTAAGCACTATTGATTTTTTAGTCAAATTATATCGGCAAAATTTAAAATTCTGTCAAGAATCCTGTATTGGAGCGCCTCGCTGAGGTGATAATCCTCGATCCTTTCACGGCATTCCAGGTCGGCTATAGTTCTCGAGATTTTCAATATTTTATCGTAAATCCGGATGGAAAGCATGAATTTTTCCATTGCAAGCCTCAGCATTTTCTCGCCGGAAACCGATGGTTCGCAGAATTTCGAAATAAGCTTATGAGGCATCTGTGAATTTGTGTAAAGGCAGTATTTTTTAAGCCTTTCCCGCTGGATTGAGCGCGCTGCCGTCACTCTCCGCCTGATGTCGGCGGAGTTTTCCGGTTTTATAGCCGGTTTTATCTGGTCGAATTTTATCCTCGGGCACTGTATCTGTATATCGATGCGGTCAAAAATAGGCCCTGAAATTTTCCTGTATATGGAAAAAATATCCCTCGAATCCCAGTGATCGATATCGTTGTTACTGTTTGAAGGATTAAGTGCCGCGATAAGCATGAAATTTCCAGGGTACTCGACGGATGCATCCGCTCTCGAAATTGTTATTTTCCTGTCCTCGAGAGGCTGCCTGAGGCTCTGGAGGACATTGGTCTTGAAAAGCTGGAATTCGTCAAGGAAGAGCACGCCGTTATGCGCTAAACTTATCTCGCCGGGTTTGAAAAATTTCCCTCCCCCGATGATCGATGCGTCAGATGACGTGTGGTGAGGAGTCCTGAAAGGCCTGTCGGTTATCAGAGGCCGGCTCTGGCTTGTCATCCCCGCTACGCTGTAAATCATGGTGGTCTCGAGAGCCTCATCGAGCGTCATTTTGGGTAAAATTGTCGGAATGCGCTTAGCCATCATTGTTTTTCCCGTTCCCGGCGGGCCGATAAGAAGCGCATTATGCGCTCCGGCCGAACATATCTCTATAGCTCTTTTGGCTGATTCCTGCCCGACAATATCTGACATATCCGGTTTGATGCCGGTGTCCGGCGTATTATCTAAAGAGGAAAATTCCCCTCCGGGTTTTTGAAAAGGCATTATACGCATGGAGCCTTCAAGGCAGCTTACGGCCTCTTTCAATGTATCCACGGGTATTACCTCGACGCAGTCTATGATGGACATCTCGGCAGCGTTGCCGGAAGGGCACATGATCTTTCTGAACCCGAGCTGGCCGGCTTTAAGGGCTATGGGAAGAGCTCCCGTTATCGGCCTGAGACGCCCGTCGAGAGACAGTTCTCCGGAGACGACAAAGTCCTCCAGCCCTTTAAGATCGTATTGCTCGTTTAAAATTCCCAGGGCGATCGCCAGGTCGAAAATCGTACCGTTTTTTTTCATCCCTGACGGAGCAATGTTGACTATTATCCTTTTGCCGGGAAAATGGAATCCCGAATTCTGGATAGCTGCCTCGATCCTCCTGGTCGATCCCTTCACAGCCGATTCGATCATGCCGACTATTTCAAATTCGGGAACCTTGGTGCGGATATCGACTTCAATCTCCACCGGGGTCGTCTTAAGCCCGTAAAACGAGATGGAAAATATCCTGCTTACCATAAAACCTCGTGAGTTTCATAATAGCCTTAATACATGGAAATTGTCAGATGTGATTATAAAGATGTGGCATTAAAGATAAAATATTATAACAATTAATTAACAAATATTTTCGGTGACCCATTGATCCCGACGCTAATCAGCGCCCTTTATAACGGTCAATAATTTTACACTCAAACCCACAGCAGCTCGTTCCAGTCGGTTGTGAACCGGCGGGAAAGAAAATTCCTCCGCATCGCCCACCTGCTGCAGCGTCCCATTCCTCCCCGCACCGTGTTTTTTCCGTATTTCATGTTCAGGCTGTCCATGGCGCTCATCAGGCTCTTCTCCTTTTCAAGCCTGGCCCTGTCGGCGAAAAGGAGCCCGTCCAGGGAGCTCTCCGGCACGATCTGGCAGAGCATTAACCCTGTCTTTTTATACCTGTACCCCTCTTTGAAAATTTTTTTAAGGCCGGCTATGGCGTAATCCCTGAGAAGCGGAGTATAGGCTGTCGGCTCCGGAAGCGCTATCGTAACGGAATTGCTGTACTGTGGTTCGTTCTCCTTGAAATGGTTTGTGTTTATGAAAACCTGTATTGAAGAGGCCAGGGACTTCTGCCTGCGTAATTTCTCGGCGCATCTTCCCGTGTAGTCAGAAAGGGCTTCTGCAAGAGCGCCGAAATCGCCGACAGGCGTGCCGAAGCTTCTCGATGTGATTATCTGTTTTTTATCCGGCCTTGCCGTTTCGAGGGAAATGCATGAGCTTCCCCTGAGTTCCCAGACTGTTCTCAACCCGGCTACGCCGCCAAGGTTTTTCCTTACCCATTCGTCGTTTGCGCGCTTGAGCTGCAGGGCCGTACTTATACCCGCCAGTTCTAATTTTTCGGAATTCCGCAGGCCTATGCCCCATACATCCCCGGCGGGGACATTTTCGAGAAAGGAATCCACATCGGGGCTGTCGGTTAAATCCAGGACGCCTTCATACCGGGCTGTTTTTTTTGCAAGACGGTTGGCTATCTTGGCCAGCGTCATTGTCCGGGCTATGCCTACGGACACTGGTATGCCGGTCCACTTTTTAACCGTGCGCCTGATCTCTCGCCCGTAACCTGTGCGCTCAATATTGAGCCCGTCGAGCCGCAGGAAGGCTTCGTCGATCGAATAGTATTCCACCTCCGGTGAAAACCGGCCTATTACTTCCATGACTCTGCGCGACATATCCCCGTAAAGGGTATAATTGGAGGAAAGCACCTCCACGCCATGCTCTTCCACGAGCTGCTTTACCTGGAAAATAGGCGTCCCGACATGCATCCCAAGCGCCTTGGCCTCTCCGGACAGCGCGACAACGCATCCGTCGTTATTGGAGAGTATTACTACGGGCTTGTTCAGGAGGGAGGGAGAAAAAACGCGCTCGCAGGAAGCGTAAAAATTATTGCAGTCCACCAGGGCGAATATTTTTTTATTCGAACTATCCATTCAGGATATCTCCTTTCCTTGTCACGTATTCAGGATCGCTGCCGAGAGGAGAATTGACCCTGTCCGTGACGGCGTATGCCTCCATCTCTTCCGCGGGATAGGGAGCGAGGCTCGCAAGAAGGCTCTCCCTGTCGAAACGGCTGTTGTCGAGCCATTCGTCCCAGCGGGATTCCGGCAGGATTACCGGCATGCGTTTTTTATCATGAATGATCTCGAGGAGCGAATTGGCTCTCGCCGTTATTACCGCGCATGAGACGGCTTCGTCGAGAATGTTGAAAAGCCCCGCCATAGCCATGGGCAGGCCGCTCTTCAGGCGTATGTAGAAAGGCTTTCTCACTTCGGTTTTCTGCCACTCGAAAAACCCGTCCGCGGGAATTATGCAGCGCATGCGGCGGAAGTTTTCTTCGAAAGTTCCCCCCGCCTTCCTCAGTGTGTCGTCCCGTATGTTTATAAGCTTGTAGCTTTTTCCGCGGGACCATGCCGTCAGCATCTCCCACCTGACGGGGAGGATCACCCTCTCATCCTCCTTTACAACAACCCGGACCGTATCCGTAGGCGCCGCGTTGTAATTGAAGGGAAGGTCCGCCGCCCTGTCGTTGGCGTCCCTGATGTCGAATATCTCCCTGATCTTGCCCGGGCTGAACTGGGCGAATCTCCCGCACATATTAAACGGCCTCTTTTATAATATAAGTAAGCACGCCCCAGACGTCGAACTGCATTTCCCCGCTTATTCCGATCGTCTTATAGTCGGGGGAGTCCGATTCCGGCACGAGGTAATACAGGCCCTTTTCTATCTTCAGGCGCTTCACGGTGAACTCGCCGTTAAGCACGGCAAGTACTATGCTTTCATTCCCGGCGTCGATGGCCCTGTCGAAAATCAATAGATCGCCCATGTTTATCCCTGCTAAAACCATGGAATTGCCTCCCGCGCGGCAGTAAAACGTCGCGGCAGGGTGCTTGATGAGGTATTCGTTGAGATCGAGCCTTGTTTCTATGTAGTCTTCCGCCGGGCTTGGAAAACCGGCCTGCAGCCTGTCCTGGTAAAGGGGCAGTTTTATCCTCTTTTCAGAAGAGGCTATATATATTTCAGAAATATCCCCGGGCATGATCCTTCCCGTAGAAAATGGCTTTTTCATGTCTTCCCCCCGTCTGCTATAAGTATAAACCGGGATAAAATTTTAATCAAAGCGCGATTCCGATGAAAAATCAGCAAGGAACTTTTCAATCAAGCATTTAATACTTTGACAAAAGTCATTGAGATATTTACAATACTTCCGGGGTCTACATTATTACAGGAGTCTCTTATGGCTAATGCTGCCGCAGACGGGAAAAAAGAGAGCATCTTTTTTAAAAAGGGCTTTCGGGAGAGTGTAGACGCCTTTCTGTTCATCTCTCCTTTCATGATCGGTGTTATAATTTTTCAGCTCTACGTGTTCATTTCGGGGTTTTACCTTTCTCTGACCGATGCTTCGGGAGGGGTCTCCGTTCCGAACTTCATCGGATTCGGAAATTATATCCAGTTATGGAAAGAAATTGTTACCGGGGGGGATTTCTTTAAAGCCGCCATTATCACTTTCCAGTTCGAACTCGGCTGCCTTGTCACCCAGATTCCGGTAGCGTTCGTGCTGGCTTTCGTGCTCAACAGCCTGCCTTATAAAAGGCTGCAGACCTCGTTAAGGACGGCGTTTTTTATTCCCTGTCTTATAAACTCAATTATCACCGGCTGGCTTTTCACGCAGATCTTCAATCCCGATCAGGGTTTTATCAACTATTTTCTCGGCGTTCTCGGGCTTCTGAAGGTCGACCCCAATACGCACCTCCTGATTCCCATATTGTGGGCGCATGACAAGAACCTTGTAATTCCCATCCTTATAATAGTGACTTTCTGGCAATGGACCGGCTATCACATGGTATATTTCCTCTCGCAGCTCCAGACAATAGATCCGAATCTATACGAGGCTGCGAAGATAGACGGGGCTTCGTCCCTGCAGATCATTACAAAAATAACCCTTCCTCTCATGAGGCCGGCGTTAGCATTCGTGATGATCACGTCTATGGTGGGAGGCCTCCTGGTGTTCGATATCATTTACATCATCTTCCCGGCCGCGACGGGAATATTCGGTCCGGGCGATTCGGCAAAGGCTCTGATGCCCTATATCTACTTTAACGCTTTCGATACCACTCCGGCAAGGATCGGCCTGGCTTCAGCGGCAGGCTGGTTCGTTTTTGCCATTATAGTGGTGATTAATTTGATCCAGGTTAAGGTGCTCGGCCTCGGCTCAAGCCGCGAGGAGGAATAATATGGCTGATAATAATAAAAATACGATAAATGGCGCTCCGGCCGCTCCGGAATATTCCGGTGAATATTCAATTGAAAGGGCGATAGCGATGTCCAAAAAGAAGCATATCAGGATGAGCCCGGGCAATATAATCGGGCTTATTTTCCTTATTCTCTTCTGCCTTGTTTTTCTATACCCGATAATCTGGCTGGCAGACTGCTCTCTTCGCCCCAAGATAGAGATGTTCAACATCCCTCCCCGTTTTATGGAATTCACCAGGGGCTGGCCTCATTTCGGAAGCTATACGCTGCAGAATTTCATAAATGTTTTTACGGCGCCGCATGGGATAAACCTCGGTATATCTTTCATGAATTCCATCATCGTGACGGTGGGCACTACCGTCCTGAGCCTGCTGCTGTGTTCGCTTTGCGCTTATGCTTTTGCCTTCCTGAAGTTCCCGTATAAAGACTTTTTATTTTACTTCATACTGCTTAGTTTTATGCTCCCGACTGTTACAATGCTTTCACCCTATTACAAGCTGATGATAACCCTGCACCTGAGGAACAATCTCTTAGGTCTGATACTGCCGGGCGGGGTATCAGCCGTAGGGGTTTTCCTTATGAGGCAGTTCTATATCAAGCTTCCGTATTCCCTCGTGGAATCGGCGAAGATCGACGGGGCGGGCAATCTCAAAATATGGTGGAATATTATTCTCCCGCTATCGACGCCTGCTCTCGCCGCCCTTTCGATTTTCCAGTTCAGGGGAGTCTGGAACGATTTCATCATACCTATCATTATGCTGGACAATAATAACCTTTACACGATACCTATAGCTGTAGCTGCCCTGAACGCAAACAGCATCGACAGGGTCCCGGATCTTATAATGGCGACGGGCTTCCTGTTTTCGCTCATTCCTATCCTGATTTTCCTGATCTTTCAGAGATATTTCATCGAAGGTTTATCAGGCGGGATCAAAGGGTAGGGAGAATAATATGGTCGAATCGATGTACAAATTCATGGATGTCGGCATTATCCATTTCATGGCGTTTCCGGAGGTTTCGAAAGGGGAAGGCCCGGTCATGGAGACGCTTGAAAAGATCCTTAAAGACGATTTCTTCACCGCAGTCGAACTGACCCATATTAATGACGACGAAATCCGCGGGCAGGTAAAAAAAATGCTGGAACAGAGCCATGCCGTAAGCGCTTACGGGGCCCAGCCTGTTCTCATGCAGAATAAGCTCAACTTAAATGCGCTTGACGGGGCGGAAAGGCGGGTGGCTGTCGAACGTGTGAAAAAATGCATAGAAGAAGCGGCTTTTCTCGGGTGCAGAGGTGTGGCGGTGCTGTCCGGCCCTCATCCGGGTCCGGAAAAGGAGAAGGACGGGATCGCGGCGCTCATAGAATCGCTTGACGAGCTTTGTTCATACAGCAGGAAGTTTAATCTTATGTTCGAATTGGAGACATTCGACTTCGATATCGACAAGAAATGCCTTATCGGGAGTTCGGACATCTCGGCAAAAGTCGCCTCCGTTATCCGCAAAACGAATTCTAATTTCGGGCTGTTAATAGACCTTTCACACCTGCCCCTGCAGTACGAGTCGAGCATGAAAGCGTTTAAAACATGTTCTCCTTATATTACCCATCTTCATATCGGCAACTGCGTGATGAAAGACCGTAATCACAACGCGTATGGCGATCTTCATCCGCGTTTCGGGATAGATGGCGGCGAGAACGATGTCGGCGAAGTTAGGGGCTTTTTCAAGGCCGCTTTCAGGTGCGGTCTTTTTAAAAAGGGAAATAGACCGATAATGAGTTTCGAGGTTAAGCCGCTTCCGGGCGAAAACAGCGAACTTATCATCGCCAGCGCCAAGAGGACCCTGGAATTAGCCTGGGCTATTCTGTAATTATAAACGATCTCATGGAGACTGATCCGTTCTGGATGCTTTCATGAGTAAAAACAACATTTTCATCATCTTCTTTTAGCGCTAATGTATAAAGCAGGGGCAGGTAATGATCGCTGGTCGGGATGGACAGCCTGGCGTTTTCCCCGAGGCTGTCATAATCGACTAATTTTTCAAAATCACCCGACAGGATGATATCTTTTACTGTCCGGTCGAAATCGACAGCCCAGTCAAAGGGAACGGCGTCCGTATCGTATTTCATGACCCTGAGATTATGGACTATGTTGCCGCTTCCGATTATCAGGAAACCCTTTTCCCTGAGCGGCCGGAGAGCCTTTCCGATCTCGAAATGACGGGAGGCCTCGGCTCCGACGCAGAGGGAAAGCTCGATGACGGGGATATCGGCTGAAGGGTAAATATGCCTGAGAACCGCCCAGGATGCATGATCCAGGCCCCGGTCCACGCAGCCCGCATTGAATTCCCGGAGGCAGCCTGCCGCTTCGGCGGATTTTATGGCTGACCCCTTAGCTTGGTACCGGTATTCGTATAATTCTTCAGGAAAGCCGTAAAAATCATAGATCTGCTCGGGTGTATCGGAGCATGTGGCGAAAGTTCCCTCCGTCAGCCAGTGCGCGGATACGACAAGGATAGTTTCGGGTCTCGGGAGGTCTTTGCCAAGCCTGGCAAGGGATCTTGTGAATTCATTATCTAAAACAATATTCATCGGCGAACCGTGTCCGATGAAAACCGCGGGCAGTTTTCCATTATTTTTCATTTTATCCCGTTTTCCGGAGTTACTTCGTGTTGTAAAATTCCGTTATAATGTCTTCTATCTCTTTCTTGGTCTTTTTCCTGTTCTTGATAAGGTTGGACACCTTGTCGGCCGAGCGCATTACAGTCGTATGAGCCTTGTTCCCGAAAAGGTTGCCGATCTCCGTAAGCGAATGGTTGGTATGTTCCTTGGATAAATACATGGCTATCTGCCTGGCATAGCTGATGTTTTCAAGGCGCCTTTCCGATTTCATATCGTTTACGGTAATATTGAAGTATTTGGAAACGACCCTCTGGATATCCGGTATCGTTATATTTTTCGGAACTTCGGATTTTATCTTGTCCCTTAAAATTTCCCTTGCAAGGTCCAGGGATATCTCCTTTTTCTTCAGGCTCGAAAAAGCTATGATCTTTGTCAGTGAACCTTCAAGCAGCCTTATATCAGTCTCGATGTTCTGCGCTATATAATCTATTACTTCTCCCGGAATGTAGACTTTTTCCTCGGCTGATTTCAAAAGCAGTATGGCTTTTCTCGTTTCATAACTGGGCGGCTCTATCTTGACGCTCAGGCCTGAATCGAAGCGGGTTTTGAGACGGTCCTCAATGGCCGAAAGGCTTTTGGCTGGCCTGTCGCATGCGAAAATAAGCTGCTTTCTTTCATGAAAAAGCTCGTTGAAAGTATGGAATAATTCCTCGAGGGTGCTTTCTTTCTGCTGGAGGAACTGAATATCGTCGACTATAAGAAGGTCGAAATTCCTGTACTTTCTCCTGAATTTGTTTGTCTCGCCGTTCTTTATTGATTCCACGAATTCATTTGTAAAATTTTCGCTTGTCGTATAAAATACATTCAGATCCGGCTTATCATGGATGACTTTATGAGCTGTCGCCTGGAGAAGGTGGGTCTTTCCTAATGCGGAATGTCCGTAAATAAAAAGCGGATTGTAAGATTTTGCCGGGTGGTTCGCGACCTGTTCGGCTGCGGCATGGGCGAAATCGTTGTTAGGCCCCACAATAAATCTTTCGAAAGTATACTTTGGGTTCAGAAAAGACGTGTTTACCTTGTCTGAAAGTTTTTTTCCTGTTTTTACAGTTATATTCTGGTAAAGATGGTCGGAATAGGCTACTTCAATAATAAAACGGTAATCTTTATTGAATATTGATTTTGTAAGGCGTTTTGCAATATCAAGGTAATTATCGCTGAACCATCCCGAGGTAAGAGGATCGGGAGCAATAAGGACGATCGTGTCGTTATTTTGAATTTCCTTGAACTTGATCTTATCTAATATAGCCGTGTTCAGAGACGAATCGAAATTCTTGGTCAATTCCTGATAAATCTTTTCCCAGATTTCCATTTTACCTCTCCCCCCCGTTTTTTTAAATCCACTATATTGAAAAATATTACGGATTATTATATATTAAACTGTCAATAGAATTCAACTATAAATTTAAATGTATATACAATTGACAGTTAATACCCTCCGCTTTTCGCACAAACCCCGTTTGAAATCTGGGCCGGATTGCTCATATTTATAAGGGTTTTTTGATAACTGTCTATATCCTTATTAAAGAACAACATAAAGAATTAATAGCCCAAAAATGAAAATCGATAATTGTCTTAAAAAGTGCATAAGTAGTTTATAACTAACACATTAAAAAATAATATGAAAAATAAGCCGAGTTAAGCACATTAGTGCACAGCCTGTGCTTTAATTATCGGAAAAATATCGGAGTATGCCATGGAAATTGAAAAATATTTTTTCAGGGCGCTGGAAAAAGCGGAATCCGCGAAGGGACTGACGTCGCCCAATCCTGCTGTCGGATGTGTTATTGTGCGTAACGGCAAGGTATTAGCGGAAGGAGCGACCGGCAAACCCGGCGAAAGTCATGCCGAGAGGGACGCTCTGCAAAAATCTCATAAATTTTCAAGGGGCGCGGCCCTTTTTGTGACCCTCGAACCATGCGTCGAATTTCACGGCAAAAAGACGCCTTCCTGCAGCTCCCTGATTATAGAAGCGGGAATAAAAAAAGTTTACGCTGGTACTGCCGATCCGAACCCTGAAGTAAACGGACGGGGATTGCGCATGCTCGAAAAAGCCGGGATTGAAGTGATTATGGTCAAAGGTTTTGAAAAGAGACTCCGGGTTTTGAACGAAGACTATTTTAAATTCATAAAGACAGGCATGCCCTATGTTTATTTAAAATGTGCGATGACTCTCGACGGCAATATTGCCGACAGCCGGGGCGGTTCGAAATGGATCAGTTCCGAAGAAAGCCGGAGGTATGGTCATGGCATTAGAAACAGGGTCGATGCGGTTATTATCGGAGTAAATACAGTGAAGAGAGACGATCCCGAACTGACAGTGAGGATGGTCGGCAGGCTGAAGGACCCGTTGAGGATAATACTGGACCCGTTCGGGAAGACCCCGGCGGGAGCAAAAGTGATGAGCGGACCCGGAAAATCGCTTTTTGTCGTGAGAAAGGACATCGATAAGAATTTCATTGAACTTTGCGTCCTTAATGGAAAAGACTATCTTGAATTTGAATACGGGGAAAGGTTTGATTTAAAAAGTCTCGTGGAATACCTCGGACGGGAAAGGGGTATTGAGTCGATACTCATAGAGGGCGGCGGGAAATTATATTACGATTCTTTCAGGGATAAAATAGTAGACAAGGTTATCATATTCGTGGCTCCTAAAATTCTTGGAGGCCGGGGGATTCCATTTATTAACGGAATAACCGATACTCCTATATCAGGAGCTATTAATCTCAAAGATTTTTCGGCCGAAAATATAGGTGAAGATATTATGATACAGGGTTATTTATAGAATATGTACAATTATCAGAAAAAAGATCTTTTTTACAGCGCCAAGGAAGCTTTCAGTAAAATGGATTTTGATAAGGCCCAGGAAATATTTCTCAGATCTTTCAAGGAAGAAAAATTAGATAAAAGCCTCGAATATGTAATTTATATTTTTCTTATAAAATCGAATTATAAAGAGCTCGCTCATATCTTCAGAAATAATGGAAATCCGGGCGCAGAGCCCTTTACGGGTTTTTCACTCTATTCGCTCTACTGGTATAAATTCATGACAGGGGAGCTTGATGAACTGCAGGAAATACTCTACCGGATGCTTTCGGACAGCAATTATTTCATAAGGGTCTTTGCGATAAAAGAGCTTTTCTCTCAGAAAAAGCTGGGAGACCCCATCGATTTAATCAAAAAGAAGATCAAATTTTATGAATTGTCTTACGAGTTTCCGATGGAAGAGCAGAGGGCTTCTCTTTACCTCGATTTCCTCAACAAGGATTACCATCTTGCCATGGAAACAGGCCTGTCGCTGCTCAAAGAATATCCGAAAGTAAGCGAAGTGTATATCGATTTTATCGAATTCTGCACGAAGTCCGGGAACTCTTCCTGTATCGGGGATATCATTTCCCATGAGAGCTTTTTAAAACTTTCCGAAACCGACTACCGGCTTATGTATATCCACAGCAGGGAATTATACAAAACAGGAAAGCTCGACGAATCGAAGGAAATACTTGAAAGGCTCATAGAAATTTTCAAACATAATCCGATTTTCCATTATAATCTCGGAAATATTTATTTCTCCAGGGGGAAGCTGCTCAAAGCGGCGGATTCTTTCGAGGAATCGGTATCATTAGCGCCGCTTTTCGAGAGGTCCTATTACAACTTAGGCTGCGTATATTTTCAGCTGAGGGACATGAAAAGCGCAATAAAGAATTTCGAGGAAGCGGTGAGGATTTCCAAAAAGCCCGACGCACTCTATAATCTTTCTATATGCCTGATAGAGAACAAGGACTTGAGAGACGCGTATTTCTATCTAAACAAGATACCGTCCTGGTATTCCCCCAAATGCCCGCCCAGCGAGATCAAGCAGCAGATCAAGGAGCTGGTGGTTTTTACATAACACTCACCCGGTTCCCATATTTGATTTATTTCCCGATCCGCAATAAGATTTCTCACTATGAAATTCTGCATACTTTCCAGCGGAAGCAAGAGCAACTGTTTTTATATCGAGTCCGATAATACGGCGATCCTTATCGACATAGGCATGTCGTACAGGTCCCTTGTGAAAAGCCTTGCCCAGGTCGGAAGGGATTTTTCCGGGATCAGGGCGCTATTTATCACGCATGAACATTCCGACCATACAAAAGGCCTTGCTTCTTTTATCAAGGGCTGCGGCCATCCAGGCATACCCGTCTTTATCAATTCAAAGAGCAGGCTTTTTCTCGATATAGAGCTTACCGGCCATGAAGAACTTTCCCATGGGAAAATTGTGAATGTGGGAGGGGGCCTGGCAGTTCTTCCGCTGGCGCTTTCGCATGATGCCGCCAACACCTTCGGATTTAAAATTACGGACAGTGTTTCATCTTTATTTCTGGCAAGCGACACGGGATGTTTCGACAGCGCGATCCTGGATAAAGCCAGGGGCTCTCAGGCCATAGCGATAGAATCCAATCATGACGCCGGTATGCTCAGGGTTTCGGAATACCCTGCCTATCTTAAAAAAAGGATAGGCGGCCGTTTCGGGCACCTTTCAAACGATTCCGCCGCTCGATTTATCGAACAGGCTGCGACTGACAGTACGAGGCATGTTTTCTTCCTGCATCTCTCGCAGAACAATAATTCGCCGGGGATCGTGGAGGCGCTGATTAAAGACAGGCTTTCCGTAAGGTTCCCGTCCGCCTCTTTCCATATAGCAGGCCAGGGAAATCCCCCGGAGCTTATCGATTTATAGCCGTTTCTCGGTAAGAATCGTTTTAGAATAAACATTTTATTCCGATATTTATATATATTGTTCACGGAGCCGGTATGAAAATTCTTAAACTCCCAGGGATAATCCTGTTTTTTGCCGTTTTTATCATGCTTCCCCTCTACGGCGAGCTGCAGGTCGGGCTTCAGTTTTACAGGGAGACATACAGGCTTAACGAGCCTGTTCCCGTGCAGATAAATGTTGTGAACAACTCGTCCGGGCCCGTGAAATTTTATATTTCTCCATTGATATACGAATCTTTGTTCTTCTCCATGAAAACGCCGAAAAACGAGGATGTGGACCTTCTTGACACCTTCCAGGTCGAGATGAAGAACAACGCTTCTTCGAGCGGCGATTTCCGTGAAATGACCCTTATGCCCGGCGAAGAATTTTCGAGGCTGATCGATTTGACGCAATGGTTCGATATCAGGGAATCCGGTTATTATTATATCAAGGGAATGTTTTACCCGAATCCGGATAAAAAAGATGAGTCCGTGGAATCTTTCAATTACAAAATATTCATAAAACCGCCTGTCGTAGTAGAAAAACAGATATCCGCCGAGGAGCTTGAACGCCAGGCCGATTTTGAAAAAGTAATGAAACTTCCTCCTTACGATGTAATCGACGATTTCCTGGACGCGAAGATGAAAAAGGACTGGGAGCGCTTTCTCCTGCATATAGATTCGGAACGGCTTATAAAATCTTTTTCCGATTATTACAATGCTTACCAGAACGCGAGAAGCGGCACATACCAGCTGCAGGTAATCGAGGACTTCAAGAAATACCTGACGACCTACTGGCAGGACAGGATCTTGAGCTATAAGATACTTGAAAGCCATATAAAGGAAAACGATGCAACTGTAGTCGCCGAAGTCGATTTTAAAGTGAAACTGTTCAGCTATACCCTCAGATACACTTTCAGCCTTTATAAGAACCATTTGAGTCAATGGCTGATATACGATTATTCTGCGCTGAAGGTAAAGTAAAAGAGGATTCATATGACTTTTTATCCCCTGTTCGGAAACAGCAACGACCTGCAAGGCGAGCTGCGTAAAATAGGGTGCGATGAAAAGGCGATCTCGATCCTCAACAAAAAATTCGACATATTCCCGGTTAAAATAATCGGCATGAAGACAAGCCTTGCAAATATCGTCAAGCAGGAGATGATATCATGCAAGGGAGACGCCGTAGTCAATGAAAAAACAGTTTCCTGCACGATAGAAAAAACTGATGTGCTTCTCCTGGGGACTGAATCGGTTTACTTGAATTTTTTCAGGAAAATGGAATACCAGAACTCTCCGGCTCTTTATGAACTTTCCAAGCAGCTGAGGAAATTGCTCGAAAATTACCGAAGCCGCATCCCGGTGCAAAAAACAAGGAATAACAGGAGCATCATATATTCAAAGCCTGTAATAATGGGGATACTAAACCTCACCGGCGATTCCTTTTATGACGGCGGGAAATATACGGATCTCGATAAAGCGCTTGAGAGATGCGATGAAATGATACTCGAGGGCGCGGATATTATCGACATAGGAGCGGAATCGACAAAACCCGGCTCCCTCCCGGTCTCAAAGGAATATGAAATAGAAAAGATAATCCCTGTTGTAAGGGAGCTTGCCCGCAGGGGTGATATTGTAATATCTGTAGATACGAACAAGGCGGAAGTTGCAGAAGAGGCCCTATCCGGCGGCGCCGACATAATTAACGATATCAGCGCGATGACTTTCGACCCTGCAATGGCCGATGTCGTCAAACGCAACGACGCCATAGCCGTTCTGATGCATATAAGGGGAAAACCCGCGGATATGCAGAAAGACGTGCATTATGACGATATAATAAGAGATGTCGTAATGTATTTCGATGAAAAGGTCTCCCTGGCGCTTGACGCCGGAATATTTTCCGAACGCCTTATCATCGATCCCGGAATAGGGTTCGGAAAGCGCCTCGAGGACAACGCCGCTTTGATAAAAAATATTTCGACATTCAGGAAATACGGCATGCCGATACTTCTTGGGGCTTCGAGAAAGTCATTTATCGGGTATATGCAGGGCAGGAATGCAATACCGGCGCCGGCAGATGAAAGGCTTTACGGTACCCTGGGGATAGGGGCCTATTCTTATATAATGGGGGCGGATATATTAAGGGTTCATGACGTGAAAGAACACAGGGAAATGCTTAATGTGCTGAATTCTTTCAAGTAAAATGAATTGCTGACGAAAATTATAGGAAGAGGTTTTAATGTAGAAAATGAAAGATTATAAAAACCTTTTCAGAGACAAGTTCAAAAAGCTCGAGAAGGAAATAAATAAAAGCTTCCGTACGATCAGCCGGATCGAAATCAAAAAAGAAAAACGGGGCCTTTTTTATTCCTTCTCGAAATTATTTTTTAATCCTGTCAGTCTTGTGGTTTGCTGCGCATCCCTCATTATCTGCATCCTTGTTTTTTCCTTTTCGGCATTCATAAACGGAAACCGCCATTCATACGACAGTTCCTACCTGGGCATGACAAAGATACAGGAAGAGCTCGACTCTATGGTAAACATCAACGCTTCCGGCGGAAACGAGATCAAAATAAACGACACCAACAATAACGAGCTCAAATTCTTCTTCTATAAGATCAAGCAGGGCGAATCCCTCTATACAATCTCGAAAAAGTTAGGCGTATCCATGGATACCCTTATAAGCCTCAACAGCATTGAAAACGCCCAGAGCCTCGGAAACGGCAAAAGGATAATAATTCCGAATCTCCAGGGTATAATTTACTGCGTTAAAAAGGGCGACACCCTTGAAAGCATCGCCTCGAAATACAAGATCTCCACCGAGGATATAAAAGACGCAAACGATATAGAAGTCGACCAGATAACCGAGGGTGTCCTCTATGAAGGGACGGTTCTTTTCCTGCCCGGCGCGACCCTGACCGATGCCGAACGCGCCAAGGCCCTGGGCTACTGGTTTATCAAGCCTATCCGCGGCCTTTTTACGTCTCCTTTCGGAATCAGGAAAGACCCGTTCACAGGCGAGGCCGGTTTCCACCCCGGGATCGACATATCGGCCCCTTATGGTTCTGTGGTGAAGTCTGCAAAAGACGGCCTTGTTACATTTACCGGATGGCAGGGCGGATATGGAAAATGCATAATCATAAAGCACCAGTTCGGATATGAAACTTTATACGGCCACCTATCCCAGATCATCGTCGAGAACAACACGTGGGTCAAAGAGGGCCAGATCATAGCCAGGGTAGGAACTACCGGGCGTTCGACCGGGCCCCACCTTCATTTCGAAGTCAGGAAATTCGGAAGGCCGACAAACCCGCTGAGGATATCGGGCCTGTCAAGGCTGCCCGGGCAGTGGTATTGATTTTGCATGGATAAAGTCATTTCATATTTACTCGATAAAAAAGATTTCGTGCCCGGCAGGGAAATGGCGGAAGAGCTTCAAATTTCAAGGGCCGCCATCTGGAAACATATCTCTAACGCAAGGGCTTCCGGATTTGAAATAATTTCTTCCCCGAAAAGAGGATACAGGATCGAAAAATTCCCCGGGGAAATCATCGTTCCCGAACTCATAGCCCTGTATTACGGAGGAATGCCTCCGTTCGAAATTATCCGCCTCGACAAAACGGTATCCACGAACAATTATGCAAAGGAAATGATCCTGGGCGGCAAAAAAAATAATTTTCTCGTAGTTTCCGAAGAGCAGACCGGAGGTCGCGGAAGGTTCGACAGGAAATGGGCCAGCGTCCCCTGCAAAGACCTTACCTTCTCATTGTCCCTGTCAATCGACCTGCCGGCCTCGGAATTCTATAAATTCACGATGCTTGCGGGACTTGCCGTATATAATGCCCTGAGGGATGTCATTGCTGAGCCGCCATGCATCAAATGGCCTAACGATATATATGCAGGCAATAAAAAATTATGCGGAATTCTATCCGAAATGATCGCCGAGGAAATGAGGATAGTAAGCATCATAATAGGAATAGGGATTAACGTGAATTCTGAAAACCTCCCTGAAAACGCCGTATCGGTCAAAAATATTACCGGCGCGGACACTGACAGGAATAAGCTCCTGTCGTCAATAATCAGGTATTTCGAAGGATTATTCACCCGTTATCAAAGCGGCGGTTTCAGTTCTATTTTCATCGAATGGAAAAAGAGCCTGGGCTGGATAGGAAAGGATGTAAGTTTCAATGACGGTTTACGGACAGTTTCCGGAAGGTTGAGGGATATCCATGAAAACGGAGCCGTCGTCATTGAAATTGACGGCGCCGACAGGGTTTTTTACAGCGGCGACCTTATACCCGGCAGCCCTGTTCAAAATATTGATTGAAATAATAATCTTTAAATATTATAATCTTGAATCAGATAAGGAGGCTTTATGGCGATTCTTGTTGCGGGCGGAGCAGGCTACATCGGCAGCCATGTCTGCAAACAGCTTACTAAAAGAGGCTATGACGTTATAGTTTATGACAGCCTTGTACATGGATACAGGCAGTTCGCGAAGTGGGGGGAATTCATACTCGGAAACACGAGCGATCCGGTCCAGCTTGACAGCGTTTTCACTCATTACAGGATAGACGCGGTAATGCATTTCTGCGCTTTCATAGAAGTCGGGGAATCTGTGACCGATCCTGAAAAATATTATTCGAATAACCTTAAAAATACAATTACCCTTCTGGAAGCCATGAACAGGCACAAGGTCGGCAAGATTATATTCTCTTCCACTGCCGCCGTTTACGGCATGCCGGAGAGGATCCCGATAGAGGAAGACGACAGGAAAGTAGCGATCAATCCCTACGGCAGGACAAAGTGGATGATAGAGCAGATCCTGGAGGATTACGCTTTAGCCTACGGTCTTCAGAGCATCAGGTTCAGGTATTTTAACGCCGCGGGTGCCGACCCTGAAAAGGAGATCGGCGAGGCCCACATACCGGAATCGCATCTTGTTCCGCTTATCCTCGACGCCGCGGCCGGAAAACGCGACGGCATCAAGATATTCGGCACCGACTATGAAACCAGGGACGGAACATGCATAAGGGATTACGTTCATGTCAACGACCTCGCCGACGCCCATATCAAGGGAGTCCAGTATCTTCTTGACGGAGGGAAAACGGATTATTTCAACCTTGGTTCGGGCGACGGCTATTCCGTCAGGGAAGTCATCGAAGCTGTAAAGAGGGTGACCGGAAAGGATTTCAAGGTGATTGAAATGGAAAGGCGCCCCGGGGATCCCGCTTATCTTATAGCCAAAAGCGACAAGGCACGGAGCAAGCTCGGATGGAAGGTCGAATTCAGCCTTGACCAGATAGTAAGGACGGCATGGGACTGGCACCAGATCAGGATTAATTCGGTTTTCAGATAATGATGAAAACTATCGGATTAAAACTTGTTAAAACCGTCGACGAATCGTATCCAATATACCTGGGTACGGGCATTTACAGGAATTCCATTGAAAAAATAATCGGTGAAGCCGCCCCGAGCAGCGTAGCTTTTATATCGGACTCGAGGGTCGGCGCTATATATTTCGATTCGCTGCGCGCCCTCCATATCGATTGCCCGGTCAGTTATTTAACATTTAAAGCCGGTGAAAAACAGAAAAATATCGGCACTGTGACCGGCCTTTTCAGCGGGCTTGTGAAAAGCAAATTGGACAGGAAATCCCTTATAATAGCTTTTGGCGGGGGCGTTACAGGCGACGTTGCCGGATTCCTGGCCTCGATCTACCTCCGCGGAATTCCGTTCGTCCAGGTTCCGACGAGCCTCCTGGCGATGGTCGACAGCTCCATCGGAGGCAAGACAGGGGTCGACACCGCGGAGGGCAAGAATCTCCTCGGCAGATTCTGCCAGCCTGAAGCTGTAATAATCGATATTGAATTCCTGTCCACGCTGCCGCGGCCTGAACTGGTAAACGGCATGGCTGAAATTATTAAACATGCCCTTATAAAAGACCCTGATTATTACAGGTCTGTCAGGGACAATCCTGGAAAGGTTCTTGCGCTGGATCGGAGCTTCCTCTCTGAAATTGTCGAGGCAAGCTGCCGGATAAAGGCGGAGGTCGTCGAGAAGGACGAAAAAGAGGCGGGCCTGCGCCAGATACTGAACTTCGGGCATACGGCCGGCCATGCGATAGAAAAAGCGAGCCGATTCAGGGTCCCGCATGGCTATGCGGTAGCAATGGGCATGATAGTCGAATCCCATATTTCCTTTTCACGAGGGCTTCTTTCGCGCGATGACCTGGAAGGGATTACAAAGATCGTCTCTTTATACGGCCTCGACAGGTACGTGCATCTTGTAAAACGCATCTCGCCGGCGAAGATCGCCGCCGCATCGATTACTGACAAGAAGAATGTCGGGGGAGTAATCCGGGCCGTTCTCCTCAGGAAGACCGGAGAGGTTTTCCGGGACGGCGGGGCATATTCTTCAGCCGTCAGCCTGAAGGAAATTGAAGCGGGCCTGGATTATCTCGGATGAAAGGAGTTTATGCATGAAAAGAATTCCATCGGCATTTATGATTTTTAGCCTTCTGATTTTTTCGTTAACAGGGCTTTTCGGCATCGACTGCAAGGTTATAATATCCGGCGATTATTCGATATCGGATAAATTCAATAAAATACCCTTTGAAGCCATACCGGTTTTAGCGACAGCCGGCACTGTTTATAAAAAAGAATATTTTACGGTAAACCTGCTGATCAACGGCTGCAAACCGGACGGCAGCGGCATGGCGGATTCTGTTTATGACATAAAAATCATAAAACCCGATGGGAAAATTTACATTGAAAACTCCAACATCAACGCAATAAACACAAAAATATCGAACCCTCAGATTTTCCTGATGGCAGGCACTGTCTTGAAGGTCTGCTTTGAACCTGAGGATCAATTCGGCGATTATTCGATTGAAATAAACCTGAGGGATAATATATCGAAAGATTCGAAAGACTTCAAATCCTCGCTCAAGCTGGTCAAATTCGAATATAAGAAATTCTTCGATGACGACGATTCCCTGAACAAATGGATGAACGGTTACTATTTTAATCCCGACCCGGGGAAAGCGATTGATGCATTTCTTTATTTTAACGCAAGTAAAATAAGCGATAACAAAAATTCTTTCTGGCCCTGCATTGCATTCTTTCAGGAGATCTTCTCCAATAACACATATTTATTTCCTTTTCTGGAAGAATTATTTGAATCCCGGGACAATAAAACTAAAATGAATATAATTTTCCTCTATAAAATCTGCGGTTATGATTTAAAAGGCCTGACAGGAAAAATGAGTAAAGATGAAGCCGGAAAAATCGGAAAAGCCGTTGAGGCGGTTAATATTCCGGACATATATGGAAAGATTACCAGCCCCTCCCAGCTCGATATGCTCTGGGGAACTTTCCTGGCGAGCGGGAGCTATAAACCCGTCCTGGCGATAGTAAATTCACTGGAGCTCTGCAAATACAAGGGATATATCGAGAGATATAAAACATCGGATAAGACGGCTGAGGATTATAAAAACGCTATGTCTGATGCAATATACCAGTCCGCAAGGTGGTCGCTTGGGAGCAACTGTTCGCAGCACAGGCTTGTGAAAGATTACTGCAATTATATATATGATAATGAAAAGCTTTCAGGAGACGTGAAAAACGAATTAGGGGAGATACTCGGCAGATAGCTAAAACTTATTCCTGTATCTTATAACGCTTACCTTTTCTAAGGTCATGAATCCGTCGGTGACAACCTCGTCGAGGTACGGCAGTATTTTATTGATATTTTCTTCCTTATCCACCATTTCTATCACAACAGGAAGGCTTATCCCGAGGTCGATAAGCTTCGAACTGTGAAGGTGCGAATCGGCCCCGAACCCCATGATGCCGCGCAAAACGGTTGCGCCGGCTATTTTCAATTCCTTCGCTTTTATAACGATGTGCTCATACAGGGACATGCCTTTAAACCTTGCCGTTTCGCTCAAAAATATCCGGAGCAGAATATCCTCTTCCGTAAATCTCATATCGAACTCCTTTTCAACTTTTATGAAGGAAAAGCAGCCTTGACAATACAATGCCGCCGTAAACAAGCATAAGCCCGGCTATTGTGCTTAGAATTACGTTTAAAAGGGCGAGAGAAAATTCCCTGTCGATGATCAGGCTGACGCTTTCAAGCCCGAACGAGGAGAATGTCGTAAAACCGCCGAGAAAACCGACAAGGCAGAAAAGCCTGAAATTCGGCGGTACTACCGTGATGTCGAAAAGACCGTAGAGCAATCCGATGGCAAGGCAGCCGCTGAGGTTTATAACGAGAGTCCCGAGAGGGAAGACGGATCCGAATACCTGGTATATCGTTTTAGATAAAAAATAGCGGGTCACAGATCCGATCCCTCCGCCTATGAATACGACAAGATAGTTCAATATATTTACATCCTCAAAAAACGCGTATCACCGCAGAGTCGCAAAATATCATTAATAATAATATCTATGCGGCCTTTGCGTCTTTGCGGTGAATTTTATTTATTATAATATAAATTTCTTGTAAAATCCAAAATAATATTGAGAATTTCTCAGTCCGGGGGTACAATATCAGCGGATGAAGGAGGGTTTATGGCCAGGAACATTTTCTGGGGGATAGTGTTTATTTTAATAGGAATAGCTGTCGTCGCCAACCATTATTTCGGCTTGCATATCCCTGTTGTCAACACTGTCATAGCCATAGCATTGATAGCGGCGGGCATCCAGATCGTTTTCGGGGGTTGCCATGGCCACATGCATGACTGGCATAGCCATGACTGGAACGGCTTGGGCTACCAGGTTATAAAATACGAGCCCGGAAGCGGCGACAAAAAATACGACCTGCACTTCAAGGGCTTTACGATCGACCTGGACGGCGTCACTCTCGACAAGGGTAACGTAAGAATAGATATAACGGGTTCTTTCGGGGGAGGGGCCGTTCTCCTTAACCCTTCGGTTCCGGCCAGGATCGACGCCGATATTTCTTTCGGCGGCGTTACTTTTCCTGACGGTTCTGTTATAGGTTTTGGCAAGGGAGCCTATGAAAGCCCCGGGTTCAGCCATGACGCGAACCATCTATACATCAAGGTCGACGCCTCGTTCGGAGGCCTGCGCTTCACCAACGACAAAAATTCATACAACGACTGGCATTCGATGAAAAACCAGTGGCGCTATGAACGGAGGATGTGGAGGCATAACAGGAGGATTTAAAACTGATTAACTTAGCCGAAAATCAGCGCTATTTCCTTCAAAGCATTCTCTGGCGAGTCCGAAGCATGAATAGCGTTCTGCGGCAGGCCGGTGCCGTACTTTGCCCTGATAGTGCCGGGGGCCGCCTTTTTGGGATCGGTAGAGCCGATAAGCACCCTGAAAGCTTCCACCGCGTTTTCCTTTTCAAGCTCCATGGCGAAAACCCTGTCTGATGTAGTGAACTTTATCAGACGGTCGTAATACTCGGCGCCCTTGTGAATTGAATAGAATTCTCCCGCGCTTTTTTCATCGAATTTCAAAAGCCGTGCCTGCACTATTTTAAAACCCGCCGATTCTATCATCGAAATGATATTGCCCATGTTTGCCGAACCGTATCCGTCCGGTTTGATCATCGCAAAAGTCCTGCCGGTGTCCATTAATACGCTCCTGTTTATAATCTAATTCAGGCAAGATTTTAAGGCATAAGGCTTAAAAACTCAATTAAACCGGCCCGGCTTCATGACGCAGAATGTTAACAGATAGGGGGCATTCAGATGCCCTCCTCGAACTTTATGATCTTATAAATCAGATCGTTTGCCGGCGTATCGATGTTATGATCCCTGGCCAGTCTGACGATTGCGCCGTTCATCGCGTCTATTTCCGTCTTCTGCCCGGCAAGTATCGACTGGAGCATGGACGACTGATGGCCGGCTGTCGGCGGGATCAGTTTTGAATAGAACACGTCAAGATATTCCTCCGGAGTATTCCAGTGGGTTCTGAACCCCGCGGCTTTCATAACCATGTAGATCTCTTTGATCAGGCTTTTCATGATCTGCATGGAATAGGGGCTTTCCGCAAGCCTGCCGTAATTCACCTTGAAAACAGCCCCGAGGGGATTGAGGGCGCAGTTATACAGCATTTTCGCCCAGATGTCGCTGCCTATATCGCTGACAGCCTCGCAGGGAATGCCGCCTCCGGCTATCGCTTTGCATAGGGGCGACAATAATTCGAAATCCGTATCATCGTAAAGACAACCTATATGAACGGGTTCTGCATGAACGGTTATGTTGACATGATTTTTTGACGGCCGCGAGAAACCGGTGATAACCCTGGCGTTGTATATCAAATTCTTTTCGAAGTATTTCAGGAATTCCTCGGCGTTTCCCCATCCGTTCTGGAAAAGGATTATCCTGCCGTTTCCGGATAAAATGCCCGGATGCTCTTTAATATCGAGGGCAGCGGCTGCCGAGTCGAATGATTTGACCGCGACGATGATAAAATCGAATATGCCGGTCAGGTTATTGGCGGCGTCTTTCAATCCCGAAATAGACTGGAATTTTTCTCCTTCAAAGAAGCATTCGCCGAAGATGCCATGCCTGAACAGTCCTTCTCTGCAGAGGATAAGCCGTGATTGGTCATGAACAAGCACTGATGTCATTATCCCGGATTTAATCAGGCAGCTCGCGATTCCAAGGCCGACAGCTCCTCCTCCGTAAATCAGGACCCGCATGATAAATCCCTGATCTGACGGTTTACTTCGTTTCTGCATATGCCTCCATGGTAGCATATTACAGTTTCTATATCGTAAGCCATGAGGTTTTTCAATGACTCTGCGGCAGCCTGGCTGTCATGCAGAAAGTCGGGCATGGGCATCTTGAAGAGTTTTAATCCGTCCGTGGAAAGAGCATCGCCCGATATCAGAGTTTTATAGCGCCTGAGGTAAAGGCTGATATGGCCCGGAGTATGCCCTGGGGTCGGTATCACCGTAATTCCGCCGAAATATGGAAGCTCGTCTCCGCTTTTCAGGGCGGTGTGTACATGAGAATCGAGCCCCGCGGAAAATTTCTCGATTCCCTTAATCATTTCCCTGATGAGAGGTTTTTTCTCCTCCGGAAGGGTATCCATATATGTCTCGAGCCGGGAGACCTTGTAAGGTTTTATATCTCCCTGTATATAAGGTATCTCTTTTTCATGAGCAAGAACGCCGGTTTTCAGGGGAGACATCATCTTTATATCTGACAGGCTGCCTATATGATCCGCGTCATGGTGCGTGATGATGATATTGGTGAGCATGCCTAATGACACTCCCGCCTTCATGAATGCTTCAACAAAAAGCCCGGCCTGGCCCGGAAAGCCGGTGTCGATCAGAAAAGCCTTTTCATTGTCAATAAGCAGGACAGGATTGATCCTTTCCTTCCTGCCGTCCGGAAGCCTGGCGGGAATATTCAGGACTATAAATCTGCTTTTCCTGATATCTTCGCCGGATTTAATGATATCCTCGATACCGACTTCAGGATTGTGGTACCTGTAGCCGTAAAAATCCGACTGGGTTCCCCCATGTATCGCCTGCCGTGGGCACCAGTGCAGGCAGGCCATGCAATTCTCGCAATGATGCATCCAGGAGGGTTTGCCGGAAATGATTTCAACATTCCTGACCGGGCAGACCTTTGTGCAGATGCCGCAGCCGTTGCAGTTCCAGTCTGTGCGGAAGCTTCTGTCAAGGAAGGGTATGATCTCCCTGATAGAAAGGCCTTCGGTGCCTATGAACTGGTTTAAATTTTTAATCACTGATTTCCGCAGGGCATTCATCACAGGTTTTAGAAGCGCCCGGATAAGTTTACTGCCTTTTACCTCGAACCTGCCCCTCTTTTCCCTCGATACTGCCAGGGATATAGCTTCTAATTTTTTAACGGATTTCAATAATATCTTTTTCTGCTTTGCCGGGGATACCGGTATAAAATTACTCGGAAGTTTCAGGATGAATCCGGACGAAAGAATTCCCCCGCCGGAGCTGATGATTTTTTTCAAATTCAAAACCGTCGAAAGGGCGCTTGTTCCGCATGTGCAGACGGCAAAAACATATGCATAATTTGAATATTCCAGCCTCTTTAAAAAATCTTCGACTATAAGCGGCACCCCTCCGAGGTTTACCGAATAATAAACCGGGAAAACAAGACCTATAACATCGGCTTCTGATTTTATTTTTTTGCTTTTCCTCAGTGATGCTATAGATATCAATTTAGCGTTTAAATTATCCGCTATCGTTTTTGCGGCGAACAGCGAATTTCCAGTGCCTGTAAAGTAATATATCTCAGTATTCATTTTACTCCCTCAGTGACCCGTTGTATGCATGGTTTTATTGCCGTAAAGTATATATTCGACTGAAAATTATGTAAATTCTTTTTATTGATCTTTCAGTGAAAAGAGGTTAGAATTTTTAGTGCCGCTGCGAGCGAAGCGAGCTAAGCGGCACTTATGCCATTGGCGGCGTTAGTGCCGCTGCGAGCGAAGCGAGCTAAGCGGCACTTATGCCATTGGCGGCGTTAGTGCCGCTGCGAGC
>Ga0181520_10001590_pt1 | contig 45668 bp, 44 predicted proteins | sample PEATcosm2014_Bin_29_FD_132451 | JGI IMG/M metagenome (GOLD analysis project Ga0181520, IMG submission 132451) | Peatland microbial communities from MTU Mesocosm Facility, Houghton, MI, USA - PEATcosm2014_Bin02_30_metaG | ecosystem: Environmental > Terrestrial > Soil > Wetlands > Peat | place... | reverse complement strand
GACGGAGTTTTTCCGCAGCCCGTAAAGCCGTGCCCTTTCAAAACGGAAGACCTGGGTTGAGGATCGTGCTTTCCCACCCTTGAATCCAAAAACGATTCAAGGGTGGGGCACCCGGCACCCGGCACCCGGCTTTTCAGAACCTTGCCCGATGGAATCGACCTTGGAGTGCGTGCTTTCCCCGGTCCCCAAATGCGAGGGACCGGGGGCACCCGGAAAATTGGCAAGGTCAAGAGTGCGGAAGCACCCTCAGGCGGCCTGGCTGTCGGCCTTGAGCTGCTCGGCCTGGTAGTGGCTGATGAGAGCGTCGACGATGGGCTGCAGGCGGCCTTCCATGACCTGATCGAGCCAATGAAGGGTGAGTCCGATGCGGTGGTCGCTGACGCGATTTTGCGGGAAGTTGTAGGTGCGGATCTTCTCGCTGCGGTCGCCGGTGCCGACCTGATCCTTGCGCTGCTTGGCGAGTTCGGCGTTCTGGCGATCCATCTCCTGCTCGTAGAGGCGGGAGCGGAGGACGCGCATGCCCTTTTCGCGATTCTTGATCTGCGACTTCTCGTCCTGGCAGCTGACCACGGTGTTGGTGGGCAGATGGGTGATGCGGACGGCGGAGTAAGTGGTGTTGACCGACTGGCCGCCGGGACCGGAGGAGCAGAAGGTGTCGATGCGGATGTCTTTGGCTTCGATCTTGACGTCCACTTCTTCGGCTTCGGGCAGTACAGCCACGGTGATGGCGGATGTGTGCACGCGGCCCTGGGTTTCGGTGGCGGGAACGCGCTGGACACGGTGCACGCCGCTCTCCCACTTCATCTGCGAGTAGACGCGGTCGCCTTCGATGATGGCGATGACTTCCTTGAAGCCGCCGACGCCGGACTCGGACATGGAGAGGACTTCGATCTTCCAGCGGTGCTGCTCGGCGAAGCGCTGGTACATGCGGAAGATTTCGGCGGCAAAGAGCGAGGCCTCGTCGCCGCCGGTGCCGGCGCGGATTTCGAGGATGACGTTCTTTTCGTCGTTGGGATCCTTGGGGAGGAGCAGGATCTTGATTTCTTCCAGCAGAACCGGCTCGCGCGGGGCTAACTGGGCGATCTCTTCCTCGGCCATGTCCTTCATTTCGAGCATGTCGGGATCGGCGAGCATGGCCCGGGCCTCGGCGAGGCCGGCCATGACCTGCTTCAATTCGCGGTATTTGGCGACCGGCTCGGTGAGCTCGCGGAGGGCGCGGCCGGCCTTCTGGTACTTTTCGTGGTCGCCGATGATCTCGGGCTGCCCCATCTGCTCACTGAGCTCGTTGAAGCGCTGCTCCATTTGTTCCAAACGATCAAGCATTGCTGAACCTCATGCCCGCGTGCGGGCGGAATTTTCTAATCTTGGGGATTGGACAGGAAGATGGCGGAAAGCGGGTATCGGCGGCGGGAGCCGCTAGAGCAGGGCCGGGATGGGCTGATGGAGGGCCACGATGTTTCTATTTTAGCGCTAAAAAGAATACCAGCAGATCAAAGAACGAAAGTGCACATTATATGGTACTATGTACGACAAAAGGTACAGGATGATCGATCTTCCGCAGCCTCAAAAAGTGCCGCTGATCTTTTTCTCGACAGAGGCTGGCAATGAGCCAGTGCTCGAGTGGCTGAGGAGTCTTCCGGAAGTGGAGCGTCAGGCGATTGGACAGGATTTGCTGAGAGCGCAATGGCGATGGCCGGCCGGAATGCCGCTTTGCCGCCCCATGGGTAACGGATTGTGGGAGATAAGGACAGACCTTTCGACAAAGCGAACTGCTCGGATATTGATTTGTCCGCATCGAGGCCATTTGGTGGCATTGCACGGTTTCATCAAGAAGACGCAAACCACGCCGGAGGATGATTTGGCCCTGGCCCGGAAACGGAAGAAGGAGTTGGAGCAATGAGCGACAAGAACATGGGATCGAGCATCGACGATTTTCTCAAGGAGGAGGGCATCTTTGAGGAAGCGCAGGCGCAAGCAGTGAAGGAAGTGGTGGCGTGGCAGTTGGCCGAGGCCATGCGGACCAAGAAGATTTCCAAAGCGCGCATGGCTGTGATGCTGAAAACCAGCCGCACGCAGGTGGATCGGCTGTTGGACCCGAAGAACGACATCACGCTCTCAAGCCTGCAACGGGCGGCGGCGATAGTGGGCCGGCGAGTGACGATTCAGCTGGTGTAAAGCGGAGCGCTATGGGCAGACTTCTTGAAGGCAATGAGCTTGAATTGAAAGCGCGGAAACTTGGAATCGACATCACAGGTGAACCACGTACATCCAGCTCCTCTGGACGCACGCCAAGAGCAACAGATCATGAACTACAGCGGCGAGTCACTGAAGCGGAGCGCAGCCGACGTGATTCCCATCTTTGGATAATTGCAGTGATCTCTGCGGTTGCTTCCGTGGCAAGCGCAATTACAGCCCTAATCGCCGTTCTCTGGAAGCGATAAGAGTCTATAAGAACGGATTGACGATCCGGACGCCGTCGATCACCTGCCCGTGCTGCAAATCCTCTGTGAGGAGTTCGCGGCAACCAGCCTGTTTTGCGCAGTGCAGGATAAGCGAATCCCAATAAGAAAATCGATGAAGGCGATGCAGGTCGATTGCGGCGAAAACGTCGGAAACGGTCGGCTCGACGACCTGAAATAAAGCAAAGAACTCAACACGCTTCTTGGCCAGATCCGCTGCCAGTTTGAGCTTGCCCGTGGCTGAAGTGAAGTACTCCTGGAGCACCTGGAGCGATACAACTCCGGTTCGCCCGCGCATGTGATCCCCGATCAGCTGCACGGCGATGCGTTGCTTGGCGGGATCGCGCGGATCGTCGCTATAGATGAGCACGTTCGAATCGATGAATCGGCGCGCCCAGTTGCCGGAAGGGATCACGTACGAGGCCATTTGAGCCGGTCTTCATAAACTTCGTCGCGATTCCACTTCCAGCCCGGTTCGGGTGTCCCCTGACCGGAGGTTTGCACGAAGAACTCAATTTCCTGTTCGAGATCCCGGTCGCCTGCAATGTGCTGGAAATGGTCACGAATCTCCTGATTGACGCTTTTTCCCACGGCACGGAGCTTTTGGCGAACGCGCTCGACCAGCTGCCCGTCGATGGAGAGGGTGATGTTCATGCACATATTATGTGCGCAAATAATATGTGCGCACAATAGAGAAGGGAGAAAAACCTGCAAGAATTCCAGCGTGCTTCAGTTCAGCCCTAGCTGCCTGCGGGTTTCCGCGCGGGCGGCGGCGAGGTCGATCTGGAAACGGGGCGTGGCCATCATATAGCCGAAGAGAGCGTTGGCGATGTTGCGGCTGGCGGCGATGTCGGAGGGGTAATGAACTCCGCAGACCAGGCGGTTGTGGGCATACTCGTCGGCGCGGGCCAGGATTTCGGCCTTCTTTTCGGGCACCATCTGGACCAGGGTGAAGGCGAGCAGGTAGCCGGAGACGGTGTGTCCGCTGGGATAGGAGTTGGGCTGGTCGGTGGTTTTGCAGACCGGGTGCAGGGTGGAGTCGACCTGGTAGGGGCGGGCGCGATGGAAGGCGGACTTGAGCGGATTCGCGTTGGCCGGCTCCTCTCCGTGGACGTGTGCGCCAAATGCGGCGGTCAGCGGCAGGCCGGCAGCGCTGAAATGGGGGCCCAGCGCGCTGGCATAAGCGAAGATGGTCTCGTCGTTTTCGTCGGCCTGGGCGGCGGCAGCCTGAGCGGGAGTGCGGGCGGCCTCGATGCGGTGCAGCTCGGCCAGCTCGGCCTGGACGGCCAGCGAATCCTGCGCCGGGGGCGTCGGAACGATGAGGGAGAGATCGAGGACGCGGGTGTCCACGTAATAGGCGGCTTTGGCGGCCTTCGCTGCCTTGGGCTGGTCCGGGGCTTGAGCGAAGGCACTGGCAGCAAAGAGCAGGAGGGCGGCGGGGAAAAGGAAAAGTCGCTTCATCCGGTTGATATTACCGGTTGCGGCGTATGCAAACAATGAATCTGCCGTGAATCGGTGGGGGCTGAAGAAGCCCCACCCGCAGACGCAGCGATCTGCATCATTTCACCTTGACCAATGTTCACCGGGGTCGAAATCATCGCCGGCTCCCGCGCTGACAAGGCATTCTGGTCCTGCTTTTTGCCGCGAAGCAAAGCATTGTCGCAGCCGAAACCCCGCAGCCGGACCCGGAGCTGACCCGGGCTTGAATCGGAAGATAAGTTAAACAGCAGAGGGGCGCAGCTTGGGCTGCGCCCCAACATTGCGGTGGCTCCGCTACGTTTGTGCAAGATTTTTTGTCTCGCTCCAGCACCATTGGCCAGACCTGCTAACCTGTCTGGAATATGCGTGCGCTCCTGTTTGCCGGTCTGTTCCTGATCTCGACGCTGCCCGCGATGGCGCAGAATGCGGACGACTCCAAGCCGGGTCTGCCGAAAGATCCGCGCGCCGTCTTTGCCGCAGCCGCGCCCTTTTACGACTTCTCCGATCCTGCATTGAAGCCCTGGCACATGAAAGCCAGCTATCAGCTATACGACGACAAGGGGAAACCAGCCGAGCAAGGAACCTATGAATACTGGTGGGCTTCGCCGAAGGTCTACCGGAGCACGTGGACTCGGGCAGGAGCGAGCAGGACGGATTGGCATACGGCGGATGGCAAGCATTCTTATACCGCGAGCGGCGACGACTTGAGCTATTTCGAATACCAGTTGCAGGAGCTTCTGCTTTCGCCTCTGCCTTCTGCGAATTGGCTGGATCCGGCCATATTCAGCCTGCTCGACAAGAGCCTGACTGTAAGTGGCTCCGCAATCCCCTGCTACCAGATCGTGCCTGTCGGCGTGAAAGGAAATGCGGCGGAATCGCTATCGGGGGGGCAATACCTCAAATATTGTTTCGACCCTAGAATGCCGATTGTTGTCGGAGTCTATTCTTATAAGACCTTGCTTTCAAGACTTGGCGATTTTGTGCAGATGCAGGGCAAGGTTCTTCCGCGTAGATTGGTCTTCAAAGACGGCAAACGAGATGTGCTCACCGCAAATGTTGAAGTGATCAATCTTCAGAGCGTATCAACGGACCTTTTCGTGCCTTCTGCCACCGCTGTTCTTGTGAAGGCAGAGACGCTCAAGGATATTCGAGGCGTAGTCTTTGGCAAAAACATCAAACGAGCCGACTTTGATCCCCTGGACGATCTGGTCAGCCACAGTGCGCAAGCCAAGATTATCATTGGAACCGATGGGCACATTCGTGAAATCCGTATGATTACTTTCACTTCACCCGCCTACGCTAAGATGGTGAAGAAAACAGTTTCGCAATGGACATATGTTCCATCAACCCTCAACGGAGTGCCGGTTCAAGTTGAAATGGATATAGAAGTTGGTGAGCATCCAAATTAGATGACGGCGAGCTAAGAGATTCGAGAATCACCCCGCGGGGAAAAGCCGTCCGAAGAATACAAAGGGCCAGCCGTCACCGGCTGGCCCTTCTGCTTTGATAGATCTGCCCGGCTTTCACTCCCGCGCCTTTTTCCGGACGCGGGCCACGCGAAGCGTCTGCCGCACCGCAGGTGCAGAAGGAGTACGCCCCTGCGGCCAGCAGCTAGAACTTCACGGAGGCGGCGCGGGGGCTGACTCCGCTGAGTTCGGCGGCGCGGGCTTCCGCGTATGCCGCTGCGCCCAGCAGGGCAGCCTTGCTTTCCAGAATGATGCGCACCGGCATGTTGACGAGCAACTGGCTCAGGCGGCCCTTGTCGGTGAAGGCCTTCATGAAGGTGCCATCCTTGAGCTTCTCGATGATGCGCGGAGCGATGCCGCCGCCCACGTAGAGTCCGCCCACGCAGAGCAGCTTCAGCGCCAGGTTTCCGGCTTCCGCTCCATAGATGGATACGAACATATCCAGCGCCTTCTCGCAGATCTCGCTCTTGGCGGCCAGTGCAAATTCCGTGATCACGCCGTTGGGATCTTCCTGAGCCATGCGCTCGGCGAGCCAATTCGGTTCTTCCATGCCGCGCACTTCACGCAGGAACTCGTAGATATTGGTCAGGCCCATGCCGCTAACCACACGCTCATAGCTGATGCGCCCGTTGTACTTCTGCTGCAGGAAGCGAAGCAGATCGATCTCATCCTCATTGCGCGGCGCAAAGTCGCCGTGGCCGCCTTCAGACGGGTATGGCGTGTGTGTGCGGCCGTTCCAGATCAGCAGGCCTTCGCCCAGTCCGGTTCCCGCGGCGATCAGGGCGCGATTGCCCATCTGGCTCGCGTCGCCCTCGCTCAGCGTGAAAATCTGCTCCGCCGAAAGCTCGGCCACACCGTAACCGTTGGCTTCCAGATCGTTGATCAGAAAGACGTGGTCGATTCCCAGGCTGGAAGAGAGCTCGCGGCTATCCAGGGTCCAGGGCAGGTTGGTGAGGCGCAGTCGTCCATCGCGTACGGGTCCGGGCACGCCGAAACAGGCCGCGGTCACCTTGTCCGCGCCCAAAAACTCTCGCACGATCGCTTCCAGCCCGGAATAATCCTTGGCGGGAAAACGCTGATCGCGTGTGTAATCAAGTTTGCCGTTGGAAAAGTCATACAGCGCCAGGTGAACTTTGGTGCCGCCTACATCGCCCGCCAGAATCATCTTTCTCTCTCCAAAACGCCACAGCCCTGCTGGTTGGTCGCCGGTAACAAAGCTGCCGCCGCCTTATCCAGGATCAAAGTGAGTATACCGCTTGAGGGCCAGATCAGTTGACTGGGAAGACGTTCCGGGTCCCACGGCCCCATCAGAACTTCCTTGAGAACCGCCGCCTTGTCCGCCCCACCTATCAAAAAGAACACCGAGCTCGCATGGTTAATGACCGGCCAGGTCAGGGTGATGCGCCAGGTATCCTTCTGCGGCACATGGTTGGCCGCCACCAGGCGTCCCAGCTCGTGGATCGCCGCAGTGTGGGGAAACAGCGAGGCGGTATGCCCGTCATCGCCCATTCCCAGAGCCACCAGGTCGAAGCGCGGACTCTCCGCGCCTTCCAGCCTGAAGCTGTTGCGCAACTCCGACTCGTAGCGCGCCGCGGCCACTTCCGGCTCCAGTTCGCCCTCGATGCGGTGAATCTGGCAAGGCTTCAGCGGCACGTGGTCCAGCAGCGCTTCGCGCGTCATGCGGTAGTTGCTCTGCGCGTCCTCCGGGCCCACGGCCCGCTCATCCACCCAAAAGATATCCAGCTTGTCCCACGGCATGCGCCCTCGCCAAGGCAGGGAGGAATCAGCCAACAGCGCAAAAGTCGTGCCTGGCGTGGACCCGCCGCTAACGGCAATTCGCGCGCGGCCTCGATTGGCAACCGTTTCGCCTGCCAACTCGGTGAAATGCTGTGCCGCCCGGAGCGCCAAAGCTGCCGCGTCCGGTTCGACGTAGTACCTGATTCCGAGCCTTCTGGTCATGCTCCTCCTTGTCCCTTTACTGTACAGGGATTGGCTGCATCCCACTATGAATACGTGGCATCCGGTATTTTGCCGGCTCCATCAGGCCTCAAAAAGCAAAAAGACCGGCACTGGGCCGGTCTTTTTGCTCGCTGCAATTGTCTTGGTTTAGGTGGTGGTGCGCGGTTTGGTGGCGATCGCCGTGGCCGGAACAACTCCGGTGGCGCCCGCCGGGGCCATGCAGCCCAAGTCCGTTGTCGGCGAGCAGACCGGCAGGTTGGGGCTGATCTGCTGGGTGTCGGCCGGGGACTTGCCGCTCGAAGCGGTGGGGATGTCGATGTAGTGAATCATGTTGTCGCCCGCCGTGGAGACAAAGAACAGCGTGTTGTCCGGGCTGAAGGCGCCGGCTACCGGAGCGGTGATTTCGGCGTCCCCGGTCAGAGGCACATACTTGATGACTCCGCTGCCCGGCACGTAGTAAGGCAGCGCCGCTCCGCCCGTGCTCCCGTTGTTGGTGTAGGTGACAAAGGCCAGGTTCGACACCGGCGAGGTGACAACCTGGTTGATCGCCGTCGCATCGATGTTCAGGTTCAACAGGGCCTGCAGCGTCGGATTGGTGGCCAGCGGCAACATCGTCTCGGCCCCCGCATTGGTCGGGGCACTTTCCTGGCACTCGGTGCTCGGAATGGTCACCCCGATGTCCGACAGCGTCGCTCCGCTGTTGGTCACCGTCGCGCCCAGAATGTGCTGTCCGTCGTTGGTCGCGGCGACCACGTCGGTGGGCGTGTTGAGCAGGTCGCCAGGCGCCTGCGGGTAGAACAGCACACTGCTGTACTCGCCCACCGTGCCCGACGGGCACCAGGTGTGCGCGCCGGTCTGCGTGCCGCTCAGGTAAGCGCCCACGCTGGGAACCGTAATCGCCAGGGTACGGGGCGTCGGATTCGAGGCCGACAGCGTGGGGTTCGCGGCCGACGGCGTGTGCTGGGGAGGCAGCGGATAGGTGGTCCAGCCGGTGTTCACGTTGTACACGTAAAGTGTGTCGGTGTGGTCGCCGCCCATGTCCTTGCTATCGGCGATGTAGAGGGTCTTCGAGTCGGGCGTCCAGGCCGCTGCCGTTCCCAGGCCGCCAAAGACAGCCTGTGGGCTGGCGCCCGGGTTATCAATGTAAAACACCTCGCGCACCGGGTCGTTAATCAGTACGAGAGAATTGTTCGGCGCTACAGCTAGCACCACGCCCGGGACGGTGGTATCTTCCTTGCTCAACGAATTCGAGAAGGTGCTTACCGTCATCAGCTCGTGGGAGGAACCAAAGTAGATATTTGCGCCGATCTGGTCCATGATCATCGAGTTCGGCACGTAAGGCAGGCGGATCGGCGAACCCGCTACGCCGCTCAGCATGTCGACCGGTGTCACGTATTGCGACAGGCCCGGCGCGCCGTACCACACATACTCGCTGGCCGTCCCCGGGACCGTCACGGCAACCCGGTTGCTGGCAATCGAAAGTCCCGTCCCATATTGCCCGAATACGTTGATGGGCGAGGGGTTGCACACCGAAGGCTGGCAGATGGCGTAAATCGATGCCTCGCCGGAGAAGTTGGCCGTCATCGCGCCGGATCCCGCGACCAGCAGGTTGAGCGGGTTGGTGGACACGTAATCGAGCGTAAGGCCGGTAATGGCATTTCCGTTGGTGTCCAGCACCGTGGTCACCAGATTCTGCGTCACGCCTTCGGTGATGGCGCCGGTGGTGGCGCCGTTCGCCAGGGCCACCTTGATCGAAGCCGGTGGGCAGGTGGAGAAATACCCCGCGGCCGATCCGGTGCCGGAGAGCGAGGCATCAATCGCCGTGGTGCCCGGCATTTGCGCCGTGATCAGATTGGTGGTTGGATCGATCGTCGCTACGGCGCCGGTGACCACCGTATAGTTCAACGTCCCGATGGCGCTGGCGCAGCTGGGAACCGCGCTGGAGTTGGGCGCGCACAACAGAGTCTGCATCGGCTGGCCGTTAATGGTGCTGGCATAGTACGCCTGGACATCCAGAGGTTGCGGCCACTGGGTTCCCTGCGACAGGCATTGCGTTGGCCCGACCACGGCCAACGACGTTACCGCGGCATGCACGAATACCTGCACCGCATTGGAAACCACCGAGTCGGCGGTAGCCGTCACATACGCGGAAGCATAGGGGGACGAGGAATTGGTGGGGGGAGTGCAGATGGTGTAGTTCGGAATGCCGCCACCCGAGTTGCGGTTCCACGCGCCGGCGCAGATGTTGCCCGCCGGAGAGATATCCACCACCTGGTTGTTGGTGGTGCCCCAGGTGAAACTGGAGACGTTCACCGCATCGCCATGGCAGCCCGAACCCTGCGGTGCTCCCATAATGCGCGTCTGGCCGTAGGCCAGCGAGACGCCGGTGGTCTGCGGCTGCAGAACCAGCTTCGCGAGGTCCGTATACTTCAATCCGTAACCCAGGCCGTTGCAATAGTTTGCACCAGGGTTGCGCGTGCAGCCAGAGATCGAAATCCCGGCTGGAATGGCCAGACATAACAAGCAAACAAGCGTCAAAAACCGCCGCATGAATCCTCCCCGCCCCGCCTCGTCTGTCCGCGGAACGGTCTCTCCGATACCGTCGAAAAATAGGTGATTGCGTTTCAGCAAACCTGCAAAACGCACTTTATGCAAACCGCCAACATGCCGCGCATACGGGCTGTTGCCGGTCCATTCTGACATCGCGACCGGCTCCCGGCGGCATGCGATTCGCTTGCGCCGGTCGACGATACTGCTTTCAATACTCCAGTGAAAAGTGTATCAGGACCGGGTGGCTCCGGGCTGAAGCCGTCCAGTCCCGCGCCCTCCTGAATAGACTCTTCGAGTGCCGGTTTGGCGAGCAGCCAGCCTCCGGGCCGCACCTCGCCCCGCCGGCCAGCTCCCTCCCGAGCTTTTTTACTGGCTCGGCCCACCCGAAGCAGCGCCCCACAGTGGATGCTGACCGCACCGCGTCCGCCACGCGACTTTTTACGGCCGCGACGCGACCGAATCAGTCGGCCCCACCGAGGGTGGCATGAAATGGGCAAACCACTCCACAGCCCGCTCCATCACGTCCCGCCGGTGCGCCGGGTCGGTAAAGCCGTGTCCCTCGTTTGGATAGACCACCAATTGTGTCTCCACGCCCCGCCCCCGCAGCGCGTGCCAGAACTCGAACGACTGCGGAGCCGGGCATTCCCCGTCCCGGTCGCCCACCACCAACAGCGTCGGGGTGGTCGCGTTCTTGATGAAGTTAATCGCCGAACTCCTGGCATACACCGTCGGATCGTCGTACACCGTGGCGCCGAAGTACGGCGTCATCCACTGGTCAATCGAGTTCTCCCCGTAGTAGCTCTGCCAGTTGGAGATGCCCGCCCCCGCCACCGCTGCCTTGAACCGTTTGGTCTGCGTCACGGCGAACATGGTCATGAAGCCGCCATAGCTCCAACCCGTAATGCCCACGCGATCCGGGTCCACCGGGTAGTGCTGCAAAACGCCGTCCACCCCAGCCAGAATGTCGCGCAGATCCCCATAGCCGAAGTCCTTGCGGTTGGCCTGGGTGAACTCCTCGCCCTGCCCAAAGCTGCCCCGCGGATTCGGTTGCAGCACAAAGTACCCCAGCGCCGAGAAAGCCGCCGCGCTCAGTACATACGAGTCCCAGCGCGCCGTCACCGCCGATGCCGGCCCGCCGTGCACCAGCACGACGAGCGGATACTTCCTCGCCGGATCGTAGTCCTTTGGCTGCGTGAGCCAGCCCTGCACCCTGAACTTGTCGCTCCGCCAGCTGACCGACTCCGATTTGCCCCATGTCGGCTCGATCCCCTCATTTACATGCGAGAGCCGAATCACGCCGTCCAGCCCCGAACTCATCACCACTCCCGGCTTGGCCCCGTAAATCTCTGTCGGATGGTCGAAGGTGCTGGCCCGGAAGACGAATAGCCCATGGTCGGCCGTCGCACTCAGGCTCATCTCCAGCCGACCGTCGCCTACGGTTCCCGGAATGCTGAAGATCGGCGCGCCGAAACTGGTGGTCAGCTTGGTCAAATCCGGGCTGGTCGGATTCGGGCCTGCGGTGCTCCGGTTGAGCCGGTAGCGCAACAGCTGCGCGTTCCCCCCCGCCAATTCGCTGGCAAACAGAAGATCGTCGCTGCCCCACTCTAGCCAGGCCGAAGTGGTGGGCCGTCCCTCACTCAAATTCCTGGGCGCGCCCCCGTCCGCCGACACAATCCAAACGTCGCCGCCCGTCGCTCCCTGGTCGCTCATCAGTCCACCGATGAATGCGATTGCCTTTCCATCCGGCGACCACCTGGGAACGGCGATTTGCAGCCCGTGCAGCGCGCCTTCCACCGTCGCGGGCGCAAGGATGGCTTTCGCCTCCCCGCCCAGCGTCTGCGCATAGAGCTTGGCCACCCACCAGTTGTTCTCGCCGGGCGGATCTGCCGCCACATAGGCCAGTCCCTTCGAGTCCGGCCGCCAATCGAATTCGTACACATGCTGGTTCGCCGGCGTGGCCATCTCCGGCGCGCCCGGACCGGGCTTGAAGAGCCCCGGCGCAGCTACTTTGGCCACCGCGACTCGCTGAACCTCGATGCCGTCCTGGCCGATCACCCCTGCCGGAGGCTTCATTGCCGCTAGCGCGCCCGAGGGCCGCGTCGCCCCTTCCACATACAAAAAGCCGACCTTCGTCCCGTCCGGAGAAAACGACGGAGCCTCGGCATACCCTTTCAGCTCGGCCAGCCGGCGCGCCGGGTCGCCGTCCAGCTTCGACAAATAGAGGTTCATCTGGCGGTCCGAGTTCCCGCAGTCCGACAAGAACGCCAATTCCCTGCTGTTGGGAGCCCACGCCAGGTCGTTCTCCTGGCAGTGTTCCTCCGGCTTTACGGCCGCCGTCACCCGCGTGCTTTTCTGGAGATCCTGCAGCGGGGCCAGGCGAATCTCTTCGCCACCCGAGGCTCGCTGGACCCATGCTAGCCGCTTGCCGTCCGGCGAAACCGCAACCTGTCCCACGTAATGGCCCCGGTTCAGTCCCCTCAGGACATCGTCGATGTGCGCAATATCCGCCGGGGTCAGAGGCGCGCCCACGGCCTCTTTCGCCGTGGCTGCGGACGCCTGCGCCGCGCAGGCGCGCGCGCTCAATCCCCAGCAGAAAACCAGCACCAAACCCGCAACCAGCCGGGCGCGCAAAGGAGCGCGTTTCGACGTCCAGATCATAGGCAAATGCTACCAGTCCCAAGTCGCCGAAGGCACGCATCGCGCCCGTGAGCCCTGGCTTGCGAATTGGCACAGCGCGCGGTCCTCCCATCGATGTGGGTCAAGACAGGACGTAAGGCGGGAAAAGAGTCTGAAGCTGGAATGCCTCGATTGCCGCGGGCCGATGCGCTGCGGCAAAGCGACTCAGGTAGGCTATAGGCATTCGCATGAGCTTTGCCGCCAATCTCGGCAATACTCGGTTCACGTTCGCGGACCTGCGCGAGCTGCTGGCCAAGGCTACTCCCCTGCGCAGTGGCGACCAGCTGGCGGGGATTGCGGCCGCGTCGGCCGAAGAGCGAGTGGCTGCCCAGTGCGCGCTGGCGGACGTACCACTGGCGCACTTTCTTGCCGAACAGGTTGTCCCATGCGAAATCGACGAAGTCACGCGCCTGATTGTGGACAGCCACGATGCGGCGGCGTTTGCGCCGGTGCGCTCACTGACAGTGGGCGAGTTGCGCGACTGGCTGCTATCCGACGACGCCACGCCGGAACGGCTGACGGCCTTGGCTCCAGGAATTACGCCGGAGATGGCGGCGGCGGTGAGCAAGCTGATGCGAGTGCAGGATTTGATTGCGGCTGCGGCGAAGATCCGAGTAGTCACACGCTTTCGCACCACGGTGGGTCTTCCAGGCCGGCTGAGCACGAGGCTGCAGCCGAATCATCCTACAGATGATGCGATGGGGATTGCGGCTTCCATGCTGGATGGACTGCTGATGGGCTCGGGCGACGCGGTGATCGGGATCAACCCGGCGGGGGACAACGTGGCCGGAACAGCCCGGATGCTGCGGCTGATCGACGGCCTGCGGCAGCGCTTCCGGATGCCGGTGCAGAGCTGCGTGCTGGCGCACATCACAACGCAAATGGAGGCCCTGCAGGCGGGCGCGCCGGTGGATCTGCTGTTCCAATCGATTGCCGGAACGGAGGCGGCCAACCAGAGTTTCGGCGTGAATCTGGCCCTGCTAGCCGAGGCCAATCAAGCCGGTCAAGCGCTGGCCAGGGGCGCGGTGTGCGCGGATGGGCAGGTGGGCCGCAACGTGATGTACTTCGAGACCGGGCAAGGATCGGCCTTGTCGGCCAACGCCCACCACGGAGTCGACCAGCAAACGCTGGAGTCGCGGGCCTACGCGGTGGCAAGGCGGTTCCAGCCCATGCTGGTGAACACGGTGGTGGGATTCATTGGGCCGGAATACCTGTACGACGGCAAGCAGATTGCCCGGGCCGGGCTGGAAGACCACTTCTGCGGCAAACTGCTGGGTCTGCCGATGGGCTGCGACGTCTGCTATACGAATCACGCGGAGGCCGATCAGGACGACATGGACGCGCTGCTGACGCTGCTGGGCACAGCGGGTGTGAACTACATCATGGGCGTTCCCGGCGCGGACGACGTGATGCTGAACTATCAGAGCACCAGCTTTCACGACGCGCTTTATCTGCGGCGGGTGCTGGGGCTGCGGCCCGCGCCCGAGTTCGAAGCGTGGCTCCAAGGCGAGGAGTTTGAACGGCTGAGATTTGAGGCGAGCCAGCCGGAAAGGCTGCTGTCCGCATGAGCGAACGAGGCACTGAACTGGCAAAGCAGCTGCGGGCGCTGACCCCGGCACGCGTGGGACTGGGACGAACCGGCGTGAGTCAGCAGACACGCGATCTGCTGGAGTTTCAGCGGGCGCATGCGCGGGCCCGCGACGCTGTCCATGCGCGCATGGAGACGGCGGCGCTGGTGGCTAGCTTGGCAGCGGCAAGCGGAGTGAAGGCCTTGGCGCTGCACTCTGCCGCGCGAGACCGGGCGACCTATCTGCAACGACCCGACCTGGGACGCAGGCTGGACGAGACGAGCCGAGCGCTGATCGGCGAACAGGCGTCAGAAGGATCCGATCTGGCGCTGGTTGTGGCCGATGGGCTTTCGGCGTTGGCAGTGGAACGGCACGCGATGCCTTTGATCGGCTCGCTGATATCGCGCCTCGACGGGTGGCGAATTGCGACCATCTGCGTGGTGGAGCAGGGGCGAGTGGCCATCGGGGACGAGATCGGCGCGGCGCTGGGGGCGGCCATCTCGGTGGTTTTGATCGGCGAGCGGCCGGGACTGAGTTCGCCGGACTCGCTGGGCGCGTACATCACCTGGGATCCGAAGATAGGCAGGACGGATGCGGAGCGGAATTGCATTTCGAATATCCGACCCGAGGGATTGAGTTATGCGCAGGCCGCGGCGCAATTGGGCTTCTATCTGCGCGAGGCCCGGAGGCGCAAGCTGACCGGCGTGGCGCTGAAAGAAGATGCGGGGCGGCTGGAAGCCTGAAGCGGAGAGTACGAGGGCTTTGAAGCCCTGAAGCTTCAGAAACTTGGGCGGCGGACCGTATGCTGGTGAACATGATCAAACGATGGCTGGAGCGGGGGCTGGTGGCGCTGGTAGTGATGTTTGTGGCCGTCTACGCGGGCGACTGGGCGGTATTCAAGCTGCGCGGGTCGCCGGTGTCGAAGGTGTCGGTGAGCCGCTACGTGGCGATTCCGCTGAAGGGCAACAAGCAGGAGTTCGACTACCTGGGTACGGCCGACGTGGCGTGTTCGGTGTCGCTGTTTGCGCAGGGTGGGCAGAACCCGTGCTGGCAGGTGCGGCGGAACAAGAACCAGGGGATGACGCCCTGAAATATTTCCTGGGAAGAAATCTTTCAGCGGTAAATAGGTAAACATCGGGTCGTGATGCGAGTCACTTCATTGAGCGGGGCATGCGGGTACGATCTGGGATCATCGCTCCTGCTCGAGGCCCCTATGTACAGCCGGACACAAAACGAGAACGGAACCTTCAATACGCGGTGTCTGTATTGCTTCATGACCATTGCACGCTCCCTTGAGGCCGAGCTGGAACTGGACAAGGTGGAAGCGCGGCACATTTGCCCGGAACGCGCGCTCGCTGAGCTGCATGCGCGGGAGATGAGCGCGGGCAAGAGGACGCCCGTTCAGCAGGCGCGGCCGAACTGAAGTTCCTGCGCGGATAATTGGAATATCGCACCCACCAGGCAGGCCGACCGCGTTGGATATCCCGACAGGGCTGCCGGATGAATTCCGGAAATCTAATTCGCGCTACAATCCCCTTATGCAGCATTCCTTCGAAGAAGTCCAACAATTCGCGCGCGAGTTGCCAGAGGATCAGAGGATTCTGCTGGCAAACTCGCTGTGGGAGAGCACAGAAGCCGGTGGAGAGACCGACGAGACCGAAATCTCCGCGGCATGGGATCCGGAGATTGCTCGCCGTGTCGAGGAAATCAAGGCCGGGCGCGCTGTGACTTGTTCTTTGGCAGAGGTCGAGGCGGATTTGCGTGCCGTTCTCGGGGCGTGAAGCGACTGCGGATTCACGAAGCCGCGCGGCGCGAAGCCAATCTGGCAACAATTTGGTACGCCGAGCGAAGCATTTCCGCTGCGCGCAGGTTTCGAGATGACTTGCTTGCGGCCTTTTCCTGTGCAGCGGCCACTCCGCTTAGCTATCCCGCCTATTTGCACCAAACCCGTCGAGTTGTGCTTCGGCGATTTCCGTATTTCATAGTTTTCTTCGACTGGCACGACGAGATCTATATCGTCGCGGTCGCCCATGCCAAACGTCGGCCGGGATATTGGAAGGGACGAGTCTGAGTGAGCTAGTGGGGCTTTCGAGATGAAGGAACTGGTCTTCAAAGTCTTGCAGGACGCGGATGGCGGCTTTACTGCCGAAGGCATCGGGGAGAGCATCTTTACGCAGGCCGATAGCTGGGATGAGTTGAGGGCGAACGTCCGGGAGGCGGCGCAGGCGTTCTATTTCGACTCCGCGCCTCCTGCGACGATCCGGCTGCGGCTGGTGCGCGACGAAGTGCTGGCCGCGGCGTGAAGTTGCCGTCCTGGAGACCTTGACAATGTTTGATATTGCTTTATATTGACAAGCATGCGCACAGCGAAGACCATCTCGATTACTCTGTCCCCTGAATTGCTCGTGAAAGCGCAGAAGACTGCCGAGCGCGAAGACCGGACAGTCAGTGAACTCTTCCGAGAAGCACTGAGACGCTATATTTCCGCTGATCCGGAGTGGGATGCGCTCTTGCGCCGGACCCAGGCCACTGGCAAGGCGCTTGGTGTTGAGACCGAGGCGGACGTGGAACGGCTGTCGGATGAATTCCGGCAGGAACGGATTCCCTCCGCGACGCAATAGTGCGCGTCGTCACCAGCCCACGGGTTTTGAGAAGGTACCTTTGCCGTCCGTAAGTGTTATCGGAAACTGGCTCGACGCCAAATCCCCTTGTCGAATGCGCTTGACAAACGTTGCGAATTGCCTAAGCTCCTTGCTGTGAACCGGATGCGGATTGAGTAATCCGACTGGCAGACCAAGTTCGCTGGCGACAATACGAACCGGCTCTGCCAAGTCGGAATCGTTCGTGACCAGAACCGCCACCTCGAATCTCGCCATGTACGCATCGCGCAGAAGATGTGAAGCCAGATTCACGTCCGAGCCCTTTTCTTCCGTTTTGTCGACCCAAACCTTCTGAGCCGGCGAAACGCCGGTCAGGTACATGGGCACGGAGTGTGTGAGGAATGTGCCGTAAGTAATGTGCAGGTTCGGAATGGTCTTGAGCGCCCTGAGGTAAAGTCCCTGGTCATGCGCGGCGGTCGGATCGTAAGGCCTGGAACTCACACGCGCAGTAAAGTAATGGATTTCCTTGACGATATCGGAGGGAAGCAGCAACCGCGTCAGCTGCGCCAAGTCCAGCCATTTGTACGGGGTTCTTCTGAGTGCGCCGTAATAGAGGTTGAACCCGTCGATGTAGACGTTGACGACCGCCATGCGTGGGCCTCATTTTGTTCTTGAAGTTTCACGGGAATTTGCGCATAATCGTACCAGATATCCCCCCTTCCCCTTGGTGGGTAGGGTGCGAAGCCAGCCTTTCGGGGCTGGCTTCAGTGTTTTTGGGGCGCTGTGCTTTCCCAGGTACCAGAAACGGGACCTGGGGCACACGGCATGTCTGGATGTGGGTCACCCGCCCGCCTCCAAGTTCTTTACTTTTGTCCTGGGTCGTCCGCCCTGTTATATGATTTATGGCCTTAGCGTTATTGATCCCGAGCTAGCTCCTCTAAGGCCTCCAATTTGGCGCCGCCCGGTGCACGCTCGGTGGATCAATGCCGCAGATTCGAGGCGAGGAAATGAAACTGATATCCCTTACTGCAAAGAACTTCCGCTCACTTCAGAACATCTACCTGAACTTCTCTACAAGCTATTGCACAATTTCGGGTAAGAACAATGCCGGAAAATCTTCTGTCATACGCCTGCTCTCGCTCCTGTTTGGTACGGGAGAGAACTTCCCCTGGGCTAGGGATAGCACCTCCCTGGACTATAAGGACGATTTCACCCAGTGGGCCGGCGCTGGCGAGAGCATTGAAGTCGCTTACAAGTTGGAGCTCGCGAGGGAGGATGATCCCGCCTTGATTTCCTTTATCGAAAAGATGGCGTCTTTCCAAGCAGAGGGCTCCGCGATGTGCCTGGACATCCAGTATTTGGCCTCCAATACAGAAGACCTGAAGGTAAATGTCGTCTGTGCTGGGAGATCGGTCGGAAGCAAGGAATCCAAGGAGATAAGTAAGAAAATCCGTGAGTCAAATTTGCTGTTTCTTTATAACTCCACTAGGCGTGATGAGCCGATGTATTACAGTGGTGGCGGAAATCGTAGATTCTATGATTTTGTAATGTCCCATGAGGAGGAAAAGGAGTTAGAGGAAGCGGGCCGGAACGTCGACAAGAAACTTCGCCGCATAGCCAAACAGCACACTCAAGGTCTTAATGCAATTCTTGGCAGGCTCATTGAAAGATTCGATGTCGAGTTTTCGCCTCCTGGAAGGTACTCCCCAAGACACACAACCCTCGGAATCAATTTGCGAGATAAGCATGTGGAGGTTCCGTTAAGCGACTGGGGGAGTGGCACGCAGAATCGAACCCAGATTCTGATGTCTGTCTTGCAGGCAAACAGAATCAAGACCACATATTCACTTGAAGATAAGATCACTCCCTTCGTCGTCATTGAAGAGCCGGAGAGCTTCCTCCACCCCTCAGCGCAGTCTGAGTTCGGTCGAATTCTCGGGGCGCTTTCAGCGGAATTCGGGGTGCAGATCATCGCAACCACGCACAGCCCCTACATGCTTAATCGCGAGGATCCAGGTTCCAATATTCTGCTGTGCCGCGAAAGCAAGAGAGGGAAATGGAGCGAGACTAGGTTGGTAAATACCTCTGGCCCTTCCTGGATGGCGCCTTTCGCGGAGCACTTGGGGATTAACCTCTCCGAGTTTGATAGCTGGCAGCCATTCTTCGCCGCGCGTAAATCTAAGATCCTGCTCGTTGAGGGAGACCTTGACAGGCAGTATTTCGAAGAATTCCAGCGGAGAAAATTCCCGATCGAGACGCTTTCAAGGGAGATAGAGGTAGTGCCATACGGTGGCAAGGATACGCTAAAAAACACGCTACTTGTAAAGTTTGTGCTGAGCAAGTTTGATAGGGTTTTTATTACCTATGATCAAGATGCGGACGAGGAACTCAAGAAGTCGCTACCCCGGCTCGGCCTGAAGGTCAACGACGATTACCTCCCTCTAGGCGAGAGCGAGCCGGGGAAGGATTGCATTGAGGGATTGTTGCCACAGCGCGTTCTCGCAACCGTGATGGGACGGGAAACCGATCTTGTTATGAAACTTACTTCGCGTGACCGGAAAGAAGCGAAGCAGCAACTAAAGAATCGGTATCTTGAAGAGTTTCAGAAGAATACGGATTACTCCAAGGATGAACTAAAAGGCTTCGAAAAGATCATCAAAGTTATCAACAGAAGCTTCGGAAAGGTATCGGCTTAGGTCTGGCCTGGGAGGTCGCCAAGTGCCCAGGCCCGGATTTCCGGACCTGGGATTGCAACTCTGTTTGGAAGGATCGTTTACGCCTTGGCCAGAACGCCTCCGCTTATTCGCTCGCGGACGATTTCGTGCCCGCGGGTGAAGAGCTCATCCAGCGAAAGCTTTCCTGAATCAACATCGGCCAAGATGGCTTTCTGGGCGAGATATTCGCGGTTGACGATGCCGGCCTTGGACTGCAGCATACGCCACGACTTGCGGCGCTCGACGCAGAACATGACCAGTTGACGGCTGAGGGCGTAGAACGTCTTCTTGCCGCCGTCTTCGACAACGATGTAAACGCCGAAGTCGGGGACGAAGGCACGGTGCGCCGGGTTGAGGTTGTAGCGGTAAATGGCGTCCTGCTGGGTTATCCGCACAAGCATATTATCCAAAGGAATAAGCGCGGAAGCGCCCTCGGGCTTGATCTTCTTCAAGTGGTTGCGGAAGCGGGCTTCGGTGGTGCACCAGTGGGCCACGGTATAGCGCCGGATCTCGCCGCTAACCTTGTCCTTGGTCTCGTACCAATCCAAATCAATGGACGGGTTGCCCTTGATGTCGAGCGCTTCGGAGTAGGTTTCGCCGAGGCGAGGGTTAAACACAAACTCAGGAACGCCGCGGCTGTCGCGGACGCGCTGGGCCTGGAAGAGCGCCATGTCGTCGGCCACGCCGTGCTCCGGCTGGCAGGTGGTGAAAGCCTGTAAATACATTGTCCCGCGATACTCCAAACCGTCCAGGATGGCGCGGTAGAGCTTGGGGGCATTGGCCATTGAGACCTGGGCGACGAAGGGCGAACCGTGACCTGCCAGGAAGGTTTCCGCAACGGTCTTCTTCTCGGTGCTCTTGCCCTGCGTGGCCGCTCCGAAGACGTTCATGTCGTTGCCGCCGAGCATGGGGGTCGAGTCGGAGTTCTGTCCGCCGGTGTTCGAATAAACCTGTGTATCGAGCATCAGAACCTTGATGTTGGGCCGGTTCTGCAGGATCACCTTGGACATGTTCTGGTAACCGATGTCGCCCATGCCGCCGTCGCCGCCCACGCACCAGACCTTGGGCAGTTCGACGATCTCCTGGTCGGTCATGAGGGCGTCGGTGAAGTGGGAGTAGTGGTAGTACTGCTCGGCGTCGATCACGTTGGTTTCGCGCGTGAGCAGGGCGTCGGCGAGACGCTCAGGGATGACCGAACGGCGCGCGTGGTCCACGATGAAGCTCTCGCCCATCAGCCAGCCGATGGTGACGCCGTCCTGGAAGAGCGAATTCATCCACGGATAGGGGTGGGGGTTATTCGGAGCCGATGACCCGTAGACGGTGTTGCAGCCGGTGTGCGCGGCCATGGCCATCACTGCCATGCCATTGGCGTGGCGTCCGTCGACCGATTGCAGGTTCTTGTGGTTGAAGGCCTCGGTAAGCATGACCGCGGAGATGGCTTCGATCAGTTCGGCGTCGGAGGCAGGGCCGTTCTTGGCTTCGAAGGCAGCGATGCGGGCCTTGGTGTCGGTTTCGTCTTCGCCGCCCAGTCCGAGGATCAGGTGCAGAACGGTCTGGCGGAAGAGATCGTACTCTGCAATGCTGCGTGCCTTGAGGACGGCCAGCTTGGCGACGCCGTTCTTGTCCAGCTCAGAGGCTTTGCCGACGAGACGGTCGCTTTTGGCATGGAAGACGGGACGCATGTAGGCCTCGGTGACCGCGGCAATGGAGCGCAGGACGCTCTTTTCTCCGCAGCCGGCGCAGGCGCCGTCGCCGGAGACCAGGGCATCGTAGTTGGAGCGGACCATCAGCATGTTGCGCAGCGTCGCCGTCTTGGAATCGGCAGGGTTGGCGGCGTTGAAGAGGCCGAGATACTTCTGCGAAGTATCGGGCAACATATCGAGGAAGGCCGTGCCGGTTTCGTGCTCGGCATTGACTTCGAGAGTTTCCGGCACCATCCGCAGCGCGTTGTGATCGCCGCAGGCGGTGACGCAGGCCGCGCAGCCTTTGCACAAATCGCTGACAAAAATGGAGAAGATGCCGCCCGATCCGGGAGTCTTGCGCTCCGGCGAACTGAAGATGGCGTTCACCTTCTGGTAGGCCATCGGCACCTTGGCGATGATGTCGAAGAACTGCTGCTTCGACTTGGCCGAGAAACCGTCGACGGACTCGGTGACTTCGCGGAGAATCGTGGGCAACGGAGTGCCGGTCTTGAGTTCGGCAACCATGCGCGCCCGCGTTTGCTTTTCAATTTCCGGCAACGCCGACAGCAGCTTGACACGATCGCCCGCGTCGGCCACGTAATATTTCACGGCCGTCGAGAGCAGGGTGCCGAGGTCTTGCGAGGTGTTGGGCAGAGCCGTGTCGGGACAGACGGAGATGCATTCCATGCACTGCGTGCAGTTCTCGGGAATATAGAGTGGGGTTTCGCGGCGGGCGACGTACTTGGACGCCGTGTCACCAGTGGCCGCGGCGATGACGCCCATCGCGGAGAGCGCGGTGGCCGGTTGGAAATAGCCATAGCTGGAGCGGAATTCCGCATCGAAGGTGGCAACGCTGGTGATCGGCGTACGCGGACCTTGCCCGGCCGGAACTGCCGTGGAACGGCAACCGGTGCTGCAACCGCCGGCAGCGACCTCTTCCAGAATCGGCAACAGCGGTGCACCGCGCAGGCTGGAGCGATCGGCCGCAGTGAGCACGCCGATCTCGATCTCCTTGACCTGATCGAAGCCCTGCAGCATGACTTCCATGTTCGACTGCACAACGGCATCGCCGAGCTTGCCGAACTTCTTTACATACTGCTTGTAGACGACTTCCCGATATTGCTCCTGAGTGATGCCGAACTCTTGCAGCAAGGTGCTGCAGCGGAAGAAGGCACCGAGGAAGGCGTTGCCCTGCATGCGCAGTTGCAGATCGCCGCGATCGGTTGCCTTGCGGGCAATCGCAAAACCAGGCAGGGTGAAGACGCGAATGTTCTTCTCGATGATCTGCTTGCGCGCCCAGATGGGAAGCTGTTCCCAGGCCGCCGCGCCTTCCTGGTCGGACTCCCACACGAGGCTGCCGCCTTCGGCCATGCCATCCAGCGGATTGCAGTGTGTAAATGCCTTGGGATCGCAGCAGAGAACGGTGGTGACGTGACGCAGATCGCAGTTGACGCGAATGCGCTCTTTGGCGGCGACCATGAAGTAGCTGGTTGGTGCGCCTTTCTTCTCCGAACCGTACTTGGGATTGGCCGAAACGTGGATCACTTCCTTGGGGTTGCCCAGTTCGTCGCGCTCCCCGTCCCGCTCAAAGATCAGGTCGTTGAGATCGCCAAGAATTGCACCGAGATTCTTGCCGGTGGTGATGGCGCCCCAACCGCCGATGGAGTGGAAACGCACAGCAACCGCACCTTCCGGCAGCAGCGAGGGCGTTTCTTCACCGCACACAGCATAAGGGTGCTCGATGCCAAGAACGACGAAATTCACGCCGTCCGCGGCCGTCTTGCCGTCGGTGCGCGCGCGGCCCGCCGTGGCGAATTCGAAAGCGCCCAGAATGTGCTCGGGGCGGAAGTCGCGCGAGCCGAGGCCGTAAGTGCCGCCAAAGATGTGCGGGACGTCGGCCAAGGTCAGAGCGGGGAGTCCCTCCGCCGCCGGGCGGTCGTTGGTCACAATGGCTTTTGAGAGAGCGGTACGAATATCCCGGCCCAGCGGATTGTCGCCGGAGAGCGCCTCGTCGGTGCGCTCCAGGATGATGACGTTCTTCTTGCCCTTAAGCGCGGCCACAATCGCCGCTTCGGGGAAGGGGCGAATCACGTTGACATGGATGGAGCCAACTTTGACGCCCCGGGTTTCGCGCAGGTAGTCAACAGCCGCGTCGATGTTCTCGGCTGCAGAGCCAAGCGAGACAAACACCGTCTCCGCATCGTCGCATTTGTGTTGCGAGAGCAGGCCATAGCGGCGGCCGGTGAGTTGGGCGAAGTCTTCGTAGGCTTCTTCGAGGAAGGCCAGAATCGGCTCGGCGAAGTTGTTGCGGCGAGCCACGATGCCGTTCATGTAGTGTTCCTGGTTCTGCACCGGCCCGAGGAGAACAGGGTTGGTGAGGTCCATCATCTTGGGAACGCGGCGGCGGGTGGGGCCAAAGAGAGTACGCTGCGCTTCGGTGGGGCAGTCTATGATGTCGTCGGGTGCGCCGAGGTATTCGCGAATCAGTTCGGATTCATGTTTATAAAAGGTGCGTTCAAGATGGCTGGTAAGAAAGCCGTCCATGATGTTCATGCCCGGGGTCAAGCTGAGCTCGGTAACGCGACGGAGGATGAGGGCTTGGTCGGCGGCCTGTTGGGCATCCTTGCCAAAGAGCATGATCCAGCCGGTATCGAGAGCGGCGTAGATGTCGTCGTGGCCGCAGTGCACATTGAGCGCATGCTTGGTGAGGGCGCGAGCGCCGACCTCCAGGACCATCGTGGAGCCCTTGCCGGGGGCATGGTAATACTGCTCGACGCCGTAAACGACACCCTGGCCGGAGGTGAAATTGACCACCCGCTTGCCGCAGACGGAGTGGGCGATCGCGCCACCCTGGGCCGCGTGCTCGCCTTCCGTCTCGATGGCGATGGTGTTGTTTCCGAAGACATTGAGATGTCCCTCGGCATAGGCCTGCTGGAAGAGCTCGCCGCCCTCGGTGGAAGGCGTAATGGGGTAGAAGACGCCGGCGTCTGCGATCCGGGTCTCGGTATGGTACGAGACCAGCTGATTTCCATTTGCAGTGACCCGAATGCCGGGGAAACGAGCAGCAACAGTCATAGAGATCCTCCGAGCGAGTTGATCTTCCAGTTTGATTTCGGTCGTGCCGAAACGGGGGTAGAAGCACATTCTAGTCCCCGTGACCGGGCCTGTCTCCAGCCCCCCAAAACGACGCCGGACGGAGTCCGCACCGGCGGCCGAACCGAACCGATAACACCTTTACTTCCAGAGTCTTGCGAAGGGTGCACGGCGGGCAAACCGGCACCTTCGGTGTGCATGGATAGCCCTGCATGCGCGCGCGAACAAGGCGCGAACATGCAGACGAACACGTCCGCAGAGATCCCCAACAAGGTCAATCCCAAAGTCAATCCAAGGTCAGGCCAGGTCCCAGAACCGGGTTCCCCAAGGGGAGGGGATTCCCAGTGAAGATGGCCTTGGATTCAGTATGCACCCAAATGGGTGAGACAGTGTCCCGCATTATGAATCACACGTGAACACTCGGCTCCCGTGCCTTGCAGGCACATTCCGTCGCTATGAATGAGATGCGCGGAAATGCCGTGTGGTTCGGAAAAGCGCGCGATAGGAGTTGGTAGATTCGGACCTTTGAGCCGGCCTTTGCATCCGGTGGTTGGTTTCTCCCTTTCGCAAAGAACGCGATGAGGACGATGCAGGTAAGCTTGAAGTTCCAAGATGGATCAATGGATGCAAAATCATGAGGGGAAACGCTCTGCGGGCCGATGCAAAGGCCGCCGGACCCCCTATATTTTCAAGAGGAGCTTTTTTGCATGCGCTATTGCCGCTTTTTATTGAACGACCAGATACATTATGGCGGCCTGGAAGACCGGGACGGCGAGCTATGGATCGAGCGGCTGGCCGCGTCGATGGAAGAGGACCTGTGCTTCCGGCTGGAGTACGGACGAGCCACCTCGTGGAGTTTCGACTTTGAGCCGATGCCGCTGAGCGCGGCGCACCTGCGACCGCCAGTGACGCCGTCGAAGATTGTGTGCATCGGGCGCAACTATCGCGAGCATGTAAAGGAGCTGGGGCACCCGATGCCCAGCGAGCCGCTGCTGTTTTTGAAGCCGCCGTCCGCGCTGCTGCGGCCGGGCGGTACGGTGCGAATGCCGGCGCTGTCGTCGCGGGTGGATTTCGAGGGCGAGCTGGCGGTGGTGATCGGCAAACACGCGCGCCATGTGAAGGCCGAGGACTGGCGCTCGGTGGTGCGGGGATTTACGCTGGCCAACGACGTGACCGCGCGCGATCTGCAGGTGACCGACGGGCAATGGAGCCGGGCTAAGGGCTTTGACACTTTCTGCCCAGTGGGTCCGCTGGTGAGCGACGAGATCGACATCGAAGCCGGCGTCATCATCGAGACGCTTGTCAACGGAGAGGTTCGCCAGCACGGATCGACTCTGGACTTCATCTTCCCGATTCCGGTGCTGCTGGAATACATTACCCAGGCGATGACGCTGCTGCCGGGCGATATTGTGCTGACCGGAACGCCTTCGGGCGTGGGTCCGCTGAAAGCCGGGGACGTGGTGGAAGTGAGCCTCGATGGGCTGGGTGTGCTGAGCAATGTGTTTCAGCCGGAGTAGGACTGCGCATCCAGCAGGGACCGTTCGGGGAAATGTGGGACTTAGGGACTTAGGGACTGCCTGTCCAGGGGCTACGGGACTGCAAGAGAGGGAGCTCATGGAAGAGTTTCTGACTGCGGTGATTCTTGGCATTGCCGAATTGCTCTTTGAGTCGTTCTTCGAGTTGTTGGGAATCCTTTTAGTCGACTTTTCGGTGCGATTCGTTCGCAGCTCGAAGACGGGTGCGGACGAGCCCTCGCCCGTCCTGGCTGCTGCTGCCTACTCGTCTTTCGGCGTTGTTGTCGGCCTTGTCAGTGTCTTGCTGATCCCTCACCGGCTGTTTCCCGTCTCCCGATTTCATGGCATTAGCCTGCTGATCAGTCCACTGGTCACGGGATTGGCGATGTCTCAGATCGGACTGTTGCTGCGTCGCCATGGTAAGCGGAGAATTCGCATCGAGAGCTTTGGCTATGGCTTTGCCTTTGCGTTCTGGATGGCCATCATTCGTTATTTCTTTGTTCAATGAGTAATTGGTCTTCTGCGCCCAATCTACTGTCAAAAGCTCAAAAATCGTGAACTTTAACGGCGAAAGAGGCGTATCCATAAGAGCAAGGATGTTCTACAGAGGCACGCATGGAAGAAACTCCGGGCTGCAAAGACAAGAATGTGCAGAAGATTCGCATTGAACAGAGCACTTTCATGGGGGGCGTGTGGTGCGTCGGCTGGCTGTTCACCATCGGCTACCTGCATTTGAGTTTCTGGAAGGGCGTGCTGGCAGCTGTTCTGTGGCCGTACTTTATGGGCGCGCACTTCAGCCCGCTGCTGCACTGAACCGGGTCAGGATATCGTGACTTCCCTGCCTTTTTGCGACTGCGCTGGAGACTCCCAGACGCCGGCAGGTTTTGCTGCCCGTAAAACGCTCGCAAAAAAAGAGATCGCGAAGTGTGCGGGTTTCGCGGTATGCTGCGGGCATGCTTCCCCGCTGTTTGACAACTTCCCCTTTTATCCTTTCGGCGCTGTTGGTTCTTTGTGCCTTGCGGGCTTCCGGCGAATCCCCCGCTGCTGTGCCCCAACCGGTGTCCCATCCTGCGCCCCTCGTCCTGATGGATCTGGGGAAAGGGACGGCTGCGCTCGATGGGCCTTGGCAATTCCATCTGGGAGATGATCCGCAGTGGGCCGCACCGGGCCTGGACGACTCCGGCTGGGAACAGTTGAGCGCCGGCAAGAGCTGGGGGGCGCAGACCCATCCCAACTACGTCGGCTATGCCTGGTACCGGCGGACGATTCACGCCGCTCCGGCAACCGGCGCGGACCCGAACCTCGCGCTGCTGGTTCCGGCCATCGACGATGCATACGAGATTTACTGGAACGGGGTCAAGGTCGGACAGCTGGGGTCAATGCCGCCGAACCTTGTGTTCTATCCGTTCGCCCCGCCGCAGACATTCGGCCTGGGCCCCATCCGCAATGGGGCGCTAGCCATCCGGGTATACAAATTCGCACTGGCCTCGAACGATCCCAGCGACCTGGGCGGCTTCGAGGGCGTGCCGCTTCTGGGCGGCCCGGAGGCCATCGCGCAGGCCAAGGGAAACATGGATTTTCAGTGGCTGCGCGGAAATCAGTTCGCCTTTGGGCTGACCTCCCTGTACGCGCTGGTAGCCATTCTCAGCCTGATCGCGTGGCTGCGCGATCGCCGGCAGTGGCTGCTTTTCTGGATGGCCGCCTACGCCTTCATGCCCATGCTTACCGTGGTGCTGCAAGGGCTGGAGATTGCGTACTCCGGGGCGGCAGCGCAGCTTCTTATCCAGATATCGATCGCGGTGCGGGAAGCCGCGGGCTGGTTTTTGCTGATATGGCTGCTGCAGCTCCACGAGTTTCCCAGGCTGGTGCGATTGTGCCGCCTGGCAGCCATCATTGGCATTGTGGCGGCAGCCTTGGACGGGGCGCTCGGCTTCTTCTATCCCAACGTCCTCGGGATGCTGACGTTTCAGATTTCAGACGCCGTGCTAACCGTGCCGGCGGTGCTTTTTGAAGCTATACCCGCTGTCGTGGTGACGTTCGCGCTTGTGAAGCGCAAGAGGCTGGATTCGGCGCGCTGGATGGTGTCGACCTTGGCGTTTCTGAATGCCACCGTCTACTGGGTTTCGAATGCCGCGGCGCAGGGGATTCGCTTTACGCACTGGACACTGGCACTCAAGATCGGCGCGCCGCTGTTTACGCTGAACGGTAATCCGTTCAGTTTGCCGCAGATTCTGCGCACGCTGCTGTTTCTGTCGATTGTGTATGCGGTGATTCGCTACACGCTGGAGAGCCGCCACCGCCAGGCGTCGCTGGAGCAGGAGGTGCAAAACGCACGCGAACTGCAACAGGTGCTGGTGCCGGAGGCGTTTCCGTCGCTGCCCGGCTTCACGCTGACCAGCGCCTACGTGCCGGCGCAGGAGGTGGGCGGAGACTTCTTTCAGATCATCCCGCTGGAAGGCGGGTCGACGCTGGTGATGATTGGCGACGTGAGCGGGAAGGGTTTGCGCGCCGCCATGTCGGTTTCGTTTATCGTGGGCACCATCCGCGCGCTGGCGGAGACCACTAGCAGTCCCGCGGAAATTTTGACCGGACTGAACCGGCGGCTGGCGGGACGCCTGCAGGGCGGCTTCGCCACGGCCATCGCGCTCCGGCTGGACAGCAACGGGGAGTGCACCCTGGCCAGCGCCGGACATCCCGGCCCGTTCATCAACGAGCGGGAGATCAGCTTTCCCGGAGCGCTGCCGCTGGGCGTGGCGCCGCATGCTGTCTTCGAGGAGACGCGGCTGCACCTGGCGGCGCGCGACCAGTTGGCGCTTTATACCGATGGACTTTTGGAAGCGCGCAACCACGGCGGCGAGTTGTACAGTTTCGACCGGCTCAAGAACCTGTTCTCCGGCCGGCCGACTGCGGATGAAGCCGCGCAGGCAGCGGTGCACTTCGGCCAGGACGACGACATCACTGTGTTGACGCTGACAAGGCTGGCGTGAGCGGAACGGCGGTACACTGAAGGCACGCGCTCGCCAGGCGGGAGCGCACTTTCCCAAGGCCCGGAGGAGGAGTCATGCCGCAAAACCTGTTGGAACAGTTGCGCCAGTACACGGTCGTGGTGGCCGACACCGGCGACATCGAGGCGATGGAGAAGTTCCGTCCCCAGGACGCTACAACCAATCCATCGCTGATCACTGCTGCGGCGCAGATGCCGCAGTATCAGCCCATTGTGGACGATGTGCTGGCAGCCGCCCGCAAGGAGCTCGGCCCCAGCGCGAGCGATGACAAAGTTGCCAATTTGGGCTTTCAGCGCCTGGCCATTGCCTTTGGCCTGAAGATCCTGAAGATTGTGCCGGGGCGCGTGTCGACGGAAGTGGACGCGCGGCTCTCCTATGACACCGAAGCGACCATGGCGCAGGCGCGCAGCATTATTGCGCAATACGATGCGGCGGGAGTGGGACGGGAACGCATACTGGTGAAGATTGCCTCCACCTGGGAGGGCATTTGCGCGGCACGCGTGCTGGAGCAGGAAGGGATTCACTGCAACTTGACCCTGCTTTTCGGGATGCACCAGGCGATTGCCTGCGCGGATGCGGGCGTGACGCTGATTTCGCCATTCGTAGGCAGGATTCTGGACTGGTACCGGAAGGACACGGGTAAGGAATACCAGGGCGCCGATGATCCGGGCGTAGTGTCGGTGACGCGGGTCTACAACTATTACAAGAAATTTGGCCACAAGACGCAGGTGATGGGCGCCAGCTTCCGCAACATTGGCGAAATCAAAGAACTGGCGGGGTGCGATCTGCTGACCATCTCGCCGCAACTGCTGGCCGAGTTGGAAAACACCGCAGGCCAATTGCCGCGCAAGCTGGATCCGGTGGCCGCGCAGGCCATGGCTATCGAGAGAATCGTGGTGGACAAGGTGACTTTTGAGGCGATGCATGTGTCCGACCGCATGGCGCACGACAAACTGAAGGAAGGCATCGAAGGCTTTTCGGCAGCACTGGAAAAGCTGGAGGCGCTGCTGGCGCGCCGCATTTCCGAAATGGAACTAAGCGCCTCTGCCGTTGTCTGAACGCTGAAGACAGGCTAAGTGCAACGGTTCGAGTTTCGATTGAGTTTCGAGGGTGACAAAAGGCAGCCGCGCAGGCTGCCTTTTTGTTTGCGCCTGCGGCAGCTGTGGCCGCTTTTGGGACGGCGATTCGAGCGATTCTTTTTGAAGAACGTATAAATACGACCAACTCACCGATAAGGAAAGTGTCATTGTAGCTGAGTCGATCGCTTGCTTCGTTGCTGTGGCGTACGTAGCTGGACCGGAAAAAGGTGCAACGGATGGCGAATCTGGCGGGGAGAATGGGCAGTAAGTCGTCGCTGAGGATTTTCCAAGAAAACACCGGCTCCGGTTCTTCTCAACTTGCATCAGGCCAATGCGTGCAGCAGAGGCCGGAGATGCTCGGCCTTGGGAGGTGCCCATGCAGACTCAGGTTCATCCGCTCGAACCCTACTTTCGGCAGGCAATTCGCAACAGTTACGAGAACAGGCTGGGATTCTTCGATCCCGAAGTGACCGCCTATGTTGCGCGCGTTTTGTGCGAATTCACCGTTCCGGGAAACCTCTTCAAGCTCCGCGATGCGGCAGGACGGCCGATTGAAGATCTCGATGAAATGATCGATGCCTCGGATCCGGTGCACGGCTCCGCAAGTTCGTTTGACGCCGAGCGCCAAGCCCGCAAACACATCGGCAATTACGCACTGTTCATTGCCGGGATGTATCCGGAAGCGGTTGACGCGGGGCGCTGTGCGCGCCACCTCCACCTGGGCGACCTGATCCAGGCCGGCAAAGAGAGCTTCTACATCGTGAGCCAGTTCAACCTCTTCGAGTATGAGGAAGAGGCACCGCTATTCTCCCGGCTTTTTGAGTGCTTTGAGCGCTGCGCGCTCGGTCTGACGCTGGCCCGCGACGAAATGAGCGAACACCTTCCGCCCATGCCGCATTCACCCCGAAAATAGAACCGCTTCCGTCCCTGGACGCGGGTTTCCCAGGTCCCCGCAAGGGGGCCTGGGAAAGCCTTGTGTAGGCGGCTATAGCAATTTCGATTCTGCTCTTTACAGAAGCCTCAACGCCGAGTGGCTTTTTCCTCAAGAAAAAGTCACCTTGCACGATCTGAAGATGGCAACATGTGAATCGAAAATGCTCTATTCGGACCAGACAGCCAGCTGGTTGCCCGCACCATCGTCGAAGTGGAACCTGCGTCCGCCCGGGAACTCGAAAACAGGCACCGTGATGCTGCCGCCCGCGGCCACAATCGCCGCTTCCGTCGCCTTCAGATCGGCGGAATAGAGCACCACCACCGGAGCGCCCTTGACCTGGGCAAGCGCGGCATCACCTTTGGCAAAGCCGATGGCGATTCCTGCGCTGGTTGGCGCGCAGTCGATGTAGTCCGGCCCCCAGTCCTTGAACGTCCATCCAAAAACCGAGCCGTAGAAGGCCTTGCTACGCTCGATGCTGCTGGTGGTGAATTCGATGTAATTGATCTGGTGATGTACGGCGGGATGGCTCACGCGATTCTCCTTTATCCGTGGCTGAGGGGAGTCAGCCAACACGCGATCACACTAACAAAGTTCAGCGAGAAAAGCAAAGAAAAAGCGAAGGAATTCGCGAATTTTCGATTCTTGATTTCACAGGAGCCCAAGCTCGAATGGCTTTCTATTCAAGGAACAGATCAAGGAATGGTCCGCCTTGCAACATCTGAAGCGGTCAACATCAGAATCGAAAATGCTCGATCGCAGAACCAGAGCAGATTTACCCCGGAGGCACGCCCGCCCAGGACAAATGCATAAATCCAAATTGCTGACCAGACTGGTTCCGATTTCCACCGCGCCGGAGGCGCAGCGTCGGCTAGCCCCGCGCTTCAGCGCGGGGAAAATGGCCAGAATAGTCGTTCAGCCCCGTAGGGGCCCTCCAAGATGGCGAATCTGCCACCAGGTCGAACTTCATACGATTGCCCTGCCGCCCGCCACGTTCCGTTTCTCTCAACGGGAGGCAGCACGACAAGGTTTCCATCCGCGGAGTGGAGCCTCTTGGTTCCCGGACTCTGATCACCCCGCTCGATCCATTCTGCTGGTTGCAGATCATTACCCTCTCAGAGTCCACAATGATCCCATGAGTTTGGAATGCCTCAAGAGCAGCATGGAAATCGTCAGATATCTGTCAGAGATCATGTCATCAACTACCCCCACCCCCCCTTTTTGCTTTCTTGCCGCAAAAATCTCTTGCGCATCATTTCGGAGAGTTGTGAAATAGCCCTCATTTCCGATGAAAATCCGTGATTCAGTGCGGAGCCCGTCAAGTTTTGCGCCAGTTCTTATCCTGAACTTTTGCACCACTTTTGGTGAAAATCACCTTTGAATCTCACCATGTGACATGTTTTTGATTTATTTTGATCGTTTTCCACAGGAGGTGGCGACCCGGCGTCAAACTCGCCGGGGCTCATCGTCTCTGGTTTTCCGCTAACGACCAAGCCAGATAGAAACGCCGCCGCTGATGGAGCGGCCGGGCATCGCCACGCCGGTAATTTCCTGGTAGCCGGTGTTGGCGAGGTTGTCGAGGCGCAGATAAGGGTGTAGCTTGCCCTCCGGTCGTGTGATGGAGGCGTTCCAGACGGGGTAGAGCTGCGCGTTCCAGGGTGCCTGACCGGTTTGCTGGTAGGGCTTGGCCAGGGCCACGGAGTTGGTCATGGTCAATGCGTGGCCCAGCGCGGCGGTCCAACTGGCACGGAGGTTCGTCACCGGATAGTTGAGGGCGTACTCCGATTGCAGGCCATGCAGGGAAGGCTGCGCGCCGGCAAGCTGGGTCCATGCCAGTTGGACCTTTTGCCCTTCGGCGGGCAACCAGGTCAGCGAAGATTCGACGCCTGCAAAGCGCAGGCCGCTTAGGTTGAGCGCGCACCAAATCTCGGCCGGACAGTCGGCGGGAAGAAGCGGATTGGGCAAGGACGCGGCGCGCAGGTAGTCGATGGTATTGTGCTGGCGGTTGTAGAAGCCGGTGGCGGAGAGCAGCAGGCGTGGCGAGGGCGTCCAGTCCGCGCCGGCTTCGCCGCTCCAGGCCGACTCGGGCTTGAGGTTGGCGTTGCCGATCGAGGTGGGGTCGGAGTAGTAGAGGTCGGTGTAAGTGGGCAGGCGGAATCCATAGCCGCCACTGGCGCGCATCTTGAGCGACTGTGTCAGGCGCAGCGAGCCGGCCAGGTATGGCGCAAAGGCCGATTGCAATCCGCCGGAGAAGAGTTCCTCGCGTACACCGGCGTTGAGGTTCCAGCGCGCCTTGGCGGGGCGCAGATCCAGAGCCACGTAGCCAGCGCCGCGATTGCGGGCGTGCAGGCCCAAATTGTTGCTGTGGATGCTGTCGCCATCCGACTCCAGGCCGGCCAGCAGCAGCGAGTCTTTCGCTACTGGAAAGGTGCGGCGCAGAGAGGCCTGCCAGGAGCCGTCGATGTGGTTGTTTTCGTATACCGAAGGCTCGTCGCGCAGCAGAACGAACTCGTCCGTGTGGCGGCGATAGCCGAAGGCGGCAACGGTGCGCTCGCCCAGTTCCTGCCGCGCCGAGGCGAACCAGCCCTTGGTGCGTTCCCATGAGTCGTAAGGTCCATAGAACCGATTGGCGCCAATGGAGCGGTCGCTGGAGGCAAACAGGAGATCGGTGACGCCCAGGCGCGAAGCCTCCCAATCTTCGAGTGAGGCGTCTTCGTTGCGGTAGTCGCGGTCTGCCATGAAGCCGGTAGAAGAATTGCGGCTGGCGGTGAGTCGCGTGCTGCCCCGGTGGTGCTGCAGCGCGCCGAGCAGCGACTCCTCATTGACGTCGAAGCTGCCCGCACCCGCGCGCAAGCGGAGCGAGTCGGCCGAGGGCGCGGCGGTCAGGAAGTCGGCCACGCCGCTCAGCGCGTCGACGCCGTGCAGGGTAGAGCCTGCTCCATGCAGGATCTGGATGGAGTCCATGGCCTCCAGCGGAATGGGCAGATCGAGGTTATGGTGCGCGGTCTGGCTGTCGTTGACGCGAAAGCCGTTGATCAGCACCAACGTTTGTTCGAAGCTGCCGCCACGTAGCAGCACATCTGCCTGCCCGCCGCCGGCTCCGCGCTGTTCCAGATAGACCGAGGCATCGGAGCGCAAAAGATCTTCGAAGCTCTGCGCGGTTAGCGCCTGAAGGGCGACAGGCAGCACCAGCACGGATGCAGACGAGCCAGCCAGAGGAACTGGGACCGGCGAGCCAACCACGACCATGACTTCCGTGGGGTGAGGAAGCTGCGCGGGCAGCGCGGATGCTACCTTCGGGGATGCAAGCTGAGAAGCTGCAGGTTTCGAAGCCGCAGGGCGCGGGGCTTCCGGGTTCTGCGCGCGCACGGTATTCATCCACATAAAGGGCGCGAGGAGAGCAAAGGCGCGTAACGGCAAGGAGGCGTCGATAAGTTTCACTCTTACAGCATGAATCCATATCGGCTTCGTCGCAACTACAGTTTAATTGGAATGTAAATAGTTTAGTTTATAAATTATTATCCAGCTTAACTACTCGCTAACCTTGCGGGCGTTGCGGTTACGATTGAACCGCTGAAACAAAAAGATCGGCCTGGCGTAGGCGCTCTTCCGATCCGAAGGATCGAAAAGGACCAAAGCTGTTCAGCAGAACGCCGAGTAACCCGCCGGGAAGTGGGGCCGGAAGCGAAAGGAAAGTTGCGATGCGCATCGATGCATTTCTGAAGGAGAGTCCGATGTTTGCGGTGAGCCGGGCGGCGCGGCGGTTCGATGCGCTGGCCGCGGAGACCCTGGCCGCCGACAATTTGAGCTTCATGGAAGGATTGGTGCTGGCGGCGCTTTTTTTCGAGGCGCCAGCGCCGGTGAAGCCATCGCAGCTGGCGGAGACCTTCGGGACCACCCGCGGCAACGTGAGTCACTGTCTTACATCGCTGGAAGGCAAGGGTCTGGTGCAGCGCAGGATTGACGCCGAGGATGCGCGGGCCTTCCTGTTGACGCTGAAACCGGCGGGAAAACGGTGCGCGGTGCGGGTGATCGGGGCCTTCGACAGGCTGCAAAACTGCTTCGAAGGGGAACTCGGTAAGACAGCTTTACGACAGATGTTGAAGGACTTGCGCAGGATCGAGGGGATCTTTGCGGGAATCTGAGCGGAGCGGCGGCCGTTGTGTCTTACGCCGTCCTACACGGCGGATGCGGTAAGACAAACCGCCTACGCAACCCGGTTGAGGGACGAGGAAGGCCGGGTTTGGGGCGCCGCGAGCCAGGATGCGGAGAACGGCTGTCTTACGTCTCGCGAAGGTCTGCACAGGAACGTATGCAGTTTTATGCGGGTCTGGGTTAAAGGTTTCACCCCGTTGGTCCGATACGGGCCTAGAGTGGCAATCCGGGGCTTCGGAAGCTGACAGGAAAGTTGACGGGGCTGGATCGAGGCAATCCAGGATTCGGCCGCAGGCGACCGAATCAGTCCACGGGCTTTGCCATGGCAGCGCGCAAGCGGATGTCCCCGTAGAGGTTGGAAGGCAAGCCAGGCGCAGTCTGCACGCGTGGTGAGGCGCGCAGGGGGTCTCCGGGAGCGGGCAGCTCCGGGGCTGGCCGACAGGTTTGCTGGTGTAGCGGGCGCAGGATTCGAGGGACTTCTGAGCCGGTCTGAATCGGGCCTGAAGCGGCCTTTGCGGCGATTTTTGGGTACTGCGGAGGCAGGCGGGGCAAGCGGGCGGTGCGGTTCCGTCTTACGGATTTGTAAGACGGCGAAGGGGATTTGTCGCACGTCTTACCTGTTTTTTGAATGGCGCGACATTTGTCTTGCAAGTGCACGACTTTCTGCTTACACGCGTAAGGCAGGAGTAAGACGCCGAAGCCCTCCAAAGGCATTTGTCTTACATGTTTGTCTTACGGGGTTTGTGGGGAGGCACAGCGCCGGTGTCCCGCGATGTGCGTATAAGACACTCATTTAAATAAAGATACAAGATATCGAATCAGGACCGCGCCCCGGGGTAGTATGCTACGCGAATATTTGGCGAAATTGGCAGACGCAAGTCGGAATGGACCCGGAACGCAAAAAAGGATTCCCTCTGCTCGTGTGGAAGACGGTTTAAAGAGCAGCGGAGGGGTTGCCGGATTTCGATGCGGTTGCCTTCAAGATCGCAGAGCCGGGCGAACTTGCCATAGGAGCAATCTTCTCGTTTTGGATGGATGCGTACCCGTCAGCATTGAGATTGATCGAAAGAGCGTCCAGATCGCCGACCCGAAAGCTCACCACCGATTCCTGCTCTCCCTGTCCAAGGTACGGAATGCCGGCGGAAAGACCGCGCACGTGGATTCCACAGGAGTCCGCGCCGTCGGAAACGAGCGAGCCGTCTTCGGAGGGGGCGGTACCCAGATACGCGGCATACAAGGCGGGTATAGCGAGCTGGACCTGGAATTTCCGCGAGACTTCGTCTACTCCTATTGCGCAGGCCTTCGCGGGCCCTCCTTTTTCTGTTCCGAAAGGATTCGACCGGCGACTACTGCATTTATTCCTCTTGGCGGATGGTCTCTTCCAGGGTCGGTTTATGTTTGGTGTCGCGCCCGGTGCGCGGCTCGGAATCGAGGACACGGGCCGGCGGGGGCTGACCGACGCGCTCGCGGGCGTTGGCTTTGACCGCCTTGGTTACGGAGAATGTTCCTGGCTTGCGTTTCGTCATGGCAAGGACGAGTATGGAATAGATGAAGGGCGTTTGACCAGTTTCCCGGGCATTTTTCCCCTTTCCGTAGGTTTGATTGCGGTCATGGGAACTGGATGCACGGTTTCCGGGGTTGGACATTCGCCAGAAGACGAAGGAATGGACCTCGTTAGCTGTTGGTGGCTGCGGGGGCGGAAAGACGAGCCCGCAGCGACCGAAACAGGACGCGGGGCATACAACCGGGGAGCCAGGGGACGATGGAAGAGCGCGATTTTTGTAACGAGACGACGGAGCAGCGAACCCACACATTGGTCTGCCCGAAGTGCGGCCAGAGCGGGGAATACAAGGTTACCTGGGTGGTGCGACGGAAGCGCGCACAGCTGCCGCGCGGCGCCGATGAGCGCGACCGGGCGCGCTTTGCAAAGTTCATGTCTTACATGGTGCGGCGCGACGACAAGCTCACCTGCGCCAACATGCGCTGCCGCAAGCCATTTGATATCATCCAGTTGCAGACTACAGCGTTTTTGAACGACTGAGGGCGGACAGAGGCGGCCGAAGGTGCATTACAGGCCGGGCGGTGCGAGCAAGTCAATGTCTTACGCGGTTTTCCCTCTGACAAAGCAGCTATGCCTACCGGGTGGGGATGAGATCCGGTGAAGAGGGTTGCGGAGTTCTGGCGACATTTGCTGCCCGGGGATTGGGGCTTTGGCAGACAGGGGCAACAGGCGGGACTGGGAATCGCGGCAACTGGCGCGAATCTGGCGTGCTGTGATTGAATCTAAGGTGTTGGAGGCGGACACGGAGGTCATCCGGTGGAGTCCGCATTCCCGCAAAGGAGCCAACGATGGCAAATATTCTGCTTCCCCCCGAAGAGCGCGACCTGACTCCCGACCAAGTTGAGGCACTGGACAAGCGGCGCGACTTGGGTCACACCCTTCTGGTGATTGCCGGGCAGTTTGCGGTGATCGCCGCGATACTTCTTCTTTGGGTCGGACAAGATCTGACCTATTCGCCGGGGTGGGCGCACCCCATCGCCTATTACTTTGCATTGGCGTTGGCGCTGATTGGCGTATTCGGGATTACCGGATTCATCTTGCGCAAGGGCACGCCGCGAGTCGACTGAAGCGTCGAATGCCCGGAACCACGGGGACATTCAAGACAATGCCGGCTATATCTGGAAGATGTATTTGCATTCCGACTTAGGCCAAGCTATGCTTCGGGCGGTGGTCCTATCCACCTGGGCAGACCAACTTTTATCGAAATTCCGATCTGGTTTGCCAAGCTGGTCCGTATATTTGCCGGTGTGGTTGGCATGCTGACCGATCCGATCTACATATCTGAAAGATATGGTCCGACGAAAGCCCGCGTTTTTCCCGGAACGCGCACCGGAACGCGAACGGCTGCTGGCGCAGATTCGAGTTGTCGATGGCTTCTGCTTCCCTTTCCCCTTCTCCGGCGGCGACGCCGGTTCGCCGGCTTACCGACAGCCACGGGCGTGTCATCCACGACCTGCGCGTCTCCATCACCGACCGCTGCAACTATAAGTGTGTGTACTGCAGGAGCGGGGAGGGCGACGAGCGCTACCCCGAGCTGACGATTGCCGAGTACTTGCGCCTGATCGGGCTGTTTGTCGGGCTGGGAATCACCAAGGTCCGGCTGACCGGGGGCGAGCCGCTGCTGCGGCGCGGCCTGATCGAGCTGATCCAGGAGCTGGCGCGCATGCGCACGGTGGATGGAGATCCTCTTGACCTGGCGATCACCACCAATGGTCACCTGCTGGAGTCGCTGGCGAGGCCATTGAAGGATGCCGGACTGAACCGTGTGACGGTGAGCATGGACGCGGTGGACAGAGCGGTCTTCGAGCGGATCACGCGCGTTCCGGGCAGCTTTGAGAAGGTGCTGGCTGGGGTGCGCGCGGCGCGGGAAGCGGGACTGACGCCGCTGAAGATCAACTGCGTGCTGCTGCGCGGATTTAACGACGACCAGATCGAGGGCTTTGCGCGATTTGCCCGCGCAGAGGACGTGGTGGTGCGCTTTATCGAGTTCATGCCGCTGGAAGAAGGGCGGCTGTGGTCTCCGGAGATCGTGGTTCCGCTGCGCGAGGTGGTGGAGCGGATCGACACAGTGCTGCCGCTGAGCGAATTGCCGGCACGGGACGCGGCGGAGACGGCGCGCCGCTATACGTTTGCCGACGGGGTGGGCGAGATCGGAATCATTGCTCCGGTGAGCCAGGCCTTTTGCGGGGCGTGCAGCCGGGTGCGTCTTACCTCCGACGGAAAGATCCGGACCTGCCTGTTCTCGCAGGTGGAACACGACCTTTATGGACGCATGCGGGCACTTTTGGACGGCGGCGCACTGGAAAGCAACACCGAAGCGGCACAAGAGGAACTGCGCGAGTATATTTGGCGGACCATTCAGGAGAAAGAGGCGCGCCATCACATTGGCCAGCCGGGATTCCTGAAGCCCTCGCGGTCGATGGTTCACATCGGCGGCTGAGCGGGATTTGGCGGTCCTTGGAAACGATCGGAGAGCCGCGCGGAAAGGTTTGCTGGGCGCAACGTGGGGCCAGGTGGGACGCGATCGGCGTATTCTCTGGCAGATACATACCCCGATTTGCTGTGGAAAAGTGCACAAATCTACCGAAAATGTATCGCATGGTGAGATTATGAGGTTGTTTTCACCATAAGTGGTGCATCAGGCCGGAATCACAACCTGGGAAAAACCTGACGGGGTCCGCGTCGGATTTGCGGATTTGGCCGAAAATGACGGCGGGGTTCACAACCCATCAAAATGATGCGCAAGAGATATTTGCGGCAAGAAAGCAAAAAAATGGGGGTAAATGCGGTTTATATCTACAAGATACTGCTTGCAGATATGTGACATTCTTTCGCGCGACACATGAGGCATTTTGGGCTCCTGGGAGCATTTTGCAACACAAGCGGGAAATCATCTGCAACGAGCCGGGTTCCTGCTGTCCGGCCGAGATTGACTATTTCAGGCCGGCCTTAACAGGTTGCGGAGAGAGACTTGCATTCGGGTGTTTGGCTGAGATGCGCGTTCGCAGGAGCTAAACAGGCTGCTGAAAAAGGCAATATCTGGGATGGAATGCCCGAAAGGCAAAAATCAGGGGCTAAAGCCCCGTTCAATCTGCGGCACTTGCGGCACGACTAAAGTCGTGCCCTGACGCTTCTTGCCCGTCCGACGGAGCTTTTCCGCAGCCTGAAGGGCCCCTTTTCATCCTATTGGCTTTATCGGCACGACTAAAGTCGTTCCCTTACAAGAAACAAAACTGCAAGTCAAACAAAACAAATACGGTTTGCAAACGCCCGTTTCACCCATCGCGGCTCGGAAACACCGGTGCCGGATTTTTGCAAAGCCAGACAGACTCAGGCTATTCCGCAACCTGTAGCTCGCGATGATTCACTGGCCATTTTCCGCGGGCTGGGTTCGGCCGATCTCGCACATGAGGGCCAGCGTGTTGCCGTCCGGGTCCGTGAAGAACGACAGCCAGAGGTCGTGACTCTTCATCCGGGCCGCCACGTGGGGCTCCTGGACGATTTGCACACCGCTGCCTTTGAGCGCCGCATGCACCGCGTGAATGTCCGCAACCCGGAAGTAGAGAATCGTGCCCTCGCCGGAGACAGGCTTCGGCGAGGTTCCCAGCATCATGCGGATGGATCCACACTGGAAGAAAGCCATCGTTCCGGCGTCAAACAGGAGTTGCATACCGAGGGTGTTCTGGTAGAAATCCTTCGCCCGTTGAAAGTCCTGGACCGTCAGGGCGATCTGCCCGATTTCGCTCAGGCGAACCGATTGAATTACATCTTCAGTTGCAGTGCTCATCCTTACCTCCGAATATCGTTAGCTGCGCTAAATATTTAGCATAGAATGAACCCAGGATGCAAAGAGAAACGCAAGAATCTTCGCGGGAGACTGCCGAGCGGTTGCACTCGGCGGCGATCCACCTGCTGCGCAAACTGCGCAGGGAAGACGAGAGCGGCTCGCTGAACGGTCCGCGCCTTTCGGCGCTTTCAGTGATCGTGTTTGGAGGCGCTGTTACGTTGGGGGAGCTTGCCGCTGCCGAGCAGGTGCGCCCGCCCACCATGACGCGGATCGTGAGCGCTCTGGAAGAACAGGGCCTGGTGGTGAGAAATCAGAACGCCGAGGACGGCCGCAGCGTTTATGTCTCGGCGACGGCGGCCGGCAAGAGACTGCTTCTTGAAGGCCGCAGACGGCGGATTCGCGCGATGGTGGAGCAGATCGACGCGCTGGCGGAAGGCGAGCAGTTGATTCTGAGCAAAGCGGCCGAGTTGCTGGCGAAAGTGGTCGCGGGGATGTGACGGCGGTGGCGAACTTTCACTGCACTCCCCGGTCCCCAAAAGCGAGGGACCGGGGGGCACCCTCATGATGGGTTGGAAAGGCCATCGAGATCGGGGCCACCCGCCGAGTTAGCCCCGCTGACGCGGGAATGGCAAGTTAGCAAGCTCGCGGCCGCCTCCTCTGGATGCGGTTCATCTTCCGTGGTTCGGCAGCGCTGGTGAAGAACTAAAAACAGGCCCGCCACGTCTCGGGTTTGAGATGAACCGCATCTTCAAGCGGCGGCAAAATGGTGAAGATTCGCGGCTGTCTTGCAAACAAGTGAACGCGATAAATGCTCCAGTCAAAGGGGCGCTCCATTGCCAATTCGCATTCATTGCGGCTAAGAAAGAAAGGCGTCCGTGCGGCTCCATTGGTTGTCTTGACTTCGATCAGACGCTCGCTTCCGTTTGGAGCAAACGAGTAAATGTCATACCCAGCCCCATCTCCGTCTTCTTCTGCCACCCACCTGACCTTCTTCGCCAGATCCCCACGGTCTGCCTGCACGAGCCGTCTCTGCTCAACCTCGAAAACAAAGGCCTCGCCTGCCTTCCCGAGAGTGCGGTTGCGATGATCGCGTTCAACTGGGTCAAACTTCCGCACCAGACGTTCTAGCTTTTCTGGAATAGACTTTCTCGGCGTTGCCGGAGAAGGGGCGTCAACGAATAGCGCCGATGAAGAAGACGGCTCAGATTTTGCGATCGGGCACAGAACAAGCATCTCCGGATGCCGTGTGAGGAATCGGTCGATGGCGTCAAATATGGCGTTCTGATAATTCCTTTTGGGGATGTAGCCTGGAATCCACGGAAGGCCCAGTTCGTCGAGCACGGCAGAAATGTTCTGGTGCTTGAATTCGACGGAGCGATGAGTCCGGCCGATCTGCGCCATGAGCGCTGCACTGTGTTGGGATTTCTTGTACGGCATTTTGGCGAGATCTGAACCTAGCATCGCGAAATAGTCCGCAACGATGGCATCAAGCTCGTCGTCTCGCCAAGGTTTTCCGACCTTCTCTTGATCTGCCATTTGACTGGGAGCATTCTAACCTGGGGTGCCCTACGATGTCTGTCGTGGCAGACACTGGATCGCAGCCTAGCCGATGCATTTCTGAGATCTCAGATCTGGGCACCCACCCAAGGGTGGTGGCAATACAGAAATGAAGGAGCAATTAAAATGATTGAGTTTTACAACGTCACTCTTTCGTGGGGTTCGCTTGAGGAGGGTAACTACTCCGATGTCGTGATGGCCGAAGATGAGGACGCTGCGCGGCGCGCGCTGGCTGAGGATATGGCCGATCTTCCCGAAGCGTCAGAGTTCGAAACCGACGACGAACGCGAGGAATGGATCAAGGATCGCCTCAACGGCTTCAATGATGTTTACCCGGTGTCGGCTCAGCTTAGACAAGATATGGGAACCCTGTTCGCCCAGGAACTCTTCGGCGGTGGCCAGGCCCGCAAAATCGACCTGGTCCAGCTCGGAAAGGTGCTTGCGGAAAACCGCGAGCGCATCTTGGGTGCGATTTAGACTGGTGTTTTTTGGAATCTCGTGATTGAAGCGGAAACCCGGCATCGGCGACTTGCGAGTTGAACTGGCGGGTGGAGAAGATGGCGCTTTCGAAAGACAAGACGCAACTGAAGTACAACGAGTTTTTGACGCTGAGCGGGATTCCGGCGGAGGCGCATGCGTACAGGCTGGGGAACCGGAGCGCGCTGGAATGGGTGGTGGACCAGTACCGGGTATCGACCGACAGCCGGTCGGGGATTGTGAACGATCCGAACCGCGAGGACGATGCGGAGTACATTGTGCGGCTGGTGGGGCAGGTGGTGACGGTTTCGGTGGAGACGGTGCGGCTGGTGGGTGAGCTGGCGGCGCTGTCGATTGATGAGGCGGGAAGTTGAATTCTTGGGCGGAAAAGGCGAAGGCGTGGCGCGGCTGCTGCGGGGACGAAATCGAGCGATGCGCCGGAATAGGCCTCAGCAGGGGTTAGAGCGAAACCAGAGTTCCTGTGTCCCGGTCAGTTTCCCGCAGGGTCGCCGCTCGCTTCACCCCACGGACGAAGACCTGTCCGTGGGGACCCCGATCCCGATGGTCGCGTCGACTTTGGCGCAGTGCTTCCGAGATACACCGACTCTGGTTTCGCTGTAAAGCCCGCCACTCAGCCCATGAGGTTTTTCGGCACGACTCAAGCCGTGCCCTCATAGGAGACTAAGAAGAGACTGGATTCCGACGATGCTGCAAGTTGCAGATTTCAAAAGGACGAGTGTATTGTTTTCGATTTCGCAAGTTGGCCCCCGCTGACGCGGGGATGGCAAGTCGGCAGGTTGGCGCCTGCATCGCCAGGCTCCGTTTCATCCAACCGTGGGTCGGCAAGGCCGGTGGATGACGGTTACAAGGCCACACAAATCCGGCTTTTCCCCCATCAGTAATGCCGTACCGTCTCAAAGCGTCAGAGGACCGCGCGTTACTCGTCGTCGCCGATGTATTTTTCTGCGTCCGGGATGCGGGGGTTCTGGCTCTGGGCGGGCTGGTTCTGGATGGGCTGGTTCTGGATGGGTTGGCTTTGGGCGGGCTGGATTTGGGCGTTCTGCGTCTGCGCATCCTGGGTCTCGGCGAGGCGCTCAAGCTGGTTGCGCCAGTCGAGGGATTCGACGAAGCCCTTGGACTCGCGCCAGCCGGGCTCGACAATGATGCGCAGCTCCAGATAGACACGGGTGCCGAGCAGAGACTCGATCTGGCGGCGCGCGCCGGTGCCGATCTCCTTGAGCTTGGAACCTCCCTTGCCGATAAGAATGGCCTTCTGGCCGTCGCGCTCGCAGTAGATGGCGGCGGCGATGCTGGTGAGCGGCGGAAGTGGCGGGGGAGTGCCCTTCTTGCGCGGGCGCTTGGAGATGGGCTTGGGCTCGTCGAAGCGCTCGATGACCACCGCCGCGGCGTAGGGAACCTCTTCGCCGGTTTCGATCAGGATGCGCTCGCGGATGAGCTCGGCCACCATGAAGCGCTGGGGCTGGTCGGTGTACTGGTCGGCGGGGTAGTAGCGCTCGCCGGTGGGCAGGACCGAAATGATCTTGTTGAGCAGAATGTCGAGGCCGTCGCGCTTGCGGGCGCTGATGGGGATGATCTGGGCGAAGTCGAACTGGCGGGTCAGCGAGTCGATGAGAGGCAGCAGCTTGTCTTTGGCGACGAGATCGATCTTGGTGAGGACGAGAAAGACCGGACAGTCGACCTTGCGGATGAGTCCGAAGAGGAACTCGTCTTCGCTGGCCCATGAGCCGGCGCCGGGGGCGCTTTTCTTCGCCGCGGTGACTGGTTCCGGAACAAGAGAGGCTTCCGTGTCGGTCGGCACGGCGGGTTCAGAGGTTTCCCTGGTCCCCAAAAGCGAGGGACCAGGGGCATCCAAGCTTTCGTTGGCTGGATCAGCGGCGGGCGGGGCGGCGGGGGCGGCTTCCAATTGGACGCGGCGGGTGGCGTCCATGAGGACGAGGACCAGGTCGCGGGTCTCCAACGCTTCGTAGACCTCCTGCAACATGCGGCGGTCGAGGTGGGAGCCGGGCTTGTGGACGCCGGGGGTGTCGACGAAGACGATCTGGGCTTCCGGGTGCTGGCCTTTGACGGCTGGGACCTCGACCACTCCGGCAATGCGGTTGCGGGTGGTTTGCGGCTTGGCGGAGACAATAGCCACCTTTTCGCCGGTGAGGGCGTTGAGGAGGGTGCTTTTGCCGACGTTAGGCCGGCCGACGATGGCGACAAATCCAGATTTCAAAGGGTTTTCAAACTCCTGAATCTCTATTATCGCCGGATTCGGGGTTTGGGCGCGGCAACAATCTGGGCGTTAGGCAATATCGGCGGCACCTGCGGTGCAGCAGAAGCTTCGCGTGGCCCATGTCAGAAATATGCGCGGGACTTTGGTCAGCGGAAATCTTCCGAAAACATGAACCCGTCAAGCGATTTCATGGTAGTTTATAAACTACAGCGAGCACGATGATCGAATTGCTGCAGACCGAAACCTTTCGTCGCTGGCGCACGCGGATCAAAGACCAGAGGCTGAGGGCAATGATCGCCTCGCGGCTCGACCGGTTGGCTTTCGGTCATGCGGGGGATGTGAAACCGGTCGGCGAGGGCATCAGCGAATTGCGGATCGACTATGGACCCGGCTATCGCATCTATTTCCAGCGCCGCAGAAGCGTCCTCATCGTTTTGCTCTGCGGCGGCGATAAGAGCACGCAGCAGAAAGACATTCGGACAGCAAAGCGACTGGCGAAGGAATGGAGGCTCGATGAAGAAGAAGAAGCTGACGAGCTATGATCCTGCTGAAGACCTTGGGTCGGAGGAAGCGATTGCGCTCTTTTTGTCGGAGGCGCTGGAGACGGGCGATGTTGCGTACATTGCGCACGCGCTGGGCGTTGTTGCCCGCGCCAAGGGGATGGCGGAGATCGCCAGCCAGACCGGGCTATCGCGCGAACAGCTTTATCGCTCGTTCAGCGCAGCCGGAAATCCAACGCTGAAAACCACCATGGCGGTGATGAAGGCGCTGGGGGTGTCGCTGGCGGCGAAGACGTCGACTGCGGCCTGAGAAGAATGTGCTCTCCCACCCTTTTGCAAAATGCGCAAAAGGATGGGGCACCCGGCTGGCGGCGAAGACGTCGGTCTCCGCTCGATCTGGTCATCAGCAGGTATTGTCGCGTGACTTGTTTGGGCTGACGAATCTTAGTTAAAAACCAACCGCAGGTCCTTCGACTCCCCGTTCGCCACGCTCAGGGTCGCTCCCTATGAACAAAAAATAGGGTTATATAGAATCAGCAAGTTGGCCGCGGCTTCGCCGCGATAGCAAGTTGGCGAGTTGGCGGCCTTTGCGGGTTGCGCCCATTGTTCATTTCAGCCGT
>Ga0181520_10001589_pt1 | contig 45673 bp, 35 predicted proteins | sample PEATcosm2014_Bin_29_FD_132451 | JGI IMG/M metagenome (GOLD analysis project Ga0181520, IMG submission 132451) | Peatland microbial communities from MTU Mesocosm Facility, Houghton, MI, USA - PEATcosm2014_Bin02_30_metaG | ecosystem: Environmental > Terrestrial > Soil > Wetlands > Peat | place... | reverse complement strand
GCGTTGGCGCGCAGTTCGAGCAGAGCGGAGTTTGCTTCTCGTGGCTGCCCGGGCGCAACAGGCAGCAACGCCAGGTCCCTCTCCACCAACTTGAGAGCGCGGCGGGCGGCAAGAACGCGCAGCGGGTAAGTGCCCGGCGTCGTGGGCCTGTGCACGACATTCCACGATGCCGCAGCGCGCACCTGTTCCACTAAGTTGCCGGAGTGCGGTTGCTGTGTTTCCGGAATCGTTGCGGGGTCGATCATCGAACCTCACCGGTAACTGGCGGCCTGCATCTCAAACATGGCAGCGTAGCGGCCCCCGAGTACCATCAGTTGAGAATGGCTGCCTTCTTCCACCAGTTTGCCGCCTTCCAGCACGACGATGCGATCGGCCATGCGGACGGTGGAAAAGCGATGGGAAATGAGCAACGCCATTTTGCCTTGAGTTAGTTCAGCGAAGCGCTCAAAAACTTCGAACTCGCTGCGTGCATCGAGCGCCGCGGTGGGTTCATCGAGAATGAGCAACTGTGCATCACGGAGGTAAGCGCGAGCCAGGGCCAGCTTTTGCCATTCGCCCCCCGACAGATCGACACCGGACTCGAAGCGGCGCCCAAGCATCTGGTCGTACCCGCCTTCAAGTTTGGCAACCACTTCAGAGGCAAGGCTCTTTTGCGCCGCATATTCAATTTGTTCCGCGGTGTGGGGGACATCAATGCGGCCAACGGCGATGTTTTCCCTTGCCGTCATTTCATAGCGCATGAAGTCCTGAAAAATGACGCCGATCTCCGAGTGAAGGGCGGCCAAGTCATATTCGCGTAGATCGACTCCGTCGAGCAGAATCGCTCCCTCGGTTGGATCGTAGAGCCTGCTGATGAGTTTCACGATCGTGGTTTTTCCCTGGCCGTTTTCACCAACCAGGGCGACGCGCTCTCCAGGGCCGAACGTGAAACTGAAGTTGCTCAGGACGCGCCGCTGCGTCCCCGGATAGGCGAAGGAGACATTGCGAAACTCAAACCCGCGCGTGACCGGGCTTGGGAAAGGCAGACCGCCGACCTTGGAGGTAACGCTCGGCTTCATCTCAAAGAACGCCAGCAGGTCAGTGAGGAAAAGCGCTTGGTCGGCCACGCCGGATGCGGTTGAAAAAGCCAGTTGGATGTTGCTGGTTGCCTGCATGATCGAAGTCGTGATGAGAGCGAGATCGCCAATGCTGTAAAAGCCTTGAATGGTGCGGTAAATGGTGTAGGCATAAGCGCCGTAGTAACCGAGTTGGCCCAGGATGGCCAACAGACCGCCCCAGAAGAGGCGTCGCCTGTTCAGGGCGACATTTTCTTCGTAGATCCGATGCGAAAGCTCCGTAAAGCGGTCGGTCAGATATCCGCTCAGGTTGAAGAGCTTGAGTTCCTTTGCTGCCTCTTTGCTGCCGCCCACCTGGCGCAGATAATCCATCTGGCGCCGCCAGGGTGTCTGGTGGAAATTCTTCGCATAGGTCAGGAAAGCGAAGTGGCTCTCGCCGAGAAATGCGGGGAGGATGCCCGCCACGAGTACCAGCAGAAGGAGCGGGGAATAGCGGATGAGGACGGCGGAGAAGGCGATGGCCGTGACCGTCTGCTGAATCAGCCGGCCCATCTGCTGAATCATGGCCAGCCGGTCGGTGGCCTGCACGCGCGCACGCTCCAACCGATCATAGAAGACTGGATCCTCATAAACGGTGACGTCGAGCGATGCGGCTTTCCGCATCACCTCCACGCTGACATGGTGCGTGTAACGGTCGGCAAGCAGGTTGTCGAAGTAGTCCACCGAGCGAGACAGGATGCCGGCAACAACCGCCAGCGCCATCTCCGCGCCAACCAGCCACCAGAAGTGTTGAGGCAAAGCCTGGTGCACGCGAAGACGATTGACTCCGTCGATAATAAACCGGGCGACGATACCAATACCGACAGGCAGAAAGGCGCCCACGATACGGATGGAGATGTTCCAGAAAACAACCGAGGGGCCGGATTCCCATACGAAATGGAGAACCGGGGGAACATTCCTGAGCGCACGAAGGCGGTCGCCCCAGGCGTTGCCGGGACTCTGCGGCTTGTCGGATTGGCTTTCGGCGGACTTAGCGTCCAGCTCCGCATCCGTCATGGCTGAGGACATGGTTCCTTTTGCGATCGGCCGGGGAAAGCCGGGTTCGACCTCTGCTGGTTTTAGGCTGAATTCCGGAACCAAGGCTTCTGCGGGCGCTCTGCTGAATGCGGCGCCTTTTCTCAGTATTCCTTTATTGCGATGCACACATGCCGCGGACCGTTGTTTGTCCTGTTTCTGGAGGGGGCGGATCTGCCGGGCCTGGCCCGAGGACAGCTCTGGTTTCGATTGACCTTTAACCCGCAAACAATGCCGCCGCGCGAACGGACATTTCTTCTATCCGGCTGACGGCGGGTAGGGCTTGAAGCCCGCATTGGTCATGCCGCGCCGCGCTTCCGGGTTCTTCATAAAGGTTTCCCACACAAATCCGGTTCGTGCGTTCTCCGCCATCAGCATGGTGATCCCGGTATCGATGCCAATCACATCCGTGTCGTACCAGCCCGTCAACGGGTTGAAGGCATCCACAAAGCCATAGCGGCACCATGCCTCGGGGTAGTGGTCGTGGATAGTTCGAAGAACGCGCATGGTCGCCTGGGGAAGGAACGGCAGCGAGCCGCCTGCCGCCGCGGGAACGATGGTCCCATCGATCGGGCCCATGGCCGGCGGACCACCCCAGGCGACATACCCCCTCTCGGAATCCGACGCGGTGATTCCCCAAAGCGCGTTGCTGTAGTCGGAGAATTGCTCGTTCAGTTCCAGGCAAAATCGGCGATGCACATCCGTGGCGATGACCGAGTTTTGGAAGTAATCTGCATAGCGGTCCCGCTTGCCGCGAAAATCGAACCAGGCCTGCGAATACTGATGCACAAAAAGCGGCGCAAACGAGCCCACATAGCGCAGCCCGTCGTATTCGAAAATGGTCCGCTTCCAGGCGAACCAGGCCTCGCTATGGAGCGGGTGCGAGGCGGACCCCATGCCCAACAAGTACATCATCATCAGCTCGCTATAGAGGTCCCAGCGCGAAGGAATGAAACCGAGCTCGGGCGTCCATCCGTGCGAGAGCAGGCTGGTATCTTCCGAGAGCCAGTTCCACTCCACGCGATCGAAGATCGCATGGGCCAGTTGGGCAATGGTTTCGTCCTGAAAATGCGCACGGCAAGTGAGGACGCCGCAGAGCAGAAGGGCGGTGTCGACCGACGAAACCTCGGAGTCCCACATTCTTTCACCGGTGTTGATGTTCGCAAAGTGATAGAAGAACCCGCGATGCGTGGGCAGCTTGTGCCACAGGAACGACAAGGACTCGATGACTCGCAAGCGTGCCTCGGAGCCGCTCACGAAGCCGCGCTTCTCTCCGATGCAAATAGCAGTCAGCCCGAAGCCCGTGGAGGCGACGCTGGCAGCAGTACTGGTGTCTTTGGCGCGCACGTTGCAGCGGTCTTTGACTAATCCAGTCTGCGGATTCGCCTGTTCCCAGAAAAATAGGAAATTGCTGCGCTCGACTTCGTCCAGGAATTGGTCATCCTGTGCGGAGAGTGCGGTGGGCGAGGGAGGTGCGGCCGGCTGAGTGTGCTGCTGCGACGCCTGGTGCTGCGCAGCCGGCTGGGTGAGCAGGAGCAACCTGCTCGCATGGGCCAGCGGCAGGCCAAGAGACATGCCTGCCATTTGTCCCAGAAGCTTCCGGCGGGAGTTTCCGTGTTCTCTCGGATTGTCGAATCCGTAACTCTGCGGCCGCTTCATCCCCTCGATCCAATCCAGTGTTTGGACTCTGGCGCACGTCCGGCCAGCCCCGCGCGAAGCCGATTTCGGTAACGCTTGGAATTAGATGCCAAAAAGTCACCAGAGGTGAGCGGACCTGGGCAGCAAATCGAACCGGGGATGCGTCCAATCAGTTTGTAGGCGGATGAAAACTCAAGTGAGCCGGAACAAGGTTGTCGTGTGGACCATTATCGGGGTGGCCGGAATTGCGGCGGCCACTCTTCTCGCACTGCGCCTGCATCACTGGCGCCCCGGATCGATGACCATTCAGGGCGCGGTCATTCGCCGTGACGACGATACCCTGAAGGAACGGCCGGTCTCTGGCGCTCTGGTCACAGCTTCAGACGGTGCGACCAGCGCCACCACGCACTCCGATGCTTCCGGATACTTCAAGATTCCTTTTCCTGCGGTCGTCTGGCCGGGGCGGATGGTGGTCCTCAACTTTCAGCATCCTGACTACCAGCCTCTGGACCTCAAACTGGAAACCGGCCTCCGGTTAGCCGGTAGAGAGTTATATGTCGCGGCCATGACGCCCAACCCTCAGCATGCCGCCGAAAAGTCCGACCGTCCGCTCTCGGTGGTCTCCAACATCCGCGTGCGCTATACGGTCAACTCCCAGACCGAGGAAAACATTGGCAGCGCGGTCAAAATCTTTCAAGTTATCAACCAGGGGAACGTGGCTTGCAAGGGACGGGCCCCATGCTCTCCTGACGGGAATTGGAAGGCCTCAAGCGGCTCCGTGTCCCTGGATGCCGGTGCTGGCAACGAGTTTCGCAATGTGAGAGCGTCGTGCATTGCCGGGCCGTGCCCTTTCACGCGCATCGATTCCAGCGGCTTCGTCCATGGCGGCCGCACCATCAGCGCTTCGGCGCTGGATTGGTCGGATACGGCCACGTTTCTGCTGGAGGCTGAAGTCTTTCATGCAGCGATCCGCTCGAACCTGCGCCAATCCTATCCCGTGGTCTTTGGCCAGGCGCTTAACTTCACCCTGCCGCCGACGCAGGAGGGTGTCAGCATTGAGGCCGACCTCGATGGTGCTCCGATGGTGTTTCCGCTTGGACCGGACCTTTACCTGAGTTGGGCCACATGCACCGCAAGAACCAATACGGCGGAGCGAGAGAAGACCACGGTCTATCGCTGCGAACTCAAGCCCGGATACCGCTTTTGATCTTTCCTTCATGCAGGCCGCAATCGGTCTCAGATCGAAATCCCCGCCGAGCGGTAAATCTCTGTCATGTACTGCATGTCGCGCAGGCCTTCTTCGCCGGGAGTTTTCGGCTCCAGGCCGTTCTGAACGCAATGCGAAAAGTGCTCGGCCTGCAGCGTGAAGTGGGAGGGGTCGCGGGCCGGGTTGGGCTCGTCCAACTGCGTGCCGGAGAGCTCCCCGCGCAGATGCAGGCCCTCGTAAATGAAAGCTGGATTGGCGTCCAGCCAGCCTTTCGATCCGTGCACGCGATAAAAGCCGTTCATGCTGGCGCCGTAGCTGGTGTTGCAACTCGCCACGATGCCGGAAGGGAACCGCATGGTCCAGGCGATGTTCTCCTCGACCTCGTTGAAGCGGCCGTCGTGGTCGATCACCGAAGCGTAGGCGGAGATTTGCGCGGGCTCCTCACCGGTGAGATAGCGGCAGGCGTTCAGCGAGTAGATGCCCACGTCGAACAGCGGTCCGCCGCCGGCCATCTTCTTGTTGAGCCGCCATTCTCCGGGAGAGATGTTGAACCCGTTGGCGCTTTCGATGGCCTGCACCTGGCCCAGAGCTCCGGAGCGGATCAGCTCGATGGCCTTCAGGTTGGTGGGCTCATAGTGGCAGCGGTAGGCGATCATCAGCTTGACGTTGGCGGCCTTGCAAGCCGCGATCATGGCCTCGGCTTCGGCCACGCTCACGCTCATCGGCTTCTCGCAGAGTACGTGCTTGCCCGCCTTGGCGGCGCGGATGGTGTACTCGGCGTGCATGGAGTTGGGCAACGCCACGTAGACCGCGTCGATGGCCGGGTTGTGCGCGATTTCATCAAAATTATCGTAACTGTAAATGGAGTTTGCCGGCACCTCGTAGTGGGCCGCAATGCGCTCCGCCTTGTCGCGATGGCCGCTGACCAGGCCGGTGATTCTCGAATTGGCGGTCGAGAGCACGCCTGGCATGAAGTGGCCTGCGATGCGGCCGAGGCCGATAACGGCATAGCCGGTTTTTCGCTCAGAGGTTTGCGCAAACAGAGCCGGAGTAAAGCAGGCGGCCAGGCTGAGCGCGCCCAACTTGGTAAAGTCACGACGGGTCAGAGCTGCTGAATTCAGAGTCATGGCAATCGATTCTCACTTTCACGGGCTGGACCGCACGCAATGGGGAACGGAGTCTCACGCGCCTCCACTATAAATCGATGGTGTGAAAGGCGTGCAGGGCCGGAAGAAAATCACCGCCAGCGCGGGGGCGGTCTCCGCGTGACCGTGGCCAGCTTGCCCGTGACCGCGTACCGGCGCCGTTCGACGGGCGAGGAGAGCACCAGGCTGGTGACCGGGTTGCCGTAGGGCAGCAGCGCCTCGATCAGCGCCTCCAGGTCGGCCATGTTGCTGGTGGTCACCTTGAGCAGAAAGTCGTCGCCACCGGTCAGGTGGTGGCACTCGCGCACCTCTTCCAGGGTCTGCACATATTCGATCAGGCGGTGATAATGCTGGCCGCCGCAGCTCATGCGGATGAAGGCCATCACCTCAAGGCCCAGCGCCTCGCGATCGATCTCGACGGTGTAGCCGTGCAGGATGCCCGCCTCTTCCATCTGCTTGAGGCGCTCGGCGGTTGCCGTGGGCGAGAGGCCGATGCGCCGTCCCAGCTCTGCCAGGCTGAGGCGGGCGTTCGATTGCAGCTCGTCCAGCAGCTTTCGTCCGTAGCTATCGAGCAGTGCCGTGGAATCCATCGTCATAAACAGCCAGCATAGAGGATTTCACCACTCAAGCCAAATCTCATCGTGCATTCTGTCTGTACCGCACCCTGTTTCGCGCCTACCATCGAGTCCATGGACTCCTTACCCAAGAATTGCGTAATCCTCGACGGCCAGCCCTTGACGCTGGCTGAGATTGAAGCTGTTTCGCTGGCCGCCTGTCCGGTGGCGGTTGCGCCCGGCGCGTTGGCACGCGTGGTCCGCAGCCGGGCCCTGATTGAGAAGATTCTGGCCGCAGGGCAGACGGTCTATGGGGTCAACACCGGCTTCGGCAAGCTCTCCGATGTGCGCGTTCCTCCCGAGAGCCTGGCCCAGTTGCAGACCAACCTGGTTCGCAGCCACGCCGGCGGGGTGGGCCAGCCACTTTCTGAGGCGGAGTCGCGCGCCATGCTGCTGTTGCGCGCCAATGTGCTTGCCAAGGGCTTCAGCGGTTGCCGCACGGAACTGGTAGAGCTGCTGGTGGCGCTGCTCAACGCCGGGGTGCATCCGGTGATTCCGGAAAAAGGCTCGGTGGGCGCCAGTGGCGATTTGGCTCCCCTGGCTCACCTGGCGCTGGTGGCCATTGGCGAAGGCGAAGCGTTCTACAAGGGCGAGCGGATGGCCGGCGGCGAGGCTCTGCGCCGGGCCGGGTTGCGGCCCCTGGTCCTGGCTGCCAAGGAGGGCCTTGCACTGTTGAACGGGACCCAGGCCATGACCGCCGTGGGCGCATTGGCCGTGGCGCGCGGGATGCGCGTGGCGCAGTTGGCCGACCTGGCAGGAGCCATGTCTCTGGAAGCTCTGATGGGGACCCCGGCGGCCTTCGATCCCCGCATTCAATTGGCCCGGCCACACCAGGGGCAGATCGCAGCCGCCGAGCACCTTGTCGGGTTGCTTGCGGATTCGGAGATTCGCGAGGCGCATCGCGAGCACGATTCGCGTGTGCAGGATGCCTATTGCCTGCGCTGCATGCCGCAGGTACACGGCGCGGTGCGGGGTGCTTTGGAGCATGTGCGGGGCGTGCTGGAGATTGAGGCGGGGTCGGCTACGGATAACCCGCTTGTCTTTCCCGAGAACTCCTTGCAAACACAAACCCCCGGTGCGGTGCTGTCGGGAGGGAACTTTCATGGGGCGCCGCTGGCCTATGCATTCGATTACGCGGCCATTGTGCTCACCGATCTGAGCAGCATCACGGAGCGGCGCATCGACCGGCTTCTGAATCCGGACATCAACGAGGGGCTGCCGGCGTTCCTTTCGCCCGATCCGGGATTGTCCTCGGGGTTCATGATTGCGCAGATCGTTGCGGCGGCGCTGATCAACGAGTGCCAGGTTCTGGCTCATCCTTCGTCCACGGGCAGCATTCCCACGGATGGCGGCAAGGAGGATCACGTCTCCATGGGCATGACCGGCGCGCTGAAGCTGCGGCAGATCGTGGAACACGCCGAGCGGATTGTGTCCATCGAGCTGATGTGTGCGGCGCAGGGGCTGGAGTTTCGCAAGCCGCTCAGGCCGGGCAGGGAAGTGGAGCGCGCCCTTGCTGTGGTCAGGTCCGTAGTCCCGCGGCTTGAACAGGACCGGACCCTGGCTCCCGACATTGAGGCGCTGGCCGCGGCCATCCGCAGTGGGGCCTTCAACGACTGGTGCCAATATTGATCCGGCCCTGAAATAGAAGCACCGTGCCCCATCCATTTCGCAAGTTTCATCGCGGAATGGGTGGGAAGGTATGACCTTATTTAGGGGCCGGATCCATAGTGCCTCAGGCTATTTCACGGTGATGTCGCCGTCGACATCGACCACCAGGTCGTCCCCCAGCAAATGCATGGAGTGGACAACCAGCTTTTGCAGGGAGACTTTGAAGCCTGTGGTGGCGGTCGAGTCAGCCAGGGCCTTGCGCAACAGGTCGGCGGCATTGAGCTTCATGCTGGATGGAAGCTGGTGGCTGAGGAAGGGCGTCAGGAAGAAGTTCAGCTCCTTCTGGTCGACGATCTTGTCCAGGCGGGCATCGCGGAAGCCGATCGTTTCTCCCTCGCCGAAGGGGGCCAGGGAGACCTCGGGCGTGGTGTTGAGACTGATGCCCAGGCAGGAGTTGCCCCAGGCTTTGCCCATCTTGGCGTGGGCCTTGATGACGACAACGACGCGGTCCTCGGTAAAGCTGAGCTGAGCATCGTCGGCATAGATGTAGCAGGGGGTCTGGGCGGTGCCTTTTAGATAATAGCGTCCATTTGGGCCGCTGAAAAGCTGCTGTTTGAGAGTTCGTTGGAGCACGTCGCGGTTGACTTTCAGTTCTACTGCGCCCGAAGACGCTACAGCGCTGGCGAGCAGCAGAAGACTGCCCGCCAGCATCCGTAAGGATGTTGTCATAAGAGTATATGTCTCCAGAAGATCCGGTATTGACTGCTTTGATCATACAAAGCGGCGCAGAAGGGGGCAAGAAATTAGAGAAAACCATGTGCTAAGTCTTTGTGGCATAATGAGCTGTGGCGGTTTTGACTATCGAGGCTTAAAAGCGGCATTTTGATGCAGATAAAGCCATTTTGCTATTGATTTTTGAAGAAAAAATACGTAAAATAAGACTCTAGAGTATTCCTCTGGACCAACAGGATCCCCAGCCACTGGCCGAGGATGTTAACGCAAAACACCTTTTGTTAAGGACACCAAATCAATGGCAAAACGTCGTGGAAATCCGAATTGGGGCAAGCCGGAGCCCATTGGCCCGGTTGTGCCCACTGTGACCTCCTTCGAGCAGATTGTGAAGGAGTTCAAGCTTAGCCCGGATCAGTACATCCGGTCTACCCGCCTGCGGGAGTGGGCTCGACGGAACAAGAATTCCAAGTATATCCCCGAGGCGCTTCTCGAGGCCTGGGGCTTTGAGATTGAATCGACGTTGTAGTCCCCATTTTTTTGCTTGATTGAAGAAAAGCGCCGCCTTCGGGCGGCGCTTTTGCTGTTTACGCCCGCCATCGGCGAGAATAAGAAAGTTATCATGCCAGATACCGCACGCACTTTCGAGCCCCCTTTTATCGATGTCCCCGGCGCTTTGGACGAGATTCGCGCCGGCCGTATGGTTGTTGTGGTCGACGACGAGGATCGCGAGAACGAAGGCGACCTGACCCTGGCCTCCGAATTCGTGACGCCGGAAGCCATCAACTTCATGGCTCGTTACGGCCGCGGCCTCATCTGCCTCACGCTCACCGAGGAGCGAGCCGACCATCTGCGCCTGTTCCCCATGACCGCGCAGAACTCCTCCCGCTTCGGCACGGCGTTTACCGAGACAATCGAGGCGCGCGAAGGCGTCACGACAGGAATCTCGGCCGCCGACCGCGCGCAGACCATCCGCACCGCCATCGCTCCCGGCTCGAACTTTACCGATCTGGCGCGTCCCGGCCACGTCTTTCCGCTCCGCGCCCGCAAGGGGGGAGTGCTGGTGCGCGCCGGGCAAACCGAGGCCTCTGTCGATCTGGCCCGGATGGCCGGATTGAATCCGTCCGGCGTCATCTGCGAGATCATGCGCGACGACGGAGAGATGGCCCGCATTCCCGACCTCATCCCGTTCTGCCGCGAGCACGAGCTACGGATTCTCACCGTGGCCGAGCTGATTCGCTACCGGTTGCGCAACGAGCGCTACATCGTGCGCGCCGGGGAGAGCCGCATTCAGACCCGCTACGGCGAATTTCGAATGATCGCTTACGAGAGCGAGGTGAACGGCGGCGAAAGCCACGTTGCGCTGGTGCGCGGCGACCTTTGCCCCGGCTGTCCCGCGTTCCACGACGGACCCGCAGTCGGCAGCTCGACAGGAGATTTGGGGGTGGCGGGAGCCATCCAGACAGAACTGCGGCCGCCGTGTCCCCACGCGGTCCTAGTGCGCGTTCACACCCGCTGCACGGCGGGTGACGTGTTTGCCGCCGACTGCCATTGCCGCGAAACGCTTGACCAGTCCATGCGCATGATCGCCGAGGAGGGTTGCGGCGCGGTGATCTATCTGCACAACACCTCGCGGGGTTTTGATATCGACCATGAACCGGCGCCTTCGGCCGTCTTTCAGCCGGGCGGGGAGGCGGCTCCCGATGCGGCGTCCGCCTCCGATGCGGGCCGGCTGATTCTCCACCAGGAACTCCGCGCACGCGAAGGCTCACAGGCGCGCACCGGGCGGATTTTGCGCGCTATCGGCCTGGGCGGCCAGATTCTGTCGGATCTGGGCATCCAACGCATCCGCCTGCTGTCGAATACACCCATGCACATTCCCGCCCTGGAGGGCTTCGGGCTGGAGATCGTCGAACAGGTCGCGATTCCGGTGGAGGAGTGCACCCGGGTGGGGTAAAGACAGAGTTTACGCATTCCCGCTCATGGGGCTGAACAGGCGCGCGTGTTTTGTGATATGAATCATCTGGCGCCCTTCCTTCGCGGCATCCGCCCAAAACGCCGCGAAAATCGGAGCCATCCCCAGGAGACCGGCGTTCATGATTTCGGGCCCCAATGCAGACGACCGGTTAGCTCTCTACAGCTTGAGCTGGACATACGCGCAGGACGGCAAGTTTGCCGTGGATGCCGGCACGGGAATCGTGGTCGATGCCAATCCCGCTGCGGAAATTCTGATGGGCTACTCCCGCGATGAACTCGTTGGGATGCATGTGACCATGCTGCACCCGCAGAGCCAGAGCGAGCGGGTCAGGGATGAATTCCGGAAGGCGACTGAGCACGCCTCGGTTCATCCCGGCTTTCACATCCGGCGCAAGGACGGCGGTTCAGTGCCGGTGGCGATCTGGTCATCGGAAGTGTTGCGGCTGGCGGGCCAATCTCTGGTCATCGTCGAGTTCCGCGACATCACCGATCAAGTACAGAAGGAGCATCGGCTCTCGGCGCAGAACTGGGCGCTGTCGGCCTTTTCCATTGCTGCGTTGGCTCTGGGGCGGGCGCAAAACACCGAAGGATTGTTGCAGTCCATCTGCGACGGCATTACGCGGGAGTCCGTTTACCTGCTCGCGTGGATCGGCATTGCAGAGGACGGACCGGACAAGAGGATTCGTGTTGCGGCGTCGGCGGGCAGCGCTTCCGGTTATCTGGATGGACTCAATCTGAGCTGGGCGGAGAACGATCCGGCTGGGCAAGGCCCGACGGGCATCAGCATTCGCACCAACACGCTGCAGATCGTCGAGGACATAGAGGAGCACGCTTTCTATGAACCGTGGCGCGAATCGGCGCGGCGGTTCGGGATTCGATCCTCTGTATCCGTGCCTCTTCTGATCGAGGGCATTTGGCAAGGCGCCATGAACGTCTATGCCGCCCGGCGCAACGCATTTGAATCCGCTCCGGTTGAAGTGTTTGAGCGCCTTGCCGCGCAGGTGGTCCATGGTGTGGAGGCACTGGAACACAAGCGGCTGCTGCATGCCGAGCGTCTGCATCTGGAGAAGACACAACGGCATCTGACCGACGCGCTGTCCGCGTCCGTGTCTGCCATGGTTACCGCGATGGAAATGCGCGACCCCTACACCGCGGGCCACGAGAGCCGAGTGGCAGAGATTGCCCACGCTATCGGCAAGGAAATGGGCTGGGGTGAAAACCGCCTGCAAGCGGTGCGGATGGCCGCCCTGGTTCACGATATCGGGAAGATTTCCATACCGACCGAAATCCTGGGCAAGCCGAGCCGCCTCACAGAAGCGGAATTCGCACTGGTCAAGCGGCATCCTGACACCGGCTATGCCATTCTGAAAGACATTCCGTTCACTTGGCCGATCGCCGATATCGTGCGCCAGCACCACGAGAAGCTCGATGGCTCCGGATATCCCCAGGGCCTGAAAGCGGATCGCATCCTGTCTGAATCCATGGTCCTGGCCGTTGCGGATATCGTGGAAGCGATGGGGTCAAACCGGCCTTATCGAGCGGCGATCAATCTCGATTTGGTGCTTAAAGAAATTGAGAGCCAGGCCGGCGTTCTGCTGGATGCAGAGACTGTCCTGAGATGCGCGGCGCTGCTCCGGGCGAAAAAGATCGCGCTGCAAAGTAACAATAATCACTGATCGAGCATTGCCGGCCACCACCCGCCCGTCTCCGTGACAGCACCGTGCCCCATCCTTTGTGCCTCTTTTGCACAAAGGATGAGATACCACAGAGATCCATCTCGACCGCAAAGAAGGAAACTCTATAGTTTGCGCTCATCCACATTGTCGATAGCCACATCCGGTTGCTGGCGGCTGCCGAAACTGCGAAACTCCTTGACTTGTCTCAGATCGAAAGCGGGCGCTGCGCCCTGCGGCGTGCGCACACGGAAAAAGTCCGCCCCCACCACATCCTTGAGCCAGAAGGCAGGCCGTGCGTCGGCCGCGCGCGTGGCGATTTCGACGTTGCTCACCTCCAGATTGCGCACATGGCGCGCAAAGATGCCGCTCGCCGGAAGTTCGCCGAACATCCCTGGGTCAGGATAAGCGCACTCGCGTTCTTCGGGCTCAAGCGTGGCCATTTGCGCCGAGCCGCCGCCCACCTGTTCGAGAAAAACGTCGCTGATCTTGATGTCTTCGATTGCGTGGCCGGGAACGCCGCTGAGGATCGATGGCAACGGCGATGCGCCAGAGCTGGTGATGTTGCTCAAGATAATGCGGCGCATTACGCCGGGCCTGGCGTCGCGCGGACCCCTCATGCGCGTGCCCAGCCGCAAAAACAGCGGGGCGCTGCGGATGTCGCGCATGGTGATGCCGGTGAAGGTGATGTCTTCAATCAGTGCGCCGTCTTCGGATTCCAGGGCGAATCCCTGGCAGCTCTCGAAGACACAGTTGGAAATGGCGACGTTGCGAAAGCCGCCGTTCGACTCGGTGCCCAGCTTGATGCGGCCCGTGGCCCAGTGCTTCACGGTTGCCCGCTTCCATGTTCCATCCAACACCGAGCCCAACTCGTAGTCGCCGGTAACGTAGCAGTTGGTGATGGTCAGGTTTTCCGTGGGCCGCGCGTAGCCCAGGGCAAATGAGCTTTTGGGGCAGATGCCGTCGTCCCAGGGCGAGTTGACGGTGCAGTTGGAGACGCGCACGTTGCGGCAGCAGTCAATGTCCATGCCGTCGCGGTTGGTGTCGATGGTGAGGTTGTCGATGGTGAGGTTGTCCACGCCCGTGGCCAGGATACCGAACCAGCCGCCTTCGAGGATCTTGAAATCGCGCAGCAGCACGTTGTGGCAGTTCTTGAGCGCGATGGCCTTGTTGCCCACGCCCGGCTTGGTGGTGTCTGCGCGTCCCGGCTCCTTGTCCCAGCCGCGCGTCAGGCCCTTGCCCCAGATGAGCCCCGGACCGGTGATGGAGACACTGTCAAGATCTTCGCCCCAGATCAGCGAGTTGTGCCAGTGGTTGTGCCCGTAGTCCTGGTAGGGCTCCCACGCGCCCTGCGGTTCGGCCGCATCGTAACCGCCGGTCATCGTGCCGTCGAGCGGCGTGGGGCTTGCCAGCAGCACCGCGCCGTGGTCGAGATAGAGGCCAACCTTGCTCTTCAATCGAACGGAATAGCTCAGGTAGATGCCCCCAGGGAAGTACACCGTGCCTCCGCCGGCCGCGACAGCCGCGTCAATCGCCCGGTTGATGGCTGGTGAGTCGATTGCCGCTCCATCGCCCACCGCGCCGTACTGGCGCACATTGAACCCTGAGCCGGGTTGGGCCGGACTGGCCGATGCGCCCGCGTTCAATGCCCCAGCCGCTCCCGGCGTCATTGCTGCCGCCATTCCACCGCTTGCCATCTTCAGCAATTCTCTGCGCTGCATCATTTTCTTCTCAAAGTTGAATGAATCTTGTTTTTCACGAGTCGCATGCAACAGATTATTCCAACTCGGCCATTGTTCCACACGGGGGTGGAAACAGGGCAAAGCAAAAACGAATCGTCGTTGCCGGGCATTGTTCAAGAGAAGACACGAGATGCTGCAAAAAGGTTGCTCGAGTCTATATCAGAGAATGCCTCACAGCAGGAGGCCGAAATCTCTCAAACGGCTAAACCCCACGATCTTCGAGTCCTTTTCGGCAGGACTAAACCTGTGCTAGGTCACAAAGCCGGTTTTTGAAGGACGCTGTGGAAGCTCTCTGAACCTACGATTAGCCGAAAAGTATTGATTTCGTTGAAAAGTGGTCAATACGGCTCACCAAACCTCATAATAGATTCATACCATGGACAGAAATGTCCGGCGGGAAGACTCGCCATCGGCAATCATGCGGAAACGCATATCCGCACTCGATTGGCCCGATTGCGAAGACGCTCTCTGAGGCCACCATACTCGCACGAGGAAAGGTTCGGTTCGATGAGCGTTCATCTCGTAAACCCCAGTGACAATTCTTTCGGCACGGCCGTCATCACGCCACGATGGCTGTTTGTTCTTGCCGCGGCAACACCGCAGATGGCGGGCGATCCCATTCTTGTGGATGAGTCTCTGGAACAGATTGTGCCGGAGTCCATTCAGCCGGGAGATATTGTTGGCATCAGCGTCCATACTGGCAATGCGCTGCGCGGGTACGAGGTGGGCCGGATGGCGCGCAGCCGCGGAGCGTGGGTTGTCTATGGCGGAATTCACGCCACGCTGTTTCCCGAAGAAGCTCTCGATCGCGGACAAGCACACGCCGTGGTGACCGGCGATGGCGACATCGCCTGGGCCAAGGCAGTTGCCGATTGCATGGCCGGTAAGCCGGAGAGAATCTACGAAGGCGGCAAGATTTCAGGCGGCGAATTTCTTTCCGCGCGCTGGGACCTGATGAAGCCTGAGAAGTATATGTGGGCCTCGGTGCAGACCATTCGCGGATGCCCCAAGCACTGCTCGTTTTGCAGCGTCTGGCGCACGGATGGACAGAAGCCCCGGCAGCGGAATCATCAACGCGTCGTCGATGAGATCGTCGAACTGCGACGCATCGGATTTCGCTTTATTGCCCTGGCCGACGACAACTTCTATCCGGTGAGTTTCACCGATCTGCGCCTGGCTCGCGAACAGAATAACCTGGCCAAAGTGGAAGAGCTGACGGCCATTCGCCGGGAGCGCTTCCAACTGATGGAAGAGCTGGCAAAACTGCCCAGGGACATGGTGTTTTATACCCAGATCACCATGGAGGCAGGCGAGGACGGCGAGTTCCTGGATGCCATGCGGAAGGCTAATATCAAGGGCGCGCTGGTCGGGGTCGAGGCGGTCACGCCGGAAGGACTCAAGGCGGTCTTCAAGGACTGGAACTACTCCGGCGAGGCGCTGGCTAATCAATTGCAGACCTTCAAGAAGCACGGTGTCCACGTGCTCGGTTCGTTCATCTTCGGCCTGCCCACCGACAAGCCCGCCACCTTCGACGCCACAGTGGAGATGGCGCTGAAGGCCGGCGTCACCTTTGCCCAATTTGTGATGATGACGCCGTTTCCGGGCACCGTAGATTTCGGGCGCTGGGAAAAGGAACAGGCCGCGAATCCCACCATGGTGGGTGATGTGCCGATCACGCGCTATTGGCTGATCCCCATCGACGTTCGTCCCAAGATGTTCACGCCCCATCCCACGATGAGTTCGGACGAAATCCGTGAGCGCACGCAAAAGGTCTGGGACAAGTTTTACGAGTGGGGCGCTATCTGGAAGCGGTCGTCCTGCACGCCCAACCTGACCTCAAGGATCGCGTTCATCTTTCTCTCCAAGCTCTACCGGCAGATGTACGCGGGCACCGGAATCTCAACCGACAGTGCACGACGCAAGAAGTCGAAGGCCTGGGCAAGGTGGACGGCGCGGCAATGCAAGAGGCTGTTCCAGGCCAGACCCATGCCGGAGCTTGAGCCGCGCAGGTGGGAGCCTGGATTGACGCCTTCTCTCAGTCAGGCGTCGTTCGCCGGCGGCGATGCGGCCACGATGGCAGGACCCTTTGTTGTGATGCCGAAAAAGTGAGGGCGGGATCCGCGTTCGTGGCGGGATCGGATTTCTAGATTCCCAGGTCTCAAAGGCGAGACCTGGGGCACCCGGCTTTACATGTCGCGGAAAAACTCATTTCTCATCCCGAAAAGTGTCAGGGCACGACTTCAGTCGTGCCGTAAACCAGCCAATATTGACGCGGGCTTTAGCCCCTGAGGGATGGTTGCCGGCGATTGGACGCCAATTTGGAGCCAATTGTAAATGGCTCTGTTTCCGGCCGCCTGCTCCGGGTCTGTGACCGCTTGTTCTTGTACCAACTGCGGGTGCCCCAGGTCTCGATTTTGAGACCTGGGATATCACGAACTCGGAGTACGAAATCACGACCACAGGGTCTTAGTTGAGGATTTAGCTCCTGCCTGCTCCGGTACCTTAAACTATCAAAACAGGGATGAAGAGAAGCCGTGCGATGCGCATGGACGGCGGGCATTGTCGCGGGGGTACAACCGCGCGACGGACGCATTGTGAAAGATTGAAAAACAGAAGTTAACTTGATGTGAGGTTATGGCTATGAACGAATGCTCGAAGAAGAACGGACTGATGGGCAAGGCGGTGACCGGAAAGCCGGTGACACAGTGCCAGGATCTGGACGAATTGTTTTCGGGATCTCTTCCGGCGTTCGGCGGCGCCTACCTGCGGCGGGTCTATGAAGCGCTGAAACAGGTGATCGAAAAGCGCATTCCCCTGGTCGTGACGTGCGCCGGACCGATCACGGTTTCCGATCAGCACCGCGCGTGGCTCATTCCGCTGCTCAGGGCGGCGAACACGGCCTACCTCACGGTCACGGACGCCATCTGCTACCACGATGGACACGACTGCCTCCGCAAGACCGCGGAACGCCCCATCCGCGAAGTGAATCTCTTCGGCGACGATGCCGAGCTTCGCGAGAATGGCGTGATTCGCGTGACCGACACCGGCTTCGACGAACAGGTGCTCTTCGACCAGGATGCCGTATTCACGGGGATACTGCAAAGGCCCGAATTCCAAAAGCGGATGACGACCACCGAACGCAACTATCTGCTCGGCAAGCAATATGCCGAGCGGGAAAAAGCGCTCGGCGTTGCGCCCGGCCTTTTGAGCACCTGCGCCGATCTTGAATTGCCGGTTTTCATCGGAGCACCTGCCGATGGCAGCGGGTTCCTGAACTCCGTCAAGCTCTGGACGCTCGCACGGCTGGGGAAGATCAAATATGGATTCGATTACGATCTTCACGAAGACGTGTTCGAGTCTTGCGCCTACCATCACTGGGGGTTGTTCGATTCCGAAGCCAAATCGCTGGCTATCCTGATCCTGGGAGGCGGCGTTCCCAAGAATTATTCGTTGCAGCCGGAACCCACGCTGTCGCAGATATTCTTCCTCAAGAACATTCGCGGCTATGACTACGATGCGCAGATTGTTTCCTCGCCTGTGACGGATGGCAGCCTGTCTTCGTGCGCGCCCGCGGAAGCCGTTTCCTGGGGCAAGGTCAATCCGGAAACCTACACAACGCAGACGGTAAGCATGCAGGGAGATTATTCGTCCTACATGCCTTTCATTGTGCGCGCGCTGGTCGGCAAGGATCTGCTGCACAACCCGCCGGAGCCGCTTCGCCTCTACGGCAAACGCGAGGAACTGAAGGACAAGCTGCTGGCGGCGATCGGCAACGACGAGGGAGCCATGGAGGAGATCATGGCGAGCCTCACGCTGCCGGCAGAGCTCAAGGTATAAGGGCGTTTTGAAGAGCACGGTTTCTATTGATCCGGCCCCTATTCAATTGAGACAAGGAAAAGCACAAAACAAACGCAGGTCCTTCGACTCCGCTGCGCTACGCTCAGGATGACAGCTTGGTAGTGGCGCAATGGTCTTGGGTCGGATCAATAAACAAAGGGGACGGGCTTTGGCCCGTCCCTTTTTGTATCGATGGTTGTGAAGCAGGGTCTATGCCTTGGCGGAAGCGAGCAACTCGTTCACCCTGGCCATTACCTGGAAAGCGTCGGCAATGTAGACCACGTCGGCTTTGCCGCGCGTCCAGCCGCAGTTGGGGTCCAGGCTGATGGCGCGCCGGTCGCCGATGAATCGCCAGCCCACTACGTGCGGCTCTTCGCCGTGGCAGCAGGTCGACAATCCCTTGGCGTGGCGCGGCGTCGCGCCCGTCTGCCCAATCTGGTTCAGATGCGTCAGAAAAGGAAGCACGGAGTTTCCTTCGCCGCCCTGATCGACGAGGGACTTGCTACTGCCGAGCGATGCGCCCGTTGCGTGCAGGAAACCGAGAATCAGCTCGCCCGCTTCGGCGGCATGAATCTGGCCGTCGGGCTGCTTCTTGGTCCAGCCTGCTCCCGCAACAAACAACATCTTCGCGTCGGGCCGAATGGTCTGCGCGTCCTGAGCCGGGGCGCGGAAGCCGCTGACGGTGGTGCGCTGCGTAGGAAGTTGAACGGCAATCTGCTCGATCTGGGCCGCGCCGGGTTCGCCGGCAAAGGCTGTGTGGGTTCCGGCGTCGAGCAGCAGAAACCACGGCCGCACGTCGCGCGAGAGCACGGCTTCAACCCGCTGGCGATAGAACCAGCGCGTGGCTTCGACCGATTCCGTGCCGCCGAGGGCGGTGATGTGCGTATCGATGAAGCCGCCCAGCCGGTGCGCCACACCCGCTGCAACCCGCGTCAGGCGCGAACTGCCGGGGGCCAGGACGAGGTTGGCCTGGGCAGCACGGCAAAGGGCCTCGCATGCCGCGGCGTCGCTGGCATAGCGCGCCTGCGCGAACGCTTCGCCGGAAACGGCCAACAGGCGCGCTCCTGTTGAAGCCAGAACGCCGGCTGCGGCGGTGGCGTCGACGGCAAGAATCCCGATGGTGAGGGAAGCGGAGAGCCGCGCAGCCAACTCCTTGCCTGCGGTTACAGCTTCGAGCGATGCGCGTGTGAGTGCAGAGCCGGTTTCGTCGGCATGAGTCAGTACAAGAATCGTTTCCATCATTCGGCTCCAATCCACGCGACCAGCTCGGCTGCGATTTCGTCGGGGGCCATGTCTTTCACCACGCGTGTTGTCCGCTGCTGCTTGGGCAGTGCGGCGGAAACGTAGCGCAGGCCGTTGGCTTCGAGCTTTGCGGCCTTGGCCTTTTGCAGCGCGGGCATAATCGTCCGCATGTTGGCCATTCCCACCTGCGGATTGTTGCGCGGCTCGGCCAGATTGCCGGTGGCCCAGCCAAGCACGGCCGGGGTTCCGGCGCAGACTGAGACTTGATGCTTGCCGCCTTCCACGCGCTCCAGCACTTCAAAGCTGCCGTCGTCGCGCAGGTCGATCTGGTCCACGCCCTGGAACTGATCGGTGATGCCCAAGCGCTCGCCGACGAGTTGCAGCGTCACGCCCGCGCCCCTTGTTGCCGACTCCCAGCCGCCGAAGAGCAGGCACTTCGTGCGGTCCAGGTCAGGAATCGCGGAGATGGCCTCTGCCAGCGCTGCCGCTGTCGCGTGCGCGTCGGGAAAGCCGCCGATGGGGCTGTCGATGGGAACCAGTTGGAAGCTCACCTTCTGGGCCACGGTCATCATCACCTGTTGCAACTTGGCCTTGGGGCCGAGCGAGACCAGCCAGACCTTACTGCCGGGATTCTTCGCTGCCAGGCCGGCCGCTTCATAGAGCGCGCTGGCGGCCCAGGGGTCCAGCACCGCGGGCAAGACCATCTCGTTCTTCAGCCCCGGACCATTGGGCCCGGTCACTGGCTCCAAAGTTTGCAGCGGATCGGGTACGATGCCCGCGCAAACCACGATATGTACTGCATTCGCCATGTAATTTTCCTTGATTCTTTTCTGATGGAGTGAATTTCCAGTTTGTTCAACCAATGCGCATCTGAAAATCAAGAAGGTCCCTGGTCTTGAACAAGGGACCTCCCAGGTCCTATCTGGACTCTCGGTCGAATTTAAGGATCACAATACCAGTTTAGCGGTCTTGAGCGGCGTGTTCGCTCGACAGCCTCGTCGAGCGAACGAGGAGGCTGTCGAGCTCAGTTTTCCGCCGAGTGCAGCCCGCCTGCGCCGGCGCGGAACTCGATGTTCGAGTGCTCGCCGTCGGGCGAGTGGCCGCAGTTCCACAGGCAGCCGCCGCAATGAATACACTTCTCGCGTTCGAATGCAGGCAAGCCGTCTGCGCCCAGTGTAATCGCCTGCCCGGAGCACATGGCGATGCAGGTCTTCTCCTCGCAGGCAATGCACAGCCCCGCATCGCGGAAGATTACATGATCGGCGAACCCCGGCATGGCCTGCACCTTGCCGCCCATCAGCAGCGCGTCCTGGTGCGAGACCAGCAGACGGCCATCGAAGGGAATCTCCGGCCAGCCGCGCGCGCTCATCAGCGCATCGTGCAGTGGACGCCCATCGGCCAGGGCCACGGCTGCGGCGTCTTTGAGTTTGAGGTCCGCGGCCGAATGCGCAATTTGCTTGTGGGCCGGGGGAATGTGCGTTTTGAGAGAGAGTTTGCCGCCGGTCAGTCCAGCCAGCGCCATCCCGACCATGCCTTTGACGAAGCCGCCATGGAAGCCGTTACGTGCATTCTCCGCTTCGCGTGCGCCGCGTTCCACTGCGCTTGCGCGGCGGCGGGTTTCATACGTAGCGGCGAGGTTTTCCCGCGTGAACGCCTTGCCCGCGCGCAGCAGTTCGATCACCGCCTCGCCCAGTTGCGTTCCGGTGGCCCAGGCCTCGTCAACGCCCGAGCCGGTCAGCATGTTGGTCGAGCCGGAGCCCTCGCCGATGCGCGCATAGCCGTCGCCCGTGAGAAACGGCTCGCCGTGCTTGCCCGACTCTTCAAGAGATTTGGCCCCCCACGAACGCAGCTTTCCGTCCTTCAGAACCTTCCACAGTGCGGGGTGCTGAATGTAGTGCTGAAGATAGCGGTAGGCGGTGCGCGAAGGGTTGCTCATCCACGAGGGAACGAAGATGCCCACCGAGACCAGCCGCTCTGGATGCACGTATAGGAAGCCGAAAATCTCCGGCTCAGGGAATCCAAAGGTGTGCCAGACAGTTCCCGGTTCCAGCGGCGAGTCTTCGGGCAGCTCAATGACTAACTTCATGCCCAGCGCCCACTCGCGGTGCGCGTGTCCCGCGGGCAGGCCGAGCTTTTCGTCGATAGCCTGGCCGACCGCGCCGACCGGACCGTCGCCTACGACCGTCAGTGCCGCGCGCACATCCATTCCGGCCATGAAACCGTCGGTGGGAGCGCCCGCCTTATCCACGCCCTGGTCGGCGAGGCGGAGTCCTTCCACTTTCTTTCCTGCAATGATCGGTTCGCTCACCGGCGTGCCCGGCCAAATCTGGACCAGGCCGCTAGCCATCAACTGCGAGCCAACCCACTGGTTGAACTGGCCAATGGACATCACCAAGCCGCCGTGTTTGTGCAGAAAGGCCGGCGTCCAGGGCAGTTCGAAGGCGTGGTCTTTCACGCCCAGGAGCTTCCCTCCCATGCGAAGAAAAGAATCGCCGATCCGCAAGAGCGCGGAGCGCCGGCTGGCGCCGATCGGGTCGAGCAGGTACATCACCCGCTCGCTCTTCACTTCGACGGCCATGGGAATCTCGGCCAGGTTCAAGTCAGGGAAGCTGGAACGAATGCTCTGGCCACCGGTAACCACGCCGCTTACTCCAGCGGCAATGTCGTCGGCGCGTTCGTAGCAGAGCACCTGCAGCGGCATTCCCGGCGCGACCTTGCTTTCGAAGGCCGGATCGGCGGGGTTTTCATTCCAAGCCTTCGTGAGCGTCGCAAGGAAGCCGCCCATGGCGGGACCAAAGCCAGCGCAGGCGATGTCGACCTCCATCGCCGGACGTTCGATTGCTTCGGCTTGTGGTTCCACGCTCATGCGCGTCTCCTCGTGGACCTGTCCGGTCCGGGTTCGTGGTATCCCACCCTTTCGCCAGAAAGAAGGCGAAAGGATGAGGCGCCCAGTTTGTTCGATCAAAGGGCAAGCTAGTAGCTAGAAGCTAGTAGCTGTCTTTACGCCGGATAATCCAGCGCTTCGGGAATCATGACCCTGGCGACCGTTGCCGCGGCGCGATCCTTGGCCAGGCGCGAACCGCTCAGGCAGCAAGCGAGTTTGTTTTGCAGGCGCAGGAACTCGCCGTTGCGGCCGCAATCCGCGCACGGGCCGGCCTTCTGCGGGTGGTTGCCGTCTGTGGACAGCACATCGACGCTCATGGCCGAGATGCCGGGCATCGTGTCCTCAAGCTCCTCAAGTTCACTGGCCAGGAAGCAGCCAGCGTGGCTTTCGTCCTTCCAGTTGGGGTGTTCGTTGTAGCCGAAGACCAGCTCCGCGCAAATGCGGGAAACCTCGCCCGCCGCCTGTGCCGCCTGCGTGTGGCACAGATCGCTGAGGAACTGGACCGTTCCTTCCAGGCCCTCTGAAGCCACCGGATCGTCCGCGCCGCGCGCTTCGAGTTCCAGCACGTCGAGAATCTGCCAGCGCGAGGCCAGCAGCCAGCACAGCGCATCGGCCAGCGGGAAGGTCACGCCCTGGCGCTGTCCGTGATAGAGCTTGCCGCCGTTGGGATCGGTGGCCTTTTGCAGATGATTGAGCGTCCACAGCCACATCTGCATCGCCGACGCCAGGGTGCACGCGCCGGTTCCTGGATGTTCGCTGGCGATTCGCCGCATTTCGGCCGTCCAGGAGCGGAATTCGGCTTGGAAGACATCGGAGGTCATGGTCACCGTCAACTGCCGGCGCTGCACAGCTTCAGGGCCTTCGTAAGTGGCTTCCAACTGCGCGTCCATCCACTTGTTGGCCAGGAAGCCGGGACAGTCTTCGGTGATGCCGTAACCGCCCATCAGGCTCACCGCTTCGCGCAGCAGGTTGGCGCCGTGACCGGTGTTCCAGAGCTTGGTGGCCGGGCACAAAACGTTGCCTTCGGCGTCTCGGAGAACATACTGCACCAGCGGATCGGCCTCCAGTTCGGCGCGGCGCGGCGAGTTCGGCTCAAGCGAAAGCAGTTCGATGGCCCGCTGCTCGCTTTCTTTGAGCGCCTTCATCTCGGCGCGTCCGCCCTGGATGCCGCGCTCCTTCAGAATGGCCGTCTTCTCTTTTTCGATCGGGTCCAGTTCGTCAAACAGGCGTGCGGTGGCAAAGCCCAGCGAAGTGGCCGCCTCGCCCGTGGCCCACACGTCCACCAGCCGGTGCAGCGCGTCTTCCCGCTGCTGAATCCCTTGCTCGTAGCGCACCGTGCCGGGCCTTGCGCCTTCGGCCCCGCGGAAGCGCTCGCGCTGGTAGCGGATCACCGGTTCGACGGCCGAAAGCAGCTTGGCCGCCGTCATCACGCCCACGGCTACGCGGGTGCGCCGGAAAACCGCCTCGATGATCTCGCTGTGGTTGAAGTTGGGGACGATCACGCCGTCCTTCACGGTGTATCCGCCCACAATGCGGCTGGCCGGAACTTTCAAATTGAAGATCGGGTCGCCGGTGGACGAAAGCTGGTGAACCAGTTTCTTTGTCGGAGTTCCGTGGTCGAAGGTGCCCTCGTCCGTATCTTCCAGGATCACCACGCAACTGCCCTTGATGCGCGGGTCGTCGGAGTTGACCGCCGCGGTGACAAAGTTGGCGAAGGCGATGTTGGTGATGAACCGGCCGCGCTTGTCCACCTGCAGCCAGGGCTCCTCGCCGTCTTTCCACTCGGCCACGCGCAGTTTGCCGCTCAACATGCCGGTGTCCACGCCCACATAAGGAATTGGCTCGGTCAGCACGAATGCGCCGCGCCAGGGCTTGCGGTCCTCATCCGGCTGCGGAGGAGCGGAAAGGCTCATGTAGTGGTTGGCCTGCTCTTGGGTTCCGCGCTCGTGAATCGGCGAGAGGGCCAGAAAGCCGGCCAGGCTGGCCGTGGCCGCGCCGCCGTCTACCCAGGCCAGCTCGAATGCCGCCAATGACAAGGCCAGGTTCTTCGGCCCGGCGATGAATCCGCCCTCTTCCGGCTCCATGAAGATCGCGGTAATGCCGGCGCGGTCAAACGCCAGCAGCATCTCGTTTTTTCCCGGGGTCCACTCGTGCGTGTTGCGTTCCCCGGCCGCCACCATGCGAGCCACGGTTCCCCGCGCCACTCCGCGCACCGACTGCACCAGCATTTGCAAGTCGAACCGGTCCGCGAACCGCCATTGAATCTGACGCACCGCGTCGCCAGGAAGAGTGAGCATGGTTTTTGCCTCGGATAACGCAGATGAACCCATAAGTTTCGTCCTCAAGCAGCGCTCATATTGTGCTTCAACGGACCTCGTTTTGCGTGTGACCCGTATCACCTTGACGGTCACGTAGCTACCCGCTGCCAATTCAGTGGAAACAGCGGAATAAGTCGGAAGTTGGAGCGGATCGATTCTCGAAAATGCGGGAGCGCTCAATCCGAGGTGTGATTCGAGTCACATGCAGCCGACCAACGCAACCGGTATGAAAGATACTTGTGCGGAAAATCTCGCAGATGGCCAAGGCGCTGAAGGCTTTTTCCTTCAAGGCCCCGGAGACGATCAAAGCGTCCGATGCCCAGTTCATCGCTACCACGAAGAACAGCAAAGGCAAACTGACCGGCGCCGGGATCAAGAACGTCATCGCGTACATTCGCACGTTGCAGAAAGAGCGGCGCGCAAGGCAAGCCCAGACCGTTGGGGTGCGAACCGGAGGAGACAGGCAGCAGCCCTTTCTCTCCCGGACCTGGAAGCGGTTGGATCGATCGGAGTTGAAGAAATGAAGACTGCTTCCACCATGGCGCGGGCCATTTTTGTGTCTGCGCTCCTTGTTGTCGCAGCGCCGCAGATCGCCAAGGCGGAGACGGATTGCCTCTCCTGCCACGCCGACAAGAGCATGCAGGACGCCTCGGGGCACAGCTTGGCCGTCGATGGCGGCAAGTTCGGCGCCAGCATACACGGCGTGCTGAAATGCGGCGATTGCCACAGCACCATCAAGGACTATCCGCACCCGGACAAAATCGAGCCGGTAAAATGCGCAGCGTGCCACGCCGACCAGGCCGAAGCGCTTGCCGGAAGCGTTCATTCCGACGGCAAGGAGCATCCCTGCACCAGTTGCCACGGAGACGCCCATTCCATCTTTCCCAAGGCAGATCCCCGGTCGGCAGTTTATCCGCTCAACGTCCCGCGCACCTGCGGCGCCTGCCACGGCAGCGATGCCATGGCCAGGAAGCACGGCCTGCCCAACGTCTATCCGTTGTATATGGATTCGATTCATGGCTTCGCGCTCAGCGAGGAAGGGCTGCTCGTCGCCGCAAATTGCCAGAGCTGCCATGGATCGCACACCATCCTGAGTCACAAGGACAAGCAGAGCACGACGTACAAAACCAACATTCCCAACACCTGCGGAAGCTGCCACGCTGGAATCACGACGGATTACGAGAATGGCGTGCACGGCAAGGCCATCGCGGCCGGCCATCTGGGCGCGCCTGTTTGTTCGGACTGCCACACCGCGCACGCCATCGAGCAGCCCACGGCGGACGCATTTCGTATGCAGTCCACGCCCATCTGCGGAAATTGCCACAAGGACAAGTTCTCCACCTATCGCGACACCTTCCACTCGCAGTTGAGTTCATTGGGCGGCTATGTGGAGACGGCGCGCTGCTGGGACTGCCACGGAGCGCACGAAATCCTGCCCGCATCCGATCCGCGTTCCCCGGTGGCGCCGGCCAACCTGGTAAAGACCTGCGGCCGCTGCCATGCCGGCGCCAACGCCAGCTTTGTCCAGTACCAGCCGCACGCCAATGCACGCAACCGCAAGCTCAATCCGGCTCTCTATTTCATCCGCCTGTTCATGAATCTGCTGCTGGCCGGCACGCTCACCTTCTTCGTGATTCACACCATACTGTGGCTGATCCGCTCGCGATACGACCAGATCAAGAGACGGTCTGCAAAAGGAGTAAAGAATGACTGATCTGGAGCAAGCCGCAGACGGAAGCAAGCAGCAGGGCACCGCGAAGGGCCGATTTTTCATGCGCTTCACGCGGGCGCAGAGATACCTTCATGCGTCGCTGTTCACCACCTTTCTGGGACTGGCGGCGACGGGCCTTCCCATGCGCTTCAGTGAGAGTACCTGGGCGCGGCGCATCGCCAGCGGCGTGGGCGGATTCGGCGCCATCATCTTCTTTCACAAGCTTTGTGCCGTGGTTCTGACGCTGGCGTTCCTGATCCATGTAAAAGACCTTTTCACCCGAGCATTCATTCATCGCGAAAAGGGAATCTTTTGGGGATCGACCTCGATGGTGGCCAACTGGAAAGACGCAAAGGACCTCTTCGGACACCTTCGCTGGTTCCTGGGCCTGGGACCTAGGCCAAAGTTCGGGCGCTACGCCTATTGGGAAAAGTTTGACTATTGGGCGGTCTTCTGGGGCATGATCGTCATCGGTTTCTCAGGCTATGCCATGTGGTTCGCGCCCTTCTTCGCCCGCTTCCTGCCCGGCTGGGCGTTGAACGCCGTGCTGGTGATTCACAGTGAAGAAGGCCTGCTCGCCATTCTGTTCATCTTCTCCATCCACTTTGTTAACACCCATCTGCGCCCGGACAGTTTTCCCATGGACATGGTGGTCTTTACCGGCGTTGAGAGCGAAGAAGAGTTCAAGCACAAGCGCCCGCAAGAGTATGAAAAGCTCGCCGCGCAGGGAAAGCTGGAGGCAAGACTCGGTGAGCCACCGGCCGTCTGGCTGACAAACTTCTCCAGGGTGGTTGGAACCATCGCCATTCTGATCGGGCTGCTCCTCCTGGTGCTGACCCTCAGCGCGTATTTGCGTGAGTAGAGATTCTGTTTGCGGATCGCGCTGTCGCACCAACATTGGGTGCCCCAGGTCTCGATTTTGAGACCTGGGAAAGTAGAGCAGCATCAGATGTCCCAGGTCCTCGTCGCTGGGGTGAGGATTCGATTTTGAGACCTGGGAAAGCACGCGACCCTGATTCCGTTTTCTGGTGAACGACCAGCCTCCCCGGCTCGATTATTTCTGTAAAGAACTGAATCGAAAATGCCGAATTCCTTGTGACTCCAGTCACAGCGGGTTTTTTCGCCTGAGCATCTCCTCAATGGCGTGAACTCCGCCACAAAGATCCTCGTCCGAACGCTGGCGCTATCCCTGTTTGTTTGGGCCTGCGCGGCAAACGCCCAACACAAGCTCAAGGACAGCGATTGTCTCGCCTGCCACTCCGACTCGACCATGACTGCGGAAGTGAACGGCAAGCAGGTCAGCCTGTATGTGGATCAGGACAAGCTCAAGCACTCCATCCACGGCGGCATGTTTGCGTGCGTTGATTGCCACAAGGATGTAAGGAGCCTGGTCCATGAGACCACCCCGCGGAAGGTCACCTGCGCCGAGTGCCATGCGGATGCGCAGGACGCTTACGCGCACAGCCTGCACGCGAAGGCGAACAAGGCCGGCAACGGCGCATCGGCAAACTGCCAGGACTGTCACGGCGGCGCGCACGAGGTCCTTGCGGCGGACGATGCCAAATCGCCGGTGAATCACTCGAACATTCCCATCACCTGCGGCAGGTGCCACGGGCAGAAGTTTCTCGTCGAATCGAACGGCGAGAGCGCCCAGAGCTTTATGTCCTATCAGGCCAGCGTGCATGGCGTGGCCATCGAAAAGGGCTCGAAGAAGGCCGCGGTCTGCACGGATTGCCACGGCGCGCACGAGATTCTTCCCGCCAACGATCAGAAGTCTCCGATTTATAAATTCAACGTTCCGGCCACCTGCGGCAAGTGCCACACCGAGGTCGCGCAGACCTTCATGCAGAGCATTCACGGGCAGGGAATTGCGCGCGGCAACGGCCTTGCCCCGGTCTGCACGGACTGCCACGGAATCCACTCCATCAAGGCGCACATCGACCCGAACTCATCGGTCTCCGAGCAGAACATCGCGCGTTCCACCTGCGCGCGCTGCCACGAGGGCGTGCGTCTTTCGCAGGAGTTCGGCGTGCCCGGAAACCGGGTTACAACCTATTTCGACAGTTATCACGGGCTGGCCACGGAAGGCGGCTCGGTGGTTGCAGCCAACTGCGCCAGTTGCCATGGCGTGCATAACATTCTGCCTTCGAGCGACCCGCGTTCCACCATCAATCGCGCCAACCTCGACTCGACCTGCGGCAAGTGCCACAAGGGAGTTACCCAGAAGTTCACCCTTACCAAGGTCCACCTGGAGGATGGCGTCCACGCCAGGGACTTCGATTCGGTTGCGGTGCGCTGGGTGAGGATGATTTACATCGTCCTGATCCTTCTGGTGATCGGAGCGATGTTCCTGCACAACGCCATCGTGTGGCGCAGTAAGGCGGTTGCGCGGCGCAGGATGCAGAATCCCATGATGGTCCGCATGACTACGAATCAGCGCTGGCAGCACCTGATTCTGCTCGTCAGCTTCATTGTGCTGGTGATTACCGGGTTTGCGCTCAAGTTCCCAGACTCATGGTTCGCCGAACTGCTGGGCATGAGCGAGAAACTGCGCAGCATCGTCCACCGCGTGGCCGGCGTGGTGCTGATCGCGGAGGGGATCTATCACATCTTCTATCTGCTGGCCGCGCGCGAAGGGCGGCGGCTGCTGCGCGACATCGCGCCACGGCCCAGGGACGCATTCGATGTCTGGACGGCAATGCTCTATTATCTCGGCCTGAGCAGCCGCAAGCCGGAATTCGGCCGCTTCACCTATGGCGAGAAGGCGGAGTATTGGGCTCTGGTGTGGGGCACGGCGCTGATGGGCGTCACCGGCATCATGATGTGGGCCAAGGTCTGGGTGGGCAATCTGCTGGCGCGCTGGTGGGTTGACGTGGCCACCGCCATCCACTTCTACGAGGCGATCCTGGCCACTCTGGCCATCGTGGTCTGGCACTTTTACCAGGTGTTCTTCGACCCCGATGTGTATCCCATGAACTGGGCCTGGTGGGACGGCAAAATGCCGGTTGAGCACTATCGCCATGAACACGGGCTGGACACCGAAGCGCTTGCGGAGGCTGAAGGAAAACCCGCGAACGATGCGGCCGCGGAAACAAAGCCGCCCAAGGCGTAGCGTCTGAATCCTCCGCACGCGGCGGCCTGGTTTGCCAGAACCGCCGTGTGCGAAGACTAACTCAGATCCGCCAGTTGTCCGGACGCCAGTTCTTGATCCGCTTCTTGATGTGCGTGCGGCTCAGATTCCCTTCCAGAGCCTCCCTGGCCAGTTGCACCACCTCGTCGTCGGGCGCAAAGCGCAAGGCAATCAACTGATCTTCGGTCAGGCGATCGATCTGCGGTCGAAAGTCCGCCGGAGCCAGCGCCTGCAACCGCAGCCGCTCCTCAAGCCGGATGATCCTGTCCTGCACTTTCAGTGGATAGGTGCGCAGCTTGAAGAAGGGGATGAACAGCACCAGCGAAAGCACCAGAAACCAAACAGCATCGATGTTCCGATGGTGCCACAGGTGCACAATCGCGAAGATCAGGTTGGCAACCACAACGAACAACAGCACGAAATGGAACGGAGGATCGATCCGCCCATGGTTCTCGAAGTTTTGCGGCGTGGACTTACTCATGCGTGTCCTTGATTTCTGTCAGGCCGGAGTTGTCTGTCGCGGCTTCCCCCACTTCCGCGGAGCCGGTGGCAGCGGCGCTGGGGGCCTGCTCACCTGCGCTTTCGGGATTCTCGGCGCAGCAGGCCGGGCCTGTCAATGCCGCAAGATTGTCCGATGCCAGCAGTTGCGGATGTTTGGGAATGAGATGGAAGCGGCCGCGCACCAGGTAATCCACAAACAGCCCGCCGGCCAGGTACGGATTCATTACCGCGATGGGGATGGTATAGCCGGTGGTGGCAAGCGATTCGGCGATGCTCTTGTTCGAGCGGCTGAGGCGGCGATATCCGGGAATCTGCGGAATCTCAAAGACCGTCAATTGCGTCTCAGGATGCCTGCGTGCATAACGGACCAGCTTGTAGGTAATCTGCTTGGGAGTGGTCATGCCCGCGTCCGGAAAGACACTGCGCTTGAAGGTCCCTGGAAAGTACATATTCAGATTGAGACGCGCAAAATCCGAGCAGTTATTGAACAAAAGGTTGAAGTGCGAACTATTCTTGCGCGTATTCATGCGCGCGATGAACGCATCGTCCTGCTCTTCGGTCGTCTCGAAGCGGAAAGCGTAGATGCGCCGCTCATAGGAAACGCCGACGAGTTGGGACCAGCCGCCATGAACAAAGTTGCCGGGGAGTACGCCTTCGCCCAGGCTGAGCAGATGGGCTTCGTGATAGCGGTTGCGCAACCGATTGACGGTCGCGCGGCTCGCCCTTGCAGGCACATCGGAGGCGTTCTCGACGGAATAGAGATAGGGGATCAGCGGGACTGCTACCCAGTCGTAGCCGTTGATTCCCTGATAGCGGGAAATCACGGCGCCCAACTCGCCCGCTTGGCAGCGGCGCAACTGGGTCGGCGTTTCCGCGCAGATGCGCTCAAAATAAAGTGCGGTATGCCCGGTCGGATTGAGGGCGCCGAAGAGACCATATGGCTCTTCCATCAGCAAGGCTGCCTGGCCCCGGCTCGGCTGAGAAAAAGCGGTCAGGATAACGAAGGCCATGAAAACAAATGCGGTTGTGCGCAGTTTTCGCATAGAAGGCATCGGTCCTCCCTGGTCAGGATCTGAAAACTTCCTTTCAGTTGTATTCCGCTTTCGGAGAATGGGCTGCACGGCGCTTGCGATGAAACCAGGGCCCGGCCGAAGCTGGCCCGGGGGAACAGAGTGCCGAAGGTAAAACGCTGTGGGCAAACAAGCCCTGCTGCAAAATTGGACACCGGCTGCCGGAAAAAGTTGCGGCCTGAATCTCTCAAGAGATGGCGATGCAAGGGGTGCGGTGAGAGAAGGTTTACTCTGGTATCATCGCCATTTTTCCGAGACATCCCCCGCAATCCCACGCGTGAGGGTGCCACCGAATGAACGTCCCAATGAGGTTTCTTTTGAAACTGCGCAATTTTCTTCTGCTTGCCTTGTTGCCCGGCGCGCCGCTGTGCGCGCAAATCACCCTGCCCACGATTCTGGCCAGCCACATGGTGGTCCAGCGCGACCTGCCGGTGCATGTTTGGGGAATAGCAACGCCGGGAGAAGCCGTGAGCGTAAGCTTCCGCGGTGAAACTCAGTCGGTAAAGGCCGGGCAACTAGGCCGGTGGAGCGTCAACCTCAAGCCGGGCGCCGCCGGAGGTCCGTTTCAAATGACGGTACAAGGCACGCCCGCCGCTCCCGGCGAGAGTGCAGCGCCCGCGCAAACCATCACGCTCGACGATGTGCTGGTGGGCGACGTGTGGGTGGCGTCGGGCCAGTCGAACATGGCGTTCGAGATGCGTGACGCGGCTACGGCCGCAGAGGATTTGCCCCGTGCGGCCAACCCGCGCATTCGTTTATTGGTGGTCAAGCAACGCGCTTCGGAATATGCGCAGGACGACGCCGACACCAAGGGCTGGGCAGCTTCATCGCCGGAAACGGCAAGGAACTTTTCCGCAGTTGCCTGGTACTTTGCCCGCGAGATCGAGCAGCGGGAAAAGGTGCCTGTCGGGATCATCGACTCAACCTGGGGTGGCACGGTGGCCGAAGCCTGGACGCGCATGGCCGCTCTGGGCCAGGATGCCACGCTGGCGCCGCTCTTCGTTTCCTGGGGCAAAATGACCGAACGTGGACCGGACGCGCTGCTCGAAGAAAAGAACGAGCAGCGCCAGCGCGAGGAGGCCAGGGCCCAGGGCAAGCCGGAGCCGCAGTTCGGGTGGCAGCCGCAGTTGGCCAGTTGGGGGCTGGGGCAGCTCTGGAACGGCATGATCGCGCCGCTCACTCCGCTTCCCATTCGCGGAGTGATTTGGTACCAGGGCGAGAGCAATAGCACCCTCGAAAGAGCGCCCCTCTACAACCGCCTGTTTCGCACCCTGATTGAGGATTGGCGGCGGCAGTGGGCCGAAGGGGATTTCCCGTTCCTCTACGTGCAGATTTCGAACTACAAATCGACCCCGGCCGAGGATTGGGCCACGCTGCGCGAACAACAGTTGAAGGCTCTGGAGTTGCGCAACACGGCCATGGCGGTAACCATCGACATTGGCAACCCCGACAACGTGCATCCTACTGACAAGGTGGATGTCGGCTTGCGGCTGGCCCGCGCGGCGCGCGCTCTCAGCTATGGCGAGGCCATCGAGTACTCCGGGCCGCTCTATCGCCAGGCGACTCCGGAAGGAAGTGCGCTACGCGTGTGGTTCGACCACGCAAAGGGCCTGAGGTCGAAGACAGGCGCGGTCCCCGGGTTTGAAGTTGCGGGCAAGGATGGAAAGTTTTCTTCGGCCACGGCCAGGATCGAGGGCACGACGGTTGTCGTTTCGAGTCCATCGGTTGCGGAGCCGGTTTTTGTTCGCTACGGGTGGGCTAACAGTCCGGAGTGCAACCTGTTCAACGGCGAGGGGCTGCCGGCTTCGCCATTTACATCCGAGCCGTAACGGGTTACATCAGTGCCGTTGCGGGCGCGGGCAGGCTATTCCGAGCCTTTTTCCGCTGCTCGCGAGTAGCGGATGACCTCTACTGTCGAGGTTGCCACCAGGCCTTCTTCGATCATCGCGTCCAGGTGCGGGGTCAGCTTCGCGATCTGCTCCTCGGTGTCGATGATACTCAACTGGATGGGCGCGTCTTTCGAGAAGCTCCAATGGCTGGAGCGGCGAATGCGCGTGCCCGATCCGTAGCCCTCAATGCCGCGAAAGACGATGGCTTCCGCAATGCCCAGCTCCTTGCACTTGGCGATGATTGCTTCGTGCATGGGCTTGCCCTGCCAGCGGTCGTCTTCGCCGAAGTGAATGCGCAGCATACGAGCGGTGAACTCTTCCTTCATTCCTGGATCCTCACTCAATCCCCACTGCTTTCAGATGATGCGGGCGCGCGGCTGGGTTCGGCATCGAGCGCGCGATAGGCAAACTTGATGATGTCCACGTCGGAAAACACCACCAGGCCCTCCGCCACCATCTGATCGACCAGAGGCAGAAAAGCGCGCAGTTTTTCGGCCGTATCGATGGCGGAAAGCATGATGGATCTGTTGTGCGTTGAAACCAACGGGTTGTCCTTGTTCATGCGGCGGTGCGCGCCATAGCCCAGGATGCCGCGATACACCGTGACCCCGGCAAGGTCGTTGGCCCGCATGGCCTCGACTAACGCACGATAGAGCGGCTTGTCCTTCCAGCGGTCTTCTTCGCTCAGGTAAATGCGCATCATCTGCGCCTTGCCTTCAATCTTCAGGTGCGCGGGAATCGTTGGCTGCTTGGGCTTGGAAACCTGGGCCGGCTTGGCCACCGTGGTCTCCTGCATCTCGATCAACCCGGTGCCCGCCAGTTCTTCCAGCTTGCCCAGGATCGCCTCCACCTTTTCGCGAGTCTCGATGAACTCGATTTTGATGGGTAGCTTGTCTGAGATTTCGACCAGGTGGGCGGCGTGCATGTGGTGATCCGCCCCGAACCCGGCGATGCCTTTCGTCACCGTGGCTCCGGCAACGCCGCGATAGAAAAGGAAGTCGAGGAGGCTGGAGTAGAGCGGAACCCCGTGATGCGTGGCTCCATCGCTCAGATAAATGGTGACTTTCACCGCTTTTCCCGGCTGCAACATACTCTCTCCCCGCAGGCAACTGAGGATTCTACCGCAAACTGCCGCACCTGTGCGCTCCTGGCGCGGCGGACTGCGCTCAAGAAATCGTTTCGGCCAGCAGGGCGCCGCACCACGTGGCGGCAAGACCGCCGATGAGGCTGCCGACCGCGTAGAGCGCCCCCAGCGCAAAGGCTCCCGCGCGCAGGGTCGAAAGCGTCTCCCATTCGTAGGTGGAAAAGGTGCTGTACGCGCCGATGAATCCCACCGGAATGAGGAATCTCCAGGCGGAGTTCAATCCCGCCCTCTTGCCCAGATACGTGAGCGAGAAACCAATGACCACGCAGGCCGTGATGTTGATAACGAAAGTGCCGTAGGGAAACCGAGTTCCCATGCGTCCGGCAATCGTGGAGCCGACCCAGTACCTGGCGATGGAACCAAGCGCGCCCCCGACGGCGATGAGCAGGTATTTCTGCAATGCCGATCTCCTTCTTCCGGTTATACAGCAAGCCGGTTGGAAGCCTGCCGCAAGGTCCGGAGAGCCCATGGGTTTACCAAGGACTCAGGTCTGCAATGTTGGACTCGGGGATCGCGCCGGGACATAACTCCGTAACAGGAACCCCTGTCAGGAGTCATCATCTGTCCAACCTATGGGGAGGGACAGCGGTTAAGGGTGAACTCCTTCACCACCACCAGCAATTCAATTACACGACCGGTGCGGCCGCCTGTCAAGCCTGCGGAAGATGCTCTACCGGTCGGTGCATGAGTAGCAAGGATCGATCGACGCCTGAATCAAGGGCGTGTCCGCCAGCCGCGCGCCCAGCACCATCCAGCGAATGGCCGGCATGTTGGCAAACGTAGGCGTGCGCACATGCACCCTGCGCGGGGTTCGGGAATTCTCTTTCCAGGAGACGCTGTACATGACTTCTCCGCGCGGCGCCTCGACGCGGCTGGTGGCCGTTCCGGTGGCGAAGACCAGCTTGACGTCGCCGGTGTCCAACTCGCCGGGAGGCATCTTGGCCAGCGCCTGCCTTAGAATGCGGCAGCTCTCCATGATCTCGAGAGCGCGCACCATCAGACGCGCGCGCACGTCGCCGTCCTGTTCCACCGGTGTCGAAAATTCCATTTCCGCATAGGCCGCGTAGGGCGCGGCGCGGCGCAGATCCTGGGCCACGCCGGAAGCTCTCGCTGTGGGCCCCACAACGCTGCAGGAGACAGCCTTTTCGTGAGTCAGCACGCCGATGCCCGCACAGCGCGCGCGCGCCGTTCTGCTGGTGGTGAAGATGGGAATCACCGTGCGCGCCATCTCCGCTTCCAGCGCCTCCACCATCTTGAGCACAGCGAGCGGATCTTCGATGTCGCGGTTGACGCCACCGATTTTGTTCATGGAATAGTTGACGCGGTTGCCGCTGATGGCCTGGAGCACGTCCATCACCTTCTCGCGCAGCTCGAAGCAGGTCATGAACATGGTCTTGAAGCCCATGAGCTTGGCCGCGATTCCGGCCCACAGCACGTGCGAGTGCAGGCGCTCCAGCTCCGCCACGATCACGCGAATATATTGCGCGCGCGGGGGCGGCGTCTGGCCGGTGAGCTTCTCCATCGCCTGGCAAAGGGTGAGCGTGTGGATGTTCGAGCAGATGCCGCACACGCGCTCCATCAGCGCGATTACCTGAATGTAATTGCGCGTTTCGGCCAGGTGCTCGATGCCGCGGAAGTTGAAACCGATATGCAGCTTGGCGTCGCAAACGGTTTCGCCTTCGCAGATCAGGTCCAGCTTGTACGGTTCTTCCAGAGCCGGATGGTAGGGGCCCATGGGGATCTTGTAGCTCATTTGCTCACCTCGCGCAGATTCACGCCCGGCGTTTCTCCCTCGCGCAAAAGTAGAGGTTCGTACTCGCGTCCCAGAAAATCCACGGCAAAGCCTTCGTGAACTTCGCGCTCAATCCAGTCCACGCCCTCGCAAAGATCGTAGATGCTGTCGATCGAATTGCCTGAAACAGGAAACGCAAAGCCCAACAGCCGCCCATCGAGGTCCCAGTGGTACTCCAGCCGAAACCCATCCTCGTCGGGCAACTGGTAGGCGGTAATGGTGACAAAGCGGGCCTTCACTTCGTTCATCACCCGGGCCACATCGCGCACATTCAATTCCGTGGCTGCAAGCCAGTACGCGCCGCGGTTCTCAACCCAGGGATCGGTGGTCCCCAACTGTTCCGAGATTTTTTCGAGACTGATCATTGTGCGCCTCCAGCCGCCGAGTCAGGCTTGGGTTGAACCGCGGGCGACGGCGTTGCGGCGGCTGATTTAACCGGCGGCTTGCGGACAAGGACGTGGGATTCTCTCAACTCGCCCTTCGACAGATAGATGGGCGGGGGTGCGGACTCCTGGCTCAGTGCGTGGGCCTTGCAGCCTTCCACGCAGCGGCCGCAGAAGGTGCAGTGGCCGGGATCGTAGCTCCACTCGAATTCGGTTTTCGCCGCGCGAAACTCGATGGCCCGCGCGGTGCAGCGGAACCTGCACATCGCGCAGCCGGTGCAGAGTTCCGGGTCGAACCGTACCAGGCCCCGATAGCGCGCGCTCACCTTGGGGCGCGCGGGAAACATCAGCGTCCGCGAGCCGCCCCACAGGTTCTTCCACAGCATGGCAAGAATGTTCATGATCTAAGCCTCATGAAGAGCGCGGACGAAATTGCCAGAACCGCGAAGATGAGCGTGCACTGCCAGTAAAAGCGCACCGTAGTGTCGATCTGCAAACGGGCCGTCGCTGCCGCGAGTACCGACAACAGCAGCACAATTGCAAACGAGAGCGCGACAAACAGGGCAGCGCCGAGCCACCAGAGCGTCATGGGAGGCGCGATCAGCGTCGCCACCAACCCGGTGGCCGCAACCCATTCGAGGCCATGAGACAACTCCCACATGGCCAGCTCCGGGCCTGCGTATTCGACCATAGGGCCGGAGTAGATCTCCTGCTCCGCATTGGGCAGAGAAAAGGGATTGAGGTGCAGCTTGGCGGGCAAGCAAACAAGGATCGCCGCCACGCCAAGATAACGCAGGAACGAGGGAGGCAGTTGCGCCAGCGCTTCCAGCCGGAACGTATGCTGCGAGGCGGCTATCGAAACTATGGCCAGAAGAAAGACCACGTTATACGAGACACTCAGCACAGCTTCTCTCGCCGAACCGATCTCTCCAAAAATGGAGCGCGAGGAGAAGCCCGCGGCGATGATGCACATCGACGGCAATTCCAGCAGCGCCAGCAGGAGAATCAGGTCGCCCTCGAAGCCACCTGACGATGGCAGCACGGGCAGCAGCCCGACCGCGCCCGCCGCCGCTGAAACCGCAATCAGCGGCCAGGCTCTCATCAGCAGCCCGCCCACTCCGGTGCGTGTGGGAGTGGTCTTGCCCAGCAGCTTGAAGAAATCGAAGAGCGGCTGCATGAAGGGAGGCCCGATGCGTCCCTGCATCCGCGCCACCGCCTTGCGTTCCACCCACAGGAAGAACCACGCGGCGGGCACGGCGAACAGAAGCCCGGGAAAGATGAGCAGACGAGCCAGCGCAGTGGTCAGGTTCATAGCTCCTCCTCCTCGGAGTCCGGATCGGCTTCGGGAACCGGTTCGGGAGGCGGCGGATTCGTGCCCCTCTCGGCCAGGATCTCCGCCGCCTTGGCGATCCCCTGGATGATGGCGTCGGGACGCGGAGGACAGCCGGGAACAAAGACATCGACCGGGATGTGCCTGTCCAGAGGCCCATCCAGCGTGCGGCTGTCGATAAACACATTGGTGGTCGCCGGACAGGAGCCGATGGCGACCACGGCCTTCGGTCCGCAGACCTGCCCGTAGACGGTTTCTATGGCGTGCACGGAGTTGCGCGTCACCGGGCCGGTGATGCACAGAATATCGGCGTGGCGCGGACTGCCTTCCAGGCGCACGCCCAATTGCTCGGCGTCGTAACGCGGCGTCAGGCTGGCCACTAACTCAATGTCGCAACCGTTGCAACTGCCCGAGTTCATGTGGAACAACCATGGGCTGCGGCGCCGGCAGATGCACATCCATCGATTCCACAGCTTCATGGCTTCACCCCCAGGAGCAATTGCAATGCATCCGGCCAGATGCCGGCAGCCAGCAGCAGCACTACCAGCGCAACGATGGTGGCTTGCAGCAGGAACGGCTCTTTCAGCGGCGCGTCTAGAATCGGCATTTCCCGAATCGGCGATTCCGTGATCGTTGCATTCGCGGTCGTCGCATCCGGCGGCGGCATGTTAAAGAGCGGCGATTCCAGTACCGTTGTGTCCGGAATCGGCGCTTCCACGATCGGCGTAGCCGGCTGTGGCTCAGCGGGTCCCCACCAGATGCGCGTCAAGGCCAGCGTGTACGCAATCAGCGCAAACGCGGACGAGAGGACAAACGCCGTCAGCAGCCAAGGACTGATCTGGAACGCAGTCTCGTAGAGCCTCCAGCGGCCAATGTAGCCGAGCGTCGGAGGAATGCCCAGCATCGCCAGCATTCCGAACAGGAAGCCGAACGCAGAGACAGGGTAGCGGCCGATAAGTCCCGTGTGTTCGCCGTCCAGTGCGCCGTCCGCCTCGGGGCCGCTGAGGCAGGCAAACAGCAGCGCCTTGGCGAGAGAGTGTGTGGCAGCGGCAACCAGCGCACCCTTGATTCCGAGAGTGGCATTGAGAGAGAACACGCCCAGCAGCAGGAAGCCAATGTCCTCAACCGTGGACAGAACCAGCAGACGCTTGAGGCTGCGCTGCGAAAGCATCAGAAGCGCTGCGATGAATGAGGTAGCTGCGGCCAGGACCAACAGAATTCCATGAGGAAGGAAAAAGTCAGGAACAGACTGCGCAGCGACCAAGAACTCGCCAAAGGCCGCCATATCCACGACCGAGATAATCAGGCCAAGCGCCAGCGCTGGAACCTCGTCAGCCAGGCTCAGCAACCAGAAGAACAGCGGCACTGCGGCCAGCTTGACGCAAACACCGGTGACCAGCAGCGCCCACGCCCATTGCTGCTGCCCGCGCTCCAGCAGAAGGTCGCTCGAAACCAGCGACAATGCGGAAAGAGCCACAACCGTGAGATAAGTCAGCTTCGCGGCTTGGGTTCGCGCACATTGCCACACCAGCACCACGGTCAGGAATGCGCCCAACTCCAAAAGCCCGAGACGCAGCCAGGAGTTGCCCGCCGCCAGGCCGGCAACTGTGGCCGCACCGGCCAGAACCATCAGCGGCGCCAGGCGGAAGCCCTTTGCATTCGTCAGTGCGGCCAGAACCAGCGCGATCGCGGCCAGAGTACATGCGCCAACCAGCATGGCCGGTACCGGAATCGGCCCCGAAAGCGGCACGCCACGCGATATTCTCCATGCTTCCTGCCCCGGAGCTAGCCAGCGAGCGCCTGCCAAAATGACCGCTGCCAGCACAACGATCAGCGCCAAAGCGTTTCGTTCCATCCATGCGACCGCGAAGCCCAACCCGCGTGATGCAGCTTGCAATCCTTGCCAGACGCTCAAATAGACGGCGTCCACATTCGACCAGCGGAAGAACCCATGCCAATTCCCTAGAAAGATGCTGGAGAAGTCGCCGGCCGTGAGCCTGTCCTGATCGCCCAAAGGCTCTCCGCCGGTGAAGATGCCGCCCCCAGCGGCAGCCAGCGCCGGCCCTCCGGAAGCCGAAACAGCCACCGGAGCGGGGCGTGCGACGTAGGCAATGGTGTAAATCGTACCGCCCAGAATCAGCGAAACCAGCGCCAGCACCAGGCCGCCCGCAGTCGAAAAGCTGCCCGCACTCGCGGACAGGCCAAACCACGTCACCTGCACCGCGCTGAGCTGGAGCACGCCCAGGATCGGATTCAGCAGGTAGTTGACGGCCAACTGCGGCGCAACGCCCAGGATCACGCTGCCCGCGGCCATGAATCCCATTCCCCAAACCATGGTCGGCGGCGATTCGTGGGCGTCTTTGGTGCTCTCCGTCAGCGGACCCAGGAACACCGCGCTGGTGGCCTTTGCGCCCAGGAAGACCGTGCCCAGGCTTGCCGCCCAGGCCACCATGGCGGGAACAGCCCATCCGGCCTGCAACGCCGCGGCATAGAGCATCCACTTGCTGGCGAACCCGCTCATCAGCGGAATCCCCATCATGCTGCCCACGCCGATCAGCCACGACAGCGTGGTCTGCGGCATACGCTGCGCCAGCCCGCCCAGTTCGTTCATGTCGCGCGTTCCCGTCGCATGCTGCACCGAGCCGGCGGTCAAAAACAGTCCGCCCTTGAAGAATCCGTGATTCAGGCAGTGCAGCAACCCGGCGGCAATGGCCAGCGGCGTCCCGATGCCCAGCCCCATCATCATGTAGCCGATCTGGCTCACCGTGGAAAAGGCCAGCATGCGCTTCAAATCGGTCTGCACCATGGCGTACATAACGCCCACGGCCATGGTCACGGTGCCGATCCACATCAGCGTTTCGCCCCAGCTTGCCGGCCAGACGCCAAAGCTGTGCATGCGCGCGGCCAGATACACGCCCGCCTTCACATAGCAAGCCGCATGCAGCAGGGCGCTCACCGGGGTCGGCGCGGCCATGGCTTCTGGAATCCATGTGTGCAATGGCACCTGGACGGATTTCGCCACCAGCGCGGCCAGCATCAGCAGAAACACGCCGCCCGTGAAGCTTTGCGCCACATGCGGATCGGTCCACAGCGCGCTGCCCGTGCGGTGATAGATGACCAGGATGGCGGCCAGCAGTCCGTAGCCCGCCATGTGCGTCATCAGCAGCACCTTGCGCGCGCCGCTGACCGCCTCGCGGTTGGTATACCAGAACCCGACCAGGCTGAAGGAGCAAAGCCCGATCACTTCCCAGCACAGGTAGAAGAGAAACAGGTTGGCGCTATACACCAGCGCGACGAAGCCGCCGATAAAGACCAGCATCGAGCTGTAAAAACGGGTCGCGGCTTTGTCATGCGCCATGTAGCCAATCGAGTACAGCAGCACGAAGGCGCCTAAGCCGGAGCCCATCAAAGCAAAAAGGACGCTCAGGGCGTCCACGTGAAAGACCAGGGCCAGCGGTCCATCCCATTCAAACAGCTTCAGATCGACTGCCCGGCCTTCCCCAACCCATCGCACCAGGCCGGCCACAGCCAGCACCGCGGGCAGGCAGGCAAGGACGGCGAGGACGCCCTTTGCCCGGGCAGAACACAACCTTGCGACGAGAATCTGCAGAGCTGCGCCCAACAGGAGTGAGCATGGCGCAACCAGAACTAGGGTTGCAGCAGTCATGCCTATGATGCTAGGACCGGTTGGCTATTCAAAAGATGTGATGGCGCTCACGGCTGAATCTTCCATTACGAGACGCCGGGGAATTGAACCAAATACAATAAGGCCCGCCACAGGTTAGCGAACCATCCCCTCCCGGACGTGGTTGCGCCCCACGAAGAGGACGACGCGCTTTAGGGGCCTCCGTCCGGAAACACGTTCATTCCAGCAGAGTAAACGGCGCGAAGAGCCGCCTCGATGCCCATGAATTAGTTGTGCTTGCCCTTCCACTCCTCGTAGGGGCCCTGGAAATCCTCGATGCCGTCTTCCGTGAAATTCCACAGCCGCGTGGCGACCTCGTCGATCAGGTCGTGATCGTGGGTAACCAGCAGCACCGTGCCCTCGTAGCGTTGCAGTGCGATGTTGAGTGCGTTGATGGCTTCCAGGTCCAGGTGGTTGGTGGGCTCGTCGAAGATCAGGATGTTGGGCTTGGTAAGGATCAGCTTGCAGAAGACCAGCCGGGCCTGTTCGCCGCCGGAGAGCGCCTTGGTCTGCTTGTCGCCCTCTTCGCCGGAGAAGAGCATCTGGCCCAGAATGCCGCGAATCTCTTCGACGTGCGCCGCCGGGTTCCAGCGATGCAGCCACTCGGCCACCGTGAGGCCGTGCTCAATGGTCGCGCTTACGTCCTGCGGAAAATAGCCGATCTGCGCCTCGTGGCCCCAGAAAATCGTGCCGTGGTCGAGAGTGAAATCCTTCTCGGCCAGGCCGGGATAGTTGGCCAGCAGGCACTTCAGCAGCGTTGTCTTGCCGGCGCCGTTGCGGCCCATCAGGCAGATCTTCTCGCCTCGCAGCAGGTTGGCTGAGAAGCCGTCGATCACCTTCTCCTCGCCATAGGACTTGGAGATGCCCTTGAACTCCAGCACATGCTTTCCGCTGGGCCGCACCTGGTCGAAACGGATGTAGGGGCGGGCGATATTCGAGCGCGCCAGGTCGTTGGTTTGCAACCGCTCCACTTCCTTGCGCCGGCTGGTCACCTGGCTGGAGCGGGTTCCGGCGGCAAAGCGCGCAATGAAGTCGTTGAGCTGCGCAATCTTCTTCTCGCGCTGGGCGTTTTGCGACTCCAGCGTAGAGCGGATCTGCGTCTTGGCCATCACCATCTCGTCGTACCCGCCCGTGTAGGTGATGATGGTTTCGTAATCGATGTCGGCCGTGTGCGTGGTCACGCTGTTCAGGAAGTGCCGGTCGTGCGAAATGGCGATCAGCGTCCCGTCGTAGCTGTGCAGAAAGTCCTGCAGCCAGTGGATCGAATCGAGATCGAGATAGTTCGTGGGCTCGTCCAGCAGCAGCGCTTCCGGCTTGCCAAACAGGGCCTGCGCCAGCAGCACGCGCACTTTCTGCCCGCCCTGAATCTCGCCCATCTTGCGCTCGTGGATTTCCTCGGGAATGTCCAGACCATCCAGCAGGACGGCGGCGTCGCTCTCGGCCGTGTAGCCGTCCTCGTCCCCGATCACGCCCTCGAGTTCGCCCAGCCTCATGCCGTCGGCATCTGTCAACTCCGGCTTCTCGTAGATGCGGTCGCGCTCCTCAAGAGCCGCCCACAGCCGCTTGTTGCCCATGATGACCGTGTCGATCACGCGAAAGGCGTCGAACGCGAACTGGTCCTGGCGCAGCACGCCGAACTTGCGCGGCCGGACGACCGTCCCCTTTTGCGCTTCCAACTCGCCGGTCAGGATCTTCATAAAAGTGGACTTGCCGGATCCGTTGGGGCCGGTCAGGCCGTAGCGGCGGCCGGGGACAAAGGAGACGCTCACATCTTCGAAAAGCACCTTCGAGCCGTAGCGCATGGTTACATTACTGACACTAAGCATTCTTTTTCTTGTTCCTGTATGCGGGCCGCAGCGGGGTAACGGCTGCGCAAGCCGGCGAAAGCTGGAGTTGAGTCAAGGTTTGGGCGCGCACCTGCTGGCAGCCCAGGAGAACTTCTGCTCTTCTAGTTTCTCATAAGTGGGGTTCGGCGGTTTCCCACCCCCTTCGCGAAGGCGCAAAAAGGGTCGTCGCTGGAGTCTGTTCTGTGACCGACAATTCAAGTGGTTGAGGCGGGTTGGCTCTTGGTGTCTGCCAGGGGTAAAAAATGAAAGACGGAGGTACGCACAATGTCGGTCTTGAACCGCCGGGCCGGATTTGCCACGTGAACGTTTCGCGTTTCCGGCCCGCATTTGCAACGGCTGACGTTGTCTAGAGATGAAAGACAATTCCAGTAAAGTACCGGAAGCTACTCACGGCGAGGTTCAGTGATTCTCCGGTATCCGAATCACTGGCAATCTGAGGTTGCACCATCATGTAGTCGATCTGCACTGGGCGGAAGGAGACATGCGAACCTAAGCGAAGGTCGATTCCGCCTCCGGTCACCGAGGTCAAGGCGTTGACGGAGGTGATTTCGCCGGAGCCCAAGGCAGGCGAATAATTCGCATTAATGTGAGTGACCCCGAACATCTGGTGCGCAAATCCACTGAAGCGTTTCAGCTTCGGGTTTTTGAGTCCAAACCGAACAGACGGGCCGAAGAGGTAGCTCTGAGTGGTGACCTTTCCGACGTCGTCACCAAGCAAGCAAGAAATGCTTTCGGTACATTGTGAGGTTAGATTGCCAATCGAGAGGCCGCTGAGATCCGCCGTCAAGCCTATGTGTTTTGAGGGGTAATAGGTGATCGCGGCGTCCCATCCGTTGAGTACCGCGGGTTTTGGATCGCCGTAATAGGCTCGCCAGTAACTGTATCCGCCAAACACATCCAGTTTGTTCTGGCTCTGAGCTTTCGAGAAAGTCGAGCAGAAAAGAAGGACTAACAATACCGGAATCAATTTGCGCAAGGCATTTCCTCCTGTGAGTCTCCAATCAGGCGCAAGAATACCCTCTTGGATTTCGCAATCCAGAGAGTTTCAATAGCGCTTTGGAGAGACTCTCTAATCGTAGCTGTTCAAGAGTGTCGCTCATGTGATTTTTGGGAAGATATGCCGTTGAAGGTGAGGATTTCCATGGAGCTATGTCCTTTATTTATCTTCATTTGAGGCTGGTTAAAAGCAACCTCGGAAATTACCCCCCGGCGACCCTATCTAGTTAATAATGCGAAAACCAAGCTGGAGGCGGACTGCTGTTCTTTTACCCGGTTGTGAGCTGGAGGACACGGCGCCTCCAGCCCACAGGTGTTTAGCCGAAGAGGAGCATTGCTACGTGGTTGACCACGAACGCGGCGGCGTAGGCCAGCACCAGCATGTAGGCGAACTGCAGGGCCGGCCACTTCCAACTGTTGGTTTCGCGGCGGACTACGGCCATGGTCGAGGTGCACTGCATGGCGAAGACGAAGAAGATCATCAGCGCCAAAGCGCCGCCCAGGGTCATGTCGTGGTGCAGGGCGGTTTGCAGGCTCAGGGCGTGGGTGTCGGCCTCGGCGCCGTAAAGAGTGCCCATGGTGCTGACCATCACTTCGCGGGCCAGTACGCTCGACAGCAGTCCGATGCCGATCTTCCAGTTGAAGCCCAGCGGCGCAATCACCGGCTCGATGAAGTGGCCCAGGCGCCCGATCGCGCTGTCCGCCAGCTCCGGCGTGGAAATCTGTCCGCCCGCACCATGAATTACCGGCAGGTGCGCCAGAACCCACAGCGCCAGCGTGACACAGAGAATAATAGTGCCGGCCTGGCGCAGAAAGATGCGCGCCCGGTCGACCAGCCGCATGGAGAGCGAACGCAGCGTGGGCATGCGGTACTGCGGCAGCTCAAGAATGAACGGGGCATCGCTGGATTTGAGGATGGAACTTTTCAGCAGCCATGCCGTCGTCATCGCCCCCACAAAGCCGGCCAGATACAGGCTCAGCATGACGATGGTGCGCAGGCCCAGAAGGCCGTGGAGATAGAACATGTTGGGAATGAACGCGGCAATCAGCAGCATGTAAACCGGCAGCCGAGCCGAGCAGGTCATGAACGGGGTCACCAGGATGGTGGCGAAGCGGTCGCGCTTGTTTTCAATGGTGCGCGTGGCCATGATCGCCGGAACCGCGCAGGCATACGCCGAGAGCAGAGGAATGAAGGCCTTGCCGTTCAACCCGATGGTGCGCATCACGCGGTCTGCGATCAGCGCCGCCCGGGCCAGGTAGCCCGAGTCCTCAAGCACCCCAATAAACAGAAAAAGCAGCAGAATCTGCGGCAGAAACACCAGCACCGACGAGATGCCCTTCCATGCGCCGTCCAGCACCAGCGATTGCAGCCAGCCGGCGGGAAGCAGCGGCCGCACCAGGTTCCCGATATCGGCAAGGATCGTCCCAAAACCGTCCGAGAGCGGCTGGCCG
>Ga0181520_10001588_pt1 | contig 45684 bp, 26 predicted proteins | sample PEATcosm2014_Bin_29_FD_132451 | JGI IMG/M metagenome (GOLD analysis project Ga0181520, IMG submission 132451) | Peatland microbial communities from MTU Mesocosm Facility, Houghton, MI, USA - PEATcosm2014_Bin02_30_metaG | ecosystem: Environmental > Terrestrial > Soil > Wetlands > Peat | place... | reverse complement strand
GGCCTTCCCGGCGACGGAGGATATCTGCTTCACGCCCAGTTTCTGAACTTCGAGCACCCCGTCACCAGAGAGCAAATCCATCTTGAGGCAGCGTTGCCCTCCGGATTCAGCTTGTTTCATTAGGTTCACACCGGGACTAAAACTAGGATGAATATTATTTTCAAAACCCGGCCAGCTAAGGCAGCATCGCCGAGTGTTGCCACAATGATTCGTCCATTTGACGCCGCTATTTAGGAATTGGATGGCTTTGGAAAGAAACAAGAAAGCTGGGCGGCCATGCTGTCGCTGATGGAGCGAATTGGCGGTCTACCGGTGCGAGATCCGAGAATAACCACTTCCCAGATGTCAGCATTGCTATAAATGCTTTGCGCGGTAGACCCACTGCCGGCTCAATAGTGGAACGCAGGTTCATGGGAGCAGCCTCCTAAATGCAACTTGCCGCGATGAAAGCCACGATAAGTATTTTCCCGCCTGCCAGAATGAGTACTATTGTAATCTTTTGTGGTTACGCTCAAATATAGCGAATAAAAATTCTATTGAATCAAGAGTAAGTTTTTGTTCCGTTGTATATGATAGTCTTCTAACAAACAATTGCTAAATAACGATCATGTGTACTTTTCCCCTCTTGAAAGACACCATGTGGAGTTATTTGGAAATCCCGGGCCCAAATTATCTAATACATCTGACTTCAAGATTTGTATGGGATTGCTATGCAAGAGAGGCAGATATTTGGGAGCGTAACGGATGTCGCTTGGCAGGAATCAAGACCGGCAGCTCACCACCGAGTGTTGCGATGCTCTGCTCCGCAAGGATAAAGCGGCTTATGACGCATTTTTTGGCCTTTTATATAGGGAGCACAACGCGGGAATTCTCTCGATTGCCCGCAGAATCACTCGAAATCCGCAAGATGCTGAAGAAGTGACGAATGACGCATTCAGTGACTTGAACAGGTTTTTTCCCAGAGTCGATCCAGACCGAGGGTGTTTTGGGCTTCTGCGGATATTTACATTCAGGAGGGCCGCCGAGAAATATACCAGAGTAGGGGTATTCCATGAAAAAGAGAGCTTCGATCCAGACAAACACTCGGACCCCGTCTCTAACAGCGCCACGGCGGAAGAAAAACTCATAGATAGATCGAATGCAAGGATTCAACTTTCAAAGGCTAAAAGTTTGGCGGGCATTGTTTGCGGACGAGCGGCCGGAGCGCCGCATGAACGCATAGTCTTTCTATTTTGCCGAACTCTTTCTTATAAGCCGGCGCGCCTGGTAGAGACAAAAGTTTCCGAACGGAGACTAGGCGCGGGCCATGAGTTGGGCGGCTTGGGTACAGAAGCACTTGAACCCGAATTAGAGCATGAGTGGGTGCGCCGCTCCGATTTGCAACCGGATCAGATTTACAAGATCTTCGAGCCGCTCCGCAAAGACATGGAGATTGTTCTTCGATCCTATCCGCTTCATGGGAGAACCCGGGAACTTTATAGCGACAAGCCTATCTGGGGCCAAGCCATCTGGCAGGGGCGGTTGCGCGAGTATTTTCGCAATTCACCGCCAACCGAGGACATTCGTATGTGGTGTGTCAACGTAGAAAAAAGGGTCGTCAAGCTGGCGAGAAATCTCAAGTAAGGCTGCTATCAACATTGAGAGGCACGAGAGATGAACAGCAATGAGACAGGAGTATCAGCGTCCAGTTGCCTCAGTCAGGAGGAACTTGTCGACTATTTCCGGCTCCGCCTTTCGGAAACCAGGATGCTCTCGATGGAGGAACACCTTTCAACTTGCGAACTTTGCGCCGGCGAGAGCCGAGAGATATTTGAAACGCTGGTAGATCTTGACTCATGGAGTCCTGAATCGATGGGAGAAGCGGTACGCCGCGAAGCACTGGTTGCCGGCCTTACTCAAGCGGAAGAGGACGAACCGGCAGGTTCGGAATGGACGAAACGGCTGAAGCGTTGGCGCAATGGCGTTACACGGGCTGCGGATGGCGGGATCGAGTTGATCGTCGCAACTTCGGGAGTTCGCATCGTCACTCAGTCCTTGCGTGAATTCATTGCGCCCGGCGGTATCCGATTCGAAACCTTGCAGGCAGACCGGGCAATGGTTGGTCATAGTTTTGATGCGCCTGCCAGGCAAGACGGCTTACAAGTTGCGGAAGTGCTTTCAGTGGAAAAGCCCGAGGTCAGGGTCAGTGTCAGCAAAGGCAATCAGGTGAGCGTTGACCTGCAATACTGGCCGGCGGATCGGCTGCCGCCCGGGATTGTGGTGATCGACATCGTGGGCAGGCAGAGGCCGCTTCGATTGGAGCTTCGGCCTGTAAGCAGTGGTAGATTGCGAACGGAGTTTTCAGCGTCGCCAGGCGAGTTCATGATTCTTTTTGCGCCTGTGGAGAAAAGATGCAAAAGCGAAAGGAATGCTTGAAAGAGATTGGATACTTGACCCAAAGAGGAGATTACCGTGAAGCCGCTTGCCAAACTCAATGCCGATCAGCATGGAAATGAACCGATGATCCTCGAGTTGATTCATCAGTCGGTGAATGAATTGTCGCTGGCGCAGACGCCGTGCGCAAGAGTGCGGATTCAGGACCAGATTGTGGATGTGCTCGCAACGCGCATTCGCGGCTTGGTGGAAGGTCATGGCGGCGTTATCGGCACTGGAGCACATTCCAAAGTCCAGCGATTGGACCCAATGGTTGCCTCGGGACAAGGTCTATTTGAAGAGATTCTTCCCATGCGACAGCATGAGGTGGTGTCCATTCGAGAGCTGCTTTGCAATCTAAAAACAGCTTTGCTGGTGGCCACCAATATGACGGAAATCCCCTGGGAATTGCTTCACGATGGGACCGACTTTTTTGGCCTGCGCTATGAGATGGGGCGAAGCTTTCGAACCAGTGGGCCGGAATGGCGCCCAAGAGACAAGAATGACGGCTGGCAATGTCTGATCATTGCCAATCCCACCGGCGACCTTCCGACAGCAAGCAGTGAGGCAGCAGCGGTGAAAGAGAGCCTGGAGGCAAAAGGAATCGCCTGTGACTATCTTGCTGAAGAAGAGGCCACGTTCAAGAATGTCCTGGACTGTTTGAGCGTTTCGCATTACGACATCATTCATTACTCCGGGCATATTGCTCGCGACGATGACTCCGGCGAATTTGGATTTGTTCTGCGCGACTCTCAGTTTTTTACCGCCAGCTCCATCAAAAAACACGTTCGCACTCCGTCCATTGCATTCTTGAACGGCTGCAATTCAGGTGAAGTTGTGCAGGGATTGACAGAGGCGTTTCTTGCCACCGGCGCGCAACTGGTGATTGGGTCTCTTTATGCAACGCCAAGCCGTGGAGCGGCTGCCTTTGCAAAGAAATTCTACACGGATTTCCTGAACGGAGTTACCGCGGGCGAGGCGATGCGGCAGGCTCGCCTCCATGTGAAGGGCCTGGAAGACTGTGGGATTTCGTGGGCCTGTTTTGTCTTATATGGCGATCCGAGGTTTTCGCTTGATTTGAAGGTGGATGGATTGGACACGTGGCTGGCCAATGCCGGGTTTAGCCGCGCGGAATTCGACGACTCGGCAAGCAAGGTTCTGCGCCAGACGATGGCGTATGGAGCTATATCCGGCGGGGTTTCAACGGCAATTTTCTTTGCCGCCCTGGTGGAGGGAACAGAGTCGTTTTTACGCCAGCAACTGGAACGCCATGGAGTATTGGAGTTGTTGCAAGGAGCCTTCAAAACAGCGTTGATGGCTAGCGAAACTGGGGAAGATGGCGGCTCATCCGGGGAGTCAGTTGCCACCAAGGAGAAAAAGAACGAAATTGAGTTGAGTCCTCATGTTCAGGGAATCCTCCGCCGCGCGAAAGAAGTTTGCCTTGAAAAGAAAATGCCCAAGATCACCGAGCTTGCTTTGGTGTGCGGCTTTGCGCGCGAGGCGCAAGGAGGCGCATGGACAATTTTGCGCGAGCTGAAGATCACCCCTGCCAACCTTGATCCCTGGCGCGACGCCAACGAGAAGAGGAAGGTGAGCAGCGTTGGGAGTTTTACTCCGGCGATGTGTTCGGAGCAATTTTGGTCTATCCTGGCAGGCGCTGCGGAGCGCGGATATCAAACCGGAGCTGGCGGAGTGAGTGCGGTTCATCTTTTTCAGGCCATGACGGATCATCCCAGTCGATTGCTGATGGGCGCGTTTCAACGCCTGGGCATCAAACTCTCCCTTGATTCGGGCGGTTCGCCCGGCGCTTTCAGGTCCTTGATCTACGACGCGGCGGGCGAACAGATATTATGTTCGCTCAACGTGAATGATATTTTGTCGCGTGCAAAGATCGAGGCAGAGGCCGGATCGCGCAAAGTGGAGGAACAGGATCTGCTGCGCGCTTTTATCGCCAACGGCGGAGGCGGGGCGGGCGAACTGCTGCTGCGGCACGGCATTCCGTTGCGCATGCTGACCAGCAAGCTATTTCTGGAGGGCGGTGTTGTCGACACCGGGAGATTTGATGAGAGTGGTCAAAAGGTGCTCGATGAGACGCTGGACTTTGCCAGGCAGCGCGGCTACTCGACCGTCGGCAGCCGGCATCTTCTTTATGGATTGTTATCGGCCAGCGAGTATTTTGCTCTTGAACTCAGACGGCAAGATCGCGACGCGGAAGTTCTGGCAGAGGCATTCTATGTGAGTGTTCCCATGGGAGATCAAAGGTCCGCATCAGAGATGTTGCGCTGGCCGTCCATTTCCACGAGCCTTCTGAAGATTCTTTTGGGGGCTGAGGAGATTTCGGAAAGTGAGGGCGCCGAAACGATTTGCGACAAGCACTTGTTAAAGGCCTGGTGCCTGGATGACGGCGGTGATGCACGAATTTTCTTGATTCATCAGGGGGTCAAAGTGCGCAAGCTTTGCAAGTAGTCAAGCATGCTTGGAAGGTATTGCGCGCAATGCGCGGAAGCCCATAGTACCGAAGGATTCATCAGTCACATTTGACTTCAACGATCCAGAAATGATTGGAAGTCATTTTGCAAGTGGCCGGGAACTATGGCCGCCAGAGGAGAATAGGGGATGGATTTGTTTTGGAACATGTTGTTTGGCGGGCAACAGCCTGTCGGAATGGCGGTGAATCTTCTCATCATCGCGCTGTTTGCCTTTGCGATTCTCGATATTCTTCGCGGGCGGGCGCGGCTGCGCAAGGAAGCTGCATTGGTAAAGACCGCTCGCGCCAGGCTGAATGCGCGTAAATCAACGCAGCATCCATCCCTGAAATCGGAAGACGAGGATGAGGACCAGGAAGAGGAGGAAGATGATCCGCAATCCCTTTCTGTGCATGCGCGCGCGACTTTGGCCGAAGAACTGAATATTCCGGCGGACACTTTACTTGGTCACCGGGTTTCGCGGGCGATGCAACTGAGGCTCGCCGGGTTGGGCAGCCGCGATGTGCTCCAGCAATTGACCAGCGAGAAACTCGGCTCGTATGGAGCTTTGGCGCGCCAGATCGGCGCTTCGCTAACCCTTCTCGGCCTTCTCGGAACGGTCTTCGGATTGAGTCAGGCTCTACTGCACATAGGCGGCGCGTCGGATATCAAAGGTGTAGAGGATCTGGCCAAACTCAGTCAGGATCTGGGCGGAACGATGGAAGGCATGAAGACCGCCTTCGGCTGCACGCTCATGGGTCTGCTTTCGGCGCTGATCCTCTCCTATTTCAATTTCGGCTTGCGCCGCGTTCAGTCGGTTGTATTGGGTGAAATCGAAGAGTTCACGGCGTGCGATCTGCTTCCGGTCATCGAGCAGGTGGATCCAGAATCCGACAACGCCACCCGGGCTTTTGCCAACGTATTGTCAAAGACCTCAACGAATCTGACCGGCCTGGGTTCCGATCTGCTTGATTCAGCCCAGGAGTATCGCGCCAGCAGCTCCGAGATGCGCGATTCCATCGAGAGACTGGTTCAATCGGTGGAGCTGTTTTCCTTGACCATCAACCAAGTGGCCGGCAACCAGCATGAATTCACGCAGACCATGAGCTCCACCAGAGAGGCGGTGAGCAGCGTCAGAGACGTGGTACAGGACTCCTCGCACATGCTTTCAGAGAAGCTGGAGCAAATCCGCTATGAATCCGGAGTTTCTGCCAAGTTGCAGCAATCTCTCGCGAGCCATCACGAAGAGTTCAAGAAGCTCGCCGAGTCGCTCAGAAATGCGCAGTTGGAATCGGTGGCAGCGGCGCTGGCGACGCATGAAAGGGCCAGCAAGCAATTGATCGAGGGACTTTTGCAGTCGCACCTTGCGGAATTGAAGAAGGTAGTTGATGGGCAGAGAGATGTGATGCGAACCGTCTCGGACATGGTGTGCGATGTGCAGTTGAACGGCCGGGCGAGGAACAGTGAACTGGTGGGAGTGCCGCAATGAAACCTCTGATTGGCGCCGACGATCCGGAAGTCCCCGTATGGGCAAGCTACACCGACGTTGCCATGAACGTTCTGGTTGTCTTGCTTCTCTATCTCTTCACCCAAGCGGTTTATTCCACGCTGACGGAAGCCGATCTAATTCGCATCCGTGAGGAGCAGCGGCAGATGCGCGCTACCGTCATGGCTGCCCTGACGGCTGATCTGCAAAAGGATGTGACCGTCGCCGAGGATGGGCAACTGATGCGTTACCAGTTCTCTGACCGCGTTCTGTTTGATAGCGGAGAAGCCACGTTGAAGGACAGCGGACGGGAGATTTTGTCCGCCATGGGCAAAGCATTTCACTCCAAGGTGGGCACGTTTTCGCAGATCCAGGTCGAGGGGCACACGGACGACAAGCCGATTCACACCTCTTTGTTCGACAGCAATTGGGAGCTCTCCAGCGCGCGCGCCACCTCGGTGGTGCGCTTTCTTGAGGATGATGCCCACATGGATCCAAAACTATTATCAGCCACCGGATACTCGCAGTACCGGCCACTCTCGTTGGAAGATAGCGAGCGCGCGCGCGCGCTGAACCGCCGCATCGAAGTCGTCGTTGTCTACACCTTGCGGACTCATTCAGGAGCAAATCGATAGACGCTGTTGCGGAGAAGTGATGCAATAGATCGGCGGCTCGTCTGTCGCTTGCCGGAGGAAGTGAAAATGAGTACAGAGCATCTAGAAAAAAACGGCTTCGACGGCGCCTGTCTGGACGTCTTCGATTCCGCGCAAGGTCTGGCGGAGATGACGGATCACTCCCTGGTGACTCCCGCGCATATGATGCTGGCGCTGCTTTTTCAAGAAGGTGGATGCCTCGATAAAAAACTGAGAGCCCGCTTTAATGGCTTGAGAGCTTCCACGGTTGGCGATTCCCTGAAGGAGATTCTGGAGATGCGCGCGCCGGATGGGGATGGTGCCGGCAACCAATCGATTGAGCTGTTTCTGATTCCCTGTTCGGCTTCAGTGTTGGCGGCGCTCAAGCGCGCGCGTGAGCTGGCGAATGAGTGGAAGAAGGAGAAGATACCGGTTGAAGCTTTGGCGTGCGCCTTGCTTGATGCTGTCGATGGCGATGCACTGGAGGCATTTGGCGACGCCGAGATCGGCCGGAAAGAACTCGGTGAGCTGGCCGAAGCGATTGCGGAGGAGTCGAAGAACAGCCTTGCGGGCAAAACTTCCAATGGTCCAAGAATCTGGGACGGCGATCAGATCTGCATGGAATCTTTCGGTCCGGTGGCATCCGAGGGATTGCGAACCCTGACGCGGATGGGCGAGGGGCGGCCTCTGCTGGGCGAGGACTTGCTGATTGCTTTTCTCTCCAATGACAGCTCGCGTACAACCGAAGCCCTGCATATTATGAGCCTGAATCCTGGATCAATTTGCGCAACGCTGAGGCAGCGGTATGGAGAGATCAAAACCGGCAAGGGCGGAGTTATCGAGCGCAATCGCATGGGCAGAATGTTGGGCGGCATTTTAGCCTCGGCAGAAGAGATGGCACGGCAGGAAAACACCGCGAAGATCAGCGAGAGCCATCTGATGAGGGCCTATGTAGCACGTGTCTCCGGCTCGGCGGGCAACTTGCTGGAGAAGCTGGGAATCAACCCGATCCGATTGGCCGGCTATCTGAGCAAATATAAGCAGGATCGTGAACCTTCCGATAAAGCGGCGGGGCAGTTCGAGATGGTTCAAGATTTGGAAGGGTATCTTTCGCAGCGCGTGATTGGTCAGCAGGAGGCGATCCGGGTGGTGGTGCCGGCGCTGAAGCGCATGCGCCTTGGCATGAATGAGCCGGGCCGTCCGCTGGGCGTATTTTTGTTCCTTGGCGCGACTGGAGTGGGGAAGACGGAGTTAGCCAAAGCTGTGGCCGACATTGCCTTTGGTCCCAAGCCCGGAGTGCGCGATCCCTATCTGATTCGCATTGACTGCGGCAAGCTGAAAGAAGGGCGCGATATCGTGCAGTTGCTGGGCGCACCTCAAGGCTTGGTCGGTTACAAGGAAGGCGCTCTCACCAATGGCTTCCGCGACAAAGGAGCAAGCTGCATTGTTTTGTTTGACGAGGCCGAAAAGGCTCATCCGGATATTTGGCAGGCTCTGCTGACCTTCTTCGATGAAGGCATTGTGACGGAAGCGGATGGAACTCTCTATGACGCTACCGGCTGCATCCTGATCGCGACCTCCAATCTTGGCTATAAAGAGGCAACCGACGTCTTTCGCTTGTACGACATCAGCGCGGAGGATGCGCGCGCCATGCGCCCGCAGGTGGAGGAGTTCGTCTGGAAAAAAGTCACGGGCTATTTTTCGCCGGAGTTTATCGGCCGATTTGGCAAGGAAAATGTCGTTCTCTTCAACCAGTTTGCGGAGTCTGATTACCGCGCGATCGTCGGCTCGCAGGTCGATTCACTCATCGTCGAGATGCAGGCGCGGAGCTTGGATTGCCGGGTGGACGAGGCGGTTGTGAACAAGCTGGTGGCGCTCGCATGGGCCAAGCGAAATGAGGGAGCGCGCACCGTTCGCCGGCTGATTCGAGCGAATCTGCGCGATCCGATTGTGGATGGGTTGGGCAGCGATGCGCAGCGAACGATCTTCCACTTCAGCTTGAGAGAGGACGGCGAGGTCGTCGCATTGGACAGGTAAACTCGATGGCAATCTACGACGACATTTTCGATAAGCCCTCTGTCGGCGGCCGCTACAAGATGCTCAAGCGTCTTGGCCGCGGGGCATTTGGAGAGGTCTTTCTGGCCAACCAGGAAGTGGCCGGAGTGCCGGGGGTCAAGTTCAGGCAGGTGGCGATCAAGCTGTTCACGCAGGATTACGTGAATGCCGCCAACGCCGCCAAGGTCTTTGCCGAAGCTCTGCTGCTGGAGCAACTGGCTGCGGAGGCGCGAGCCAAGGGCGAGCCGGTTCATCTTGTCAGCATCTTTGATTTGGGCGTTTTGCGCGACTACGGCGCGGCTCCATTTGTCTCGATGGAGTGTGTCTACGGCTCGCTGGAAAAACAGCTTGAGGGAGCGCCGCCTCTGCCCCTTGATACCGTGATCCGCCATCTGCGTGGAATCTGCGCGGGGTTGAAGCTGGCACACGGGCATTTTCCGGCGGTGATTCATCGGGATTTGAAGCCGGCCAATATCTTGATTGAAAGGTCCGGCTTCCTGAAGGTTGCCGATTTTGGATTGGCCATTGATCGCTACTATGCATTTCTCGCTGGCGGCGGCGCGGGAACCATCTGTTATTCCCCGCCCGAGAGCCGAAGAGGGGAGATTCCGTCTCCCGCCTTTGACGTCTACTCGCTGGGAATCATGATGCTGGAGATGCTTTCTCATCGCAATCCCCTGGAGGAATTCCTGAAGGGGCTAACGGTGGAGGAGGACAAAGTGGGTGCCATGTTGGATTCCGCCCAGGCCAGCCTTGCCGAATTGCTCGACCCTGCAGACGGATCGAGCTTCGTCGCGCGCCTGCACGAACTTCGACAGTCTGCTGGCGCGCAAGAGATTCTCCGCAGGTGCCTTGCCGTCGTCCCTGCCCAGCGCTACGCCAACGCCATGGAACTGGATGAGGCGCTGGCCGCCCTCGAAGCAGGCCGCCTTGTCCCCGAAGCTCCGAAGCCGCAGGAAAGGGGCCGAGAGCAAATCTCACGACTTCTGGAAGAAGCGGCGGCATTACTCAAGAGAGAATGCCTCGGCGAGGCCGAAGAGCGATTGCAGGCTGTCTTCTTGCTTTCACCGCGAGAGCAAAAATACTTTTTACTGCTGGCGGAGATCAGAGAGCGTCAGAAGCGTTGGTCGGAAGCTATTGATGCGCAGAAGAACGCCAATTCAATCTCCGCCCAGCTTCGCGCCGATCACCGGGCCGCCCCGGTGCTGATTGAACGTCTGGCTCAGTTGTATGAAAAGGCGGGCAAGCTGCTCGCCGCAAAAGAAACACGGAAGTTGCTGGAGCGATCGTAATGGATGTCTTGGAGTTTTTGGGACTGAAAAAACCGTCCAATCCGCCTCCTGCTCCAGTCAGGATGAAGAAGAAAGCCTCCGGCTCTTCTTCCAAGAAGGCTGTGCCCAAAGGCCCTCACGGAAAGCATAAGCCTCCAGCGAAACAGTACGCATCAACGCCACGGTATAGATCGTCGCAATGGCCCGAACCCACGCCGCAACCCGCAGTGCATCAGTACACGTTTTGGAATCCGGTCAATTCCATCGATCTTGCATCTCGATACCGCAATCATCCGGCGCAGGATATGGTCCGCTCCGCGCAAAAGCCGCCACCACTGCTGCGCATCCAAAGCGGCTGGCGCCAAGCTGAATACTATCAGGAGCTCTTCCGGAACCTTGAGGATGTGAAGCCGGAAGATGTCGGGCTGGAGAATCTGCTGGAGGCGCGCCTCTCTGCCGCGCGCCGCGGCACCCTGGGTGGATTGGAAGCGGAGATGCGCGCCATTCACCGCGTTGTCGCTAGTTTGTGCAACATCGAAAGCGAGGAGACCGACCAGGAGGGATGGAAGACTAGGAAGCGGGCACGCCAATACGTTGCAGGGCGGCTTGGGCAGTTGGCGGAACATGCCATCGCGCTTGGCGACACAGACGCGGCGCTGGAGGCATTTCGCGCGCTTGAAGATACTGGGGAGATCTCCGAGCGCCATCTTCGCATCTACGGCAGGCTGTTGAGCGCCAGTGAGGCTGCTTCCGCTCCAGCATCTCTTCGCATCTATCTTCAGTGCCTGGAACGTCAATTCTGGCAGACCGAGCGCGATCCGTTGTTACAGGCTTTTCATAGGGAGCTTTCAGCGCATCTCAACATCCGCGAGCACACGCCGCGGCAAGAAATCCGCAAGCGAATGGCGCTGATTGCCCGGATGCATGCCGGTGGCGGAGTGCTGAATGATCCTGCCAAGAGCCTTGGGCTGGGTTACCTTCTGCTGGAAGAGCCCGAGCGGGCAGTCGCTCATCTGGAGCGGGCTTGCGAACTGGATGGGCATGACGGCGGAGAATCCTTCTTTTTTCTTGCGCAGAGCCTGTATCGCACCGGGCAATGGGAAAAAGCCTCGGCAGCCTTTGGCGCAGCCTCTGAACGGGGATTCTCGCCTAGCCGCATCGCGGCTTGGCGGGGGCTTGCACTTGCCAAGGCCGGTCAATGGGAAGCCGCCTTTGAGGCCTTCGAGGTTGCGGAACAAAGCCTGGGATCAGAGGCGGATGCAGCCTTCTATATCTATTGGGCACAGGCCAGCTTTCGGATGGGCGCATTCGAGCAGGCCAAGACGCGATTTAATCAAGCGATCGAAAAGTGGTACGAGAACGGAATTTCAGAGGCCGGAAGCACTCCCGATCTCATTCGTGCGCACTATGGGCACGCTATCTGCCTTCTGCGCGAAGGCAATTACGACGATGCAACCTCCCAACTGCACTATGTCGTCGGAATGAAAAAGGATTTTGCACCCGCTTCGTACATGTTGGGCAGGCTATATAAGCAACTTGGGAAACCGGACAGCGCCTTGCAGTACTTCCGGCTGGCTGTAGAGGACTCAAGCGATCTTGTCTATCTCCTTTCTCTGGCCTTGGCTCTCGATGATGCGCAGCAGGCCGCCGCGCTGCCGTTATTCATCAAGTTGATTGAAAACGGCAAAGGCGGCCCGGAGGTGATGCGCCGAACGGCATTGGAGTATTACCGCCGGGGAGATGGCGAAAAGGCGCGGTATTGGTTCAAACAACTGGCCGACGCTGTTCCGTCCAGCATGGACTGCAAGCTCTGGACGACCCGTTATTGCGCAACCGCTGCCACGGAATCGTTCAATCGCGGCCAGTTTGCCATGGCGATTGCGGATTGGGAACTGGTTTGCAAAGCATGGGAGGATCAGGCTGTCCATATGAAGCTCGGACTGGCCTTGCTGTGCGATGCTTCCGTGCGCTTGAAGCTGGAGTGGAACAGTAATCTGGACTCCGTTTGGCCGCGGATTGCGCGCGCTCATCAGCTTTTTCCGTGCTGGAATTCACGCTATCTGAACGCTCTGGCGATGCTGGTGCATGGTGATTATCCGGGCAGCCTGACCGAGTTCGAGTTGCTGGGCCAAAGCGCGCAAGACCGTCCAGAGATCCGGTTCTTTGCCATGCTGGCTCGCTACCTGTTAGGCGACGAAACGGCGCTGAATGCGGCCGATACTCTGGAGGCCCTTCCAGGCGCGCAGGGCTTGAATGCTTTGGTTGGCTTGCTCCAAATCCAGGCTGCTGCTCATGGGGGCGATTTCAAATTGGGCGCTGAGCGCATCGAAGCCTGGTTCAAGCTGGCCGATTGCGTTCAGGCTGCCGGCTCCAATCGCAGCCAGGTCAATGCACTGGTTTGGCTGTGCATCAAACGAGCAGGCTTGCGCGTTCAGAAGTTCTCTCGGCTGGTTGCCGGGATGAAGACGCAGGATGAAGAGTTCTGGAAGCCCGCGCTGGCGGTCTGTGGCGCGCTGGAAATTGTCAAAAAAACAGTGGGAGAAGCTGATCCTTCCCGGCTGGAACAAGTCGATCAGTCGCTTCAGTCGGCTCTGGAGAGTCTTGCCCCGGCAGACCGAGGCGCCCTGCAGGCCGAGCTATCCACATTTCTCCGTTATCGCATCGAGGACGCCGTTTGCCGCGGCGACCTGGTGCTGGCGACGGCGCTGCTCGATCGTTTGGAGATAATCGTAAACGCTGATTCGCCCAGCGTGGCGCGGTTGCGAGAAGTCCTGGATAAGCTTCTGCAATTTCCGTCTCACGAAAAAGCCTATGCCTTGCTTGAGTGCGACCCCGACGCGGCTCGCTCCATCTGGCACCAGCGGCTTGAACTGCATCCCGGCGAGTATGACTCCCTGCAACACCTTGCTTGTTTGGCCTGGTCGTGTGCCTACGATGCTGGCCGCAAGGCGGACGAGGCCAGAACCCTGGCTGAAGAGATGAAGGAAACTCCCGAGAGAAAGCAGTTGGAAAGTGAAGTGGCTCGCGATTACGAGGCCGCGATTGCGTATTTTGTGGAAGGGCTTGGCTACTACCGAAAGTTATTCGATGACCCGGCCTATTGGGAGGCGCTGCGCATGAAAGGGCGCTCGCTGGACACCGCTGCCAATCACTTTGACGAAGCGAAGTTCGAAGCATGGAAGAGTTCAGCCTTGCAGGATAAGGCGCGGATACTCATCGATTTTTCAATTTATATTGCTCATTGTGACAAGAAGGGCGGAACGGCGCGAGCCAAAAGCGCGTTGGCCAGGCTGCGCAGTTGCGGCCTGCCGGAAAAGATGACGGAGGCACTGTTGGCCGGTTTTGCGGAGCGTTCGCTGGACCGCGATCCGATCACTCTCTCCGCGGAGCAATTCGATCCGGCGATGGCGCGCGCCGAGCGGGTGCTGCAGATGGATCAGGACAACACCAAAGCTCTGGAGTTTATCGTGGTGGGACACACATATCGCGCTGAAACCTCTAAGAACGAGGAGGCCAAAGTAGTGGCCGAACGTATTGGCTCCGTGCGTAACCGGGCAGAACAGTTGGAAAAGAAGATGCCTGGGATGGAGCCGGGAAAACGAGCGCAGGTAAATCGTAATCTGGCTGCATATTGGGAAGAGCTGGGTTTCAAAGCCAAGCGCAGAGGGGGAGAGTTTTTGGATGAGCTTAATGCCTCGCCGGGATATCCCTTTCATCTGCTGCGCGATATTGCCAAATGGCTTGAGGAGTCGAATCATGCCTTTGAGCAAGCCGTCCGGTTGGATAGTACGATTGGTCTACGCACGGCAACATTCCAGGAAAATAACAGGATGCTGATTGGAAAAGTGCGCGAAAGGATGCCTTGATCATGTTCGAAGAAAATCCATGCCGATGGAATGAATTCGAGATCTTTCGAATTGACCGCTCCATGACCGACCAGAGGGCCATTCGTCTCAGAGTGAGCGATACCCGCGAAATTTGGAATTATCAGGAGAAGAAGGTCGTCCTGCGCAATGGTGAAAAGCGCGCCATCGAGGAAGCCCGGCTCAACGAGTTCCAAGGCCGCCTGGATGACCCATTGCAGCGGCTAAAGGATGAGCAATTCGTGCATCAGTTCCACTCCTTCGCCGGCGATGAGGAACTGTCGAGCGCGGTCAGGGGATTGGCTGAGACAGAACTCCCCGTCTCTGTGCCCACAGTTGCCGGGGCTGCGCTTTTGAGTGCCGTCGGCCCGCTATTGCCTGATATCACCCCACCAGTTTTGGAGGATGACCTTCCCTGGCCCCAACCGCCGGCGGCCTTTGATGTCGAGCAGGAGCCTTTGGAAGACGCGATGTTGAGAAATTATTGATGCTGGAAAGGACGGCTTGTCTCATGACGAATGATTTGCCAATACCTGGTGTGATCCCGGTCCCTGCAAAACTGAGAGTTGAAGATGCGGAAGATGCGGCCCTCGAGCTTTATCGGAGGGTTGCGGAAGCCGATAGGCGTTACCAAGAGATGGAGCGCCGCCAGCAGTCGGAGATTGCCGAGACCAGCAGAAAAACCCATCGACTGATCTCGGCGCTGGCGGCGGAGCGATTCGAATTCGATCGGTTGATGCGCCGCCTGAAGCCGGAGCTGGAGCGCCGCAATGCTGGCGATTTGATTCAGCTTCTGGATTTGTTTGCCAAAGCCTGGGATCTGAAGCTGGGCCGCGCCTCTATTCAGGTTGTCGATCTGGCTGGATTGCCGTTGAGCGATGAGCTGGCGGGCGATGTGGAGGTCGAGAGCCACTTCCCAGATCCGTCCGTCGTGCAGGCAACGGTGCGAGAGACGCTGATTCCCTTGGTTCTTTTGGAAGGAAAGACCATCGGCTCGGCAAAAATTATTACTGCTGTTCCTGTAGCTGTTGAGGAGGATGCGCAATGAAAAAGATTGGAATCGATTTGGGAACAACCAATTCGTGTGTCTACTATCTGGACGAGGCTGACAATCCGGTGTTGGTCACCGACGCCAAGGGCAATAAGATCTTCCCCTCCGCGGTGTACTCCGCGGGCCAGGGAGAAGAACGCGTGGTTGGCCACAAGGCCAAGGCGCGCATGGGCATGAAGCCCTCTCCGGTCATTGCGGTCAAGCGCAAGATGGGAACCGATCAGAAGGTGCTGCTGGGGGGCAAGGAAGTCTCGCCGGTTGAGGTTTCGGCAGAGATACTGCGCCATTGCAGGAAGCTGGTGGAGACGGCCACCAGCGACACCGTTGGTTCGGTAGTGGTGACTGTGCCGGCCTACTTTGATGCCGCGCCGATGCGCGACACGCAACTGGCGGCTGTGCAGGCATTCTTCGATGGCGACGAGAAGAGCGCCAAAGGCCGATTGGAGTTGCAGTTGGAACCGGAGGCCGCGGCCTACGCCTATCTGTCGGAGAACCGCGCTGAAAGCTTGTTGATCCTGGTCTATGACCTGGGAGGCGGCACCTTCGATGTAACCGTGCTGGAAAAGACGCCGGAGGCGGGCCTCTCTGCGATTGCCTTCGGCGGCGACCCGCATCTGGGCGGCGACAATGTGGACGACCGGCTGGCTTCATGGATCTCATACCGCATCCGCGGAGGAAAGGCCGAGGCCTTGGCCCGCATTCTCGCTCCCGGTCATTACGAAGATGAGATTCGCTACACCGTCCTGCAGCAGGTTCTGGCCAACGATATTGCGGGATTGCGTGGCGTGATTCGACCCGAGGATCGCGATCTTCTGATTCCCAATCCGCCTCGCTATGACCTGGAGCTGGACGCATCCAATCCGGAGGATCTGGTTCGTATTCAAAAGCTCAAAAGGCTGGCCGAGATCGCCAAGGTGGACCTGTCAAAAATCACTGATGTCGCTGTTGTGCAATCCGGCGTCTTTGAGGACCATGCCGGGGATCTGATCGATTTGGACTTGGATCTCAGCCGCAACGATATGAATCTGCTGATAGGCGACATGATGGAGAAGACCATCCGCGCCACGCTGGCGGTGGTGGAAAAAAGCGGCAAGCAACGCTCGGACTTTGACCTGGTGCTGCTGGTGGGCGGATCCACGCGGATGCAGGTGGTGAGCCAGGAGCTGGCCAAGATATTCTCGTGCCCCATCACGTCGGGTACGGCCAACGATCAGGATTTGATTGTGGCGCGCGGCGCTGCCATGCGCGCGCGCGGACTGAGCGGTGCAATTCCTTCCGGCGCTTCGAAAGCTGGAGGCTTGTCGCTCGAGTATCCCCGCAAAACCTCCGACAAGAGCGTGAATATTGCCGGACACCTGGCTCACTCCATGGAAGACGGATGCGCATACCTCATCCTGACCAAGGAGGGCGGAGACAAGGAGTTGCAAAATGTCGCCGTCGAGGGCGACAAGTTCCTCTTCCGCGGCGTGAACTTGAACGCCGGCTGCGAAAATCGCTTTCGCATAGAAGTTCTCGACGCCATGGAGAACGAAGTTGCGGTTGCGGATGTCGCCATTCTGCAAGGGCAAGGCGGCGACATACCGCGCACCTTCTTCAAGCTCACCAAACCCATCCGCTTTCTTGGCCGCAGGGGGTACAAAATTCTCTTTCCGGAGGGCGAGCCGCTGCCGGCAACCAAATCAGAGATTTGCTACCGCGCCGGCAAAGGAAATTCCGTACTGATTCCCATCTACCAGGGAGAGCAGCCGCTAAACGATCTGATCATTAACGACGTTGGCCACGACGTCAATATCGGAGCTGAAATCAGGCTGACGGTGACGATCGAGCGCGATTACAACGTCCGTGCCGAGGCCGTGATCTGCAATACGGGCCAGAAGGCCAGTGTGGACTTTCGCATCGAACCCATTCAGATGCCCAGCCTGGAACAACTGGAGCGCGACAAGGACGACGCTCTCGATGAGATTGAAAGCGGAATGACGATCATCAAGGATCCCAACAAAAGAACGCAATTCAAGCGGACGGCTCGGCGGCTCGAATCTGAATTCAACAAAGCGCTGAAGACCAACGAACCCGATGCGCATCACCTCTTCACCTTGGTTGGAGAATTGCGCAAGCTGAAGGTCGAGATAGTGAAATGCCAGGAATTTCTAACCCCTCCCCTCGATGAATTTCAGGGCATCATTCGCTCCTGCCGCGGCAAGGCAAGCAAGCTGGAGCCGAACGCCGCGGTCACCAAAGAGGACGTTCTCAAAAAAATATCCGCCCTGGAGGCGGCCGGCCAGGACGCCTGGGATGCAGAGGACAAGCGCGAATGGGAGCTAATCAACAAGGAAGCCGAGGAGCTGCTGAGATCCATAATTCAACAGGGTCCCTCTGGTCCTCCTCCCGACCCGGCGGTTCTTGTACAAGGCATCCTGCATTGGCTGGACGAGATTGCCGATAAGGCCCGGAAAAACGGACGCGAGGATGAGTTTGCGGAAGAGATTCAAGATCTGCGCCGCCAAACCCGCGCCGTCGATCTGAGTGATCAAGACACTGCGCGCGACCAATTGATCAAGATCGTTCAGAAAAAAATTCGGCCGCTGGAAGAGCAATTGAAAGATCCAAACGAAGCGGTTGACGAAAGAGATGATTTGACCGATTTCAAATGAGGTTTTTCTTGTGCGGCAAAATACTGAATGTTCATCATCTGGCCGCTTGAACCGGCTGTCAGGACGGAGAGTGCGATGAAAGCTTGCGGAATCGATTTGGGAACCACCAACAGCTGTGTTCATGTTGTGTCCAAGGATGGGCCTCAGCTTGTCCTGGATGCGCAAAACAACAAAACCGTGCCATCGGTTGTCTACCAATCGAAGGATGGAAAACTGGTTGTCGGTTACGGGGCCAAAAACCGGATGGGAGAGATGCCCGGACCAGTCACCACTATCAAACGAAAGATGGGGTCAAACGAGACGGTTGCTTTGGGCCGAACTCAAAAGACTCCAGTAGAAATCTCGGCGGCAATCCTTCACTACCTCAAAGAGATCGCCGAGGCCGCCGCGGGCGAAGAGGTGGATCGGGCTGTGGTCACGGTGCCCGCTTACTTTGCTCATATTCAGCGCCAGCATACCGATGACGCCGCGCGCGCCGCCGGCTTCAAGGAAGTCACCACCCTGCTGGAGCCGGTAGCCGCGGCTCTGGCCTATTCGTTGGAGAGTGAGCGGGAGAAGCTGAGAGTCTTCGTCTATGATCTCGGCGGAGGGACCTTTGACGCCACCGTTTTGGAAAAGGACGCCGAAGGCGGCCTGAGCGTGCTCTCCTTCGGCGGCGACCCCTATCTAGGCGGCGACGACTTCGATGCCCGCGTGGTCAAACTGCTGTTGAGCAAACTGACCGATAAAAACTATCGGCTTGATCTGAAGCTGGATCAGGCGGAAGACTACAGCCGGTATCAACGCCTGAAGTTCTTTGCCGAGACGGCCAAAATCGGCCTCACCGCTTCGGAGTCTGTACAGCTTGTCCACCACGGTTTGTTTACCGACCAGGAGGGCGAACTGATTGACCTTGATTTGACGGTCACGCGCGAGGAGTTGGAGGCCTGCACCTCCGATCTGGTGGAGCGCAGCATTGCCGAGTCTCTGCTCACTTTGGAAAAGAAACAGATCGCCCTGGACTCCATCGACGAGATTATTATGGTGGGCGGAATGTCCCGAATGCCGCTGGTTCAGCGCCGCCTTGCCGAGGCCTTTGGGCAGACCCCCAAGTTGGTGGACCCGGATCTGATCGTCTCCCGTGGAGCAGCCATCAAAGCAGCCCAAATCTATCCCGACCGTTTTCGCGGAAGCGGGGATTTGACCGTGGATTTGCGTTACGATCGCCGCACCGAAAAGCGGCGAGTTCGCATCACTGGTGTGTTGAACCGCCCCTTGGAGCAAGGAACCGCTTATCTGATGGGGGCCGGCCAGGAGATATCTGAAGATATTGCCGGCAAGGACCGCTTTGCCTTCGAAAACATTGCACTGGAGGCGGGGCGTGGAAATGCTTTTACAGTGTCCATCGAAGATGCCGAGGGCGATTCTCTCTTTGGCGAAGAAATTCAAATTATCCACGACGAAAAATGCGCGCCGGTATTAGTCTCGCCTGGTTCTGTGGTCACCAAGGAGATCTCGGTGCTCACCGTAACCGGCAAGCAGACTCTTTTTTCAGAAAACACAATGCTGCCGCATTTTGCTTCTCTCGACCTGTTGACTGGAGATCAAAGCGGCACTATCCTGCTGCCAATTCTGGAAGGAGAAAATGAGATACAGACCTTGGCTGTGCGCGAAATTCCGCGCGATCTGCCCATCGAAACGCCCGTGCATGTCGAGGTCTCCATCCAGGCCGACTACCACATCCAGGCAACCGCCAGCGTGCCGTCCATCAAGCGCGAAGTGAGCATCAACTTCCGCATTGACCCCGTCGATACCGCCAGCTTGACGAACGAATACATCCAGAACCGCATCGCCGAACTGCGCCAGAAAGGAGAGAAGGAAGCAGAGGAAAAGGAAGTCAAGCGTTCCAGCGAAGTACAGATCTTTCGAGTCCGATTCAAGGCGCTTTGCGACGACATTGATGTTGAGTTGAGCGAACCCGAGCCGAACCGCCTCAAGATACGAGAAAAACTCGCGGGCATGGAGGTCCTGATTCGTCGCATCTCCCAACGCGACGAGGAGATTCAGATGCCTGGCCTCAGCTTTGATGAGTTCAACAGCAAGCTGACGGAGATTGAGACCAACGCCATCGAGAACAATCATTCCAAGCTGCCCCAGGTCCGGCCACAGATTGAACGCCTGCGCGCGGATGGCTTGACGGCATGGAAGGCCAAGGACCGCATCGGATGGGTGCGCGCAACCAAGCAAATTGAATCGATCGAACAGGCGCTGTTACCGGAGATGAATCCCACCGATCTGGCCACAGGACTCGCCGGCTATATCATCGTCAATTGCTTGCCGGAGATCGCCGCAATTACGGGCCAAACGAGGGAAATTGAAGAGATCCAGAGGCAGGCTGTCATGATCTTCGGCGCCATGCAATGCGGCGATCTCCGCCCTGAGGCGGCAGCCGATCAGTTGATCACCCTCTATCGTGGGCGAGTAGCTCCCCTGCGCAGGAAGCATGGGTTGGATGCCGCCGAAATGCCTCAATTACCATCCACACAAGGTCCTCGTGGAAGTGGCTTGACCAAAGCAATGGTCTCCAATCCGCACAAGTAAGGAGGGAAGACGATGGCAAGATGTCCCTATGATGCACACCGATTGAAGGACACCGCCGGCGGCGTTTGCGGCCGCTGTGGCGGCGATGTTCGTTTATATGCGGCCCTCCGCTGGCTGCCTGAACTGCTCTTCAACAACGCCCATCGATTGTTGGAAGAAGGCCAGGTGGAGGCTGCCGCGGCTTTGCTTCAACGCGTTTTTGAGTTGCGCACCGACTTCCCGGATGCCTACTGGCTGATGGCGGTCATCGAAGCGCGGCGGGGCCAGCGGGAGACCGCAAGGCAATTACTGGAAGTCGCGCTGGAGCAGGGGGCCAAGGTCGATCCGGCTTGGCTCGATGCTCCAGCGGTCGCGCTCTCAAGACCAGAACCTGAACCGGTCCCCGAACTACTTCCGTCTGCCTCCATTCCGAATCGCGAAATCACGTCGGTGGAAGTTCTCTCAACAACTGAAGATACCAGCCCTGTCGCGGAACTGGCTCTGCCAATATCGGAACCGCTCCCGGAAGAATCTGAGAGATTGCTCGCAACCGGTGGTGAGGCCACCGAAACCGTAACCGTGCCGAGCGTGGAGTGCGGCAATCCGGCAACCGCGAATGAACCCACCTCCGCCGAAAACATTCCTCCGGCACCTGTTGAAGAGTCGGTTGAATCGCCGGCCGCGATTGACGTACCGTTGCAGACGGCTCAACCGCCCCGCCTGCCTTCTCTCCTGACTGCGATTCGCAAAGCAGCCAGGCGCATCATCAGGTCTTGAGTAGCCACGGAACGGAACAGGGATGAAACCCTGCAACTCAAGTGGTGTATTTCGCAAGCAAACGCGCTTTGAGGCCAACCTCTCCGAATCTCTCGCTTATCACTTCGGATGTTGGACGAATGGCAATATGACAATCGAGTTTCAAATCAATGGGAGGACGCTTTGATGGCCGCGCAGATTCTGGTTACCGGGGATCTTGTACTGGATGTAAACATCTACGCTGGACAGCGTAATACACCCGATTCCGAGCAGTGCGGCACACGCATTCACCGTACGCCGGGCGGCGCCATGATCCCCTTCACGCTCTTGCGAGAGTTGGCGGGAAAGAAGCCCGATCCCGCGTTCGCCGGAGAGGCTCTCCAGGCCGGCGATGTGAAATTTGGCCTCAAGGAATCGAGCGTTGCCGACCTGGCGAACTGGCCGGAAGAGTTCCATGCCTCCAATCTCTGGCAGGTGGTGGAAGTTGCCGTGGGCAAGAAGAAGGAAAATCGCTGGTTCCCGGCCAAGCCTGTGCTGGGCTATGGATTTGTTGACAAGCCCGCCAAGGAAACTTCGTATCCCGCCACTCCAAGCGATGAACAGAAGACAAGCCATCCATGCATTCTGGTCATCGACGATGGAATGCTCGGCTTCCGCAAGCGAATGGCTGAGAGATGCTGGCCAAAGTTTCTCGCCGATGGCCCTGAGGCCGCGCCAGACGTCAAGTGGATTGTGCTGAAGATGTCCAGCCCGCTGGGCCACGGCGACCTTTGGCATTCGCTGGCGGAGAAGTGGAAGGAGCGGCTGATTCTGATAGTGAGCGCCGCCGATCTGCGCCGAGCCGATCTTCGGCTCTCGCAAGGGTTGAGCTGGGATCAGACCGCGGAAGATTTTCTGGCGGAGTTGGACAAGGACGGGCCGCTCAGCAATCTCTGCGGATGCAGGCATCTGGTGGTCACAATGGGCAGTGATGGAGCCGTATGGCTCAGCAATCCAGGCGATCCGGCTCAGCGGCGCGGGCATCTGGTCTTCGACCGCCAGCGCGGAGAAGGCGAATTCGACCAGGAGAGCGGAAGGCTGGCTCCCTTTGGTTCGCTTTCCGCGATGACCGCATCGATTGCGTGGCGTCTTTGGTATGAGCAGAAAGAGGTTGATCTTCTGCCCGCGCTGAGGGCCGGTTTGTCGGCTGCGCGCGTTTTACGGGAGTCGGGGCATGGCCTTGCGGGCAAGGATGCGCCAGGACCGAACTTCCCATTAGAAGATGTAGTGCGCGAGATTTCATTGCCGATTGTCGAACAGGAGACAAGAGACGGAGAAACGCGTGTTAAAAGCCTCGTTCTGTCAAAACACAGCTATTCTTCGGTGGAATTGCCTCTGCCGGCCATCGAGGGGCAAGCCTCCGCGGCCAGTGCGCAGGTGCGCCCTGAGCCATGGACGATTCTCAAATCGAACACCGAATGTGCTGTGATTGGGAAAAGCTGGCCCAAGGATGAAAAGCTGCCTGCGCTCTTTGGCACAGCGCGCAGGCTTGCACTCTTCGGCCCAGGGGCTCTTGGCGGCGTTCCCTTTGCGCGCTTCGGCAAGTTGCTGACCATGGACCGCGGAGATATGGAGTCACTCCGTTCCATCCGCCATCTGATGCTGCGCTACAAGGCGCAGGATAAGCCCAAGACGCCTCTCTCGATTGCCGTCTTCGGCGCGCCGGGTTCTGGCAAGTCCTTCGGCCTGAAGCAAATTGCCAAAAGCATCTTTCATGACGACGCGCTGGAGTTCAATCTCTCGCAGTTCAAGGGGCCGGAGGAGCTTTACGGCGCCTATCATCAGGTGCGCGACAAGATACTGGCGGGATTCACGCCGGTTGTCTTCTGGGATGAGTTCGACTCACGCGAGTTCTTCTGGTTGCAGTACCTGTTGGCGCCGATGCAGGATGGAGTCTTTCAGGAAGGGCAATTGACTCACTCCATCGGCAAGTGCGTCTTTGTCTTCGCGGGCGGCACCAGTTACGATTACCGGTACTTTGGTCCGCCGGCGATTCCCGGCGACAGAGAGACCTCGGAGCAAAAAAAGGCGCGCCGGGATTTTGTTCTAAAAAAGGGGCCGGATTTCAAAAGCCGCCTCACCACCTGCCTGAATGTTCTCGGTCCAAATCCGCGCAAGCTCTTCTCTCTGGAAGAGGCAGCCAAAGACTGCGATCCGTGGTACGACGATCCGAGCGACATCGAGTATCCGGTGCGCCGCGCCATTCTGTTGCGTGGCCTTCTGGGCTGCGGCGGTCCGGACGATGCCAATAAGCCACTCAAGATCGATCCGGGCCTGCTGACGGCGTTGCTCGAAGTGGGGCACTATCGCAATGGCGCGCGCTCGATGGAGAAATTGATGGATCAGATTGTCCAAGGAGGCGCCGGGATGCCAAGCCGCGCCAATCTTCCACCGCGCGAGATTCTGGAACTGCTGGTGGAGGATGTGGATCTTTTTAATCACAAGCTAAGCGACGCTGGCTTCGGCGGCGATATCGAAATTCTGGCGCAGGGAATCCACAAGCGATACGTTGAACAAAACCAGAACAAGCCGGGCCAAAGTCCCTTGAGCTTGAAGGATTGGAAGGATCTGTCGCCGGATTTGAGGGCTTCGAATCGCGCCGCCGCATTGCGCATCGTCAACATCCTGGCAGCGGTTGGATTGGAGTGCGTTCCCGGCAGGGCATCCAACGAGGAGTTGGCTGCCGTCGAGCAGATATTGAAGGCCAACCTGGAGATGCTGGCACGCATGGAGCACGATGGATGGATGGATGAAAAGAAGCGTCAGGGATGGGTCTTCGCAAAGACTAGAGTGGATGCCGAACTCAAGCACCCTCTGCTGATCGAATACGGCTATCTGCCGGAGTCCGAAAAGGAAAAAGATCGCGACAGCATTCTGCAATATTCCGTTTGGGTGGCGGCGAATGGATGCAAGATCGTCTTCAAGAATTCACAGACCGGGACGGCCGAGTGCAGGCGTTGAAAACCTTGTTTCTGGCGTGCTTTCTTTCGCGGTAAATCGCTCATGCTTTATCATTGTCGATTTTCATCTTGGGAGAGTTTCATGGAATCAACCTGTCGAGTATTTATCAGCGCCACATCGGCCGATCTGGGCAGCTATCGTCAGGCTGTCAAAGAAGTGCTGCTTACCAATGACATTCATCCAGTGGAACAAACCAATTTTCCGCCTGATTTCCGGAGCATCGAGGAGCTGCTGAAAGCTAAAATCAGCGGCTGCAATGCGATGGTATCTCTGATTGGATTTGTCTATGGAGCGGAACCGGCGGACCATCCAGCCGACAAGCCCCGCCGCTCTTATACGCAGATGGAGTTCGACATTGCCCGCAGCCTTGGCAAGCCGATCTATCAGTTTATGGCCGCCGAGGATTGCGTGTTTGATGCGAGCCCCGTGGAGAGCGACGAAGTTCAAGCTCTACAGCTTGCGCATCGTAAGTCGATAAAATCCGGAAATGCTCGCTGGGAGATTTTTGCAAACCGCGAACAACTGTGCGGGCGGATTGCGCACATCGACGCCGCTATGATCACGACGCCCGGCCGGCTTGGCCCACGGCAACCGCATCCGCTGAGCCTTCCCTATCCTTCGCTCGGCTCATTATTCAAAGGGAGAGAACCCTTCCTGCAAAAAATCCGCGAAAATCTTCTTGCAAAAAGCAGGGATAACAATGCCGCATACGCCACCAGAATTACTCAGTCTACTCAATCCCAGGCGCTATGCGGGCTGGGCGGCGTGGGCAAAACACGTCTTGCGGTCGAGTACGGCTGGCGCTACGATGAGGAGCACAGCGCCACGTTGTTTGTCGTTGCCGACTCGCCGGAAAATCTCCGCCGCAATCTTGCTCAACTGACTGGCCCGCTGGTACTAAACCTTCCAGAGCAGGATCGCCAGGAAGAGGAAGTCAAAATGGCGGCGGCGATTCGCTGGCTGCTGGAGCACCCCGGATGGTTTCTCATTCTGGACAATGTGGACAATGAAACCGCTGTAACTGCAGTCCAGGATTTGCTCGCGCGCATTCCCGGTGGACATGTGCTGATTACTTCGAGATATGGAGAATGGAGCAAAGATGTTGAGCCTTTGGAACTCGATGTTCTCTCCGCGGAGGATGCCAGGAGTCTGCTTCTTGAACGTACAAAATCTCGCCGCCGCATGACAGACAATGACGATGCGGATGCTGCTGTTCTGAGCCGGGAACTGGACGGCCTTGCGCTGGCATTGGAGCAGGCGGGAGCGTTTATCGAGAACCGGCGCTGCTCGCTGGGCGATTACCTGAAGCGGTGGAAGGCTGGAGAGGCGCGCGTCCTGCAGTGGTTCGATCCGGGAGTTACGCGCTATCCGCGCAGCGTTGCGATCACTTATGACACAACCATGCAGGAGGTTGGCGCTGTTGCGGTTGCGCTTTTTCACATCTTGTCCTGGTATGCGCCGGACCCCTTGCCGGAAGGCGTAATGTATACTCCGGAAGCCGAAGGCGTACTGAGCGAATTGATTGCCGCCGCCGGGCTTTCCGCGCCCTATGTTGACCCCGAAGAAGCGTTGGCCAAGCTGTCCGCGTTTTCAATGATCAAGAAGATAGATCTTCAGGGTGTACCCTGCGTGAGTCAGCACCGGCTCGTACAAGAGGTGACCCAACGGCAGATGCCGGATGCTGAAAAAAATAGTTCATTGCTGGGCGCCGTACAACTGCTAGGCAATTTTGCTCCCAAAGATGCGTATCGGCCGGAAGTGTGGAAGGAGTGGAGGCTGCTTATCGCGCATGTTGAGATCTTGTGGTCGAAGGTACAGGATCTGAATCGCGATCTTTGGAACACTACCCTGATGGACGGCCTGGCACTTTATTACCTCGGCCAGGGGCGTTATTCACGGGCCATTCCCATTCAAAGGCTGGTGCTTGAAGTGAAGGAATCGCGCCTGGGAAGCAATGCCCCACAGGTGTTTCTGGCCAAGAACGATCTGGCCCTGCTGTTGAATTCCGTCGGTGAATTTTCCGAAGCCCAGCACCTTTACCGGGAGGCGCTAGCCGGATGGAAAAATTCGGATGACTCGGAGTTTGAATTCGGCTATGCTGAGTCGCTCCACAATATAGGTGCCAGCCTGATTTGCACAGGAGATCTTGAGGAATCAGAGTCCAGGCTGCGCGAGGCGCTCAAGCTTTTTCAGGAGAAGTGCGGCGAATACCACTGGAGAACTTTGATGACCGAGTATTCGCTTGCCCGGACGCTGCAATCGAAAGGTGAAACCGAAAATGCGGTGCAAATGCTGCGACGGAATATTGATAAGAAGGCAAAACATTTGCCCGGCGGCGAGAGTCACCCGGATACATCAAACAGCATGATAAGTCTGGCACTGATCATGATGCGGCAAAAGCAATTGGACGAAGCGGAAAGCCTTGTGAAAAGGGCAATCGCCGGCAGGGAAAAGTCGCTCGGAAAGGATGACGAAGGGACGCTCGAAGCAGTCGAGTTGCTGGCCACGATCTATCGACGGGCAGATCGGCTGGAAGAAGCCGATGTATTGAGTGATCGCATCATAGACGCCGGTCTGCGCAATGGAGACCCCGCGGTTTTGCTCTCTTACCGTCAGGAAGCGTATAGCCTTTTCGCCAGAGGCCAATATCTTCGGGCGGAAAAAATGCTCCGAAGATTACTCGATAGAGGCTTCGAGATGGCAGGCAATCGCTGTCACCTCGCGCGCATTCTCCTTTTAACGGACCGCGAGCAAGAAGCGCGGCAAGTGATTGCGCAAGCCTGGGAGCATCACGGTGGCGCGCCGGCCTACGTCGTTCCAAGAATTCTCTGGTTCCAAATTGCATTCACCCGCATCTCCACTGAGGAACGAGTCAAAGCCGATACCCATTTCAATATGCTTGTCGGAAAGATCAAGACAGCCTTGCAAAATGAGGAAGCATTCAAAGAGTGGGCAATGGAACCTGTCTTGGAACAATTGAAATTGAAGGGGGCGCCGCTGGATTTTGAGCTGCTTTCTACACTCATCTCCGTTTTAAACAATTCGGCAAAGCTGCCAACCCTCGACGCCTTCCCTGCATGGCGCGACCAGCCGCTTATCCCGCTCGACGCACCCTGGCCCGTTGACTAATCCTCAGCTCGCATTGATTGCCACCTGCCGCATCAGCATCGGCCACATTCAATGGCTCGATATTTATTGTCGATTAAGAAGCGAGGCCTGCGGATAAAATCAGGTGTATTCTGTTAGCCATGCGAGAGAAATCCCCACCACACGCGCGGCTGGCCTTCCGGGTTGGCGTCGTTGGGCACCGGCCGAACCGGCTCCAGAAGGCCGATCTCGCCCAGATGAAAGATCTGATTTACCAGATCCTGCTTGCGGTTCAGCTGGAGTTGAAGGAGTTCGCATCCAGTTCGCTGGGCGCAAAGCTGTATTCAGGCGAGGAACCGATTCTGCGGGCAGTCACTCCGCTTGCTGAAGGCTCTGACCGCATCTTCGCCGAGCAGGCATTGCGCGCCGAACTCGATTACGAGTTATGCTGCCCCATGCCGTTTCATCAGCAGGAGTTCGAGCGCGACTTCCTGGCTCCCCATGCGCTTGAGGTGAATTCGCTGGAGCGCTTCAGGGAGCTTCTGGCGCAGGCGAAGGCGAAACGCGGAGTCACAATCTTCGAACTCGACGGAGACAGGGAGCACAACGCAGAGGCTTACGGTGCGGCCGGGAGAGTTGTCCTCAGTCAATCCGACCTTCTGGTGGCGGTTTGGGATCTTGAGCCGGCAGCGGGCCGTGGAGGAACTGTCGAGACCCTCCATGAGGCGATTCGCTATGGGGTGCCCGTTCTCTGGATCAGTGCAAGCTCACCCCACGTCTGGCGCGTGCTCCGCTCCGAGAAGGATCTGGAGTGCATCAAGGGTGTAAAGTTGCGAGCTCCTGAGCCTGCTTCGATCTCGGATGCCGTGAGGTCGATTGTGAGGGAAGAGATAGCGCTGCCGCCCGTTCCGGAGTCGGCCGAACAGGCCGGTGGGCCGGACAATGCTGTTACTGCGGAAAAGTACTTTGAGGAAGGCCAACCCCGCCTTCATCTGGCTGTTTTATGGAAGCTCTTTCGCGATCTGGTTGGCTCGGGAAGGCTGAAGTTGCCGGGCCTAAAGGTGAAGGATTTCGAAGCGGAGCTTGCAGCGAACTGGCCGACCGCCGAGGGTACAACCACCTCTCAGTGGGTAAACCAGAGGCTGCTTCCGCACTATGCGTGGTCCGATAAACTGGCCGATCGTTATGCGGACGCCTATCGCAGCACCTATATTTTCATTTACCTGGCCGCGGCCTTCGCCGTCTTTCTGGCGCTGCTCCCCATGGCGGCGGGCTGGGAGGCAGGCAAGGATGCCGGGCAGGCATTTTGCGTAGTCGGCGAGTTGTTCATTCTGCTCGCGATCATCGGGCTTCTGGTCTGGGAGAAGAACCGGCGCTGGCATCGGCGCTGGCTGGCCTATCGCCTGCTCGCCGAACTCATCCGCCAGTTGAAGTGCCTGCTTCCTTTGGGAGGCGGACCGGCGCTGCCGCGCATTCCCGATCATCTGGCTCTTTTTGGCGATCCCGGGCAAACTTGGATGGTTTGGCATCTGCGTGCGATTGCGCGGGCAACAGGCATACCGGCAGCGAAGGTGACGCCGGAGTATCTTGGCGATTGTCTCGACTATCTGGATACGCTGGTTCGCGGCAGCGACGGCCAGATAGGGTTTCATGAGCGGAATCAGGCGCGTTCAGAGAAGCTGAATCACCGGCTGCACATGGCTGCTCTCTGGATGTTCGGACTCACGCTCAGTTGCATCGCACTCCATCTTTCTTCGCACATTCTCTCGACCTTCGGAATCGTCCTTGGCCGGTACGAGCAAATGGGCAGTTGGCTCATTCTCGCCAGCGCCACGCTGCCCGCCTTTGGCGCGGCAATGGGGGGCATCAGCAACCAGGGCGAGTTCGCGCGGATCGCAAAACGCTCCCGATCGATGGCTGATCTGCTCCGATTTCATGCCCAGCGCATCGACTCGTTGAAGGCGCAGCAAGCATCGGGAAAGGGAGAGATTCGCCTCGCCCAGGTTGCGGAAGTAGCGGGCAGGGTTACGCAATTGATGGTGGACGAGGTGGTTGAATGGCGGGTCATTTTTGTCGACCGGCCAGCTACGGCGGCATAGCGCTTGCCTTCGGTCTCTCACTGAGACGAACACCCGCTTTCAATCGATTCGATTCTGGTTCCTGTGGTGTAGCGATCGCGAAGCGATTCCAAAGCTTCCCCGTTGTTCTGGCTGTCGATAAGCCTTTTCCCACCCGCTCGTACCGGCTGCTACACTGATTGCGATTCCCACTCCAGGTTTGCGGCGTTCTTTATTCGACTGCAGGCAGCAACTGTGGTTTTCGGCAAGCCGCGAAGGTGAGTTTATATGCCTGATGGTTCCAGAGCACAGCGGCTCGCCGCCGACCGACGCGAGATACGCGTCTTCATCTCCTCGACCTTCCGCGACATGCAGGAGGAGCGTGAGGAGCTGGTCAAGCAGATCTTCCCGCAACTGCGCCGCCTGTGCGAGAGCCGCGGCGTCACCTGGGGCGAGGTGGATCTGCGCTGGGGCGTGCCGGACGAGGCCAAGGCTGAAGGCAAGGTTCTGCCCCTGTGCCTTCAGGAGATCGAGCACTGCCGCCCGTACTTCATCGGCCTGCTGGGCGAGCGCTACGGCTGGGTACCCGAAGAGATTCCGCCGGAGTTGCTGGAAACGCAGGCCTGGCTTGCTAAGCACCGTGGCAAGTCTGTCACCGCTCTCGAAATCCTCCACGGCGTTTTCGAAAACCCGGCGATGGAGAAACACGCCTTCTTCTACTTCCGCGATCCGGCCTTTGCCGCAGCACATCCAGGCTTCACGGAAGAGGCACCCGTCCTACGTGAGAAGCTGGCCAAGCTCAAAGACGATATTCGCCATAGCGGACACCCGGTCTCCGAGCCTTTCGACTCGCCTAAGAAGCTGGGAGAGTGGGTGCTGCGCGACATGACCGCCGTAATCGAAAAGCTTTATCCAGAGAAGGAGATACCCAACGCGCTGGACCGCGCAGCCCTCGATCATGAGGCATATTCGGCGAGCCGACGGACGGTCTACATAGGGCGCGACGAATATATCAAGCGATTGGACGCACACGCCGCGGGCGATGGGCCGCCGCTGGTGATTACGGGCGAGTCGGGCGGAGGCAAATCGGCTCTCGTGGCCAACTGGAGCCACGCCTGGAGCAAGCGGCACCCGGAGACGCCGGTGCTGGTTCACTTCATCGGCGCCGCGCCCGACAGCGCCGACTGGATGGCCATGCTGCGCCGCCTGCTGGGCGAGTTCCAGCGCAAGTTCGGCATTCAGATCGAGATTCCCGACCAGCTCGACGCCCTACGCATGGCCTTTGCCAACACGCTGCACATGGTAGCCGCGCGCGGGCGGCTTGTGCTCGTGCTCGACGCACTCAATCAGATCGAAGACTGCGACGGCGCGCCGGACCTGGTCTGGTTGCCGCCGGTCATCCCAGCCAACGTGCGCCTGGTTGTTTCCACACTCCCCGGCCGGTCTTGGAAAGACCTGAAGAAGCGCAAATGGCCGGTACTGACCGTCGAGCCGCTCACCGTGCCCGAGCGCGAAGAACTGATCGTCAATTACCTGAAGCGCTACGCCAAAGCATTGAGTTCTGAACCTGCTCGTCGCATTGCCGCAGTACCGCAGACGGGCAACGGCCTGTATCTCAGCACACTCTTGAATGAGCTGCGCCAGTTTGGCAGTTACGAGCAGTTGAATCAGCGTATCGACTGGTACTTGCAAGCGGCGAACCCTGTTGAGCTGTATGGCAAGGTCATCCAACGCTGGGAGCAGGATTACGAGGAAGAAGATTCGAGGAGCGAAGACATTGTAGGCGAGAGTTTATCGCGACTTTGGGCCGCGCGACGGGGACTTTCTGAAACTGAGCTGCTTGAATCGCTGGGCACGGCCGGCTCACCGATGCCGCGCGCCGCGTGGAGCCCGTTGTATTTGGCCGCAGGTGATGCCCTCGTAAATCGAGGCGGCCTACTGACCTTCGCGCATCACTATTTGCGTGAGGCGGTTCGGGAAGCGTACATTCCTTCAGAGAATCTTGAAATAAATGCACATCTCCGATTAGTTGATTACTTTCGAAAGCGTCCAATCAGTCGTCGTACAATTGATGAACTGCCCTGGCAGTTACAGGAAGCTGCAGACTGGAAGAGACTTGTGGGTTTACTCATAGACCCTGGCCAATTTCGTGTGCTCTGGGATAGGGACCAATTCGAGGTCAAGGCCTATTGGACGCAGATTGAAAGCCACTCGCCGGTGCGGATGGAGCGGGTCTATGATCCCGTGATACAAGGCCCTATCGCCGATTACGATTATGCCTGGCGCATAGGCTTGTTGCTCGTTGACACTGGCAAACCCGAGGCAGGGCTACGCATCCAGGCGGGTCTCGTGGAGCATTATCGGGCGGCGGGTGACCGCGCGAACCTGCAGGCCTCGCTTGGCTGCCAGGGATTAATCCTCTTTGATCGCGGCGACCTCGACGGCGCGATGGCGCTGCACGAGGAGGAGGAACGCATCTGCCTCGAATTAGGTAGCAAGGCTGGATTACAAGCTTCGCTTGGCAGCCAGGCGAATATCCTCTACGCTCGCGGTGACCTGGACGGCGCGATGGCGCTTCACAAGGAGGAGGAGCGCATCTGCCGGGAATTGGGCAACAAGGATGGACTTTCTAATTCACTTGGGAATCAGGGATTAATCCTCTTTGATCGCGGCGACCTCGACGGCGCGATGGCGCTTCACAAGGAGGAGGAGCGCATCTGCCGGGAATTGGGCAACAAGGATGGACTTTCTATTTCACTTGGGAATCAAGCGAATATCCTCTATGTCTCTGGCGATCTGGACGGCGCAACGGCACTGCACAAGGAGGAGGAGCGCATCTGCCGGGAATTGGGCAACAAGAATGAGCTATCAAAGTTGCTTGGCAACCAAGCGCTTATCCTCCGAACTCGGGGCGACCTAGATGGAGCACTGGCGCTTTTTCAGGAAGTGGAGCACATTAGTAGCGAACTGGGCGACAAAAATACGCTGTCAAAGTCACGTTCAGGCCAGGCGTTGATCCTCAAAACACTCGGCAATCTGGACGGCGCGATGGTGCTGCACAAGGAAGATGAGCGGATTTGCCGAGAACTTAATGATCTCCACGGCTTGTCGATTTCAATGGTAAATCAAGCCAATCTGTTGAAAGGTTTCCCCGGCCGCAGTGGCGAAGCACGCCGCCTTGCGGAGGAAGCTCTCCGCATCGCCACCCGGCACGGCTACCAGCAACTCATACCTCAATTCCAGCGAATCCGCGACTCCATTCCGGCAGAGTAAGTCGCAGATTTCCGGCATCATGAGGAGACCATAACCCGCATCTTTCTCTCCCAAGCACGCGAGGCCGATAAGCCTTTTGCTCGCCGACTCTACACTGATTTGACCAAGGCCGGCTTCGACGTCGGTTCTGACCGTGCCCGGCTACTTTCGCATCAGCTTTCGTTTCACCATGAGATCCGCGATGCCATTGCGGCACGCCACCGGCTGCTACTGGTCGCTCTTGGAGAGTGCCTATGAGCCCGTGCTTCCGCCCGGTAATTCGAGTCTTTGTGAGTTCAACCTTCAGCGATCTGAAGGAAGAGCGCAATGTTCTCCAGAGCGATGTCTTCCCACGACTGGAGCATTCCTGCCTGGTGCGCGGCTTTCAGTTTCAGGCGATTGATCTGCGCTGGGGAGTTCCAGGCGAGGCCGGGCGCGATCATCGCACCATGCAGATCTGCTTCGACGAGCGAATCCGCCGTGATCAACCAAGCGCCGTATACAATGTCTGCCGCGATACTCGAAATTCAGCCGCCAGCCTGGCCTTCTTCTCCCCGGCCACAACCCTTCTACGAATCTCTGCGACCTGTACCGGCGTTAAGGATGGCTTGCGGCCTTTATAGACGCCGGCTCTCTTCGCCAGTTCGATTCCCTCCCGTTGGCGCTCCCGAATCAAGGAACGTTCAAACTCCGCAAACGCGCCCATGACGGAAAGAAGCAGATTGCTCATGGCGTTGTCTTCGTTGGTGAACACCAGTCGCTCTTTGATGAATTCGATGGTCACATCGCGAGCCGTCAGCTCCGAGACGATGTTCTTCAGGTCCACAAGATTGCGGGCCAGCCTGTCGAGCGAATGCACGATGAGCTTGTCCCCGTCTCTCAGGTACTCCATGGCGGCCTTCAGTTGCGGCCTCTTGGTATCCTTGCCGCTGGCCCTGTCGGTAAATACCTTGTCGAGTTTGAGGCCGTCCAACTGCCTTTCTGTGTTTTGATCCAAGCTGGAAACACGAATGTAGCCAACCGTTTTGCTGTGCCTCATTGCTGCTGCTGCCGCCATTAGCATCCCTCGTAGTGTCAATATAGATTCTAAGACCATTCGGGCATTGTGTCAAGAAAATAATATAATTACCCTATTTTGACGGAAAAAGTGTCAAGCCGGGGTGTTAATTTGGCGTATACCCAAGTTGGATATTAGAAGTAGGATCAGCATTGATTGCATCTTCAGTTTGCCGTCATCGCCCGAAACATTGGACAGCCCCCGTTTCAAGCCGCTGCGATTCGGCAAGAAGCCAGAATCCTCCAGATGCAATCAGCGTTTACGCTGCCCTCAACGTGGAGGAGTTCGGTTCCGTGTACGAAGGCTTGCTCGAATACGATCCGGTCTTCATCAACCACGGCAACACCATCGAGTTCGGCTTTGCGCAGGGCGATGAACGCGCAGCCACTGGTTCCCACTACACGCCGGACGATCTCGTTCAGCCGCTCATCAAGCACTCGCTCGACTACTTGATTGCGGAACGCCTCAAAGCTCCCAACCCCGAGACGGCACTGCTGGATTTGCGGGTAGCGGATATTGCCTGCGGCTCCGGCCATATTCTGCTGGCGGCAGCACGGAGACCCTCAGTTGAGCGGTAGGTCGACAGCAAGAGTGCTAAACCATACAATGCTTGGTTCCCACCTGCAGCCTGATTCCGGCCATTGCTTACATTCAATGGGCCTTCAAGGAATGCCCCAGCTTGGATTCTGTCCAATAACTCGGACAGGGTAATCGTGGGATCAATCACCTCCATGCCAAGCGCCTCACGGACAATCGGAGAAAGACCTTTATCCTTGAGCCAGAATTGAACAATTGCGTTGATATTGCCGGCCATGAAATGACTGAGTGTTCCAGTTACGTCGCCGAGGAGGAGCTCACAGGCATAGTGAATTCGCCTGCGCAACTCATGCTCCATCCACGCGAGTTCCACCTCGGTAAGGGAGGCAGACGGTGATTGAATCACTCTCTTGAAATTGCTCGCAATGATACTAGAAGCGTGGTGGCCTGTTTCTCTGATGAAGCCGGCAACCCACCGCACAGTAGCATTGAACCTACCGTAGCTTCCAACCACAGTAGGACCTCCAGGATAGGGTTCAAACATAGAATTGATCAGGAGCGAACACTCTGCATGTTCATTTTTCAAGCCATTTAGAGAAAAATGCCTGCCCACAGATCTCAGCATTTCTGCAGTCAGAGTGCCACCCTCCAGAAGTAGGAGACGGACACTATCGGATCCTGGCAGTTCCTCTCGAATTGAATGCAGTTGTGAGCTTCTTGGGCCAAAACCAACCGGGGCGCCATTGCTCCCTTGAGCGTCCTGTAGAAGGCCAAAACTGCGGCATGGCATAACGTAGGTTCCGTAGACATCACCACCGCTCGCTGAGGGAAGAGTCAGTCCACTCTTCTCGAGGAACTCGTGGATTTGTTTTGAATATAGGACGGAACCTAAAGCGCCATGGGCATCATTTGACTCCCCCCATTCTGGCGCCATACTCGTTGCTGCGAGAATGACGAATTTGAGGCGTGCGAAAACCGCAACCAGGCGTTCGTAGTTAAACTCTGTTGAGCCGTTCCCAAGTTTCAATTCGTTTTGGTAAAACTCCCATATCGCCCATGGCAACAACGACATGTATTGTCCTCCAGCCCGGAATCGGTGGAAGCCAGAATCAACGAGATTCGAGGCCACGTTGAGCAGGAAATCGCTGGCCTTTCCGACCTCCTCGGCTCCAACCCACCCGTCGCCAAGCAGGAACTCCACCGGCACCTGAGCGCAATCTCCATGCACCCCGTCGAGGACAACGAACGGGTGTGGTACTGCGAGGCAGAAGGCTCATGGAATCTGCTAGGTACAGATAAAAAATCCCCTCACGAGGAGCCAGAGGCTCAGGACTCGAATGAGGGGCACCTTCGGATGGTTGCGGGGGCTGGATTTGAACCAGCGACCTTTGGGTTATGAGGAGACCAAGACCTAGCTAAATCAACAACTTAAAGAATTTGACCGCAACGCTAAACCACTGTAAACGATATACCGCTACAACATACTTGTCCCTGATCTGTCCTCGACGCTGCTCCTCTCTGGTTCTTGAATCTCCAGAATGCGAAACGTTCTCTGCGAAATAGCCCCAGGGAGTTGTAAAGTCACTTCTGCGCCGACAGACGCACCGAGAATAGTTCGAGCCAAAGGGGTTCCGCGATGGTAGAGCCCAGAGGTAGAATCGGTCTTGTTCTCGGTGAATTTGACACACATGACACAATCCGGTTTTGCGATATCAATATACTTAACCGTATCACCAACCCCGACGGTTCTCTCATCTTCCTCCTTGATGAGTGCTTCACGAACCCTTTCCGATTCTTCGGAAAATCCACGTCGGGATTCCTCTACCCACGACTGGCCTGCCGCATAATCCGGTCGCCACGTTTCTCGCAGGATGCCAAGGAAATCTAAAAGCTTCGCGGACTGGTCTTTTGGCGAGCGGAACCAATCTGTTGACCATATCCTCCATATCCTGCCACGCCACCCCATGGACTCTAAAATCTCCTGCCGAATCCGATCCCGATCCCTGACGGACTGAGCCGAATGGTACGTTGCACCGTCGCACTCAATCGCCGCGAGATACGTGCCCTTGTAGTTAGGATGCTCAACGGCAATATCAATTCGGAACCCTGCGACACCGAGTTGCGGGGTAACTGCATATCCACTTGCTTTGAGGACATCAATCACACACCGTTCAAAATCGCTATCCGGCTCGCGCCCAGTTTCTTCAACTACCTGTATCTTGCCGGATCGAGCATACTCAAGATAGGCACGCAGCGCCTTAGTACCTTCCGGAGTACCGCCGTCAAGGACAATGTCCTCCGGCCTCATCGACGTGAACAAAGCAAGCGACTTGCGTGCGCGCGTAAAGAGAACATTCAGACGGCGCCAGCCGCCCTGCTTGCTGATGGGACCGAAGTTCTGTCTCACAACACTGGCACCAGGGGGTTTTCCGAAGGTCGTTGAAATAATGATGGCGTCACGCTCATCGCCTTGAACGTTCTCAAGATTCTTGACAAATAGCTCTTGCCCGGCCTGTTTCCAGCGCGATCTATACTCACCTGCAGTTTCAATGCTCGCAAGCCGCTCATCCAGTAACTCTGCAATCAGGTCGCGCTGTTTAAGATTTAATGTCGCAATCCCAAGCGATTCGTCTGAGCGAGAGCGGATGTGCTCAACTGCTGCATCTACCACCCGCTCCGCCTCGCGCAAATTGGTTTGATCCTCATAAGTTGCATTTGGTAAGTAGGTCGCGCGAATGCCTAGCTTAGTGCTATGGCCGTACGGGGATGGGAAGATTACCATTTCATTGCGATAAAATAGGCGGTTCGAGAAATCAATCAGGGAATGGTGCTGGGAACGATAATGCCAACGCAGCATCCGTGGCGCACCAAATTGTGCCAGGCAGACATCGAGAATACTCTCAGCATCCGTCGTTACAAACTGCTCTTCATCCTCGGCAGCAGTACTCATCTTCGTAAAGAAAGAGGTAGGAGGGAGCTGCTTCTGGTCACCTACCACCACTAGCTGTGTGCCGCGAGCAATCGCGCCGATTGCCTCCTCAGGCTTCAACTGGGAGGCTTCATCCATGATTATCAAGTCGAAAGTTAGAACGCCCGGCTGAAGAAACTGCGCGACTGCCTGTGGCCCACTCATAAAACATGGTTTGATTGTCTGAATTGCGTGCCCGGCCCGGGCTAGCATCTTACGAACGGGCATCCTCGGTCGTTGTTGCGGGAGAAGATAGTGAAGCAAACACATCTCAGTCTTTTCATCAACCCTGGCACCATTCTTACCCGTTGGTGGACTTGCGGAAGCGATTGAACTTCTTGCAACTTCGTGCCCCCGCAAGGCAATGATCTCTCGGTCGAGTCTCTGGTATGCCTCTCGTATCGAAGTGTGCTTGGTCCCAGAGAATCTTCCGAGTAAAGGACATTGATGGAAAAGTTGTCGAATGATTGAGACGAACAGGGAATACTGGTAGGCTGATGACAACTCAGGCGCTGGAACTGACCCGTCCTCCATTCGCTCAACGAAGCTCCCCAACCCTAGCTCCGCTGCCTCTTGCCGCCGTGACAGATATGCAGCCCAAGAAGAGACTTCGGAGCAACGTGCAAGCGCATTTTGCGCACGCACAACGATTTTATTGGCAAACTCCTGCAGCCCAACTCCTGCTTGGATACCAGCCCATTTCTCCAAATTGAAACGCCCGTACTCAGATAGACATTGCGCGTGCTCAAACAGTGCCGCAAGAGCGGATGCAATTCCGCCCAGTTCAGGAATCAACTCTTTGGCGGCCTTGATTGGGTTGCCAGCAAGCAATTGCCGCCGAATCACTTTGGGGACACGCAATTCAGCAGCCCTCTCCGCCACTGCCAATACAGCCAGGACCGTCCCAATCTCGGTATGGATTCCTTGGAAGCAGGGGCCAGCCAAATGCCTCGTCTCTCCGTCTGACGCTGCCATATCGTGAAGTCTTCTTCTTTCTAGTGCAGCCTGATGCGCGGTGATGGCCCCTTCCAAAGTTGAGCCGGCAACACAACAATCGAAGAGCGGTCTGCTGAGACTCTCGGCCCTTTGAACGATGTAACTGACCGAAGCAACAATGCCATCAATGTTCGAAGTGGATTCTAGGCCTTTGGGAAACGCCGCATTCAGCGATTCAAACGCTTCCAACGCAATAAGGAATTGAGCGTGAAGTTCCTTGACCTCCCGGTTCCACTTCTTAATATCAGAGGAAGAGAGGCTATCAAGACTGATGAAAGGCGCTCCCATCGCCTCCATTGCGGCAGACATCGTGCTGCACCATTCGGCGATTCTCAATTGAGGCGTAAGGTCGGATTCTCGGATTGAAGAATTTGAGTCCAATAAATGCTGCAAAGATGGGTTCATCTTCCACCGCGTCTCGATGGAGAGCAGTCGCACAATCAGCTCAAGCTCGGAGAGACGTTCGCGCGTGGATCGCTTTACCTTCATCGCCTGGAGCTGTCGGTGGAGACCCACTGCTCTGTGCCAACTAGGCTGCAAGAACCGATACCAGGCATCCCCTTGCCTAAGCGTTAAGATCGCCGCTCTCAGGCGCGGTTCCTCCGGGAGCGCGTCAAGATAGACGACTCCGCTGAGTCGGCTTTCCACCTCTTTCCATTCAGTCTGAATTGCTATGAGCTTGCGCAGGGCTGTCAAAGTTCCCGCATCTGACAGGTGAGATGAATAAACGTCCCAGTCCTCAGCAGGAGCCTGGAGCAGGGATGTTATAGCGTCGGACATTCGTTGCAGACTCACGACGAAAGACGGGTGTGGGAGTCCCAAGCGCGTACACTCCGCCGTGACTACCTCCAAGCTCGAACGCAACCGATCAGCGTCAGATTGAGCATTGGAGAGAGCTTGCCTAATATGGCGATCGTCCTTCCAATCATGCCCTATTGTGATGCCGAGGTCTCGGAGCGCATTTAGACTCTTCAGCCCATCATGAGACACCTGGGCCTCATCAGTGAGCACCAACACGGCATCGCTCTCAAGTTCCTTGTACTTAGAAATGAGAACCTGAAGCCTTTCAAGGGCCAGCCGCGCCGCTTGGCAAGACCCATCCTTCCCGATAAATCTTGGTGTCAGTTCAAGCGGGAGGCGCTCCTCATTTGCTTGGACAAAATCTGAGAGCAAGGATTTTATGCTTGTAATCATCTCCTGGGAGACGGCTAAATCGACTCCCAAAAAGCTAGTTAGTCTTTTGGCGTGGTCAGCCAATTGCTCCGAGCTGGTGAGCATTTCTTGTAGGAGTGCTTGTAAGGTAGGCTCATCTCCTGGAGCCAATGGTTTCGGTTCAAATCCCCAAAATGGATGATCAGGACCATAAGAACCAATCTCGGCGAATGATGACCTGATGTGTTCAAGCGCGTGAAGTCGCCTGGCTAATTCAGGCCCGGTTACTTCCTGTGCATCTTGTACTGCCGTCTTCGTATACACGGACTCAGGCGAACTCAAATCGCGGCGATGGCGTTCTGCGCGCCACATAAGCTGATGCACGGTGAACCCAAATTGATTGGCGGTAATGCTGTTGAGAAGGTCGGTGTATTCCTTAAGTTCTTTGCGGTGCCTGCCTAACTCTTCAACTTTACCTGGAAGGCTATGCGCTCCATTGGGTCTCGAATTGAGACGATCTTGGATGTTCTCCAGCACTGCCTTCTTGCTCGTTTTCGTGCTGTGCAGTTCGAGAACCAACGACCCCAGGTTTGCGCGCTCCAGTCGGCCTTTTACAACCTGCAGCGCGGCGAGCTTCTCTGAGATAAATAGCACGGTCTTCCCGGATCGTAGCGAGGCAGCAATGATGTTGGTAATTGTCTGGGATTTACCGGTTCCCGGTGGGCCAATGATCACCAGGTTTCTCTTTTGATGAAGCACATCAACGATAGCCCTGTGCTGTGAGCTGTCCGCATCAAACACGAGGGGAATTGAATCTGCAGGCTCTTTCTCCACCTCGTGCTCAGTAGCTATCGAGGTGCTGCCGGTTGCATCCGTCCCCCCTAGAACTTGCCTCACGATGTTGTGGTCCAGCAGGGAGTGCCCGTACATATCATCAGGCCATTTGTCTGGATCGAGATCTCTCAAAAGCAACATATTCGTGAAGCTAAGGAGGCAAAGGGATGTCCTTTGCCGGACTACGAAACCTGCATTAGAACTAACGACAGATTGAATTGCCAAAAAGTATTCGTCGATGTTGAGAGTTTCGTTGTCGAAGTCCGGAAGGATAATGCTATGGTCTTGGTTGAGCTTTTCACGAAGTGATAGGTTCTCTTCGATGTCATCGCCATTGTAATGAATCGAGAACACCTGGCGGCCAGCGCTGTCCTTCTTAGAGAGTGAGATTGGAACACTGATCAAGGGGGCCAAAAAAAGCCGTTCACTGTCCCTCTGATCCGGGAACTCCAGGAAGCCAAGGACGAGGTGCAACATATTCGCACCGGTCTCCTCGATGGCGAGGTTGGCCTCCCTTTCGATTTTCCTACAGTGTCTTGCAAGGTCGTCTGAGTACATCAGGCATCGGAGTTCCGCGTCTTCTGTCGGCCCACCGCGCGGCAGGTCATAATCTGTTGGGATACCATTTTGGCGCGCCCAGTCCCGTGGCTCGGGCCGGATGAGTTTCCCCAACTTGATTTGCATATCGATGCGAGTTGGCTCGGGCAAACCCCTGATAGTCAGGGGTTGAGTCCCGCTGGCAAGGCGTTCGTAGATAACTGCTGGCTGACCCTGGACAAACTGCAGCGACTTTCCAATGGGGTGCTTATAATTCAGAAGACGATTGCGCCCGGTGAGGTCGAGGAGTCGCAAACGGAGTTGCGCCAGAGCCTCTCTGAGCGGCGTGTGGTCAGCGACTTGCACGGGGGGCATAACGTTTCTACCGCCTTCGCCGTTTTTAACTAAATGCTGTTTATACTCTACAACTACCAGGGGCTATTTCGCGGACGTTTCGCATCCTGGAGATTCAAAACAGAGAGGATCTGCCCCTTCCCTTATGCCCGGTCTGGTCGGCGTGCGCCGTGGCCGGTGCTGTACATGGAGTGTCCCCTCCAGACTCACCGATTTTGGAACAGCGAAATCGGCCTATCCCGGTGCCGTGGAATCAAGCACTTAATGCGTGCTTTTGACAATGCTAGAACTGATCGTGAAAAACCTCCCAGTTGGCAATCATTCCGTCGTACTCGAAGTTCAAGTCTCCGGCCAAGTCCTGGAGATCCGCCATAGCTGATCGGCGGGCAAAGAGACGGTCATCAATGCGCTGCTGAACATAACTTTTGATCCAGGGGTCATTGCCGGAGCGATTGAGCATGATCTGGTCACTGACGGTGACGAGTTCCCGCACTCCAGATTCAATCGCAAAGAGAGCGTCGAGCCGCCTGCAGTCCTTGCATTTCCTGGCACCCTCCGGCGGAGCATCGGCTTCCCAAAGCCGGACCGCCTCTTTCAGCGGCGCATCGAGATCCTTGTAGTCAATGTCAAAGGCGAGGGGCTTGGGAACAAAGGGCATCCAGAGGCGCTTGGAGCGGTAGTACTTGTCTGGATCAGCCACCACCTTTTCATGTTCGGTCCCCCAGTAAAGCAGTCCCCCCTTTGATACCTCGCCGAGCTTCAGGCCGAATTCGGCAATAAAACTGTAACCCAGAATCTGAATTCTGTAGCAACCGAGCAGGGGGTCTTTCCCATCCTTGGGTCGAGCCGTCTTGAAATCGATTACAGCGATGGACCCATCTGACACTTGGAAAATGTCATCCGGCTCGCCATACAGAAGGACGCCGGAATCAAGGCGGTGCTTGAATTTTCGCCAGTTTCGAGGAAATTGGACCCGGCCGACCAAGTCGCAAAATGGAGCAAATTCTTCCGGAAGGCTCCCGTCCGTCTCGATCAAATCGCCGACAACGGCCATCTGCGCCTGTTCCATCGATTTGAAGATCGCGCCGCCAAAATGATCAAAAGGCGGATGGAACTTCTGCTTCAGCAAATACCAGTAACACCTTGGGCAGAAGCTGTCGATTTCAATAAGGCCCAGTCTTTTCGGCGTGATTGCGAGGTCGGTTTCCAAAGTCGTTCTCCTCAAAAGATTCTGTGATTAAGGTTTGACGTGCCATGCAGGATCAGCCAAAGTTACGGATAGGCAAGGCACTGCTGAAGAAACAACAGCGTGGGTGTCGAGCGAGATAAGGATCTCCGCAAGCTGTCTAGTATAGGAAACGCAATTGCCTTGCAGCTCATCAAACTCATCCCATGAATAGATAGCTCGCAAGAACGGCTATCCGTGGGGTACCTCTTCCCTCGCATTGGCCCAGTTCACGCTGGCCACAGCCAGAGCTTGGCTTCGCAAGCGGATTGCTGGCAACTGTTTCAGCGGGCCTTGGTGCTGACGCCGATCGCTCTGACACTGAGGCGGGTTTGCCATCTTCCGGCCCAGTTTCTGGTTCTGGTGCCTGCGATGCCGGCTTTCTGGCAGTCAGAAAGTCACTAAGGACTTCGACTGAAATGAAGATTCTTCGGCCCTCACGCCGCACTGGCAAAGGCCTTTTCAGGCGGAGCCAACGGTAAACCATTTTGGGCGTAACTCCCTGAAATGTGGCGACTTCTTTTACTGACATCCAACCATTTGTCGTGCCCGGCGGATTTTCCATGTACCCCCTTGGGTGGTCAAACGCGGAATCCCCGCGCTTGCATTCATCATGCTCTCCGCCGGTTTTCTACCAAAGGCCCAACCTGGCCGCCGACCTGCTGATGAGTGCGATCACCGGACTGGTGCTGGCCGGCCCGGAGAACCGGAACCGTTGAATCGTTCTCCTGTCGGCATAACCTGGCAGTCAAAACCATTCGCCGTCAGCGTATCGTGAGAAAACCATTCAGATCTAAAGGTTTTCCCGTAGTTTCGCCGTTCGAAAACGCCAGTAATATTCGTTCATCAGGCAACAAGTTCCGGTCGCGATTCTGTTTGATCTGCTTCGACGGTATAGCAACCGAAGAAGGGACACAGTTCGCAGAGGTACTTCTGTCTGTCAATCACAGCCAGGGCTGCTGCCAGCCGACGGTCAGCAGTCCTGGCAACAAAGGAATGAACGAAGTGAACAATACCAACACCGTTAAGTTTCCGTTGCTCGAGGGAATCCTCGAGATGAGCAATCTCCCTCTGAAGCCGATGTACACCGTTCACGAGGTCGCCGCCATCTTCCGGGTCTCGACCCGGTCCATCCAGAAGTGGATGTCACGTGGCCGCCTATCTTCGCGCTCGATGCCCGGCCGCGCCAAGTTTCTGTCTCAGGACCTTGAAGGTTTCATTCAGCAGAGCTGCAAGGAGCGCCGTAAGTAACCGGGGCCAACTGACCATGTCCCTCTTTATCGTCTCAGGGAACCGCATCAAAACCGGTTCCCACCGGTTCGGAAATGAGAGCTATATCAGGCCTCCGTTCGGAACCGTTCACAAAGAAAGCATTGATTCGCAACCTCTCGCTGCAAGGCGCATTTTATATGCATTTTTGCAGCCGGTTACCTCTATAAACACGCAAAGGAAATGCAGATATGATCGCAAACAATCTTCAGAATGGTTCGGAAATTGCAACGGAAGTTCCGATCCAGTCAACTCAGTTCACAGATGCGCGGATAAGTCCGAAAACTGTATCCAACCTTCTTGATAGCCTTCAACAGGCGCATCCGAAGGGATTCGCAATGCTTCGCAGCACCTGCGCGATTCTTTCATCGTATCTCGACAAGCCTGCCAGCGAACTAACGGTTCAGGAAGTCTTCGACAGCAAGGATTCGCTGCGCGATTTCCTGGAGAGACGCAAGTACGCCGAAAACTCGATCCGGACCTACGTCAACAACCAGCGTATTCTCCTGCAGCACGCTCAAATCTTCGGTTGGAAACCTTCCAATGATTTGTCGGCTGCATGGCAGAAGGTAATGGATTGCGTCACCTCCGCAAACGGCAGGAGTCTTGTTGCGTACTTGGCAAAGAATCGCACTACTCCGCAAGAGGTCATCGAAGAGGACGTCCTCGACTGGTCAGCGAAAAAGATCGGTAGCGGAACTTCAATTATCACGACCCGAAAGATCGCCGGTAGCTTTTGGCGCATTCTCAAGGAACTTGACTTGGGTGGAGATGGCGCCAAGAATCCCCCTTCCTCTTACGGTATCGCAACCGATCAGTTTCCCTCAAAGATGCAGTCCGAAGTGAAGGAGCTTACTCGTTGGAAGCAGGCTAACTTCGCGCCGGGCCGCCCAAAGAACGGTCAGATTCGCGAAGTGACGGCTCATGGTATGGATAGGACATTTCGCAAGCTTTATGGATATGCGATTAAGGTTCGCGGTGAAAAGGAGATCGTATGTCTTGCTGACCTGATAACCGAAAGCATTGTCACGGGTTTTGTCGAATGGCGCATCAATGAACGCAAAGTAAAGGGTCAGTCGATTATTACCGGTCTTGCTTCTCTGCATGCAGCTTTGCGCCATCATCCGGCGTTTAAGACGATGGATATCTCCTGGTTTGACCCTTTAATGGCTAGTATTCCCGTGGAACCTGAGTCAGAAAAGCGTGCGCGGAAGGCGGAAAAGTATGTGGACTATGACCGCCTTGAGGCGATTCCTGCAAAGATCCGTGAAAACCGGTTGAAATCCAGGAAGGGGCCTCTCGACGTTGCGAAGTATGTTCAGGACGAGTTGCTGATTAAATGGTTGACTGTTCTTCCCTGGCGCCAGCGTAATATTCGCGAATCCCGCATCGATGGGTTTAAACCCAATATCTTCAAGGGGCCAATCCCTAAGTTCAGCGATATTGCCAAGCCAAAATGGGTACTCCAAGAAGAGCAGCAGAATCCCGATGCTCGGTTCTGGCAGTTTCATTTTGCACCTCACGAAACGAAAACCAAGATCGATGTTCACTCTCTTATGCCAAAACAGCTTATTCCGCTACTGGAGGAATTCATTACGATTCATCGTCCCGTGTTGCTCAAGGGAAACAGTTCTCACACGCTCTTTGTGAACGAGGAGGGCAACCCGGCAACTGAGCGCAAGATTGGTCAGTCGGTCTCTGAACTCGCACTTCGCTATGCAGGGAGTCACACATCGCCGCATCGCTTTCGGGACATTCTTGCCTATACATGGCTTGAGCATCACCCGAATGATTACCTTTCGTTGTCGAAGCTGCTGTGGCACCGCAACATCAACACTACGTTGAAGGAATACGGCAGCCGTTTCAACGAGTCGAATGGAGTTGCAGCCATGGAAGCCTGGCTTGAGCAGCGCGGCGCCGGTTCTGTATAGACGATCGCTATTCAGCAAGCACGCGAGTTTGGAACAAGCTTTGGCTTGATTTACCAAGTGCATCCGCGTGGCAACACGCCACGCCAGATGCAGAACCACAAATTGGCTGGCCAACGCAGCATAGCGCGAGCCTGGAGTTGAGATAAGGACAGCATGAATCAGATGGAACATTTGGCAACAGAATCGAGGCTAATTGGCGTCAGTGAATTGGCCGCATATTTTCGCTG
>Ga0181520_10001586_pt1 | contig 45706 bp, 34 predicted proteins | sample PEATcosm2014_Bin_29_FD_132451 | JGI IMG/M metagenome (GOLD analysis project Ga0181520, IMG submission 132451) | Peatland microbial communities from MTU Mesocosm Facility, Houghton, MI, USA - PEATcosm2014_Bin02_30_metaG | ecosystem: Environmental > Terrestrial > Soil > Wetlands > Peat | place... | reverse complement strand
CTGCTCGTCCCAGGTCCCGGGTCAGACCGCACGAGGTGCCGGGCAACCGGCATCCAAGATGGATGGCCGTCCCCCACCCCGCGGGTGGGGACAGAATCCGGCTTACAGACCGGCTTGCATCACCCTCCGCTCCCCGGAAGTGGGCTCCAGGTGGCCCGGCGGAACGGGGAAGGCCTGGGGTCAGGCCGAACAACGATATGTGATGCAGGCATTAAGATTCAGATACGACATGCGCGTCCTGCGCTGGCAAACCATCCGCCCGGCCCTCTTGCATATGGGTCAAATGTCCCATACGCTTAGGGTCCGCTGACCTATGTTTGACCACCTTGGTGGGCTTAACCCGAGTAACGGCTCGTGCTATAGTCCGGTAACAGCCTGGTGGCCTTGCAGGGTTCGGAGTGGTTCCGAGGCGGGGGCCGGCGATCAACCAGGCCGGAAGGGTTAGGAGGGACCTCGATGAGAGGGGAAGCTGGCAACGGAGCTTCCGGCGCCCGGAGGGGGCCGAAAGTCGTTCTCGGAATGCTGGGTGCGGTGGCGCTGATGGCCGGGACCGCGGTGGTCGCGCTGGCCAACTACGTGGAGGGCATCAGCCTCACGGGCAACTGCGTGGACACGTACACCTCGGGCACGGTCAGCACACTGGACGCGCAGACCGGACACGTCCTCGAGTTGGAGTTCCTCGCTTACAACGGCACGACTCATACGTGGACGTCGAGCACCAGCCCGATTGCGAAGGTGGATATCGACCTCGTCAACAACAAGAACTCGTACACGTGGTGGATCCAGGTCCCGCAGACCTACCTGAGCTCCCCCTATACGAAGTGGGAGGTCCAGTACGACCCCGGCTCGTCGTCTGGCATCACAGGCCCCGGCTCGAGCTACAGCGCACCGGTGAGCAGCACGCTCTGCTCGCCCGACCCCAACACCCCCGAGGCGCCGCTCGCGGTGGGGCTGCCACTGGCGGGGCTGGCGATCTTCGCGGGTGCCTTCGGCTTCGAGATCCGTCGCCGGCGCCACTCGGCGTCTGCCGTCTGAGCTTCTGAGGCATGGTGCCGGAGCTGGACGGCACCCCGGTGGGCGGGGGGGAAGCGGTGGTGGGGCGGCCCGAGCAGGGTCGCCCCACACCGAGGCGTTGGCGGTGGCTGACGGGCGGAGACGAGCCGCGCGGGCTGATCGTCCGCGGGGTGATCGTCGCCGCCCTGGTGGTGATCGCCTACCAGTACTCGCTCGGGACGCTGCTCTCCAGCCTCGGTGAGGAGACCCCGCTCTCCTACCTCGGACTGGTCCCGCTGATCTCGCTGCTCCTGATCGCCGGGCTCATCTACCTCCCCGGACGGCCGCAGCGCGACATCCACGACCGCTACCTCGACTACATCGTCGGCCTCCCGCTGCTGGCGATCGCCCTGCTGGTCGTCACCCTGGGGCCGGCCCGGATGTCGACCTTCTTCTGGCTGTGGCGCCTCGACCTCCTCTCCCTGCCCCTCTTCGTCGCGGGGGCGATCGCGATCGTGTTCGGGGTCAGGATGCTCTGGCGGCTTCGCCTGCCGGTGGTCTTCCTGTTGCTCGCCTGGCCTCCCCCATACACGCTGTGGCTCAACGGGCTGCTCGACGACGTCACCAACCTCACCCTCTCGGCCCTCCACGCCCTGGTGGGGCTGCTGCCGCTCGCCGTGCCGCTCGGCTACGGGGATGGCTCGCTCTTCCAGCTCAGCCACGGGGGCAGCACGTTCGTCCTGAGCGTCGCCTCCGCCTGCTCGGGTGTCAACAGCGTGCTCGGCTTCCTGCTGGTGGGCGCCGCCGCCGCCGCACTGGTGCGCGGACCGCGCCCGCTCAAGCTCCTCTGGCTGATCGCCGGGATGGCCCTGATCTGGAGCCTGGACGTGGTGCGGATCGTCGTGATCTTCGTCGCGGCCGACCTGTGGGGGGAGAACTTCTCCATCGACGTCCTCCACCCGGTCGTGGGGCTCCTCTTCTTCAGCCTCGGGGTGCTGGGGATGATCCTGCTCATGCCGCGCTTCCGCCTCCAGCTCCTGGGTCCCGCAACGGTCACTCCCTCCACCGCTGAGCCGCAACCGGCCGTGAGGCCGACCCGGCCCCGTATCCGCCCGCAGCCGGCGGTCCGGCGTGCCGGCGTCCCGCTCCTGGTCCTCGCCGTCGCGGCTGCCGGGGTGGCCGTCGCGGACTTCGGGCTGGGCCAGTACCAGCTCCTCGCCCAGGATCTGGGGCCTCCGCGGGTGCAGCCGGTCACCCTGGTCGACGCGGCGGTGCCGGGGTGGGCGCTGAGGTTCGTCGCCACCTACGACTTCGACAAGGTCGAGTTCGGGACCAACTCCACCTGGGATCGCTACATCTACCTGCCCGGAAGCGCATCGACGGTGCCGCAGACCGTCCCGATCACCCTCGACGTCATCTCCACCTCGGACCTGGGCAGCTTCTCGACCTACACGGTGGCGGACTGCTACCACTTCCACGGCTACACGGAAACCGACCAGGCCACCGCCGACCTCGGAGGTGGGGTGGTCGCGAGCACGGTCGTCTACGAGGTCCAGGGGGGGCTGTGGTGGGCGGCCGTCTACTGGGAGTGGCCGGTGACCACGGCCTCGGGCGAGACCTACCAGCGCATCGTGCTGAACGAGCTCGCCACCGTCAACCCCACGGGTTCGGAGGCAGCCCTGGTCTCCTTCGCCCGGAGCGTGGTCAGCGCCACCGGTCAGGAATCGGCGGTCCCGAGCTCAGCATGACCTGTAGAAGGGGGGAAGATGTCGCCCGCTGAGCGCGAGGGGTACGCGCTGAGGGAGAGCGTGGACGGCCTGCGCCTGCGCCACCCGGAGTACTCGGCAAGCCACGTCCTGACGGGGATTCAGTGGATCGCTCTGGCCGTCCTGGTCGGGGCCGCAGCTCTGGGCCTCGTCCTCGCTCCGCTCGCCGCCGGCCTTGCGGTCTCGGGGACGATCACCGCTGTCTACGTGGCGCTGCTGGTGCGCAACATCGCCATGTTCCGCCGGCTCCTCACTCCATCCGCCGGCTTCGAGGTCAGCGACGCTGAGGCGAGAGCGCTCTCCGATGACGCCCTCCCCTGTTACACCGTCCTGGTCCCGGCATTCGGCGAGCCGGAGATCATCGCCTCCACCCTGCAAGCGCTGGAAGGGCTCGAGTACCCGAGAACTCGCCTCGACGTCAAGCTGCTCCTGGAGGCCGACGACCAGGCAACCCGAGCGGCGGTGGTCGCGGCCAGGCCCGCGCCGCACATCGACGTCGTCCTGGTCCCCCCTGCTCAGCCGAGGACAAAACCCAAGGCTCTCAATTACGGCCTCAGCTCGGCGCGCGGCGACTACGTCACCATCTACGATGCCGAGGACCGTCCTGATCCGCTGCAGCTGCGCCGCGCTGTGGTGGCCTTTTCTCGCGCCAATCGTCGGGTGGCCTGCCTCCAGGCCAAGCTCGACTATCACAACCCCGGTCAGAATCTCCTCACCGCCTGGTTCCGGCTCGAGTACCTGACCTGGTTCGGCTTCACCCTCCCAGCCATCGCAGGTGGGAGCACACCGGTGCCACTCGGGGGCACCTCGATGCACATCAAGACCACCGCGCTCAAAGCGATCGGAGCGTGGGACCCTCACAACGTCACCGAGGATTGTGATCTCGGAGTGCGGCTTTACCGTAACGGCTACCGCACTGCAATCCTCGAGTCCACCACGTATGAGGAGGCCAACAGCGACATCATCAACTGGGTCAAGCAGCGCTCGCGCTGGGTCAAGGGATATGCGCAGTGCTGGCTGGTGCATATGCGTCACCCGATCCGGCTCCGGCGCGAGTTGGGCACCCGCGGGTTCATTGGCTTCAACCTGATGGTCGGCGCCACAACGCTGACGTCAGTACTCAACCCGTTCCTCTGGACGCTGACCGCGATCTGGTTCACCCTCCACCCTTCTTTCATCCAGAGTGTTTTCCCTGACCCGATCTACTACCCGGCGATGCTCTCACTTCTGGCCGGTAACTGCCTCGCCTACTACGGCGGAATCGTGACCCTCCGATCCACGGACCAGCCTGACCTGCTCACGGCGGCGTTGCTCATGCCTCTGTACTGGATCCTGATGTCGTTGGCGTCCATCCGAGCACTCCTACAGCTCCTAGTCTCTCCATTCGTCTGGGAGAAGACTGTGCATGGCCTCGACAGGCCGGTGCCGGAGCCACGAGCATGAGCACGTCCGCGGCGCTCTCCACGCCGCAAACCGATGCCCGTGCCGGTACGAGGCGCTGGACGGCATACCGACCTTCCCCTGTCCTGTGGTGCTTCCTCGGGTCCCTCCTGATCTACCTCGCCCTGGCGGCACTGGTCAGCGCCCTCTCCCTGCAACGCACCCTCGGCGGTGGGGACGGTGTCTCCCGGGTGGAGATCGCCAACCGCATCCTCTTCAGTCGAGATCCACACCTGGCCGCCATCGGGTTTCTCTGGGGCCCGGTCCCCGAGCTGGCCCTACTGCCCTTGGTGGCCTTGAAGCCTTTGTGGCCCGCACTCGTAACCCAGGCTCTGGCCGGCAGCATCATGTCGGCAGTGTTCATGGCCGGAGCGAGCGCGGCCTTCCTCGGACTCTGCCAGGATCTGCGCCTTCCTCGTGGACTCACGTGGGCGCTCACTGCCGCCTTCGCATTGGACCCGGTCATCCTCGTCTACGCGTCCAACGGCATGAGCGAGGCCGCGCTCCTATTCTTCCTTCTCTTGGTCACGCGCTCCCTGCATCGGTGGCTGCGCACACAGTCACCGGGCGCACTGGTAGCGACCGGCCTGTACTTGGCGCTTGCGTATCTCACCCGCTATGAGGCGTGTGCAGCAGCAGTTGCCGTGGCCGTCGTGGTCATGGTGGCTAGCTTCCAACGCAGCCGAGGACCTCTATCCCACAGGCGCGGGCAAGCGCTTCTGGACGGTTTCGTCGTGGGTTTGCCATTTGCACTTGCATTTCTAGGGTGGGCGCTGATCTGTTGGGTGGTCACCGGAGTACCCTTCGCTGATATCTCGGGCGTCTACGGCAACGGGGCGCAGAACGTCGCGCTCGGGATCACAACGCCGCACAGCGTCAGCCAAGTGCTGGTCAACGTAGAGCAGGCGTTGCCATCCGTGCTTGGCATGGAACCCTTCCTCCCGATTGTTGCGATCGCCGTGCTCGTGCTCGCGGTGCGTCGGCGCGACTGGTGCTCCCTCGGCGCCGTCGCACCCCTGGGAGCGGTCTTTGGTTTCATGGCCTATGCGTACGTGACGCGGGATGTTTCCCCGCAGCTCCGATACCTGATCGTAGACATACCCTTTGCCCTGGTGATGGCCGGGGTCGCCCTGGCACCGGCACCTCGACGAACGGCGAGTGAGGCGCCTGATTCCGCTCAATCACAAGTCGAACGCGCACCCGCTCAGGCGGTTCCACAAGCCCGTGCACGTTCTGCATTGAGTGGACGACTCCGCCTCCTCAGTGGAGTGGTAGCCGCAGCCATGACCGTGGCGCTGGGTCTGCGAACGGTGGTGTCGGTGCAGGATCCAACTTCCGACGTGGCACCCGTGTTCCACGCACTGGTGAGTGGGACAGCCCTACCAGCCACCACTGATCCCTTCGCCGTGGACCGGAAGGTCAGCGCTTACCTCGACGCACTAAGACTGCCGGAGGGGGCCGTTCTTATGGATGATTTCCTCGGCTTCCCCATCGAGATCTACTCTGCCGACCCCCAGCAATTCGTGATCAGTTCGGATACCGACTTCCAGCAGTGCCTTGCCGACCCGGCCGCCAACGGGGTTGAGTACGTCCTCATCCCTTCCAACACTCACTTGGGCGTCCTTGACGCCATCAACCGCTCCTACCCGAAGGCCTATGCCACCGGCCAGGGCATCGGGACGCTGGTCCGAACGTTCAAGGACCTGAGTGGCTTCGGCACCAACTGGCGGCTCTACCGGGTCACGTCGGGCGGCTGAACCCGGCCAGACGGACATCCGCCCTTCACGGTCCGCCACACGCCACATGCTTGGCGAGTTGACAGTGCAGGCGCGCGGCTACTGACTGTCGAGCGCAGCGATCAGGGGATCGCCAGGACCGAAGTCGAACATGCAGCTTGTCGGAGCCGTCGGCTCCCAATCCCAAACAAGGAACCCACTCACTCCGGCGCTGAACTGTGCAGTCATCTTCGCTTGCATCAAGCTTACGCGAGAGGTGAGACTCGGGCACCCGGAGAGATCGGCCTGCGCCGCCTCGCCGACCTCGCCCATGATCAGCGGCTTGCCGTCGGCCCGGGCCTGCTGGAGGCTGCTCACGAGGTCGCTCCCGGCTGTCGTGGGCATAACCTGATCCGTGTAATCGTGCACGCTGGCCACGTCCACCCCGGGGCTGGCCATGACGTAGCCGTAGTCACTGCCCTCGGTCCCACACTGACCCTCTCCCTGCAACCCCGACTCCACAAGGAGATTGGGGGCAAGGCTGTGAGCCTCAGATCCCTCCGTATCGAAGAAGGACCGCAGAGCCTGCGCCGCCGCGGTCTCGCCGACGCAGTCGTAGCCCGACTCGGTGGGGGACGGCTCGCTGACCAGCTCGACCATGGCGATGGTCGGATTGTCGCCGTAGCGCTGGAGGAAGTCCTGCAGGTAGGTCGAGTACGGGAGTGGAGTGCTGCTGGGCGTTTCGTTGGGGTCGTACACGTTGTTGTACCCCCCGCTGTACCAGGCGGCGTCTTTCCATTCGTTGTCGTCGCACAGCCCGGTCTCGTCGGTCAAAGATGGGATCACCTTGATCCCGTACGCTGCTGCAGCATCGATGACTCGATCGATGCCCGCCCAGTCCAGCTGGCCAGTCGTGTAGTTGGTGGCCAGCGCTTGGAACGCCCAGAAGCGGACCACGTCATTCGGTTGGAGCGAGGAGAAGAGGGAGTCCAGGGCGCTGTTGGAGAGCATGGTCCCACAGCCGTAGTTGACCCCCCAATCGGTAGCCGCCTCGTAGGCGTTGACGCCGGTGAAGGTCCAGACCTTGCCGTTGAGGCAGAGCTGGTCGCCACAAGCGGTGACGAACCCGGACGACCCACCTCCCGGGGCGCGGTTGACGACGAGCGTCGGGGTGGCCGTCGGCGCGGGAGTTGGAGTGGGGGTGGCAGTCGGCGTAGGAGTCGGGCTGGCGCCAGCTGCTGCCGGTGAGCTTGCCTTCGGGGTGGCCGCTGGCGGTGCGGCGAACGAGGAACCGGGTGTGCTCGACGTGGTTGGCGCCGAAGTCGTGGCGGTGCCGGCGCCCGAGAGGGTCGCGGTGGTCGCGCCCGACGGGGTCGCCGTGCCGGACGAGGATGCGGCCGCCGCGCTCATCGCCGACGCAGCCGGGGTGGCGATGGCCGTGCCGCGATGATCGGCAAGGGATCCGGAGACAGCGGGCGCGGACACGGCGGCCGGCCGCGAGAGGTTGGCGGGCCCGGCGCCCACCGTCAGCCCGGTGGCAACGGTGAGAGCCACTGCTCCGAAGAGGGCGGTCCCCCCCAGCACCCGTGACGAACGCAACCCGCCCAACCAGCGCATCGGTCTCCTCCACCGAGCGCCCGGGGCGAGCCCACGGAAGACCGTCGGGTTGCCCGTCGGCGGCCCGGCTGACTGTGTTCAGCAGCCCCGTGGCTTTGCGTCCCCGCCTCACGGTGGGTTTGCTTTTGACGACGAGATCGATGCTAGGCGCGGGATGCCGAGGCATCTCTGATGTCGGGTCGCGGGGCGGTAACGTTCGAGTTGCCTTGATCGCCACATCGCCTCCGAGCACGATCACGAGCAGATAGCCGGAAGCATTAACCTGGCGATCGACGGAGCGGCGCGCCGCTCGACCAGATGCGGAGCCTCAGGGACATGAGCACAGGCCGGTGGGCGGACCGGATTCGGCGGCGGGATCGCGGCAGCGTCGACGGACGGTCAAGTCAGGCAGGGAGCCTGGTCAGGCTCGGTATCGGCGCCGTCGCGCTCCTTCTCTCTGCATGCGCTCCGGCGACCACGAGCGCAAACACGCCGCCTCCAGGCTCGACGCCACTGCTGCCGGCCACCGCACCGCCAACGGCGGCTCCGCCGACGCCAGCTCCATCCCCGGTGGCGCTCCCCTCCTACCAGGCAGGCGTCGGGCTCATCTTCTACGCCAACTCCGGCTACCCGACCGGGCTGGCCCAGCTGCTCACCGAGCTGCATCACGACGGGGTCAATAGCATCTCGGTCACCTTCCCCTTCTACCAGTCGAGCCTCACCGCCGACTCGGTGTCGAGCGGGAAGGGCACCCCGCCGGACGCGCAATTGGAGGGGATGATCGACACCATGGAGGCGGATGGATTCAGCGTCACCCTGAGGCCGCTGATGGATGAGACCGACCTCGCCCCCGAGTGGCGGGGCGCCATCGAGCCGAGGTCTGTCACCGCATGGTTCGCCAGCTACACCACCCTCATCTCGCACTACGCGCAGCTCGCCGCCGCCACTCATGCCCAGGCGTTTGACATCGGGTCGGAGCTGTACTCACTCGAACCCTTGACGTCGGAGTGGGAATCCCTGATCTCCGCCGTGCGAGGCGTCTACCCCGGCGCCCTGACCTACTCGGTCAACGGCAACTCGGAGACGGAGGGGACCCTCTACGACGGCTTCTGGAAGGATCTCGACTTCGTGAGCGTCGACGCGTACTGGGACCTCGGGGTGCCGGACGGCACGGGTGTGAACGGCCTGGCCCAGGCGTGGCAGCCCTTCCTGGACGAGATGACGACGGCCGCCGCCGGGGAGCGTGTGGTCCTGAGCGAGGTCGGCGTCGCCCCTCAGGAGGGTGAGCAGGACCACCCCTGGGCGACCACCCTCCCCGGACCCACCGATGCCGCGTTCCAGAAGACCTACTACCAGGCGGCCTGCCAGGCGGCCGAGACGGCGGCGGTGAGCGGCATCTACTGGTGGGCGGCCAACCTGGGAACGCCGGGACCCTTTGATCCCATCGGCACACCGGCCGAGCAGGCGATATCGGACTGCTTCACCGCGGGTGGCTGACCTCCAGGTCAGGACACACGCCCAGAGGGAGGGCCCGAAGGCCCAGACGGGGAACAAGCGGCGGATGGCGGCGGCCGTCTGCGCGCCCGTACACTCGCGGGAGAGCCGAGCCCACGATGACCAGATTCCGCGCCCTGCGACTGCTCACGCTGTCGATCGCAGGTGTCACCGCAGCCATGAGTGCCGGGTGCAGCCCGGCACCCGCCGGCACGACGACACCGCGGTCGACCTCGGCGACGACCACGGCGCGGCCGGCCACCCTGGAGCCGGGAACGCCCCTGATCGGGACGGCCATCCCCAGCGGCAACGCCCCTGAATCGACCGATCCGGCCGGCGCGGCGACCAAGACGCCACTGGCCTCCATCGCCCACCCCTCCCCGACCGCCACGCCCGCGGGGACGCCGATCCCCGATCCCCCCAGCCCGGGCGCCCCGCCGGCGCTCCACGTCGAGGGCAACCAGCTGGTCGACGCCGCCGGGGCCACCGTCCTCCTCCACGGGGTCGACATGAGCGGGACCGAGTCGGTGTGCGCTCAGAACTGGACGACCGACCCGTTCGGAGGTCAGCCGGAGGACGACGCGGCCACCTTCGCCGCGATGCGGTCGTGGGACATCAACGCGGTGCGCATTCCTCTCAACGAGGATTGCTGGCTGGGGATCAACGGCGTGGAGATCGGCGGGACCGCCTACCAGTCCGCCATCGTGCATCTGGTCAACGACCTCCAGGCGGCGGGGCTCTACGTCATCCTCGATCTGCACTGGTCGGCACCCGGCAGCCAGCTCGCGTTCTCCCAGAACCCCGCCCCGGACGAGGACCACTCGCCCGCCTTCTGGTCGAGCGTGGCGACCACCTTCGGAGAGGACGGCGGCGTCCTCTTCGACCTCTACAACGAGCCGTACTTCTACTGGCTCACCTCGGGCGAGAACCAGTGGCAGTGCCTCTGGCAGGGCTGCACCCTCACCGAGTACGTCACCGGGAGCCAGCCCTACACGGTCACCACCAATTGGAGCACCGCCGGGTTTGACCAGCTCACCACCGACATCCGGTCAGCCGGGGCGTCCAACGTGATCATGGCCGGCTGCGTGGACTGGGCCAACAACTGCTCCGGCTGGGCCTCGTCCTACGCGCAGTGGGGGTCGGACGACGCCAACACGGTGGTCGCCTGGCACAGCTACCCGGGAGAGAGCTGCGACACCGAGTCGTGCTGGAACTCGACGATCGCCCCGCTCGCCGCCGATCACCCGATCGTCGTCGGCGAGACCGGCGACTCCTCGGCCGGCCCGGAGACCTTCCTGCCCACGTTCCTGCCGTGGGCGGACGCTCACGGGGTCAGCTACCTGGCCTGGACCTGGAACGCCTGGGAGGACGCCGACGACGTCCTGGTCACCTCCATGACCGACGGGACACCGACGGCCGGGGAGGGCGCCTACTACCAGCAGCACCTCCTCTCCCTGGGTTGAGGGCCCCGCCCGCCCATCGGGACCGGACCGCACGCATCGGCACGGTCTGACGCCCTTGCAGTGAGTGCTCCATAGGCCTTGCATGGCAGGGCCTTAATGCCCTACACTTCTGGGTATTAAGTCCTAGCTGGGCTGGAGCGGGTGGGCCGCCGGGTCCCGGCGCGATCTCGGGGGGGGATATCTTGAGCACTAACCTGGCTTTGCAGCCCGATTGGTCGGGGCCGTCAAGCAACTCTTCCATGACCAGTGGCGCGCTCGCCGAGGCGCGCACCTGGCTGGCCCGTGAGCTCCATGACGGCGCCGTGCAGCACCTGACCGTGATGGTCGTGGAGCTCGAGCATCTGAAGCGGGCGTCCGCGTCCGCCGCCCTGGAGCGGTTGCAGGCCACCACACGCAGCGCGCTCGCCGACCTTCGCCGTCTCCTCTACGAGCTCCGCGAGGAGCCGGCGACGGAGACCGGGTTCACCGAGTCCATCCGCGAGGGTCTGGAGCAGCTCGCCACCACGACCGGGATCGAGGCGGACCTGGTCATCCACTCCTGGCCTGACGAGATGCCGTCCAACCAGGCGTGGCATCTCTCCCGGATCACCTCGGAGGCCCTGACCAACGTCCGCCGCCACAGCGGGGCAAGCCGGGTGACCGTGACCCTCCAGGTGGTCGGAGCCTCGCTGGCCATCACCGTCACCGACAACGGCCGCGGCCTGGGCAACCCGGAATCCGGGTTCGGGCTGCGCGGCATGCGCGAGCGAGCGCACCTGCTCGACGGGCGCATCACTCTCGAGACCCCGCCCGAAGGCGGCACCAGAGTGCGCTGCATCGTCCCATTTGGAGACTCTTTGTGATCACCACCAAGCCGGTGCGCGTCCTCATCGCCGACGACCAGGCGCTCTTCCGTTCCGGGCTGGCCCGGCTGCTCAGCGACGATCCCCGGGTCACCGTGATCGCCGAGGTCGGCGACGGCGTGGAGGCGGTCCGGCAGTGCCGGGAGCTGGAGCCGGACGTCGTGCTCATGGACGTCAGGATGCCCAACCTCGACGGCATCAAGGCGACCGAGCAGATCACGGCAACCATGCCCGGCGTGCCGGTGCTGATCCTCACCACCTTCGAGGCCGACAGCCAGGTCCTGGCCGCGCTCCGGGCGGGCGCCAGCGGCTACGTGCTCAAGGACTCCGAGCCCGAGGCCGTCATCTCCAGCATCCTGACCGTGATGTCCGGCGAGCGCGTGATGTCGGGCCCGGTCGCCCAGCGGGTGCTGGGAATGCTGACCGGTGACACCACGCCCAAGGACTTCTACGACGGGCTCACCGCGCGCGAGATCGAGATCCTCAAGCTGATCGCCAACGGGTCGGCCAACAAGCAGATCGCCTACAAGCTCTCGATCAGCGAGAAGACCGTCCGCAACCACATCAGCAACATGTACGAGAAGCTGCAGATCTTCGACCGCTCCCAGGCGGTCCTCTACGCAGCGCGCAAGGGACTGGTCCAGCTCTAGACGGCGCGATCACCGGCCGGGACGCGCGCCCCGGGCCAGAGCCCTGCCCATCAGGCCCGCCTTCCGCAGGGCATCGCGGGCGCCGCCCAGGAGCGGGTCCCTGAGGTGCACGTCGTGATACGGGACGACCCTGGCCCCCCAGCGCTCCTTGTAGGCGACGACCTTGGGCGGGCCTCCGGTGATGTCGCACGCGGTGCATCCATGCCGGGCGGCGAGACGGGCGAGGTCGAGGATCAGCACCCCGAGGGTCGCCGGATGCCGCGCGATCCCGTCGGCGTACATGGTGGCGCCCTGCTTGATCGAGAACATGATCCCCTCGATGCGGTCGCCGGCGTGGGCGACCCTGAGGAAGACATCGGGATCTCCCTCGAACGTCTCCCAGGCGGCCGGCCACAGCTCCTCGCGGTAGTCGGGCGGTGCCGCCATGGCCCGGCTCAGCACCTCGGTGGTGAGCCCGGCCAGCGCCCCGCTCATCTCCGCCGCGGTCGCGACCTCGATGCGCAGCCCGCCCCGGGTGGCGCGCCGGACCGAGCGCTCCCACCGCACCTCGACGGCATCGAGGGTCGCGGCATCGGTGGGCACGACGCAGGTCGTCCGCGGATGGATGAAGACGCCCGGCCCCAGCGGCCACGCGGGGTCGACCACCACCTGCGGTGGCAGGCTGAGCACCGCGAAGGCGACGCGCTCTCGGGCGAGCGCCCGGCGCACGGCCAGGAGCTGGGAGGGCAACCGCTCGCCGCCCTCGGTCATCAGACCGACATACGGAAAGGGCGTCTGGTCGGCGGTGCCCAGGGGCCCGCGGCGCCGGATCGCCAGCTGGACGACGGCCTCGATGCCGCCCTCCCCGAACACGCCGAGGCGGAGCAGGGCCGGCCCGAAGCCGACCGCGAGCATGCCGGCGAAATCCGGCCGCGTGTACGGCGTCGTGAGATCCGCGTGGCTGCGATGGAAGTCCCACGCCTGCGCGACGCCGATCGGCTCGACCACCAGCTGCCGGGCTCGGCGCTCCACCGCGGCGCGCGCCGCGGTGCCGGTCCGGGCGGGCGAGGCGGCGATCATTCGAAGAGGGCCAGCGGCTCGTCGGCGAACGCGTAATCCAGGGCGGCGGGGTCGCGGTGCGCGACCACCCGAGCAGGGACGCCGGCGACCACGCTCATGGGTTCGACATCGCGGGTGACGATCGCCCCGGCGGCGACCACCGCGCCCCTGCCGACCCGGACACCGGGGAGGATCATGGCCCGCATCCCGATCCAGACGTAGTCCTCGATGACCACCGGGCGGTGCTGGAGGGGGAAGCCGGGGAGATCGCGCCCATGATCGGCGGTGAGGATCACCACCTCCGGGGAGATGCTGACGTGGTCGCCGATGCGGAGGCCGCCGCGGGTGTCGAGGGTGCAGTCGCGATTGATCCTGGTCCCGGCGCCTACTCGCGAGCCTCCGCAGGCCGCGTCCCAGGGCCCCCCGCGCCGGTTCTGCCCCGGGCCGTGGAACCAGACACGGACACCGAGCTGGACACTCGAGCCACGGCCGATCCTGATGCCGATCGCATGGTCATACCAGGCGCGGCGCAGGGAGTAGCTGGGCAGGCGGTTGACGACGTGGTTGCTCAGGTAGCCGAGGGTCTGGGCGCCGACGAACTTCGCGTTCCAGGCGAGCGTGCGCGGCGACGCCCCGCGGGCCCGGCCGGTGACCGCGGTCATGCCGGCCGGTCGGTCGCCACCGCAGGCGGCGACGATGCCTCCATCACGTTCACGGCATGGAGCATCCCCAGCAGGCAGCCGAAGGCCACGGCGATGCGGAACCACCAGAAGCCCATGTCGGTGTACCCCATGATCACCCACCCCACCGCCGTGCAGGTGGTGAGGGTGCCGATCAGCGACACCTGCCGGTTGGGCGACCTGGCTGATCGGGTGCCGGCCAGGATGGCGGCGGCGACGAACATCCAGAGCGCCACCTCGCCGAGGATCCCCATCCGCATCCAGACGTAGAGCACGCCGTTGTGCGGGACCCAGGCGATCATGCTGTCGATGTCGCTGATGTCGACGATCGGGTAGCTGCTGTAGTTGATGGGGACCCCGAAACCGAAGCCGATGATCGGGTCCTGCTTGATCATCACCCCCAGGTTGGCGTCCTCGGCCACGCGGTAGGCGTTGGACTCCGCGTCGCGGGCATCGGGGGCGATCCCCGAGCGCACCGCCACCGCCACCTCTGCGAGGGTGCCGCTCCCGTTCCACTCCAGGGGCAGGTAGACGGCGAAGAGCACCAATCCGGTGACGCAGATCCGGCGGATCAGCTGGCGCCGCTCGGGGAGGGCGACGTAGGTGAGGACCATCATCACCGCCAGCTCGGCGGCGATGATGAGGAATGCGTCACGCCGGGTGTTGCCGATGTCGGCGATGAGGACGAACGGGACCAGCGCGGTCGCCGTGGCGCGCAGCCGGCCCCGTTCCCCATAGAGCCAGAGGCAGAGGGTGAGGATGAGGAAGAGGCTGAAGAAGATGGACTCCTCGTGGGCCAGGATGGCCTCGGGGCGAGGGATCTCGTTGCGCGTCTCGAAGAAGATGTAGACGCCCTGCAGCGCCTTGAACCCGCTGCCGATGACGAAGGTCCAGAGCACCGCCTGCACCGCTCTCCGGCTCCGGATCACCTGGGATGCGAAGATGTAGGTGGCCCCGAGGTAGATCCAGGGCCGGATCTCCCAGAGCGCGGCGGTCGTGTCGGCGCTGCCCCCGCTCTCCATCAGCCCGCGGGCCAGGGCGATGATGGCGAGCAGCACCATGACCCCGAGGGTGGCGGACACCTGGGTGCGCGGCACCCTGAGCCGGCGCTCGGTCGCGGCGCGCGTCAGCCAGACGATGAGCAGCAGGACGACCGCGATGTCGATCGGGCTCATCACCAACCCGGTGGCACCCAGACCGCTCTGCAGGCTGGTCCAGATCGGGATCTTGTCCGTGAAGGCGTCCAGGCCCGGGATGCCGACCGAGTACTCGAACTGCTCGACCATGGTGGAGCAGGCGAGCAGCGTCACCACCCCGGTGGCGGGCTTCCACCACCAGACGAAGGGCAGCGCCAGGACCACCGCCAGGGCGATGGGGAGATACGGGCGTCCACCGCTCAGCAGACCGGCGACCAGCCCGAGCAGGATGGCCAGCACCACGCCCGCGATGACCGCGACCCGTACCCGGAGCCGGGCATTCCGCTCGAATAGCGCGGCGGAGGGGGTGACGAGGGCGAGGGAGGTCACACCTTGCCCAGGCCGATCCAGGCGTAGCCGAGCGCCACCACCGTGACCAGCAGGGCGAGTGCCTGCGCCTGCCGGGTGCGCGCACCGAAACGCAGGCTCACCGCGACCAGAGCCGCGATGGCCAGCACGGGCCAGGTCACCGAATGTCGCCCAGTGAGCGCCGGATCCAGGTGGGCACCGCCGACCGGACCCCGTTGAGGATGACCGGCGGAGGAGCGGCCAGCTTCGACACCGCCTCCTTCACCTGGGGCATCGGGGCCACGCCCGCCCTCACCACCATGATCGGCGAGCCGCACAGCCGGGCGGCCTCGGCCCCGGTGGTCGATTCGAGCAGCGGCGGCAGGTCGAAGACGGCCACGTCGGCCCACTCGGAGAGCTGCGACAGGATGGTGCTCTCCGCGAGGCGGTTGAGCCCGCGGGGGGCATCGTCGCGCGACCGGCCGGCGCTCAGCAGCCAGATGTCGCCGACGATCCGCTGCACGTAGTCCTCGACGCTGTTGTGCCCCTGGACCAGGTCGCCGATCCCGGGCCCCTCGCGGAGTCCGAGGCGCTCGTGGAGGGACGGCTTCTCCAGGTCGAGGTCGACGAGCACCACCCGGCGCTCGTGATCGAGCCATTCCACGATGGCGAGCGCGGTGGCGATGCTGGTGCGGCCCTCACCGCGGACCGTGCTGGTCACGCCATAGGCCCGATGACCGTTCTGCGCGATCCGCTGGAGCGCCTCGCGGGCTCCCTGGAGCAACGCGGGCTGGACCAGCTCGCGGGCCTCCCGGGCGACATCGTCGTCGTGGTCCCGGTTCACCGCCTGGCTCTGCGAGCGCACCGCCGGCAGGGCGGAGAGCGGAGCGAGGCGGGATGGCGCGACATCGCCGGTCATATCTGATTCCCCCGAAGCGAGCCGGCGGTGGACGGCGGGTAGCGCGCGATGGTGGCAGCCACCTCCAGGCCCAGGGCCCGGCGGATGTCCTCGGCCCGGCGCGAGGTGCGGTCGATGGCCGTCAGAGCGGTGATCAGCAGCACGCTGACCAGGAGCCCCACGACGAACCCGGCCAGGCCGGTCTCCAGCAGCTTCTTGCTGCTGCTCACCGGGGCGGAGCTGGCCGAGGGGGCGTCGAGGACCTGGAAGCCGGTCTGGCTGCCGACGTTGGCGAGGCTCAGCTCGGCCGACTGGTACTCGGAGAGCACGGACTGGTACGAGGTGGTGTCGAGCGTCACCGCCTGGGCCAGCTCGGTGGCGGTGGCGTTGCCGACACCGGTCGCGGGGACGGTGGGGTGTGCCGCCAGGTAGGCCGACAGCTGCTGCTGGGCCATCTGCAAGGTGGCCTCCGCCTGGCCGAGCTGCTGGTCGTAGTACTGGACCGCCACCTGGTCGGTGCTCGTCTGGGCCGCGGTCGTCTGGGATCCGTACTCGTCGATCAGGGCCTGGGCGGTGCCCGCGGCGACCGAGGGCGAGGGAGCGGTGACGGTGATGTTGACCACCTGGGGGCCGCCGGTCGCGATGGTCACCATGGTGGGAAGCTCGTCGGCCACCTGGTCGTCGACCGAACCCTTGGACCCCCCGAAGAGGTCGGAGAGCAGCGGTACGGCCGCCAGCCCGGTCGACTCGGCGTGGGGGTGGGAGGCCAGGTAGGCGGCGAGCGGTCCCCTCTCGCCGACGGCGACGGCGAAGGAGCGGGTGGTGAGCAGCTCCTGGATGGCGGACTGCTGCAGCGTGGACGGATCCACGTACGGGCTCTCGGAGTTGAGCGGGCTGTTCCCCGGCACGCTCGCGTCGACGTAGAGGCTGCCCGTGGATGTGTACGACTTGGGCTGCGACGCCTGGTAGCCGACCGCGACCAGCAGACCGACGACGACAGGCAGGATCGCGACCAGCTTGTGCCGGAAGAGCGTTTCGAGGAATCTCATGGTGCGTCCAGTGTCCGGCCTGGGAAGGTTTGACGCCATGGGAGCAGCACCGGTGGTGACCCGGGATGTCCCCGCCACAGTGGGCGTCTGTCCCGGAAGCCTGGCCCGCCGGTCATGGGCCGGTCGGAGTGGGACCGATGTCCCGGAAACACCGGGACCCGGCGACGGCCGGGGAGGGAGCCGCCCATCGTGAGAGCTGTCCCATCGACCTAAGCTGGTGGCCATTCCCACCACCTCTCCGATCCCGAGCCCGTCGGACCGGGCGCCGGCACTGCATGCGCCGGCGCAGGTCGCGGCGCCGGCGTGCCGGATCAGCGTCTGCATGCCCACCCGCAATCGCGGCGCAACCATCGGTCCCGCCCTCGAGAGCCTGCGGCGCCAGGACCATGACAGTTACGAGGTCGTGGTGGTGGACCAGAGCACCGACGACCTCACCCGGCTGGCCTTCGACGCGACGGTGGGCGACGACCCCCGCTTCGCGCTCATCCCCTCCACCACCGTCGGGAAGTCCGCCGCCTGCAACGTCGGGCTGGCGGCGGTTCGAGGCGCGATCGTCGCCTTCACCGATGACGACTGCGAAGCGCCCCCGGACTGGCTGAGCGGCATCGAACGGGGCTTCGCGTCCCACTCGGACGTCGGGATGATCTGCGGTGGAGTGCGGGCCGCACCTCACGATCCGGCCGTGGGCGCGATCCCGACATTCGTCCCCCATCACACCCGCCTGATCCACTCGCCCTGGCTGGCATTCAAGGCGCTGGGAATCGGCGCCAACCTCGCCTTCCGGACGGCCGCCCTGCGCGATGCGGGCGCCTTCGACGAGGTCCTCGGCGCGGGGGCGACGCTGCGCTCGGGCGAGGACGGCGACATCATGTACAGGTTCCTGCGTGCCGGTCACGGCATCCTCGAGCTGCCCGAGCCCGCGGTGCTGCACTTCGGGCTGCGCACCTGGGGCAGGGAGCTCCAGGAGCTGGCCCGGGACGCCGCCTTCTCCGAGGGTGCCATCTACATGAAGCACCTGCGGCTGGGTGATCCGGTGGTGCTCCCCACCTTCCTCGTCCGCGGCCTCTTCGGCATGGTGTCGTGGCGCAACCTCCTGCTCCTCCGCCAACCCACGGGGCTGGGCCGGCTCGCCGCCTTCGCCCGCGGGGCGCGGGCGAGCTTCCAGTTCTCCATCGACTCGGGCTCGCGGCGCTACGGCGGCCGCCGCCCGGAGCGGATGGGCAGCGCACCCGGCTGACCGGGCTCAGCTCCGGCTGGCGCTCGGTCGCGGGCGCCGGCGGGGAGCGATGGTCCCGAGGAGATCCCGGAGCTGGCGCCGCTCGGTGGCGGAGAGCACCCCCAGGAGCCCGGCGAAGAGCGGGAAGCTGACCATCCCCGACAGGATGCCGGCGACCAGGCCGGCGCGCAACGCGAGGGTCACGACCCCGGCCATCAGAGCGGTGGCGACCGCCGCCCTGAGCACGCGCAGCACCGACTTGCGGGTGAAGGTGTCGCGCACCAGGACGAAGCCGATGACGGCGAGGACCAGCTCGGTGACGACCATGGCGATGGAGGCGCCGATGGCGCCGTTGCCGCGCGTGTGCTGGAAGTACGGGATGAGGAGGAGGTTCAGGGCCGGGTTGATCAGGCTCGCCAGGGCCATCATCTTGGTCCACACCATCTGCTGGTTGCGGGCGATCATCAGCTGGTTGGCCATGATGTTGAGGTACATCGGCGGCACGCAGAGGGAGAGCAGGGCGAAGACGGGGATCGACTCGGTGAAGTCGGGGCCGTAGAGCACCCGGACCAGCGGGGCGGCGACCAGCACCGCCCCCACGCAGACGGGGAGGCTGAGCACCAGGACAAACTCGATGGCCGGTCGCGCCGCCTGCACCAGCGAGGCGGCGCCTCCCTTGTGGGCCCGCACGAGCTGCGAGAGCCACGCGGTGGAGAGCACGGTCGGGACGAACATCAGGGTCCCGAAGAGCTGGGTGGGCAGCCCGTACCAGCCGAGCACCGTGCTCGACGTCATCGCCCCCAGCATCAGGGAGTCGATCCAGAGGTAGATGGTGAAGAAGGCGACGAAGCTCCAGTAGGGAAGGCTCGCGATGAACAGCCGTCGCAGCTCGGGGCGCTTGACCCGCCAGTCGATGCCGAAGTGCGGGCGTGACCAGATCAGCACCAGGACGGTGAGAACGCCACCGATCACGACGTAGGCGAGCAGCAGACCGAGAGCCTTGACCCCGAACAGCACGAGGGCGATGCCGCTCACCGTGGAGAGGGTCTTGCTGAAGATGGTCGAGTAGGTGAGATAGCGCATCTTCTCCATCGCCTGGAACCCGGCCGCGATCGGCTCGGAGACCACCGCGAAGACGGTCATGCACCAGCCCAGGAAGACCGCTGTGCCCTCCACCCCGCGGAAGGGACCCACCAGCGTGATAACCAGGGTGACCGCGAGCGCGGGCAGGCAGAAGATGGCCCGGAGGACGATCCCGGTGCCGATCAGCTGGGGGGCCCGCTCGGGGTTGGAGGCGATCTCGCGGACGAGGAGGGGCCGGAGCCCGAGGCCGACCAGGACGAGCAGCACCCCGGATGCGGCCAGCCCGAGGGTGTAGATGCCCACCTCCGCCGAGCCCAGCCGCCGCGGCACGATGACGGTCCAGGTGAGCGTCGCGATCCAGGTGACGATCTGACCGACGGTGAGGATGGAGATGCTGCGGGCCAGCCTCACCGTGTTGGGCCGCGGCGCGCCGGAAGCCTCCGCCGGGCCCAGCCGGGGCGCGTCCACCGGCTCCCTCGGGGGTGGCTGCGACGCAGCGAACGGCTCTATCACGTCCGGCTGGGGCGCGTCGAGCGGTTCCGTCGCGCGGACGGCGGTGATAGCTGGATCCCCCATCTCATCGAGTGTGACCGGCGTCGAGGTGCGGGTGAATGGGCGGATGTGCCCTCACCGGGACATCGGGGAAGTGCTGACGAGGGTGGTGGCGCCCCCCGGCGGGCCGTCCGGCACGTCCCGCTCGGGGGGCTGGAATCAGTGACCCAGGTGGGTCAGCCGGGCGACGTCGGAGCCGGCCTGGCGGGCATGGCGAACGCCGCTGTAGAGGGCCGAGACACGGCGAGCCGCAGCGGTCCCCCGGACGATCTGGACGCGCTCGAAGGGAACGCTGCGGACGTTCCAGCGGGCCTTGGCCTGGTCCACCCCGAGCGAGAAGTTGACGCCCACGAGGCCGCGGGCGACGGCGGCCCGGATCGCCTCCACGGTCGCCAGGGTGGCGACGCTGTAGCGCCACAGCTCGGGGTCGAACCCGGAGTGGTAGAGGTAGAGGACGCCGTGCATCTCCATCTGGAATCGCACCGCCACGCGGCGTCCGTCCCGTTCCACGATCCCGAGGCAGAGGCGATCCGCCTCGGCGAGGCGATGGGCCACGCGGCGGACGAAGCCGCGAATCGCCGGGTCGGCGAAGTAGTCGGGATGGGCTGTCCCCCTCCCGACCACAGCGCGCGCGGTGTGCAGCCTGAAGAGGTCGTCGAGCACGGGGTCGAGGCCGGCGGCGCCGCGGTGCTCGGTGTAGACGAGGCCGATGCCGTCGCGCGCCGGGGCGTTGTAGGCGTGGCGGATGCTCTCCTTGACGTTGCGCCGCAGCTGGCCGCGCAGTTCGTCCCAGGTCGCGCCCAGGTCCATGACCAGGACGTCACGCCGGCCCTCGAGCGCCGCGGTGGCCTTGGTCTCGGCGGCCGCGATCGCCTCCTGCCACCAGCCGGCGCCCTCCCCCCACGCGCCGACCTCGAGCCAGCTCCAGCTCTCCTCCACGGCGAGGCAATCCACGACCATGGCCAGGGCGGCAACGGCCTCGTCGGGGTCGACGAGTGCCTCCGCCAGCTCGAACATCTGCCGGTATCGCCGGCGGCGTGGGCCCATCAGCTCGAGCGAAGGAGCCCTCAGCCCAGGAGCCGGCAGACCCTCGTACTCGTGAAAGGGTGCGATCGCCACCGGACCACTCGAACCTTCGACGACCACGGTCACCAGGTGCCCACCCCAGAAGCTCCGGCCCCACTCGGAAACCCACTCCCAGCTCAGGAATGGGTTGGTGGTCCCGGAGCGATCCAGCAGGGCCCGCCACTTCGATTCGAGGCCGAGGAAGGCGTCGATCCCATGCCGGCAGCTTGCGGTCAGGCGCGGTGGGGCGATGGCCAGGGTCACCGCGGGCACTCCTGGCCGGCGGGATGCGCGCTGCCGACCGGCACCGAGGGTCTCTCGGTCGCCTGCGCGACCCGCGACGTGGGGCCCTCCCAGACGCTCCGCAGCCGGCCCCCGACGGCGGCCACCCCGAAGCGCTCCTCGGCCGACGCGGCCAGCTGATCACGGTTCGGAGGGTCGGCCAGCAGCTCGTCGATGGCATCGGCGAAGGCACGAGCGTCCGTCCCCCCGGCGCAGCGCCCCAGGCGTCCGGCGAGCATCTCGGGGAAGGGGTACACCGGGAGGCTGACGACCGGGGTCCCCTGTAGGGCGGCCTCGACGGCGACGTAGCCCCACTCCTCGAAGAGCGAGGGCAGGAGAAGAGCATCGGCGTCTCGCATCAGCGCGTGCACCTCGGCGGGCGGCAGCGGCCCGCGGCGGCGGACGTCCACCGACGTCGGGAGGCGGTCCAGCCCGTCCGCCAGCGTCTGCGCGTTGCGGCCGACGAGATCGAGCGTGATCGATCGCCCCCGGCCGGCGAGCAGGCCGACGGCCGCGATGGCCAGGCCGACGTTCTTGCGTGGGTGGCCCAGGTCTCCACTGCAGACCAGCAGCCGGACCGGGGAGGCGGCGGGGCGGTCGGCGCGTCGTCCGCCGGCGGCCATCCGGCAGGGCGGCGGGATCTGCACCGCCGCGACGCCGGCCCGCCGGAGGGTCTCGGTGAGGAGGAGCGTGGGGGCGACGGCGCAATCTGCGCTCCGGTAACCCCGGACGTCGTTGCGGTAGTGGAGGACTCCCTTGGCGGCGAGGGCGGCGCTGCGCGGAAAGTGCCGGCCGGTGTGCCGCCAGGTGGCGACCGCGCGCCCGAGCGCCGAGTGGGGGTGGAACCAGGCGGCCACCACCACGCGGTCGGCCAGGGGGCGGAGGGCGGCGGCGAGCGCGGGGTGGTTGGCGTGGGCGGCGTCGTAGTGGCCGAGCCGCGGCAGGCCGAGGCGGACGGCGGCGCGGAGACGCCGGGCCGCGTAGGCGGGCGACACCCGCTCCAGCCGCCGCTGCCACGCCGTCGGCGCTTCGAGACCGAGATCGACGACGTGGACCCCGGTGCCCTCCAGCCGGCGCTCGAGGGTGAGCGCCAGCAGCCCGTGGGTGGCGAGCAGGGTCACGTCGACGCCGGCCGCGGCGGCGGCGGCGGCCACGTGCTCGGCGTACGTGTTGACGCCGCTGATGCCGCCGTCGTGGACACCGATGACGACCCGAAGGTCCGTTCCGGCCGGCGAGCGCCCCGCCCCCTGCTCTCTCTTCACTGATCCCTGCGCTTCCTGCCCAGGCCGACCCCAGGAGGGGTCAGATGCACCAACCGAGTATGGGCGCGCGGTCCCCGCCTGCCTACCGAGACATCTGTCCCACCCCCGATGCCGCCGGGTCCCATGGCGCCCCCGGCAGGCGCTGGCCAGAATCGGATCATGCGTTCCAAGGCGGCCGCGCCGCGGAGGCCACCGTGCCCGTGACCGAGCGGCGACCCACCGCCGCGCCCACCGGTTCCGACCAGCCATCGGGCCGCCGCGTGCTCATCGTCTCCCCGGAGGCGCCGTCGCCACCCACCTGGGGATTCGCCCTGCGCGTCCATCACCTGGCGCTCGAGCTGGCCCGGCGGCACCGGGTGACGCTGGTCGCCTACGGGACCGCGGACGACGGTCGCGATTGGGCTGGCCTCCGCCGCTCCCTCGAGGGGGTGCATCGGGTCGCGCCGCCGGCCGCGCTGCGTGCCCGCCGCCGGCATCAGCTGGGGTCGCTCGGCAGCCGCTCCTCCTTCCATCTCAACGCCCTCCATTCGGAGGCGATGCAGCGGGAGCTGGACACGCTGCTCGATGATCACGCCTTCGACATCGTGCAGGTCGAATCCAGCCGGATGATGTGCTTCCGCTTCCCGGCGGACACCCCGGTTGTGGTCGACGAGCACAACATCGAGTACCAGCTCCTGGAGCGGGTGGCCCGGATCGAGACCTCCCCGGTGCGACGTCTCTTCGGCCGGGTGGAGACGTCGAAGGTGCGCCGCGAGGAGCAGGGGATGTGGCTGCGCGCCGCCGGTTGCGTGGCGACCTCGGCGCTCGACGAGGCGGCCATCAGCAGCACCCATCCCGGGGTGCGGACCGCGGTGGTGCCCAACGCCGTGGACACCGAGCACCTGCATCCCGATTCCTCCCCGGTCGACCCGGATGCGCTCCTCTTCGTCGGCAGCCTCAACTACCGTCCCAACGCCGATGGCGTGGCCTGGTTCGTGGAGGAGGTCCTCCCGCGCGTTCGCCGGGTCCGGCCGGAGGCGATGCTCACCATCGTCGGCCGGGGCAGCCCGGCACTGCTGCGCCGCCTCGCCGCTCCGGGCGTCGTCGTCGCCGGCAGCGTCGACGACGTGCTGCCCTATCTGCGCCGAGCCAGCGTCGTGGTGGCGCCGCTGCGGGTCGGCGGCGGCACGCGGCTCAAGGTGCTGGAGGGGCTGTCGATGGCCAAGCCGGTCGTCGCCACCACCCTCGGCGCGGAGGGGCTCGACGTCGCCGACGGGGAGCATCTGCTGCTCGCCGACGGGGCACCCGAGATGGCCGGCGCCATCCTCCGGCTGCTCGCCGACCCGGTCCTCGGCCGCCGTCTCGGGGACGCGGGTCGGGCCCTTGCCGTGGAGCGGTACGGATGGGCCGGCGCCGCAGCCCGGCTCGAGGCCTTTCACGCCGAGGTGGCCTCCAGCCGCGCGGGGAGGGCGTGAGAGTGGCCGCCTACGCCGGCACCACACCGGAGGCCGCGCCCCGTGTGCAGGACGATGTCGCCGTCATATTCGACGAGGCGAGCGGCTACTACCGGCACCTGCGCTGGGAGAGGAACCCGGTCGTGCTCATGGAGAAGCACCAGACCCACCAGGTCCTCGTCGAGGAGCTGGGCGGCGAGGCGGTCGAGACCGCCCTGGAGATCGGGTGCGGGCCCGGCACCTGGACGCCCCTCCTGGCCGAGCGCGCCCGCAGCGTCCTGGCCCTGGACCTCTCGCCCAAGATGCTGGAGCAGGCCCGCCACGCCGTGACCAGCGAGCACGTGCGCTTCCTCCAGGGAGACGCGGCCCGGTTCGAGCCCGACACCACCTTCGACCTGGTGATGAGCGTGCGCGTGCTCGAGTACGTCCCCGAGTGGCGCGAGATCGTCGCGAGGCTCGGCCGGCTGGTCTCCCCCGGGGGACGGGCGGTCGTCATCACCAAGACGCCGGTCTCGGTCTGGCGGGGCACGGGCCGGTCACGGTGGTTCGGTCCCCGCAACCTGGTCCGGCGGCTCCTGCGGCGGGACGTGGACCCCGGCTTCTGGCAGCGGCACATCCCGGTGCGTGAGATGACCCGCGCCTTCGCCAGTGCCGGGATGGTCGACATCACGGTGCGGCCCGTGATCCTCGGCCTCCCCGTCTACGTGCGGGGCACGAAGCAATACCCGCTCATCCCCGCCTTCGCTGAGAAGCCCGCCCTGACCGCCACGCAGGCGGTCTGGCGGTGGGTGGCGCGGCGCGGCCGCCGCGGGCGGCTTGCGTCCCTGGTCTTCGCCGAGTCCTATGCGGTGTCGGGCCGGCGACCGGCGACCCTGGAGCGGGGGTGACCGAGGGTGACGACCCCATGACCGCCGTCCTGCAGGAGAGGGACTCCCTGAGCCGCGCGGTCTTCAGCGACGGCAGCTACGCCGGCCATTTCCGGCCGGACGCACCGGACAACCCCTTCCGCCGGCTGTACGCGGCCAAGCGCCGCGACCTCCTCCAGCTTGCCGGGCGGAGCCCCGGCAGCAGGCTGCTCGATCTCGGCGGCGGGCCGGGGCGGATCGCGATCCCGCTGGCGCGGAGCCACGCCGTGACCCTCGCGGACATCTCCGACGACATGCTCACCCGCGCGGCGCGAGCCGCACAGAGAGCTGGGTTGCGAGCCGACGACCTCACCATGGTGAGGGTCGACGCCCGGGACCCCCTCCCCTTCGCATCCGGGAGCTTCGACACCGTCATCGCCGCCGATCTCCTCGTGCACCTGCCCGACCCGGTCAGCGCGCTGCGGGAGATGCTCCGGGTGCTCGCCCCCCACGGCCGCCTGCTCGTGGACACGACCAGCAGCAACCCCCTCTGGTTGCTCCGCCACCCCGGGTATGTGGGGAGGCGGCCGGGGCGCTGGCTGCGGACGTGGCGCGCCGGCGGCGTGCTGCCCGAGTGGACGGGGATCGTCACCCACCACAGCCGTGGCCAATTCCACCGGATGCTCGAGGAGGCGGGTCTCCGCATCGTCGGCGAGCGCACCTACGGCCCGCGTCCCGCCCCCCAGTGGATGCTCGCGATCTGTGAGGCGAGGGCATCGGAGGCGCCCGGCGCCGGGATGGCTGACCGCCGCGGAGGCCCCGCATGATCACGCGCTGGCGCAGCTTCGCCTGCCTCGTCGCCGGCGCGGCCGTGGTCGCATCGGTCCTCCAGGGCGTGGGCGCGGGGGTGAGCGCGGCGACCTCTCCGGCATTTGTCCAGGGGGCGGAGACGGTCGGATCCAGCGTCGCGCTGACCAAGGCGGTGACCGCGGGTGACCTGCTGGTGGCGGGCATCACCACCAACGACTCGGGTACCGACCCCGTGACCGGGGTCTCGGACAGCGTCAACGGGGCCTGGACCAAGGCCAGCTCGGTCGACTACGGGAACGGGCACGTCGACCTCTACTACCTCCAGGGCGCCAAGGCCGGCAGCGTGACCGTGACCCTCGCGGGCGGTGGTGCGGCGGTGACCGTCGCCGAGTACTCCGGCGTCGCCACCGCAGCTGCGCTCGACCAGGTGACCAGCGGGAGCGGCAGCAGCAGCACTCTCCAGGCCGGCCCGACCGCCGCGATCGGCGGCGCGGGCGAGCTGGTCATCGGTGTCGGCGGGCAGACCAACGTCGGGAGTGGGCTGACCGCGGGCGGCGGCTTCACCCTCCGCGAGGCCGCGGTCTCCAACTGGTTGGAGGTCAACGGCCTCGAGGACTCGCTCTCCTCCTCCACCGCCGGCCAGTCGATGACCATGACCTCCGGCTCCAGTCAGTACTTCGGTGGCGTGGTCGCCGTCTTCAAGACGGGGACGGTGAGCGGTGCCCCGGTCGCCGCGCTGAGCCTCAGCCCGGCGTCCACGCCCGTCAATCAGCAGATCACCGCCAACGCGTCGGCGTCGACACCCGGCGCCCATGCCATCTCCACCTACACCTTCGCGTTCGGCGACGGCACGACGGTCGGTCCCCAAGCGGCCGCGACCGCGACCCACACCTACACCAAGGGCGGCGTCTACACGGTGACGGTCACGGTCACCGACACCGCCGGGGTCTCCGCGGCGGCCACCGCCCAGGAGACGGTGGGCCAGCCCTCCGCGGCGCTGAGCGTCAGCCCCTCCTCGGGGAGCGCACCGCTGCCGGTGACGGCGAACGCCGCCGCCTCCAGCGACGCGACCGGCGTCTCCATCACCAGCTACTCCTTCAGCTTCGGTGACGGCACCGCCGCGGTGAGCGGCTCCTCGACCACGGCCACCCACACCTACGCCGCGACGGGCGACTTCACGGTCACGGTGACGGTCACCGACAGCACCGGGGCCACCTCGACGGCGACCTCGACTGTCGACGTCGAGCACGGACCGACGGCAGCCTTGAGCCTGAGCCCGACATCCGGCCAGGCGCCGCTCCCGGTGACCGCCAGCGCGAGCGCGTCGACCCCGGGCAGCAACCCCATCTCAACCTACGGCTTCAACTTCGGGGACGGGAGCGCCACCGTCGTCGGCAGCTCTCCCAGCGCCACGCACACCTACACCACCGGCGGCACCTACACCGTGACCGTGACGGTCACCGACAGCGTGGGGCTGACCTCGACCGCCACCGCCCAGGAGCAGGTCGCGGCCGCACCGGGAAGCACGCCGGCGTTTGTCCAGGGCGGCGCCACCACCTCCGGATCGCTCACCCTCAGCAAGCCGGTCACCGGAGGGGATCTCCTGGTCGCGGGGATCACCACCGGCGGCTCGCAGGTGACGGGTGTCTCCGACAGTCTCAACGGCGCGTGGACCGCGGCCAGCTCGCTCGCCTACGGCAACGGGTACGTCGACCTCTACTACCTCCAGGACTCCAAGTCGGGCACGGTCACCGTGACCGTGGCCGGGAGCGCAGCCCTGACCGTCGCCGAGTACTCGGGGGTCGCCACCAGCGCGGCTCTCGACCAGGTCGCGAGCGGCAGCACGACGGGAAGCACCCTCAAGGCGGGGCCGACCGCCGCCATCGGCGAGGCCGGTGAGCTGGTGGTCGGGACCGGCGGCCAGACCTATGCCGGCACCGGTTTCAGCGCCGGCACCGGTTTCGCCCTGCGGGAGTCGGCGATCTCCAACTGGCTGTACGCCGGCGGACTCGAGGACATGTCCGCGAGCTCGGCGGCCGGCCAGTCGATGACGATGGGAAGCGGCAGCTCCGGCTACGGGGGCGGGATCGTCGCCGTCTTCAAGGCCACCTCGACGAGCAGGGGTCCGACCGCCACGCTCGCCCTCTCCCCCACCTCGACGACCGTCGGCCAGACGGTGACGGCCAGCGCCTCCGGTTCCACGGCGGGCAGCAACCCCATCTCCACCTACACCTTCGCCTTCGGGGACGGCACCACCGTCGGACCGCAGGCGGCGGCCACCGCCACGCACTCGTACGCGAAGGGCGGCGTCTTCACGGTCACCGTGACGGTGACCGACAGCCTCGGTCTGACCTCGACCGCCACGGCCCAGGAGACGGTGGGACAGCCCGAGGCGGCGCTCACGGTCACCCCGTCGTCGGGCAACGCCCCGCTGGCGGTGACCGCCAGCGGCTCCGCCTCCACCGATGCGGCGGGGATCGCGATCACCGGCTACTCCTTCAACTTCGGCGACGGCAGCGCCACCGTGAGCGGCTCCTCGTCCAGCGCCTCCCACACCTACACGGCGATCGGCAACCACACCGTGACGCTGACGGTGACGGACAGCACGGGGGCGACCTCCACGGTGACCGCACCGGTCAGCGTCGAGGACGGTCCCACCGCGGCACTGACGCTCAGCCCGGCGGCGGGCAAGGCGCCGCTCACGGTGACCGCCAACGCCACCGCCACGACCGCCGGCAGCAATCCCATCTCCAGCTACAAGTTCACCTTCGGGGACGGGAGTCCCGCCGTGGTCCAGAGCGCGGCCACCCCCGAGCCCAGCCACACCTACACGGTGGGCGGCAGCTACACGGTGTCGGTCACGGTCACCGACAGCGGCGGTGACACGTCGACTGCCACCGCCGCGGCCGCGGTGGGGCAGCCCGTGGCGGCGCTCACGGTCACACCCACGGCGGCGCCGCTGACGGTCAGCGCCAACGCCTCCGCGTCCACGGACCCGCTCGGCATCTCCAGCTACACCTTCGCCTTCGGGGACGGCACCACGGTCGGGCCCCAGGGCGGATCGACGGCCACCCACGCGTACGCCGTGGCGGGGACCTACACGGTCACCGTCACCATCGCCGACGGTGCTGGGGCGACCTCGACGGCCAGCTCCGCGGTCACGGTGTCGACGCCGCCGACCGCCGCGCTCACCGTGACCCCGACCTCCGGCATCGCTCCGCTCCAGGTGACCGCCAACGCGACAGGATCGAGCGCCGGGTCCAACCCGATCTCCAGCTACACCTTCAACTTCGGCGACGGCAGCGCGCCGGTGGTCCAGAGCTCGGCCACCCCGGAGCCGGTCCACACCTACACGGCGGCGGGCACGTTCACGGTGCAGGTGACCGTGACCGACACGAGCGGGGTCAGCGCGACCGCCACCGCGTCGGTGGTGGTCAGTCCCGCCTACATCGTCCAGGACACCTTCCAGCGGAGCAACCAGACCGGCTGGGGAACCGCCAGCGGTGGAGGCACCTGGACCCAGGAGTCGGGCACCGCCTCGTCGACCTCGGTGGCCGGCGACGAGGGGACGATCAGCAACAGCTCCTCGAGTGACTTCGAGATCCTGGGATCGGCCACCGCGACCAGCGCCAACGGGCTGGTCCGCTTCTCGGTGGGCGCAGCCAACGACACCGCGGGCATCATCCTCGGCTACCAGTCCAACGGGACCATGAATCTCGCCCGCTTCGACGGCAGCGGTGACCTCGAGCTGATGTCCGGCGAGAGCGGCAGCTGGACCGTCGTCGACACCACGTCGGTGACCGTCAGCGTCAACACCTTCTACTGGCTGCGCTTCGAGGTCCAGGGGAGCAACGTCTACCTGAAGCTCTGGCCGAGCGGGACCACCGAGCCGACGGCGTGGACCTGGTCCGGGACGAGCACGGCCGTCCTCACCACGGCCGGGACCATGGGCCTCTACGGCTGGGCCGCGTCCGGGGCCCCGGTGGAGTTCGACTCCTTCTCGGTCGCCGCGGTCAGCTCGGGCACGGGCCCGACCAACTCGACGATCACCGGCACCGTCCAGAGCGGCGCGTCCAGCCCCATCGCCGGGGTGGAGGTGTCGACCATCCCGGCCACCACCACGGCGACCACCGGGGCCTCGGGGAGCTACTCCCTGGCCGTCCCGGCGGCCACCTACACGGTCGTCTACACCGGGGCGCCGGTCGGGTACAACGCCAACTTCACGGGCAGTGTGGTGGCCCCGGCGAGCGGCAGCGTCTCCGCCGGTCTCGTGACGCTCACGGCCATCCCCGCGCAGGAGGCGATGGACACCTTCACCCAGCCCAACCAGACGGGCGGCTGGTCCCCCTCGACCGACGGCAGCACCTGGGACAGCGACCTCGGCACGAGCAACAACGGGGTCGTGATCACGAGCAGCCAGGTCGGCGTGAGCGGCGAGCAGGGCTTCGTCGACACCGGGGAGTCGACCGGGGCCGATTACGACAACTGGATGGGCTACGACTACGTGAACCAGGTGGTGAGCGCGCAGGTGGAGATCACCAGCATCGTCTCCGACCCGGTCAACGCCCACGGCGCGCGCCTGCTGGCACGCGTCCAGCAGCTCGGCGCCAATGACGACGACACCCTGGTGGAGATGACGGTCGATCCCTACAACACCTCGGAACCCGCCTACCCGAACGGCGACATCTCCATCTGGGTGGCGGTCAACGGGTCGTGGACGGAGCTCGGGATCGTGGGGACGACCATCTCCCTCAACACCCTGTACGACGCCCAGCTCGAGGTGGTGGGCAACGTGGTCGAGGGCAGCGTCTGGCCGGCCGGGAGCAGCCAGCCCGGCTGGATGGTCCAGGGCACGCAGACCGCGCTCACCGGCGCGGGTCAGGCCGGCACCCGGACCACCGGTTCGAACGTCACCTGGTCCAGCTTCTCCCAGGTGCCGGTGACCCAGATCAGCGGGACCGTCACCGCCTCCGCGACCGGCACCCCGATCAGCGGGGCGGCGGTGACGCTGACCGGTGGGGCCAGCACCACGACGGACGCGAACGGCGACTACACCTTCAGCGGCCTGACCGGCGGGCAGGACTACACGGTCACGGTCTCCGCCACCGGCTACACCACGGAGGCGGCATCGGTCAGCCCGGCCGCGGGCACCACCGCCAACGCCAGTGTCGCCCTCCCCTCCGGGTCGGGCACCTGCGCCACCAGCGGCCTGACCACCTCCACCCAGATCCAGACCGGGGTCACCAACGGGCCGCCCAATGACCAGACCGAGACCGACTACACCTACATCGACGGGTCGGGCAACGGCTGGCGGGTGGGCACGATCCCCGGGTACGGCGGGGCCAACATCGCCATGTGGTACGAGGTGGACGGCTGCAGCGTCGGCCCCACCCAGTCGAGCCTGGACACCACCTCTCCCGACGACCTCGCCCACGACTACACGCAATCCCTCTCGAACAACTTCACCGGCTCGGAGAACAGCCCGTACTCCCAGGTGCAGATGCCCCCGAGCATCCCGTCCTTCCGGGCCGGGATGCAGGCCACCGTGCCCTCGACGGGGGTGGACGCGAACGGCTTCGTGCACACCGTCACCACGTATGTCTACCCCGGCAACCCGGGCTTCATCGTCGACCGTCTCGACATCACCAACCCATCGAGCTCCGCGATCCTGCTGTCGCCGACCCAGCCGCTCCAGCTCTGGACCATCAGCGGCCTGGAGCAGGCCAACAGCACCTGGACGGCGGCCGACGGCGGGTACGGCACGGTGGGTGGTTCGTCGGTGCAGGGCGTGCCCACGTCGGCCACCCCGGGAGCGCCGGACTACTTCTACATCACCCCCGCATCCGGGTCGGGCCTGAGCGACGGCATCTCCGCGGCGCTCGCGACCAACCTCTCCACGCTCGGGCTGGCCAACCTGCAGGTCCAGGCCATGGTCAACGGCAACCGGCTCAAGATCGGCGTCTTCGGTGACAACAGCACGGCCGGGCAGGACTACTCCTTCCCAGCCGGCACCACGATCACCTTCTACCTGCTCCAGACCATCACCCGCAACCTGACCTCCGCGCAGGCGGAGAGCATCGCCGCCGACTACCTCAACCCCGACAGCCCGACCATGACCACGGGCAGCTTCGACGGCTTCAGCGAGGAGCAGGGTCTGTACACCTTCACCGGGTCGTCCAACACCGTCACCTTCACCCCGACCTTCTCGACAACGGTCCAGGAGCGCTGGCTCGACATCTACGCGGTGGACGGCTACACCTCGACGTCCCTGCCCACGGTGAGCATCGGGGGTACGGCGCTCACCGCGGGTACGCAGTACGTCGCCGCGGTCGACACCACCGACCACGTGGCCTATGTGAAGCTCCTGGAGCCGCTCGTGCCCGGCACCCCGGGGACCGGTCAGCTGAAGTCCGGCGCGATCACCATCAGCTGAGGCCGCCGGGGGAGCGCCGCCGGCAACCGGACGCCGGGACGTCCTCCCTCCGGGGTTCCGCAGTGTGACCAGGTGCCGGACGGCGTCAGGTGATGGACCAGCGTTCCCGGTGCCGGGCTCCCGGCGACGGCGCTGCGTGCGCGGCCCGACGGCTGACACGTAGGTTCATCAGATCGAAGCCGAGACGCGCCTGCAGGTAGCGCTGCCCGGGCTTGAGGTGAAAGGCGCTGCTGACGAACACATAGCGCACGTGCTCGACGCAGAGCTGCTTGATGACGCCGACATTGAGCAGGTAGAGAGCGGCGTGGGAGGCCTCGCTCTTGTCGCTGATGCAGAGGTACATGTGCGCCCACGTCTCGTCCGCGACAACGGCGGCCAGGGCGCGGACCGCGTGCGCCTCGTCGTCGACGACGAAGACCCGCGAGGTCCGGCGGGCAACCGCGTCACCCATGGCCTCCGCATCCCAGAACTCGTCCCCGTGCAGGGTGAGGATCCTCGCGGCCTCCGCCCGGGTCGTGGCGGCGTCGGCGAGCTCCCGGAAGGCCAGGCCGAGGGCCTCCGCCTCGCGAAGGTTGGCACGGGCCCCCCGCCGCTTGGTGCCCTGGAGGTACACCTCGGGATCGTCGGGGAGGGCGAGCACGCCGACCGCCCGGCGGTTCACGTGGCGGCCGCGGTGGCGCACCGCCAGATGCTTCGCGATCTCCTGGCCGGCGGCACCCGCCCCAAGGGACACCTCGATCGCGGGCAGTGACCGCGTCACCACGAACATCTCTCGAATCGCGGCGCGCCGCGACACGACAAACGAGAGGAAGCTCGCCACCCCCGCGCGCCTCGCCTGGGTCAGGGCATAGTGGGTCTCACAGACCTCCTCGAAGCGGTCGAGGTCGGCCTTGGTCCTGACGTGCGGTGCAGACATCGCGTGCTCCAGGGTCACGGTCAGCTCCGGTGGTGCCCGATCAGAGGAGGGACGGGCCGACCTCGCCACCACACACGCTAGCCGCCGACGGCCGCAGCGGGAATCGGCGGTTAGGGAGAGCGCTGGGCGGGGGCTCCCATGGGCCATGGGCAGATGTCCACGAGCAGTCGAGACACGCAACCGGCGCGTGGCGCGAGCGGCCATTGTCCCCTGCCGCGCGGGGCGGTAGTTTCTCACCGTGAGAATCGCCATGGTCAGCCCCGGGCCGCCTCCGTCAGGCGGCGGTATCGGCGCGTACACCGAGAAGACGTCCCGCCGGCTGGCGGCGCTGGGACACGAGGTCCACGTCCTGATCCCCGGGACCACGCAGCTCACCACCGAGATCGTGGACGGGGTGCGCATCCACCGGGTCCCCACCGGCCGGATCCGGCCGCAGGCGCTGGCCCGCTCGCTGGCGGTCAACCACGCACTCCGCCGTCTCGGACGCCTGGACATCGTCCAAGCCTGCGAGTGGGAGGGCGAGGCCTGGTGGTACTCACTGCATCCGGACGCGTCCCTGGTCACCCGCCTGGCGACTCCGCACTTCGTCGTCGAGGATCAGGAGCAGCTGCCCCGCATCCAGCGCTGGCGCACCTTCGTCCGGCGGTGGCTGGAGCGTTCCCAGACCCGGCGCAGCGCCCGGGTGATCTGCCCGTCGCGCGTGCTGGCCGGCGAGGTGGCCGAGCACTGGGGGCTGGCGCCCGACTCGATCACCATCGTGCCGACGGGAATCCGCCGGCCGCGCGCCGCCGAGGGCAGCCCCCCGGAGGAGCTGCGCGACCTGGAGTACGTGCTCTATTTCGGCCGGCTCGAGCGGCGCAAGGGCGTGGACACCTGGATCGACGCCCTCCCCGCGGTGCTGGCCAGCCGGCCCAGCCTGCACGCCGTGTTCGTCGGAGACGACGGGGGCATGCACGGCCGGAGCTTCGCCGACATCGCGCGCGAGAGGTGCGGTGAGTACTGGCCACGCCTGCATTTCCTTCCGGAGATGCCGCACGCCCGCCTCTTCCCCATCGTCGTGCGCGCCCGGATGGTGGTCATGCCATCCCGCTCCGAGAGCCTCGCCAACGCCTGCCTCGAGGCCATGGCCCTCGGCCGCCCGGTGGTGGCCACCCACGGCACCGGGCTCTCGGAGCTGATCACCGACGGCGTCGACGGCTTCCTCATCGACCCCGGGGACGCGGTCGCCCTGGCGGCCACGGTGCGCAGCGCCGTGGCGGACGGTGGGCTGCTCACCCGGGTCGGGCAGGCGGCTCGGCGCCGGGCGGGCGACTTCGACCTGGACAAGATGGTCGACCGGCTGGTCGACGTCTACGAGGATGTGCTCGAGCGCCGGACTCTCGCGGCTCGTGCGACCTCCACATGAAGGCCACGGTCTGCGTCCCCACCGTCCGCCCCGGCGCCCTGGGCAGGACCGTGAGGTCGGTGTTCGCCCAGACCTGGCAGGACTGGGAGCTTCTCGTCGTCGGCCAGGGAGACGCGGCCAGCGAGGCGGTGCTCCGCGCCGCGGTTGCCGAGGCCGCCGGCGGTGACCCGCGGATCAGCTACGTGCACCTCGCGGAGCGCGGCTGCAGCCGCGCCCGCAACGCGGGAACCCGGCTCGCCCGCGGGGAGATCATCGCCTTCCTCGACGACGACTGCGAGGCGGACCCGGCCTGGTTGGCGACGGTCGTCGGTGCCTTCGAGGCCGACCCCGAGCTGGGGGCGGTCGGCGGGGCCGTGATCGGGCCCGAGAAGCTCGGAGCGCTCGCCTCCTGCCCCACCGTGATGCCCGCGGAGGCCCTGTACGACCCCGCGCTCACCCCGCAGCGCCCGCCCGCGGGCTGGGACTGGATCGGGGCCAACTGCGCCTTCCGCCTCAGCGCGGCCGCCCGCGTCGGTCCCTGGGACGAGCTGATGGGGCCGGGCATGCCGTTTCCCGTCGCCGAGGACACCGACTACAAGCTGCGGCTCGAGGCCCTGGGGGTCCGCATGCTGACCACGCCCCGCTCGCGGATCCTCCACTCCTCGGGGGTGCGCAGCGGCCGTGCCGCCCTGCACAGCCAGCGCAACTACGCCCTGGGCAACGGCGTGCTGGCGGGCAAGCAGACCCTCAACGGGGATCCCCGCGGGCGCCTCTGGCTGAGGGCGACCCGCCGCCGCTGCCTGACCGAGTGGGCCCGCAGGCTGCGACCCCAGCGGCTGCCCGTCGACCTGCGCCACCTGCTCTGGTTCGAGGTGGGCTACCGCCGCTGCCGCCGGCACTACGAGGTCGACGCGGAGGGCCTCCTCCGCCGCCGCGGCGCCACTCCGCCGGGAAGCGTGGTAAACCTCCGTCCACCTCACGAGGTGGATTCCCGTCATGCAGCCACCGGACGGTGACACGGGCAGAGGGGGCCGCGGCGATCTCCGGCGCGCTCTCGCGCTCCGCCACACCCTGACCCGCGGCGACGCCGCGCTGGTGATCCCGGTCGCCGGGGGCAGGGCCGCGCTGCTCCGCCGGCGTGACCTCCACCGCCTGGCGAGCATCCTCGACCCGAGCCGGGTCGACCTGGAGCGCCGCGGCGTCCGCAGCTGGCTGGAGCGCCGCCAGGCGCGCCGCTCGGAGCTCCTGCTCGTCCCCGACCGGGCGACCGCGATGCGCCTGGCTGCCTCCTGGCACGTCGACCTGGCCCGCGTCCATGTGGCCGCGGACCTCGCCCATCCCCCCCGCCGTCTCATCGAGGGCATCTGCGGCCCCGGTGGCCGGCGGTCGACGAGGGCCAGGCCCTGGTACGCGCGGTAGGCGGAGGGAAGCGGCGGCTTCTCCTCCTCCTCGCACCCGCCGACCACCCGCACCGCGACCTGGTGTGCGCCACCCTCGCCTGGGTCGCCGCGTCGGAGGGCAGCCTCTTCGAGTGCTACTTCGACGCCCGCCCGCGCGGGACCCACTTCGGTGGAGGGCTGCTGCCCGGCAGCGATCCCAACCAGATGCGCGGGGGGACCTTCAGCGGAGCCCACCACCTCGAGGAGCTGCTCTGGCTGCTCCAGCGGTTCGACTGCGAGGCCGCCTCGCTCGGGCCGGTGCTGCTGGGCGACACCCTGGACGAGGCCGGGATCCGCTTCCGCTCGCGGAGCCCGGACGTCAGCACCTTCTACGCGGAGATCTTCGCGAGCGGCGGGAGTGCCCCGCCGGGGCAGCTGCTGGTCGTCGGTGCCGGCCGGGCCCCCGGGGTCAGGCTCAGCGCCTTCGCCTTCCCAGAGATCGTCAACCGGCAGTTGCTCGCGATCGCGGAGGGCGACCCGGACGCGCTCGCGCGGCTCAGCCCGGGGAGGAGCGTGGAGACGCTCTGGCTGACCGGCCCGCAACCCGCCGGCAGCGCCGAGCTCCGCCCCGACCAGACCGCGATCACCGCGGAGGAGACGGCGTGGATGGCGGAGCGGTGGTCGGACGCGGGGCGCGGCTTCCTGCTCGGGGACCCGGAGCTGGTGGGACGCTGGATCCCCACCGCGGCACGGGAGGGGTGGATGCCGATCTACGGGACGCCCCAGACCGAGGTCATCGCGCGCCTCGCGGAGCCGGTCGGCCGGACCGACGTGGTGTTCGGCCGGCAGCACCACGACGACGACTTCCTGGCCCTCTCGCGGCTCGGGGTCGGCCTGCAGGTCGTCGATCCCGGCCGGCCGCCCTTCCCGGTGCTGCGCGAGGCGCCCTCCCGCTGGCCCGCCCCGCCCGCGCCCGAGGAGCCGGACGACGCTCAGCTGCTGGCGTGGGCGATCCAGGGGAAGGTGGTCTCGACCCTCCTCTTCTGGACGGGGATGGCGAGGGAGCTGGAGAACCTCCACCCGCTGGCGGACATCCTCAGCCTGACGGGGATGTCCGCCGGGCTCATCCTCACCACCGAGAGCTTCGCCCACATGCCCCGCCCGCCCCTCACCCTCACCCAGTACCCGCTCGCCGCCGGGGGGCTCGCGCCCGGCGTGGAGCTGCTCCTCGCCTGCTCCGGCGGCGGGGTGCTGCTCGAGTCGGAGGCGCCGGTCGCCCACTTCTCCCGCGCCCTGCGGACAGCGGTTGACGCCCTGGCCGAGCGGCTCGGGGGGCGTGACCGGGTGCCGCGGGGCTGGTGGCCGCTGATGGACGCCCCGCTCATCCCGCAGGCGCCGAAGCGGCTGGTCGCCCGCCCGGAGGCGCCCTACCTGCGCGTCCGGTACGAGCCCCGCCCGCCCGAACCCGCCGGCACAGGCACTGGGGCGAGCGGTGGACGCGCGCGGCGGTCGCCCCGCGCCGTGGTGCGCGAGTCCCCGCTCGGCGCGCTCTTCGAGCCGGCACGCCCCTTCACCGACTTCCGGCCGGGCGCCCCGGGGCGGGCCGTCCTGGAGGCGGTCCGTGACGCGGGCTTCGAGTACGCGCTGACGACGTCGGCGTTCTCCGGGCCGCCGCGGGCGGTGGTGGACATCCCCGGACTGGTGGCGCTCACCTACACCGCGGGGCGCTGGGACGGCTGGTCCCCCTTCATCACCGTCAACGGCCTCTCCGACCTGCGCCGGGCGGAGCGGAGGCTGCTCCGGGGGAGCCGGCCCGGCTGGCTGGTCGGCACCCTCGACACCTGCCTCTGGGCGTTCACGGGGGAGATCTGGGATCGCGGCCACCAGCTGCACGCGATCTGCCGCTGGATGGCGCAGGGCGGCTCGTCGGGGCGCCTGGTCAACGTCACCCCGCGCACCGCGGCGCGGTACGCACGGCTCCTCGCCGATCGCGGCCTGGTGGACACGCTTGCTTCCGCCTGACGTCCGGCGCGCCCGCGGCCGGCACCGTGGCGTGGCGTCCCCCACCACCTCCAGCCTGTCCCAGACGGCGGCGCGGCCGCCCATGGCGGTCGGGGTTGGGGTGGTCGAGACTAGGAACGATGGCCGTCACGGCTGAATCGATGAGCACGGCGGCGGAGAGGTTCCAGCCCCCCCATTCGGAGCACCTCCAGCAGTGCCGGCGGCTCCTGGTTGTCGTGTACGGCCATCTCAGCGACACCATGGCGGCGACCCCGGCCCTGCGCAGCCTGCGGGCGGCGCTGCCCGGCGCGCGCATGGAGGTCCTCGCCCTCACCTGCGCCCACCCCATCCTCGGCCGCTGCCCCTACGTGGACGGCGTCGTCGAGTGGAACGACTTCCGCAGGAAGGGCGCGCCGTCGGCGCGCGTGGAGAAGGCCGCCATGATCGCCGCCCTGGCGGCCAGGCTGCGCCGCCGCCGGTACGACGCCACGCTCGTGCTGCACAACGGCACCGGGGCGATGCGCCGCCTCGCCCGCATGATCGGATCGCCGGTGCGGGCCGGACTGTCGGCCGGCGCGGACGGGTACACGCACCCGAGCCCACCCGCCGGCGCAGCCGAGTCGGCACGCGAGGAGAACGCCCGGATCCTGGCCGCCTTCGGGGTCCAGGATGACGGCGGCCCGGTGGAGCTCTGGACCGGGTCCGGGGACGGCGTCGCCGCCCGGCGCCTCCTTGGCGGCGGCGACGGGCCGCTCGTCGGCATCCACGCCGGCGCGGACTGGTCGTGCCAGCAGTGGCTTCCGGAGCGCTTCGCCGAGGTCGCATCGACGCTGCAGGCGCAGGTGGGCGCCCGGATCGTGCTGACCGGCTCCGCCAGCGAGGCGTGGCTCGAGGAGGAGATCGCGACGGGGATGCTCCGCCCGCCGATCCGTGCGGTGGGCCGGACGTCCTTCGGGGAGCTGGTCGAGGTGATCCGCGGCCTTGACCTGCTCATCTGCGTCAGCAGCGCCGCGTCGTCCGTCGCCGCCGTCACCGGCACCCCGAGTGTCGTCCTCCTCGGACCCGAGGACGGGCGGTTCACGGGGATGGCACCAAGCCCGAGGCGGCGGGTCCTGCAGCCGGGTGGTGCGCGCCTGGCCGGCAGCTGGTGCGAGCTGGGCCGCTGGGGAGTGCTCTCCGGGTGCGAGTCCCCCGCATGCCGCGGGGTGGGCGGGCTGGCCGAGCTGGAGCCCGGCGCCGTCATCGGGGCCGCCCTGGAGCTGCTCGGCTCCTCCGTCAGCCGGCGCGCCCAGCCGGGCTGATCCCGGCGCACGCCGCCAGCATGAGGTCGGCGATCATCCGGTGGCCCTCGTCGTTGGGATGCGTCGCGTCGGAGACTCCCCACGGTGTGGGCCGTCCGGCGGGCCCGCGCGAGCCGGGGGTGTCGTACACCGGGGAGAGGTCGACGAAGGTCCCGCCCCGGCGGCTGCAGGCGGCGGCGATCGCGGCGTCGTAGGCGGCGACGCTCACGGCCTGCTCATCCCGCCCGCCGCGCGGCTCGGCCCCGCGGTCTGAGGGTCCCCAGACGCCGAGACAGACGGGAACCGCACCCGCCGCGGTGAGGCGGGCGAGGAGCCGTTCGTACTCGGCGAGGAAGCGGTCGAGTGGCGTCGGCCGCCAGCGACCCAGGGGCACGTAGCCGAGCCAGTCGTTGCTGCCCAGCTCGACCACGACCAGACGCCGTGCCGGGGGAAGCCGCCGGTCCAGGAAGTCCCGGACGCGAGCCCCGGAGATGGCCTGGATCCCGCAGCTGCGCGCACCGGACGGATCGTCGCCGAGCGTGCGGTGCACGAGCGCTGCGCAGCCGCGATCGCGGGCGGAGGCGTGCTCACCGACGGACAGGCTGTCGCCCACCACGAGCACCTCGAAACCCGCGCCGTCCCGCGTGAAGACCTTGGGGAGACGCACCATCACGAGCCGCCGGTAGGCGGCGGTCAATATGCGCCGCGGCCCGAGAGGACGGCCCGGAGGGTCTTCCACATCACCGCCGCATCGAGCAAGACCGACCAGTTCTCGACGTACTGGAGGTCGAGGCGCACCGTCTCGTCCCAGGAGAGGTCGGAGCGGCCGCTCACCTGCCAGAGACCGGTGATGCCGGGCCGGACCAGCAGCCGGCGGCGGCGCAGGTCACCGGGATAGCGATCCACCTCGGAGGCGAGCGGCGGGCGCGGGCCGATCAGCGACATCGTCCCGGTGAGGACGTTCCACATCTGGGGGAGCTCGTCCAGCGAGTAGCGGCGCAGGAAGCGCCCGACCGGGGTGACCCGCGGGTCACGGCGCATCTTGAAGAGCGGGCCGTCGTGCTCGTTGAGCTCGGCGAGGGTCGCCAGGTCGCGATCCGCCCCGTCGACCATAGTCCGGAACTTCAGCAGGGTGAACTCCCGCCCGTTGAGCCCGACGCGGTACTGCCGGTAGAGCACCGGCCCGGGACTGCTGACCCGGACGGCCACCGCGATGGCGGCGAAGACGGGGCTGAGGACGACGCAGAACACGGCCGCGAAGAGGCGGTCGAGCACCGACTTGAGCCACCAGCTCGGGCCGTGGAACCCGGCCTCCTGGACGTCGAGGAGGGGGAGCCCACCGATGGGGCGGATCACCAGGCGAGGTCCAGCCAGCTCGGTGACCCCGGGTGCCACCAGGAGGCGGATGCCGGTCCCCTCCAGATCCCAGGAGAGCCGGCGCAGCTCGACCCCGGTGAGCAGCCCCGAGCCGGCGATGACCACGGTGTCGGCGCTGGCGTTCTGGGCCGACTCGAGGATCTCGGTGGTGGCGCTCTGGTGGAGCGCCTGCGAGCTCCCGGACGCGCCGTCCGAGCTCTCGGCCAGGCAGACCCCGACGACCCGCAACCCGGCGTGGGGGAGGCGACCGATGTGGTCGACCAGTCCCCGCACCTCGTCGCCGGAGCCGACCACGAAGGCGCGATGGATCGAGCCCCCAACGCGGATGCGCCGGTGGAGGAGCAGGCGCGCAGCCAGGTGCGCAGCGAGGCTCAGGGCGACCATCGCCGACACACCGACGGCGGCGACCTCTCGCGAGATGTCGCTGTGGCTGACGTAGGAGAGGGCGACCAGCACCGCCACCATCCAGAGCCCGGCATTGGCGATCCGGCCAAACTCGGAAGCGCCGTGGGAGAGGCGGTGATCGTCATAGGTGCCGTTGATCGCGAGCATCGCCGGCCAGGCTAGCGGGGCGGCGACGATCAGAGCCACGTACATCGGGCTGGGGCCCAAGGGCTGGGTCACGCCAAAGCGCTCCACCACCGCGAGCAGCGCCGCCACCGTGCCGATCACGAGGTCGGCTCCGAGAAGGCTGCGGCGCCAGAGCACGGACGAGATCTGCCTGCCCTGCACCGCCGCCGGGGACGGTACGACCGTCAGGCGGAGGCCTCGCTGTCTGACCGCCACCCCGGTCAGGTTGACCTCGTCACTGATCACCTCACCATCGTGAGGGCCACCGATTCGTGAGGCGATGGGTGGTTCCCGCGCCGGCCTGGGCGATTGTCCTTGTCCGGTCGGGCGCCCGCCCCGCCACCGTCAGAGGTGGGCACCCAGCTCGTACAGACGGCTGTGCAGCGCCCCTCAGGCGGCGTCGCCGGCCGAGCTCGGAGCGTCCGGGCGGCCGCGGTTGAGGAGGCGGAGCGGCGCCAGCAGCCAGGCCTCCGGGCTCCCCGCCTCGGGCACCGTGGGCGAGGAGTGGAGGGTGCGCCGCTCGACGGTGACGAAGAGCAGCCAGGCCACGCCGAGGATCGCCGGGATGAGCAGCACGATCTCGACGAAGACGAGGCGGGGCGAGGCTCCCGTCTTGTGCAGCAGGTAGGCGAGCGAGACGACGATCGGCTGGTGGACCAGGTAGATGCTGTACGACATCACGCCCAGGGTGACCAGCGGGCGCCAGGAGAAGATGCGGGCGATCAGGTTGCCGCCGGACAGCACGATGCAGAGGAGGAGGAAGAACACCCCGCCGAAGAGGATGTGCTCCAGCGGGCTGCCCACCGAGAGCACCGCCAGCGGCACGAGCGGCACCAGCAGCCAGCCGAAGGGCCAGGCGATCCCACGCACGCTGCCACGGACGTACACGTGGGCGGCAACCATCCCGAAGGCAAACTCCGCCCACCGGCCCGGGAGCAGGTTGGGCAGCACATCGGTCGCCAGCGCGGAACCGGCCGCGACCATGTGGCTGTCGATGGCGACCTGGAGACCGAGGCGGTAGACGACGTTGACCGCCACCACGCCGAGGACGACCCGGGCGAGGCCGACGCGGCGAACCAGGAAGACGAGGAGCGGCAGGGAGAGGTAGAGCTGCCACTCCAGGGCGAGCGACCAGTAGGCGCCGTTCAGGGTGTAGAAGGTGCTCGGGAAGAGCGAGTGGGTCATGGTCAGGTGGGTCACCGCCTCGACGGCGAGCTGGGAGCCGCTGAGCGGGGCGAGCCCGAGTGGACGGGCGGCGAAGGCGACGAGGAGCAGCACGACAAGGAGGGAGACGTAGTAGGCGGGGAGCAGCCGGAGCGCCCGGCGGCGGAGGAACCGGCCGATGCGGAGAAGACCTCCACCCTTCACCACGGGGAGATAGAGGCAGAAGCCGCTCAGCACCAGGAAGAGGCTGACGCCGGTGGAGCCGCTGCGGACGAGCAGGTCGACGGGGCCGAGCCGGGCCCCGCTGAAGGCGCGGATGTGGAAGAGGACCACCCAGAGTGCGGCACAGGCGCGCAGCCCGTCGACGCCGCTCAGGCGGCCGCTGCGCGGTCGCGGGGCGGTGGCCGCGGCGACCCGCACCTCCTCCACCCCGCTCCGGGAGGCGCGTTCCTCGGCGGGGCTCTCGGCGATGCTCACGAGAGCGCCGTCCCGCGATCGGGCTCGACGCCGATGCCGTCGTCACCGGCGGAGGCGCGGGTGGAGGTCCTCTCACCGGCGACCCGCTGCCAGGCGGCCAGCGGCATCAGGACGCCGAGCAGCCAGACCGCGCAGGTGGCGTAGCGCATTCCCAGGCGCCGGGGCTCCTGGGCGAAACGGTAGAACCACTCCAGCCCGCTGCGACGGGCCCACGCCGGCGCGCGGCGCAGCCTCCCGGCCATCAGGTCGAAGGTGCCGCCCACCCCGATGGCCACCGAGACAGGCAGCCGGTGCCGGTTGGCGGCTATCCAGAGGTCCTGCTTGGGATGGCCGAAGCCGACGAGCAGGATGTCAGCACCCGCCTCGGCGATCCGGCTGATGATCTCGTCATCGGGCATCTGGTCGAGGCTCGCCTGGGGCGGCTCCAGGGTGCCCGTCACGCGCAGCTGGGGATGGCGGACCACGAGCTGCCGCGCGGCCTCCGCCGCCACCCCGTCGTGGCCGCCGAGGAGGAAGAGGCGGGTGCCGGCCGCCGCCGCGTGACCCGCCAGGGCGGGCACCAGGTCGGAGCCGGCGACGCGCCCGGGAAGCCGATGGCCGAGCAGGCGGGAGATCCAGAGCACCGGCGCGCCGTCGGCGACGTTGAGGCCGGCGCTGCGGAGGACGGCTGCCACCGCCGGCCGGCGCCGGGCGGAGACGAGGAACTGGAGGTTCACGGTGCAGACCTGGAGCACCGGGACCGAGCCCACCGCCGCGAGCAGCCGGCCGATCGCCTCTCCTTCGTCCACCGGGTCGACGGGGACCCCGAGGAGGTCCACCCGCGCGGCGGAGCTGCTGGCGCCGTAGCCCGAGAGTGGAGGCGGGAGGGTGGCTGGAGCCGATGCGCCGCCAACCGCGGCGCGGCGCCGGGCCTCTCCGGGTCGCTCGGTGCGCTCCCAGCGGTCGGCGCCCGTGCCGCGGAGCATCCGGCGGTAGGTGCCGAGCTTGGCGACGAGGAAACGGGGGGTCTGGAGAAGGGCCAGGTAGACAGAGGCCGGCGCTCGCGCCGCCCGCAGCCCGACCAGAACGTAGGCGGCGAGCAGCGCCGCGGCCGCCCCCCACGGGATCGCGGCCCAGAGGAGCACCGCGCCGGCGAGACCGGCGACCAGCGCGGCGGTCCCGCCGAGGAGGATGAGCAGCAGGAGCAGGCCGAGCGGCGGGACGGCGAGATCGATGACGGCATCGAGAAGCGACCAGCGACCGTGACCGACCACGGCCCAGACCAGGCGGGGCATGCGGGTCCGCACGACGTGCGCCCGGCCACCCTCCCAGCGCATCCGCTGGGTGGCACCCGCCCTGCCCAGCCCGGACGCGGGGCCGCTCACGCGTGCCTCGGGGGCGAAGCGCGGGCGGACCCCGGCCAGGCGCAGATCCACCGAGTACTCCAGGTCCTCGGCGCCGGTGAAGGCATCCCAGGGGAGGCGCTCCAGCAGGGAGCGCCGGAAGAGCATCCCGTTGCCGACCAGCGTGCAGGGCATCCCCAGTACCGCGCGTCCTGCGAAACGGACGCGGTGGAAGAGGAGGAAGGCCGCCTGGCGGAGGGCGGTCGCCCGCCCCGTGCCGTCGTCGAGCACCAGGTACTCGCCCTGGACGGCCTCGGCGCCGGCGGCCATGGCCGCCTCGAGCCCCGCGATCAGCCCGGGGGCGGCCACCGAGTCGGCGTCCACCACGGCTATCCCATCGGCGGGCGCGGGCTCGGCGATCAGCCGGTCCATGGCCCAGCGGAGCGCTCGACCCTTGCCGGGCAGCGAGGGGTCGTCGCGAACCATCACCTCGACACCCGCGGACCGGGCGACGTCGGCGGTGCTGTCGTCGTCGCAGTTGTCGGCGATCACCACCACGCGGCGGCGCTCGGCGGGGTAGGTCTGCGCCGCGAGTGAGGCCAGGCACCGAGGCAGCAGCTCGGACTCGTTGTGCGCGGGGATCAGGATCACGATGCGGCTGGTTCCGCCGGCGGCCGGAGCGGCGCGGTGGCGGAGCGCGGCCAGCGCCAGGGTGAGCAGGTAGAGGGCGGCCGGCGCCACCACGGCGCCCGCGACCACCAGCACCAGCGTCCCGATCAGACGGGCATCCACACGTGTACCTCCCCGGATTGCTCCGAGGCGAGCGTATGGGGGGACGTCAGATCAGGGAATGGGCCTTCCCGCCGGCCTGGGTCAGAGCGGCACCCGGGGACCGGGCGCGTCCACGGGCGGTGCGGGACTTTCGCCCAGACCGGACCGCGACGGGCCCCCGGCTCCGAGGAGCCGGGGGCGGGTCACCGAGCCGCCGCGAGGCGGCGGCCCGCAAGGCGGTCGACGGTCAGGACGCGTTCACCGTGACGTCGGCGAACGAGACGGGTGCGTTGACATCGAAGCCGATCGCACCCTGGGAGAAGGTGTTGTCCGTGACGGTGAGGATCGACGCTCCGTCGAGGGTCACCGTGAACGTCGAGCCGACGGCGCTGATCGAGAGGGTGTGCCATGCGCTGGTGTAGGCGACGGGCACCTGGTCGAGGACGGTGACGACGCCGTCCACGATCTTCCCGAATCCGACCCAGCTGCCGCCCACGAAGCAGAAGGCGTAGTGGTCATTGGCGTCCACGTAGCGGACGGCGACGCAGTCCTCCTCGCTCGCCCATGCGCTGGGTTGCACGTCGAGGTTCAGGGTGTAGTCCGTCCAGCTGGCGTCCCCGGCCCACGTGGTGGAGGTCCAGCCGTCGTGGTTGTAGACCTGGCCGTAGCTCGTGCCCGAAGCGGTCACGCGCAGCCCGGCGTTGACCCCCTGCACCGTCCATCCGGCCGGGACGCTGCCGAGCGTGTCCGACGCGAAGTTGTCGCCGTAGAGGAGGGTGCCGGTCGCCGCCGGCGGCGTGCTGGGAGTGGGTGTCGGGGTGGCGGTCGGCGCGGGCGTCGGCGTCGCGGTCGGAACCGGGGTCGGCGTCGCGGTCGGCTTGGGCGTCGCGGTCGGCTTCGGCGTCGCGGCCGGCTTCGGCTTTGCGGTCGGCTTCGGCGTCGCGGTCGGCTTGGGCGTCGCGGTCGGCTTCGGCGT